>Ga0247837_1003002_pt1 | contig 30451 bp, 23 predicted proteins | sample LaCtaG_2_FD_187115 | JGI IMG/M metagenome (GOLD analysis project Ga0247837, IMG submission 187115) | Freshwater microbial communities from meromictic Lake La Cruz, Castile-La Mancha, Spain - LaCruzMarch2015_14.5m | ecosystem: Environmental > Aquatic > Freshwater > Lake | place: Spain: Castile-La...
GGCTGCAAAGGTCCTCAAGCAGTGGGCTGTCAGCGAAGAAATGGAACTGACGGAGTTCAAGAAGCTCTTTTGGCAGGCGAATAAGGAGACTTCCCTCAACTCTCCAGCCTCATTGCCGCTGTCTCGGACTCCCAGTGGCTGCACCAACTCCAAGTCTATAGAATTCGCAGTGTGCGGAAACGAGTTTCCACGTTAGACTAGTAACCACGCTAGCAATATCAATCGTCCAGTTGCAGTACAAATGAAATAGTTTCCAGCAAGTTGGGAATGCACTCTAAGCTTCTGAAGGTGATATAAGCAGGCTTCTACTTCACTAGTCAATCCCTCCTCTGCATACCACTTCCAGTCCTAATAAGATGGCAGACGGAGAGACCAGGAAGGAACTGAGTCCCGGCGTCACCCTCGTGAAAGCAGTCCGCAAGGCCCACCCAGGCGCCGCTCTCGAGTGCTCCTACGAGTACAAAGTGGACCTGCAGCGCTTCAATGTGTTGGAATTCACTGCAGACTTCTCAGGGTCGGAGAACGTGGTGCTGGAAGAAGCCAGTGGACTGGTCAAAACGACGAATATCCAGCCTTTTAAGACGGAAACTGTAGCTGTGTTGTTGATGAATCGACAGTGGTCGCTGAAGAGCAGGTTCAAATTCACACTTCGTCCGGTGCCGAAAAGCACTCAAGAGGCCTATTTAGTCAAAGAAGAGGTCAGGATAAAGGACCTGAGGAAGCGGTGTGCGGAGGCGTTGGTGAGAATTCCGGTCAGCATCACTCCGCTCAATGAGCTGGAGCAGGTGTTGATAGGCAAGAACTTGCATTTTGTGGACCCGGAGTTTCCGCCTGAGGACAATAGCGTTTTCAGAGACGTGCCTAAGGACAGTCTGGACAGCATAGTGCACTGGCGAAGGCCAGGCGAGTTCTTGACAAATGTGCCCGGAGCCGGAGTGGAGCCAACTATATTCGGAGAAGGTGTGGAGCCGCTGGACGTAGTGAAAGGCCAACTGGGGGACAACTGGTTCTTAGGGGCTTTAGCGACTTTGGCCGAAAGACCAGCACTAATCGAGCGACTATTCCTGACCAAACAGTTCAATCCATTGGGCGTCTACAAGGTAAAAATCTGCAAGAATGGAGAGTGGCAAGTAGTGACCATTGACGACTACTTCCCCTGCTACACCCTGGGCGCCCCTGTATTCAGCAAATGCCAGGGAACTGAGTTGTGGGTGTTGGTGCTGGAAAAGGTGTATGCCAAACTACATGGGTCCTACTACCTGCTCAAAGGCGGCATGGCCTTTGAAGCCTTGCTGGACCTCACAGGCTCGCCCACCTCTCTTTACTTCTTTCAAGATCCAGAAGTCACCGAACTCATCAAATCCGGCGAGTTCTGGCGGCTCCTGCAGTCCAGCGACACTGACGGCTTCCTCCTATGCGCCAGCACCCTCGGCGAAGACCGCTGGCGCGACTACGAAGAAAAGCTGCCCGCAGGCCTGCTTCCCGGCCACTGCTACTCCATCATTTCCCTGCACGAGGTCAGAGGCTCGAAAATAGTACAGCTCCGCAACCCTTGGGGGAAGCTGGAGTGGCGGGGAGACTGGTCGAAGACTTCCAGAGTCTGGACGACTGAAGCGAAGTCGCTGTTGCAGCCGGAATTCAACGAGGACGATTCCAGTTTCTTTATGAGTTATTCGGACTTTCTGCAGCATTTCGCGAATTTGAGCGTTTGCAGGATTAAGAACTGGGAGGAAGTCCGCATGAAGGGGAAGTTCATCCGAGTTCCGGATGTAGAGGACCCGAATGTGGAAGTTGTCATGTCGAAGTGGTACTACTCCCTGGATTTGACCCACAAGTGTTCCCTCTACATCGGAATTCACCAGGAAGACGAGCGTATTTCCGGGGTAGCCACAAGGCGAAGCTACCTGGATATCGGGTTTATAGTACTAAAGCGGCTTTCAGATGGGAGTGTGTCGCTTGTGACAGTGAAGGACTTGGCGATGGACAGACAGTGTGAGTTGGAAGTGACATTGGAGGCGGGGGCTTATATTATCCTGCCTAGGACGACGGGGTGCTTGCTTCGGAGACCCCCGGAACTGCCTGCTGAGACGGTGACCTTGCTAGGGCAGTCTGGAGGACTGTCGGAACTAGCGGAGTCCACGATTAATGATATCTTTCGGAAGTTTGACATGCTGCTGAACCGCGAACTGAGCTACACCGAATTCAAAGGGTTTTACGAATGCATCAACAAGCTCATCACTGAAACTGAGTTCCGCCAGTCTATCCTCAAACGCTTCAAAAGCTCTGACCAGGGTATATCCTCTCATGGCTTCCGAGACTTCTTCCTCGAAGCTATCAAGACACAGGGACAAGAAGCCGTATTCGGCTGGTTCGAGGCCTTAGGGTACGACCGAGAACTCTACTCCACCCGGTCTCGCTGCTTCATTCTAACTCTGCACAGCATAGAAGAGCTGTCAGTGACAGTGAGAGATGCAATCCAAACCGACATCGACAACCGCGGAAACGTGATACTGCTGGAAAAGCAAGGCGCGGAGTTAGACAACAAGAACGGAGTCTGCTGTCTATTCATGGAGTCCAAGGCAGTGCATGCCTACTCCTATGGTATTCGCAACGACCGTGCACAGGCTATTGAAGCGGTGATGGACTGTAGTGCATCTGAGCAAATGCTAGCGAGCACTAAAACTGCAGTGGTCAAAAAGGTACAGTCTAGGTAGAGAATTGAGCCGGGACAACTGGAGTTTATGCTGCATTGCCAAGCGCTGCCGTCGGCGGAGTCGTATGTGCGGTCGGCTCGCTGCACCTGGTCTACAGTGCCTACCTAATAGAGCAGGTATTTAGTACTAGAAGTGCGTGTTTGCTGATTCAGTGGAGCGGTGTTTGGACTAATTTGAAGTGGATTTTTGACATGCTACCCAATAGTGTCTGTAGTTGAAAGAAATAACCTTCGTTTTGGCTGGAAATGCAGTAATATGAGGCTGGGAATGCAACTAAACAGCCTAAATAGAGCTAATTAGACTATGAAAAGTGCTTGAGAATGGAAGCGGCCTGCACTCTCGCAAGTCCTGTATACTTAGCCGGTGTGAGCGCAGTCAACTCCTCAACAATCGCTTGCTTTAATTGAAGTTTCGCAGTGAGTCCTTGTACAAGCGCTTGATAGTCTCTTTGCCCCATAGCGGATTTCCCTCTCGTCAGTTCCTTCAGTAGTTCATACGGCTTCTCAAACCCATATCTCCGCAGTATCATTTGCACTGGCTCCGCTAGTACTTCCCAGTGCTGGTCCAAATCCTGCGCAATTGCCTGGTCATTCACACTCGCCCGGCTAAATCCCCGCACTAAGGAGTGATACGCGAGTATGGAGTACCCCAGGCCGGACCCTATGTTGCGAATAGCGGTGGAGTCGCTCAGATCTCGCTGGAAGCGGGAGATTGGCAGCTTGTGCTGGAGGTGGGTGAGGAGAGCGTTGGCCACGCCTAGGTTGCCTTCGGCGTTTTCGAAGTCGATAGGGTTGACTTTGTGAGGCATCGTGGAGGACCCGACTTCCTTCGCCCGCACTGCGCCTTTGAAGTAGCTGAGAGAGATGTAACCCCACATGTCCCTCGCCAGGTCCAACAGCACTGTATTCAGCTGCGTCACCGCCCCACACAGTTCCCCAACCCCATCATGCGGCTCTATCTGAGTAGTGAATGGGTTGTAGTGCAGGCCGAGTCCTTCAATGAATTCCCTGGATATCGCCAGCCAGTCGAGACCTGGGTAAGTGACTATGTGTGCGTTGTAGTTGCCAACAGCTCCGTTGCACTTTCCAAACAGCTTCACTTCCTTAATCCTTCCGATCTGTCTATGCGCTCTATAGGCGAAATTCGCCATTTCCTTGCCTAAAGTCGTAGGTGAGGCCGGCTGTCCGTGAGTTCTACTCAGCATAGGAGTATTTGCATGCTGTACTGCTAATCCAGAGAGTATATCCCTGACCTGGAAAGCAGCAGGCAGGACGACCCTCTGCACAGAGTCATTCATCATCAGTGCATAACTGAGGTTGTTGATATCCTCCGAAGTGCAGCACACATGGAAGAACTCACTCAAAGGCTGCAGTCTGGCAGGCATTTTGGACTTCAGGTAGTACTCCACTGCCTTCAGGTCATGGTTCGTTTCTCGTTCTTTTTCCTTTATCCAGACTCCGTCGCTTTCCGCAAAGCCTTGCCAAAGACTATTCAAATCCGTAGTGTCAGCAGGAGTTAGGCGCACTGCTGTTCCTGCGCGGTCATAAATGAGCCCGTGCTTGGAGAGGTGGATGAACCAGGCGATTTCCACCCTCGCTCGATACTTCATCAGAGCAGACTCACTGTAGAACTCTCGCAGAGGCGCAGTGGCAGTCGCGTAGCGTCCATCTAGCGGCGACAGCGCTTTCAGAGAGGATGAAAAGCAGCGCCACATTTCCAACCGAAGCCTTTTATGCGTGGTCGCTGTAATATGAGCGTAAGGAGGCGCAGAAAACTCCCTTTGGAAAGCTGCTCAGGCCTCTGGACCCAGCCCAGGCCTGGCTCCAGTCCCTTCCTGCGGCCGAACTTGAGGAAAACTGCAGGGTCTCGATTGAGCAGGTTTCTGCCTGTGTGCGAGACTGCGAGTCCTGGGATATTCTGCCATACTGAAGTGCACCGATTGTGCCTTGGAGCGAAGTCACTGCGACTCTTGCAGAGCTGTAAATCAGCACTGGGCAAGGAAACTGTCATTCACAGGCCGCAGGCCAGTCCGTCTCGCCACTTCAGCCACTTGCCTTCTTCGTCTGAAGTCAAGGAAGTGCTCGGCGGCCTAACAGCACTAACCCCGGCCTCAGCTAGGACGGAAAAGGACAGACACAGGGTAGTGGTATTGCTTATTGAGGGAGTTATTTGTGACTATGTCCGGAAGCCGGGCCGAGGGAAGGAACTGCAGTTCCGGCCAGAGGCGATTAGTGCTTTGGAGTATGTGAAGTTGAGTTGGCAACTGGTGTTAGTGAGTGCTTGGCCGCAGGGCTGCATACAGGAAGTGGTGCAGATACTCAGTGGGGAGGGCGTGGAGGCGGATGCTGTGTACCGCATAAATGAGGCAAAAGCCACTGAATGGGGCCTGGACTACACTCAAATTTATCACGACTTTCGCCTGGGGAACAGTCCGAAGACTCAGTGTCTCATTGTGACTGCACTAAAAGCCGACTTCTCAGAAACGAATTCGCTCACATCTGGTCGAAACCTGCTCCGCGCACATACAGTCCGCCTGCCCGTGCCGTGCTTTGAGGCTCCCAATCCTCCGGTTACAGTGCTGTTGCCGCACCTGGCTCTGCAGGACCGGGGGTCTGCTTCGCTTGTGTTACTGTCCCTGGTGCTAAGCACTATGAGTCAGAGTCAAGGATTCGAGGCTGGATTTCGAGCGCTCAGCTATGAATGGGCTGCGAAAGTGACTGTTTTCCCCTATTCCAAGCTTTGGCTTGGGACCTACACAGCCAAGGAGCAGGCCCGCTACATAGGAAACACTGCAGCTAGCGACGCTGCTTCGCTGCTTGTCTTAAAAGGCAGACATCTGAAGCCGAATGTGTCTATGTTCTTTCGCAGGCCGCACACTCCAGCGAAATAGTAATTGTTAAGCTGCAAACGCTTAATATACTTAATATATACATTGGACGATATTTGGTTCATTTCCTGTCATTTGGGAAAGGGAATACGGTATAAGTTCACTGTGTTAGGCTTGTATTTCCCAAAATGCAAATACTTGCACACTAGCCTCCACAGTCATTCACTTCATAGCCTAAGTAAGAGCAGGGCAAACTCTCCTTTGTCTTTCTATATACATCTGTAATTCCCTTCATTTGCAAAAGTGCGACTGCTGAGTCCTTCCCCAGTTACAAAAAGCAGAACTAATACATCTCTGCCAAGAACTCTGAGTGGCCTATAGACCTGAAGGCCTCATATTAGTCACTGCCGACCTCCATGCTAGCTATGTAAATATTTGACTACAGACCATCGCGGAGCTCTGGGTGGTCCCTGTGCCCTTGTATACTTGCAGGGCATCCCTTCCCTCTCCTTCCAACTGTGGACCTCCCTTGCGTCGTTTTTCCCACTACGGCAGTTCTTATCAGTTTTGCGGGCTGTTATCACTGCGATCTACACGTGAGTTCAGAGGGCCGGAGCCTGCCCTGGCCCTCCAACGGTTGGCTGCGTAATAAAATGGCAACCGAAGTGCAAGCCCAGCCACTGAAGGCAGCAGCCGGAGGTCCTGAGGCCGAAGCTTTCCGCAAGTTTGTAAAGCGGCTAGTGGGCAAGGAAGCTGCTGCTGTGCTGAAGTCGCTGGACTCAGAAGGCGCAGTCATCGGCAAGAAGCAGATTTCCCGCACTGTAGGAAAGTAAGCGCCAGGCAGAATCATTCACAAGGTGGTGCTGGGGGACAATGGCGCGCATCAGATGAGTGAACGGCATAGAGAGAAGATCCGCTCTTTCGCCAAATCGTACCTCGTCCACGCCTTTACCAAGCAAGCCCGACCCGCCAGCGAGCCTACCGCTCTGTGAGTCGAACCAATACACTAATTACTTGGCCTGCAGCCTGCGACCTGACGCCGTCCTGCGCCTGGGACTCTGCAGCTGCCGCAATAGATGCTCAGGCAGTTGACTGCGCCGTTGGAACAGCACTCTCACATTGATGCCCGTCTTCCCTCTGCGGTACTCGTCCATCCGCGAGCAAAAGTTGATAACAGGCATGCGTAGGTCCATGTTGGTGGCGGCAGGCGGGAAACGCAGGCCAATGAAGTAGAGAGCGCCGTGGCGGTATATGGACTCTTGGCTGTTGTAGGACTTCGGGTACAGGCGGACTTCGGTCTTGGGTGCGAGGGTTTCCAGCTCTGTGAGGAAGGCTTTGAACTTGCTGAGGACTAGGCCGTGCCACTCTGTGAACTCTTGGCGTTCGGTGCCTAGGATGTCGATTTCGAGGAAGTAGGAAAATTGCTGGAAGAAGTCGAGGTCTTGGAAGAGTTCGGACCAGTCCTCGCGGCCTTCTAGGACGTCTTCGGTGATTTTGGCTGCTAACTCGAGCTCTACTGTCAAAATTCCAGGACAAGCCTGACACACGCCATAGGCTGCGTTACATACCGGAAAGGCCGGAGTCAGGATAGTGATATGTGCGCGGTCTGCAGGCGACCAAGTTTTCCACGGCGGCACGTAAATGGGTTCCTCATACGGAGTGAGGGACACCGGTCTAGACCAGTCCCACGCAGAGAAGTACTTGAAGAAGTTGCAAATCACCGACCCAGGCACCAAGTCCGGATACGTAATGCACACTTTCGCCACCAATATACTCCAAGCCGCACCTCCTAAATAGCCCAGTATGTTCGAGTACAGACCTCGCTTCTTCGCCCACAGCTTGACGCTCCTCAGGACGCAGCGGAAAGTGCTGACGTTTGGCACGAGTTGGAGCAGCATTTCGGTGTTTCGCAGGCCGTTGAGACTGAGGGCGGTGGCTTCGTCGCAGTTCAGGACGAGGCGGTCGTCCCAGAAGTCTTGCCAGTCGCTGGTCACTTCGCCGCAGGTGCTGAGGTTGGCGAAGAGCAGGTCCACGTTCACGTCCTCGATTTCGAGTTTGACGATTGGCACCTTGGCTGTGAAGATACAGTTGAGACTCGTGACATCGCTATGTTCCGCCAACACTCGCGTGAAGTTTTCCTCAAAGTCCAGCCTCGAGACGCAGGCAGGCGCCACACAGAGCAGGTCAATGTCACTCTCTGCGTCCTCTACACCCAGGAGGTAGGAGCCGAAAGGCCGCACAGTCCCGATTTGCACAGTAGTCTTGCCGTGATGACGCTCGAAGAGAGGAGTGCACCAGGCCTGGAACAGCTCAGAAACTGTACTTAGCGCAGTCTTGCGATGCTGCTTCAGAGTAATTTGCTCAGGACTGCCAGCGTCTGGAAAACTGGGCTGGCTAGAGTTCATATCGTTCGCCATAGGATAGAAGATTAGTGATTGAGAGAAGGATTGGGGTACTGGGAAGTTTCGGGGTTGTCAAGTGCTTAGGGGAAGGGACTTATCGGGCTGTTTTTATTGAATTGGATGGAAGGATGGTTGATTTGGGCCGAATTGGTTTATAAGCTTTTTGGATATAAGTGAAATTATGGGAATATCGACAGCTTCTGAAGCTAAAAGCGGACTCTGGTAAGTGTGCCTAGTGTACAAGAGGCAAATACGCAGCAAAAGGCTACAATATGCCACAATATAGTCAAATATATATAGATCCAGCCACAAATTACACCAAAGCCTTCATTACTCCAGCAATTCCATAAGATCCGCGCTTTAACCCAATTTCCATCCAATACATCCGCCTATAAGCCCATTCCAAAATCTGCCCAAAGCCACTTATCCCTAGGCCCAAATCTCTGTTTTAATGCATCATTAGTCCACCTATTGGCGGTCTTTTTTGAATCCGCGAATTGCCAATTTGCGTGAATGCCCTAAATCGAATTCCTAGAAGCATGGCGTAATGTCCGCTTTTCGCCTACGTCACCTACTAGTGTCTTATCCATGTCTATGTAAATATTGAGATGAATCGATGAAACTGAAAGCTTCGATAAGCCAATATTTCAGCGATTCTGGACTCCGGTCATCTTTCAGGCGTCCTCATTATAACTGTTGCTCTAGCGAGCAATAGACTGCCGGGGGAAAGCGCCTGGCTCCCTAAAGCGGCTGCCAGCGTTGTGTGGTGGAAGTGCTGGTCTAGGGTTAGGCGCGAAGGCTCTAGCGCCTGTCCATTTCTAGCCACAGCTTGGCAGGGTCTGCGCGGAGGTAATAAATATGAGTCGCCTCGACCACCCCGAGTCCTTGGACCGCGACGAGCTGCTGTACTTGGCCCGGCTGGCCGAGCAGTCTGAGCGGTACGAGGAAATGGTGCAGTACGTGGCGGCCTTTGTGAAGAAGGAAGACCGGGACTTGTCCGTGGAAGAGCGCAACATCCTCTCTGTCGCTTACAAGAATGTCGTGGGCACTCGTCGCCAAGCGTGGAGAGTGCTGCACTCCATTGAGGGCAAGGAGGAGCGGCGGAACAACCTCGATAACAAGGCCAGGGCGGAGCGCTATCGCAGAGACATTGAGACTGAGTTGGTCAGAATGTGTGGGGAGATCCTGAAGCTCATCGATGAGCGGCTCCTGGTGAACGCCAGCAACGCTGAGGCACGTGTGTTTTACCACAAGATGAAGGGCGACTACTACCGCTATGTGTGTGAGTTCGCCCAGGGAGCGCTCAGAGACGAACACTCGCAGAAGGCTCTCGCTTCCTATCAGGACGCTATGAACGTGGCTTCGAATGAGCTGCCCCCGACTCACCCCACTCGCCTCGGCCTGGCCCTCAATTTCTCAGTTTTCTACTATGAGATAATGCAGAACCAGGCGAAGGCATGTGAGATGGCGAAGCAAGCTTTCGACGACGCTATCCCCGAGCTGGACAACATCTCTGAGGAGTCCTACAAGGACAGCACTCTGATCATGCAGCTGCTTAGAGACAACCTCACGCTCTGGACTTCGGAGGCGGCGGACGAGGGCAATAAGTAGGCTCAATTCTCCGCTAATATGGTCGAGCAGAGAGGAGAGGTAGGAAGGCTGGACACTATGCCAGGCTCAAAAGTCACTTTTCCCATACAACCTGTATTTCCTTATACCACAATCCGCTAAAAGTCCATGTTTCGCATTTCCGCCTATTGACTACTTCCTATATATCCGCAATTTCAGCACTGGGCGGTTTGCACGAAGGTAGAGTGAGTGGAGTTCTCTGATACCTAACTAGCTACTCTTCTTTTTCTTCTTAGGCACTGGCTCTGAGGAGGAACTCGACTCAGGGCTGGAGTCTCTGTGCTTTTCTTTCTTCTTTTTCTGGGGCTGTTCCGACTCAGAACTGCTGCTTTCCACCACCACCTTCTTCTTCTTTTTGGGCTTTTCCTCCTTTTCCTGCTTGGTAGGCGGGGCAGGCTCTGCATCAGAGTCCTCCTCATCCGGCTTCACCTCCACCTTGGGCTTCTGCAGTTCAGTCTTCAGCCAGTCCTTAGGAGTGCTTTCGTTGGGCTTGCCGTGAGGGTCCAGTTGTCCGCTCTTGATCATTTCCTTCTTCTGCTGAGCTCTTGGTCCCAACCCCCAGCGGCGAGGATACGTCTCTCTATCCATAATCACCCGCTTGATCTTGGCCACGCAGCCATGGTCGCAGTCCATCATCACCGCAGTGGTCATCTCCGCAATGCCCAGCGCCACAGCTTCTCCCTTTGTAGTCATCAGCACGATATCCGCTCCTACCTCTATCCCGTCTTCGTACCGCAGGAGTCCGGGGATCATCAGCTTTGCGCCGTAGCAAATCGCGTTGACGCAGCTGTCCTTGACTACTACCCGCTTGTAGTGGATGAGCAGGTATTCGAGAGGCATGATGACGCGGCGGAGGTAGGTTTCGTCCTTGGTGTGCTCGTACACCCACTGAGCGTCCATCACGTCGTGCATAGTCACCAGCGTAATGTCTTCTTTCAGCATCCCCGATCGAATCCGTCTCAGTTCCTGCATGTGTCCGCCGACCCCCAGCAACAACCCCATATGCACGCACAGTGTCCGCACATACGTCCCCGCCTCACAACTCACCCAAAACACCCCCAAGTTCTCCTTTGCATCAAACTCCAGCAACTTGCTTTCGTACACATTCCGGATGCGCAGTTCCTTACTCACTGCAGAGATCACAGGCGGCTTTTGGAACAATGGGCCTGTGAGCTGAGCCACTATTTTGGCAAGGGCGGCTTCGTTTGCTATGGCGTTGTGGAGGCGGACGATGCCCACGTACTCTTTGCCGGCGCTTTGTTGGGATTTGACGAGGCGTGTGGCGCGATTGACGCAGACTACGAGGCAGCCGGTGACTTTGGGGTCCAGGGTGCCGGAGTGGCCGGTCTTTTCCACCTTGAGGAGGCGCTTGACCCAGGCCACCACCTCGTGGGAGGAAGGGTTGGAGGGCTTATCCAGGTTGATGATGCCATACTTGAGGTGCTCCTCCAGCGGCCGCACCAGCGGCGAATGCCCACAAGGTATGGGCGTGTAGTGGTTACTGCGCACGTTGAGGCGGTCAATGTCCCTCAACAGCAGTGGCCACTTGGCAGTGTCTGCCTTTTCAGGGAGTGAACTTTTGGGGTCCACGAAGGCTGCCATTAATAGCAGGGCCGGGAAGAGCGGTGTAGGTGGCTAGAAGAGGGAATTTATGGGAAAGTGGCATTTGACCTAGGGAGGGGGCGGACTTTGGCCATTTATGTCAGTGCACATTCGAGTCTGACAGGCAAAATTGGCGGAAATCGGACGAATAAGGAGTTAAATTGCGCTGGGAAGTGTTTATTGGGGGTTTTCAGGGTGCTGTCTTCAGATCTGCCGCTTCTGCTGGTTATACGGTTGACTTTGGCTGTTGTAGTTACAGGAGGATGGCACAGCGGATGCAAATCGCCCTGCATAATTCACTTTGGACGTGAAATCGTCGTAAAATGTGTGCATACTCAAATTTGCCCAAAAGCCCAGTTTATAGTGTATTAATGGAAAGGCAGGAAAAGCTCTACAGTGCCCGCGACGCTGTCAGCACCCGAGCCCTCCGCGAGCTAATGTCCTCCATCGACGCCATTCCCATCCGCGCCCTCAAGCCTGCTAAGAACAAAGGCGGTCAGTACTTAGCCCATTTCCACGCTAGTACCTCGACCTGCTTTATCACTCGCATACCTTCCAATCTCATCCGTGCACTGATTTCCTATAACACGATTAATGAACTGCTGGCTTTGTCGCTGAGTTGTCGGCAATTCTCGAAGTTTTTGTTCGACAAGTATATACAGTTTAGTGGCGTGTTGGAAAACTTTGGGCTGTACAGGGCGCCTACGTTTAAGTTTCAGGACAGTTTTGACATGCACAGGCTTGAAGACTTGAAGAATTCGGGGAAAAAAGTGAAAATATTTGGGTCGATTCGGCCTGAGTTCACTAACATATTCTATGTAAGCGGGAAAGGAGACCTGTTTTATTCCTATCACGAAGGCGCAATTCTGGAAGGGACACTGGTGTCTTATGCTGATAGAATGGAAATAAAAGTGTCCCGTCCCTGCATTCCAAACGTCATCTTGACGGATGTTTCAGGCGAGGCAATAGCCTGTGTCAGCGCGACTCAGTTAGCCCTCAGCTTGCCCGATTCCTTACTGCAGGTCACAATGGCGTCTGCGGAACCTGCTGTGGCTGTGTACTTCCTCGCCAACAAGAGGATGATTTTAGTGCAGAAGGTCTGCACTTTTGAACTCTATCATATTACTTTGGAGCTCGCAGAAGTGCTGCAGCATGAAGGGGAGCTATGGAAACTGTACCTTCCAGACCCTGCCAAGCCTGTATTCGCTACCCTCTCAATAGACCTTATTACTACCTATTTAGTGACTGCGGAAGGCTCACTGCGGAGAAAGTTCAGACATGAGCGAAAGCCCAGTGACCCTTATATCACCGACATTTTCATCCACAGGCAGATAGTGGACTCGGAGCATTACGACTTTGTGATACTACTCCACAACCACGGAGACATTCTCATCAACTTCAAACCAGTGACCTCCGCAGGAGACTGGCGGCAGCTATATATGTGCGAAGGGCATTTAATTGCTATAAAGCCTCACTATGTTCAAGTGTTTTCCTTCTCCCCGGACTCGAAAACCTATATCCCGGCTCACACTTTGCAAGCAGACCAGCTTGCCGATCCCTCGTTTCCCACACTTCTCAACTGCTCTCGCATGAAGATTGCTTCAGTTCTGCAGCAAAGCACAGGCTTGTCCATTTCGTACTATCAGGTTTTAACTGATCAACTGAAGCTTTACTATGAAGTGCAGTTGCCAGTGGAGGAGGCGAAAGTCACTTTTCACCGACAAGTTATATTTGTAAAGGCTGTTTTGCTGAAATGGAAGCCGAAACCGGTCAAAAACCCGCCTGAGTCTGTAGAGGAGGAACAGCCAGGACTCGTGGAAACAGTCCCCTGTGTCTACATCGTCAATTTCAATGTGGATTCTGTGATTAGAGGAGCGCCGGATCTGATTTCGCAGGAGATGGCCATAATTGAGGAGAGAGACAGAGACAAAATCCGGGGACAGAGACTACTGGAGCACAAGCAGCAGAAAAAAGCGGAAATGGCTAGGAAGCAGGAAGAGCTCGAGAACAAGCCTAAATATAGGCATTAGAACTCCTCATTCCCGCCTAAGTCCCACACCTAGCCCCAACTTAGTCTACTCTTATACTATTCCTTCAGCAGCATTGGAATGTGAGACTCTGATTTCTGCTATACATACACTGACATTGTGAAAGGCCTGAGTGGACCTGGTAATAAAGTTAATCGCCATGAAGCCATTCACACCCCTTCCCTCTCCCGCTGCATTCTTACCTGGCAGCCCTGCTCCCTGGCCTTATCAGTCCTACCCCTGCTCCCCCTGCATCCCTGTCTCCGCGCCTCCCTTTCTGAGAGCTCCTGAGAAGTGGTATGAAGAAGAGTGCAAGAAGCTGGATATTCAGAACATGGCTCTGCTCAGAACTATTGACAGTCTGGAGGAAGAGTGTGTGGCAGTGAAGGCCAAGTTGCTAGAGTTCGACAACCCCGATTCGGACCGAATTCATAGGAAAAACCTGAAGAAGCGTCGTAGGCGAGTGGCGATGGAGATTCCTCGGCATTTCCAGTGCGCCATCTGCTCGAAGGCTTACGGGTAAGGTCTATTCAGCTCCGAAGGCTCCCTAAACCAGCATCTCAAGTTGAAGCACGAGACCCAGGGCGAGGCTTCTGGTTCTTAGCAGTAGGCTTCTCGAAAATGTCTAAAAGCGCCAAGCATTTGAAAGTGCCTGCAGGGCACACGCGCAGTCATCTGGATGTGCAAGCACTGGTGCAGCTGGCTCAGAAGGCCGGCCTCCACTCTACCAAGAGCGACGCTGCTTCCGCCTCTCTCAAACCCTGCACTAGTCTCTCCCGCGCTCCCGCCAACTCTTCCTTCCACCGGTCCTCTCTCAGTCCTGCCCGCTGCGACACCTCCTCTCTGACCCTCCAGTGCATTCCCTCCTTCCTCAGACGCTCTACTTCCAAAGAACACAGAGAAGCGCTTTCCCCAGAGGTCAAACCTCCCATAGATGGGAAGTCATCTGAGGACAGCTTAGACTCAGGAAAGAGGAAAAGGTCTTTACGCAGGAGCACTCTGGGTTGGAGTCTGGGCGACATCGAAATCCGCCTCAATGAGCGGCTCATCAAGGGCAGCCAAAGCAGCGATGCAAGGGAGAAGTTCCTCGCCTGCAGGGAGGCTTTGCAGGAGGTAATCGAAACCAGTCCGGGGACCAGTTCCCTGCTCAGCAAAATTGCCAAGGGAATCGATACCTGGACTGGGTCTCTGGAGTCCTCTCGCCTGTCCTCGCCTCTTGATAGGTCGGGAGACTCCACTGCCAAAGCAGCTGAGGAAGTGGCCAAACTACGTGAAAAAGTGGCCTATTTAAGCAAGGAAAACACTCGACTTTCCAGACAACTCTCCGACTTCGCCACTAATAGTGCCTTCCCCAGCCCTGACTCCCACATATCTGGCCTTATTTCCAGCCTGCAGGCGGAAGTCCGCATTCACCGCAAGCGAGAAGACCTGCTGATGAATATCATCAACACTATGAGGGAAAAGGGGTACCCGGTGGATAACCTTCAGAAAAGTCCTAACTCGGAGAAGCAACTGAGCGAGGAATCAACCCGCAGCTGTGCAGAGACTGACAAAGCCCTGCTCACCGGAGACTTCGAGGACTGCGACTTGACCTACAGTCCCACTCCCGGCTTCGAGACAGAGGAAAGCGTGCAGCTGCTGCCTAGCGACGCCCGCGCCTCAGTCCCCCGCCTCACTCTGCCCATTTCCAACGACATCGGACACAAGGGAGTGGATCTGCGATTCAAGACACTGCTCCAGCAGTCCCCGTAGGCTAAGAAAAGCGCGTAGTGCTTGCTATTGCCTTCACTGCCGCTTTGAACCCGTCACTTTCCAGGCTCCAGAAGGCCTTCGGGTCCACCAGGTTGAGCACCCTGAACTCTATTTTCGGCAGTTTCTCCGCAGGGTTTTCCGTCTCCAGCGCCAGAGAGGACCAAAACACTTCATATCGATTGGCCACGAGACTCAAGTCCAGACTAGTGGCGGCCACCAGCTTCTCCCCTCTCATCACCCTGACCACAGCCTGGCTCTCACTGTGTTGGTCCTGGTAAGTGTGCAGGACTAGGTAGTACCAGCGAGGCTTTACAGGTGAACAGGCTGGGGAGTGGTATTCCGCATTGGACGCAGAGAAGGTGATTTGGACACTAAGAGGTGCACTGGAGTGGGTAGGGAAGTGGAGTCCTTTGCGTATTTCCAGTAGTATTCGAGGAGGAAAGGTGCTTTCTCGGTTGAGGAACTGAGGGGACGGAGGGGTGTAGGTGTAGTGGGGCGGGTGCAGGAGTGAGACATGGTGACGTCGATTATCTAGCGTAAAAAGACCCAACAAAGGGAAAAACCCGTCATTCACGCGATTATTCTCCTGGATATGATCAGAGTTCCGCACTGTTTCGCAGGCATCGCAGCTATTTCCCATATTGCTAGCTTTAATTTCCATGGCAAAGGCTATATATCACTCGATAGCTGCAGCAATATGGAGAGCGGCGGCTGCTTAGGGCCTGTGACTGCCATTGTCTGTGGGCGGGATGGCGCCTGGCTTGTAGGAATCGGCACTTGGCTGCACTTATATGAAGCCTGGGAGGTGCAAAAGAAGCGGAATTTAGGTCATTTGGTCATAGGGATCAGTATAGAGGACTGCCAAGCTGTAGCCTGGGGCCGGAACCACTACAGTCTCTTCCAGGGAAGCACTACAGAGCCACTGGCCGTAGGGATTGGGAGCGACTGGATCCAAGACATCCAATTCCTGCCGAATTGCCTGCTACTCGCCTATGCGCATGACTATGTAGAGGTAGTCACTCGAGACAGTTTCACCACTGTTAGAGAAATCAGAGGTCCGGCGGGCTGTCTTTTGTACAGTACTCAAATATACGCGAAAGACGCGAATTCCATCAAGTTGGCCTGCGGGACGAGTTGGAAAGTCATATACATTTGGTCCACATCAGACCTAAAAACTGTGCTAAATGGGCATTCCGGGGCAGTTTTCCGGGTGCGTTTCAATAGTTCCGGGTCTCACTTGCTTTCAGTCTCTGACGACCGGACGATAAAACTGTGGAATTTGGCCTTAGCGTCCTGTGAATTGACTCTAATAGGCCATACTGCAAGGGTGTGGGATGCCGGGTATGTCTCGGAATTGGAGCTATTTGCGAGCATTGGAGAGGACTGCACTCTCCGCATATGGAGAAGAGCGGATTGCATTCAGACAATTGAAGCACATAGAGGGAGAAACGTATGGAGTCTGAGCGTACACCCTGCCAACTGGCTTATCCTTACCGGCGGCCAGGACGGCCAAGTCAAGCAATGGAACCTACGGGAAATACTCAACTCAGTCCCTAATGCACCTACAAAGGACAGTGTTTCCCCTATGCAGTTCCCTATGCCTGGTTCCGAAACTGTATTGGCCATGGCTGTCACGTCCAAATACCTGTTTGCAGGGATGGCCTCTGGCAGACTGTACCAGTGGCAAAGGCTTGTAGAGTCCGGATTTGTGCTAATTGCTGCAGTGGAAATTGCTATTGTGGCTATGGCGTCCACTGAAGAGATGCTGATGATTGGAGACTTTAGTGGATTAGCGAGTTTTGTGGACTGTGAAAAGGGGAATGTAGTGGCCACTCATAGAGCACACAGAGAGCCAATTAAGGCTATTCAGGTGCTTCCCGGCAGCCTGCAGGCCTGGCTAAGTACGGACGCCACCGGACTTGCAGTCCTTTGGCAGGGCACAATCGAAACCAACAGGCTGAATTTGCTTACAAAAGGGCTGCACTGTGCAATTGCCTCAGACTTATTTGTGTATTGTGGAGATGTTGAGGGAAATTTGTATGTTTATAGGAGGGAAACGGACAAATTGGCGCAGTTTTATGCACATCTTCATGAAGCGTGCATTAGTACGCTGTTTTTAGCAGAGAATAGACTGGTATCGGCTGGAAAGGACGGGAAAATCAATGTTTTTCATAGAACGGAAGGTGGAATTAAGCACATCACAACCAAAAAGATCGAAGAATACCAAGGAATCGAAGCAATTTGCAGCCCAATCTGCCTGATTTCCCTCAAATCCGCCTATATTCTCTACAACTACACCACTAACAGCGAACTACTCCGTCTCTCCAACTGCTCCAAAGTGCATTGCTTCCACTTTTCAGCCGATTTCCTCAGCTTTTGCAGTATTCAAGAGAGCTGTCTCTCCTGTGTGTGTTTGCCCCGTCCTCCTAGCCCTGTGGAGCTGACTTGGACTAGTGGGCCTTTGCTGCATGGGCGTGAAGTGCTGGCTTCCCTTCCTTTGTCTCTGCATGGTCGAATCTACCTGCTGACAGGGAGCGAGGACTGTACTGTGGGGATATATGCTATAGGGTCAGAAGTGGTATGTGTGGGCAGGATGGTCGGACATCCCGCAGGAGTGCGAGCCTTAGCCACCTCCAATGTGAGCGCGGACGAAGTGAGAGCAGTATCCGGAGGCGGGAAAAGGATGCTGTTTCTATGGGAAATCAAGCAAGTCGGGGAAGCTATACTGACCAAGAAGCTAAGTTCCTTGCGACTTCCAGGGGCAATGGAGCAGCGAGTCCTGGCCTTGGATATATACAGAGAAATCGTAGCGGCAGGGGACTCTGGAGGCCGAATTTCCCTTTTACAGGTCCAGTCCAGAGGACTAGGCGCCCAACTTACGCTTTTAAGCGGCTTTTCAACTACGCCTCTTAATGCTGTCCTGTGCCTGAAGCTATTTCAGGCGGGTGAAGAGGTGTATATTGCTGTAGGCACGACTGCAGGCTATATCAGTGTGCATACAGTGGCTGGGGGCCTTCTGGTCAGTCAGCTAAAAGTGCATCAATTAGGTGTGAACTGCATGTCTCTTTCCCCTATCAACCAGGACCAAGTGGCCATCCTCACCGGCGGAGACGACGAATCCATCTCAATTTCCCACTTCCACCAACCCAACTCCCTGACCCTTCACACAGTCCTCCCTCAAGCCCATTATTCCGCCGTCAAGGCTATAGCTCCAATGCACGCCTCTCTGCTGTTTTCTATCAGCTGGGATGGCACTCTCAAGCTGTGGTCCCTTCCCCGGCTGACACCCATTGCTTGCAGTTCTCACTTCATTGGCGACTGCTCATGTGTTTCAGTGCTTGACAGAGTGGTGGTAGTGGCGGGCCTTGGAGTAGAGTGGTTCCCTCTGTCTGTTAATGAACTGCTAGTCTAAAGTCACCACTATGCGCCATACTGTCCATCCTCGACCCCAGCAGTCTCCGACTCCGCCTCACCTTCACTCCCACTAGCACCAGTCCAGTCCCTATCACCGCCAATACAAAGGCCACAGCGAACCACAAAGTCCACGGAGTCGCATCCTCCACCCTGTCATTAGGCAGTTCCCCCTCCCGTCCAGGCTTCAAATCCCCCCAGTCCGTGCTTGTACTGTCCTCGCATTGGGTGGCTGCATCGGGGAAAGACCGGAAAGTGACGTATTTGAGGAAGGTGTTGAGAGGACAGGAAGGGTAGGGACAGGTGGGGATGTGCACGGGCTGGTCGTTGAGGGTCACTGTGACTGAGTAGGTGGGGACTGTCACAGGGGTTACTTCGTTTAGTTCGAATAGGAGTACTGAGGCATAAGGCGGCATTTGGACGTCTTTCCTTCCCAACGCAGCCAAAACCATCAAAATCGAGTACCCATTGGACAAATACACCGACAACTTCCTCGTATAGCAGCACACATTGTCCATCACTCCATAAAACTGCCACATCAGCTCTTGCAGGAACGGACTCCCCGCCAATCTGTTCATATTATCGTTTTTAGTCAGCAGAAGAGTCATTACTTGCGTCCAAATGGCTTCAATATCGCTTAGTTCTTGGGGTGTGAAGGGCAGAGGGGACTGGAAGTAGATATTTGCTTCGATGCTGTCGTGGATGTAGAGTAGTTCGGCCTGGACTTCGGTGGAGTTGAGGCCGGAGGCGGCTGCCAAGGTGGTCCAAGTGCTGGGGTAGGCAGCTAGAATGGCCGTTACTTCCGGACTATTGACAATCCGAGTGCTGAACTCAGTCACTCGCTGGCAGCCTCCATCAAACGGCCGCAGCATCACACTCGAATTAGTCTCCACCCCATGAATCGGTACCACCGCCGCAAACTCCGGCAAAGCCGCACTGCCCAGTTCCTCCTGCAGCCCCGTCAAATTCGACACTGAAATGGGCGGAACTGCCTGCAGGATCTGCGCTGCATTGAGACTCAGCCCTGTGCCAGGCGGGTACAGTCCCAAGGCCTGCGCCTGTGCACTCATCAGTGTCCTGCCAGCGTCTGTAGACAGCATGTACACCTGAGACAGGGAAATGTTGGGTGTGATCAGGCTTTGCTGGGTGAGGTATTGGTACCGCATTTGGGTGCCCACTAGGTACTGCTGCCGCAGTCCTGCGGGGGTGAGTTCTCCGGGACTTACGGACCAGACGCCTTCGTCCCAGGGGTAGAACTTCATAGGAGCCGTAGCCCCGTTGCGGGTCATTTCGATCGCGAAAATCACCCTCGCAACTGCCAAAGAAGGCAACAACAGCGCCCACCCTCTCATGTTATATGGCAAAACTAGCCGAGGAGACGGGTTTTCAGCTTGCCCGGTAGTCTCCAGAGCGACACAACCGCTTGTTTGGCGTTCGCTATGGTCAGCAGCGGCGACTTCCCTCCATTCACATAGAGAATATACACATACGCGTCATAATTCCGCCCATTGATGTTGTAATGTTCTCGCAAGTGTTGGATTCGACTGTACCCCACCCGCTCGTAGAAAGCCACCGCCTCTGCATTGTACGCAGCTACGTGTAGGTATATGAACTGAGGACTGGAGGGTGCGCTTAGGCAGTAGTCTCGGCAGCGATTGATCAGTTCTTTGCCGATTCCCAGGCTGCGGAGTTCCTCGACTACGCCTAAGGTGGCGATGTAGGCGGAGTGCACGTCGCTGAGGAGGTAGGTGAAGCGCAGGTATTGGAGGGTGAGGTGGGGAGTGATGCGGAAGACTATCAGGCCTGCCAGGATTTCCTCCGTCTTCTTGTCCCCATAGTCCTTCGGCGAAATCACAGCCGCAATCGACAGCATCGAAGCGCCGATTTCCTTGAAAAAGTGCGGAGTGTAGTTAATGGGAAACCACTCCGCATGCAAATCGGCGCAGTCTGCCAGTTCCCCAGCGTCTAAAGGGCGAAAGGACAGGTGTAGGTTGGCCTGCAGGGCTGCCAAATGCTGCTTTACCCAGATGTGCGAGGTCGAGACCACGGCAGCGGACATGTCTGGAGGGTAGGCACCGGAGTGCGTCTTCATACCTTCTTCCATCAACACACTACTTAGCACCTAGTAAAGCAGGGTCTTTAAGACTTCAAATCGACTGAAAGAGGACGGAAAGGCGAGAGCACAGGGAGTTGATGTAGTGACAAGCCTGTGCGAGCCATATAGAAGATAGTCTAGCGACTTGAAACTACCCTAAGTCCTTCCAGAAGACAAAAACATACACCAATGATTTGATGCAGCTGAGATGTGTCTAACGTAATTCGCGTACTGCCGAATACGCAAACGTATATAAAATTGCACCCTGCAATATCAAATCATTGATGTTTGACACATAGCGAAATACTCAATGCAAAATCCACAACTTTACCCAAACCTCAAAGCCGAGAATTTCCCTTTCTCACAGGATTCCCCCAATTCTTCTTTCCTCACTGGGAGATAAAATATGCGGGCAATAATTCTGCTTTGTCTAGCGACTGCGAGTCTCGCAGACCTATCCAGCTGGTCTCCCAGCACCTCCACACCCCCCACAGCGCCTACCTGGCCTTCTGCCTGGTCCGCCTCCTTCACCGAAGTGTCTTACTACGCCGGGGAAACCCGAGAAACCAACGGCTCCGCTTTCTTCGACTACCCCAACGGCCACCTCAACTGGACTCGCTACAACGCAGTTGGAGACCCAGTCTGTGCGACTGCCTTCTACCTGCCTCCCAACACCACCTGCTCCCACCTCATCGACAGTGGCAACGAGTACCTGTACGCTCCGGATGGAGACCAGTGCTGTCTCTGCTGCACGTCTGCTCAGCAGTGCGGAGTGTTCCCGCCGACAGTCCTGCAGTACTACACTTACGTCGCGGAAAGCCAGTATATGGGGAAAGCTGTGTATGAGTGGACGTTTCCGAGTGGGGGGATGGATATGACCTACTTGGAAACTACGGAAAGTGAGCCGGTGGATAGGAAGTGGGTAGCGATGTTTTCGGCCTATTTCAACTATACCGACTTTTGGGATTTTACGAGTGAGGCGGATGCGAGTGGTTTCCAACTGCCTGCGGCCTGCCCAGGGGCGGACCTATGCACGGGGGTGTGCGTTTTCGTGCGAAGTGGAGGTCCGCCTATGAGTTCCGCAGGGAAAAGCCCAACCCAGCCGTATCCTTTCTACTAGTATAAGTCCCTAGGCCAATTCCCACAGTCTAAAACTCGGCCTAAATCCCACTTTTCCCTTTAATTTTATACTAATCTAATCCTTCACCTCACATTTATCGCTTCTTTTGCTTCCCTTGAAACCTCATCGCCACTTGCAGAATCATCTGAAACAGCGGCTTCGCACTATTCTGCGAGTCAACTTCCACCTCCAAGAACCAAGTCCCATACTCCTTCGCCAGTCCCAGTCCCTGCTCAAACCTCACTTCCCGCTTCATCGCACCCCCCACGGTTCCTATAAGGAAAATCAGCTTCTCTCGGTAGCTGCTTTGCGGCCCGTAGCAGAAATAGAGCCAGTACTGCACTGCTTTGAAGGTGGATTCTCGGGAGGTGTCGTATACTATTAGGAGGGCGTGGGATTTGTCGATGTAGGGAAAGAGTTCGACCATCACTTGGTCCAGACCGCCGGTGTCGGTGATGAGGATGTTCGCTGGTTGGTGGCATGCGGTTTCATGAATTGCGTAGGTGTGGAAGCCTTGGGTGGAGGGCGGGGCGCTTGGGAGGGAGCAGAGACGTCTGAGAAGACTGGTTTTGCCTGTGCGCCGCTCTCCTATCAGCAGGAACTCAAGCTCCTTCGGACTTCCTGGCATTCTTTATGACGGGCAAGTGTGAAACTGCCTCCAAAATGGACGATAAGCTACATCCACACAGCCTCACTCTCTTCTTTCACACTAGTCTTGCTAGCCGGGTGCAGGCGAATCGATAGCTTTCTTGGCAATTGGGATCTAACAGATACAAAGAATTGAAAATGGCCCAGGCTCGTCGTCGTCCAAGTCCTGATCTAGAATCATACGCTCCCTTGCTGCTAGAAGACCTATTGAGTGGCCAGCACGACTGGCGCCCAGTACCTGATATCGTGCGTCTGTCTTTCAAAGCGTTGGTAGATTTGCTGGCTACCCAAGGCGCGGCGATAGGCGAAATAGAGCGGCAATTGCCTGCTAAGGCCACGAAGGCGGAGGTGATGGCGGGACTGAGCGCCAAGGCAAATGTGTCGGATATGACGCAGGCATTGCTAGAAGCCAATTGCGCCTGGCAGAAATCAGCCACCACCGAAGTTCTCGACCTGGCCTTGAAAGAGAAAGTCTCAAGGTCCGAACTCGCATCCCTAACCAGACCGGGCGTCTCTGAGAAAGAGGTCCGAGGACTGATAGAGCAGAAAGTCAGCATCGGCCATTTGGAAGCGGAATTGCAGCCTTTGCAGGAAGCAATGGCTGAGACAGAGCTCAGATTCGACGCTTCGATTCAGCGTCTGGAGGCGGAAATACAGGAATTGTGCCAGTTGCTGGACCAGAAAGCTGACTTAGTGGAGGTCGAGAAACTGACTCAAAGCAAGGCGAATCGCCAATCTGTAATTAGCGCTTTGCACACGAAAGCTGGTCGCGAAGAGGTCGAAACTGCCCTCGGCCGCAAGGCTGATATAGAGATAGTCCAATCAATTGTGTCCGAAATCGCGAAGTTGAGAGAAAGAGTGGAATCCGAAATGGGGAATTCCATTGAGGAATTGAAACTTGTTAGTAGGGAAATAGCAGCTCAGGTGCATACTTTAGACCGTAAAATTGCCACTATAGAAGGCGATTTCGACACTATTCAAAGCTCATTTGAAATGACCGCGAACCAAATGACACTCATCACTGCTCATATCGACCAAAAGGCAGACACTGACAAAGTCAGTTCCGTCCTTTCCTCCTTCAAAGTGGATATCAGTGATATGGTGACTGCTTTGAAACAGGACTTTATATCTCTTCAAGACCGCACAAATATCCACCTTCGAGACTCGATCCGCACTCAAGAAAAGTCTATCGAGGGCAGACTCAAGCAGCTCCAAGACTCTCACCTGCGAAACAGCGAAGACTCGACCTTGCGACTTCGAGACCTAGAGAAAGAAGTGGAACTCGCAAAGGCCACTTCTCAGGAAGCCAAAGACTTACACCGAAACGTGATCGGCCTATTAGAGGATTTAAACAGGCGGAAAGCGGACTCCGAGGAAATCACTGCCCTGCAAAGAATCGTGAATTCCAGCGACCGGAAAAGAGTGCCTCTCAGCGAAGTATCGAATTTTAAAAGCGAACAAAGGCTGGAAATGGACAAATACAGAGAAGCGCTCACAAGGACTCAGGAGGAAATCAAGAACTTGGCCTATTCATTTGCACGGAATTCCGATTTGTCCGCCCTTCGCAGGGAAATCCAGACCTACGTCCGGTCCCAAGACCTGCTCCCTATGCTCGAAACCAAGGCCAACTCCGAGGACATTAAGCAGACTTTAGTGGCAATTCACAGAGACATCGAAAGTCGCTTGCCTGTGATTGACTTCCACTCCAGCTTCGCAGCCTTGCAGGGAGTCACAGAGACTCTGATGCTGGAAAACTGCACTGCGCGGTGGCTGTGGACCAGCGGCTCTATCCAAAGCGACCGTAAAATCCCTTGGGAAGTGCAAACAGTCAACACCCAGCCTGACAACTTCATATGGGAGTCAGGGCAAACGACTGTATACACAGTGGCTCCAGGCCTATATGAGCTAAAACTGGGCATATACACAAGGTCTAGGCCGAAAGCGCAGGTCCTGGTCAATGACCAAGTGCTGTATCGACTGGGAGGGGAGGCGGGACTGGAGAAGCAGTGGACAGCGCATTTGGATGGGAACTTGGTGGGGTTGACGCTTAATGATGTGGTGGCGCTGCCTACGAGGGCGAGGGTGGGAGTCACGTATGAGGGGGAGTGGAGGGCTGAGGCCTTCATTAGCCTAAGGAAATTGTAATTTGCGTGTATTGCGTGCATAAGTCGAGAAAGGAACTGACCTCTTCCCTACGATATAAAGCCCAGTCCTTGCTATATTCACCCTCGTATACCTCTATTGTACCTGTTTAAGTCTCATCTTCCTCAAATCGCATACATCTTCGATACTTACACAGCAAAAGTCCTCTTTTCAGATACACAAAAGTAGGTATTTCCCAGTTAATAGGCTGTTCTATTGGATATTTGCCTTTGATACGGGAATAAAGTGGCTTCCTGCAGGTATTTTCATAGTTTCGCGCACTAGTCGGATGGAGCGGTCAGCCATAATAGGTCATGGGGATTCCGAGGTTCTTCCGCTGGTTGGTGGAGCGCTATCCCCAGATCCTGCAAGACAGTTCCCCTCTCGTTCTGCCCGAACTCGACAACCTCTACCTCGACCTGAACGGCGTCATCCACGTCTCCGCCCACTCCGGCTCCCTGGGCGCCCTCGTCCCCCACCTCGCCCCCGCCCTCCCGTAGTCCCCACTCAGCCTCGAAACCATCTGGACCAAGATATTCACCACTATCGAAACACTCATGCAGGTAGTCCGGCCCAAACGCTTGCTCTACATCGCAATTGATGGAGTAGCTCCGAGGGCGAAAATGAACAACCAGAGAGAACGAAGGTACAAGTTCGTGGATGAAGTGAGGATTTTTAAGCAGAAAGCGACTCAGGAGGGGCAGGAAATCAGTGAAGGGTATTTTGACCCGAATGGGATTTCGCCGGGGACTACTTTCATGCTGAAATTGAACGAGGAGCTGCAAATGTTTATTGAGCGGAAGATGGGGAGTGACAAGTTGTGGCAGGGGATTGAGGTAATTTTCTCGGGAGTGGATGTGCCTGGGGAGGGGGAGCACAAAATGATGCAGTACATTCGCGAACACCAAGAAGAGCCCAACATCCGCCACTGCATGTACGGCCTCGACGCAGACCTGATCATCCTCGCCCTCGCCACCCACCAGCCCTACATCACCATCCTGCGCGAAGAGGTGAACCTCTCCTACCTCCGCGAAGACCCACGAAGGAAGCTAATCGGCGAGACGCAGAAGTACCAGATAATCCTGATTTCCCTGCTGAGGGAGTACTTGAAGCTGGACTTTGCGGAGCTGGCAGGGCTGGATTTCGAGCGATTAGTGGACGATTTCGTGCTGATGGTGGCTTTCGTGGGGAATGACTTCGTGCCCAGATTGCCCACTTTTGAGATAAGCGAAGGGTCTATCAACTTCCTGATCAGTTCCTATAAGAAGCTGTGGGGCACTGTGGGGTACTTGACGCAGGACGGGGTCGTCCAATGGGCGCATTTGGCTGTCTTTCTGAAGGACTTGCCGCAGTATGAGCGAAGTGCGCTTGAAGACCGGATAAAGTCGAAAAAGCGGAGAAGGGAAAATGAGCCGATTCCTGCTGATAAAGAGTCCTTATCCCTGAAGAAAATATACCTCCAAGGGGTCAATTCCGCCTATCGCCAAGGCAGAAAGACTACAGGGGAGGAAACGGAGGAAGACAGTGAGGAGGAAATTGCGGCTTCTGAAGAAGGGCAGGACTCGGAGGCTGCGGAAAGACTGCGAAAGCGGCTGAAAGGAGACTTGAAGCAGGGCGGAATGGAGCTGATAAAGGCGAAGTACTACCAGGAGTGCTTTGGGTTTCCCAGTGGGAAGGGGGAAAGGGAGGCGAGGATTAGGGAGGTGACTAGGGAGTACTTGAGAGGACTGCAGTGGGTGCTGTTCTACTATTACCGGGGGTGTCCAGACTGGGAGTGGTACTACCCATACCACTACGGCCCTATGATCTCCGACTTCCTCGACGTGAACTCCCTCATGGGCATCCCCGAAGGCAGCGAAACTCCCTTCGCCCACACAGTCCCCTACAAGCCTATAGAACAGCTCGTCTCTGTCCTGCCTCCAGACTCCTCTCACCTTTTGCCTGAGGAAATCAGACCGATTCTGACCAGTGGCCTGCATTCTGCCTACTTCCCTGCGAAGCCGAGGATCGAGTATGACTTCCTGTGTGCGAAGGTCGGCTGGCAGTCGCTGAAGATCGTACTTCCGTTTGTGCATTTGACCCTGGTGCGGGAGCTGTTAGCGACAATCCCGGAAACTGACGAAATTCGCACGAAGAACCTGCAGAATACTGATGTGAGTTTCACCTTCCGGCAAAGCAGAATCCAGCGGACTCTGCTCCCGCCCTCTACTGCATGCACCTTTACAGGCAGACTAATCCCCGGCACTTTCCCCACCCACCCCGATTTCCCCACATTGCACAGTATCCCGCTCAGCTGGACACTGAAGGAAATCGGCATTAACGTGTTCCTTTCTCGGTCGACGCTGGAGACGCTGGCGTTGGAAGTGAAGGGGGATGGGAGGCCGTTGCAGGCCTGGACAGGGTAAGAGGGTATGTAGGCTGGTGGGGCAGGTCAGGTATGTGCAGTGGCCGAGTTGTCTGCCGGCCTTGGTAGTGGCTGTTTCTTCACCCGAAGACATTTACCCCAAAAACTTCCAATTCTCCCACATCAAAGAACAAAGTCCCTCAGAACTCCGCGACCAACTCGACTTCCACCTAAAATACGTCAAGGGCATCCGAGTGCAAGGCGGACCCAGACTAGTGCTGCACGTCCAGCCTTTGCGCTATATCTCCAAGCTAGTGGACGGCAGTTATGCGTATGTGTGGGAAAACACGATGTGGTACTACCCGGTGGAACTCACGATGGAGAGTATGCCGGTGGGACATCATGTGAGTTTGCCGCTGCCGCAGGTACTGAGGGATGAGTTTCCTGTAGGGGGAGAAGTGGTTTGCTCGTTGAAAGCAGCCTATGGAGCCAAGGGGACTGTAGTTGGATACGGGTATGACCACCACTGTCCTCAAGGCAGCGCCTTGGTCAGCAATTTAGTATATCCGATTTCGATCCCGGAAGACCTCATTTCAGGCCTGTATCAAGTAGAGCAGTTCCTGCCAGTCCGCGAACTGTGCCGCTCCCTGCAAGCCTCTGCTCGAGTCCTCACCCGTCTCCTCGGCAACCTCAAGCTGAAATACTCCACCAGCAGCGGAGCAGGCATGTACCAGCTGGGCCTCGACCTCTCCAACTACAAAGACCAGCTGCACGTAGAGGGCTGGGCCCAGTGGAACGAACAAACCAACGGCTACGAGTACAGTAGGAACGTACTGCCTGTACTGCAGCAGTATAAGGCCCAGTTCCCTGCGTTTTGGCAGCGTTTGGAGCAGTTGCAAGGGGGCAAAATTATGAGAGTGGAGGTGCTGTTTCCGAATTTGAGGAATTCGATGACGGAGTTGAAGAGGATTTCGCTGTTTATCAGCAAACAGCCCTCTGCTCGACTGCCCTGGACGCCTGATGGCAGTGTGCGCTGTGGAAATACCCAGATAGGCATCTTATCCCAATACATGCGCACTATCCAGCGCAGTTCCTCGGCTGATAAATACAATGTCAACCCCGCCTTAATGACTCCCTCTTTCCCCTGCTACATCAAGCCCGACTACAGCGAAAGACTCCACTTCGACCTCGGCAGCAGCGTAATCAACGTCAACTCCCAAGATCTGCCCTCCATTCCCTTCGCAGCCTTCGGAATAGTGGTGGGCGTCTACACAAACGACACCGTAGAGGTGGTTTTCGAGGGAAATTCAGGTGGTCTAAAGGTAGTGCGGACTTGGAACCTGATAAATATAAACTACCCCTTCTTTGTGAAGCTGAGGAGTGAGAGTGCAGCGGGGGATGTGGCGGAGGTGAGGGCGGAAAGCAGGGGGAAGCAGGTGGGGAGAGGTAGGAATACGGCTGGGAGGTATTCGGTGCAGCGCAGTGCGCTGCAGACCTATGTGGGGGCGCAAACTGATGAAAGGCTGCATGGTAGACCTGCGGAGGAGGAGAAATACGGCCAACATATGAGAACAGTGAGCGAAGCAGTTCCCACCCCCGCCGACCCTACTCTGTTCCAACTGCAGCCCACCGCCCCCGAGTTTGTGCCCACTGCCAGTCCTCTGACCGCACCCGAGGCCGCCGCCTTCTCCAGTCCTTTTAGTTAGTTACCTCATAGCACCATATTGCTGTTAGAGTCTACGTGGAAGTGTCTTTTCACTGGCTTGGAGAAGCGAGTTCTGGTCACTCGGTCGGCCATTTGCAGCAGTTTGGCTTTGGAACTGAACTGCCTATAGCGCTCTATCTCCTGGAAACTCAGCTCCTGTCTACGTTTGCTGAGGTCGCTGCTCACTTTCCCGAGTTTCTGCGACAGTTTCTCATTTTCAGCAAAAATCTGGTCCCAATTCCGCCTTTTTACGTATTTCTGCAGACTAACAGAGAAACTCCTTGGATTTTCAGTCCTTTTGCGAGTGGAAATGGATATAAGTCGCTGCACTAGCAGCTGGTTTTCGCGTTCAATGCTCAAAGATTGATTGAGACGAGAGGGGCACGCAAGGACAACTGGGCGGTCTTTGCTGGGCAGCGGCCTCGAGCGTATCTCCCCCAACTTCCGCAAGTGGTGCTGCCAGTGGTTCCTGCGCTCCCACTTGACCTGCAGACTGGTTTCCACATAGGTAGCCATGCTCTATAGACAGTTAGCTAGTCCGACTGCGTGGATACAATGGAGTCCGCTAGCCTTCCTTCGTGACCTTCGCAAGGGAGAGTTCTTCATACTGCTGCATATCCGAAAGCCAGGGCAGACAAAGCGCCTTTGCCCAGGTTCCACAGCCATCAAAGCAGTGATAAAGGCTATACAGTCACTGGACATAGTCCTCCAAGCAGGTCCTGCGAAGCTCAGTTTGCACCTGGAGTTGAGGTAGGCCGTACTTGCAGCGAAGGGACAGTCCCCAGTTACCATCGTAAACGTCAACACAGACTAAACACATCCACCCTAGCATCAAACTCCTGCAGCCTAATCAGCTCTGGAGCCAAATACCCCGCTGTCCCACTACAGCTCCCCGCCCTAGCCTGGTCACTGCGAAGGGCCAGGCCGAAGTCCACCAAGTAGACGGAACTGAATTCGGAACTTTTTCCTCTTTTTCGCCTCCTAATAATCCATCTTTCCAATATATCCGCGTGCTCCCAATACACATATCCCCCTAAGCCTCCCCTCCTCAGCTACTTACTACTGTCTACGACCGCTCTCCTCTAATCCGTCTCGCTAGCTGCATGTCCTTGGGCATAATCGTCACTCTTTTCGCGTGAATAGCACACAGATTGGTGTCTTCGAAGAGACCCACAAGGTAGGCCTCCGCTGCTTCTTGCAGGGCCAGCACTGCGCTGGACTGGAAACGAAGGTCGGCTTTATACTCCTGAGCGATTTCACGTACCAGACGCTGAAACGGCAGTTTGCGCACCAGCAGGTCCGTGGACTTCTGGTACTTGCGGATTTCCCTGAGCGCCACAGTGCCGGGTCTGTAGCGGTGAGGCTTCTTGACGCCGATAGTCATGCTGGGCGCGCTTTTCTTGGCGACCTTCTGGGCGAGGTGCTTTTTGGGGGTTTTGCCGGCTGGGGTCTTGCGGGCGGTTTGCTTGGTCCGGGCCATACGCACAATTATAAGCCCTAAGGGCTATAACCCTTGGCCTGTCAGCCTCCTTTCTGCCTCCCAGACTCACTTCCTAGTATAGCAATGAGCGCCATATCCCACTTCCACTGCGACTCTATACACTCAGCTGGGAGAAAGCGATTAAGCCTAAGGAGACTGCAAGGTCGGGGGCTGCACCAGCAGCTTCGTATTGCCTACATCCTCTCTGGTCTTTATCACCTTGCTTTTGTCGATATCTGCGACTGCCGAGAACACCGCTGCGATCATTTTGGTGAGGGCGGGGCCGGCGAGGACTGAGCTGATGACGATTTCGCCTGAGGTGAAGGGAGACTTGTAGATTTTGTCGAGTTGGGACTTTCGGCCCTTTCGCCCTTCGTCCTTGTGGTCGCGGGAGTGGGAACGACGGTGGGAATGGCCTGAGGACCGCGAGGAAGAGCTGCTGGAGCTGGGCCTGCGTCCCTTCCTCCCCCTTCTATGCGACCTAGACCTCGACCTAGGCATTATATATCTATGGCGGCCGCTCTCTCCTTCGACCCTCTCAACCCCAAGCCTT
>Ga0247837_1003004_pt1 | contig 30437 bp, 17 predicted proteins | sample LaCtaG_2_FD_187115 | JGI IMG/M metagenome (GOLD analysis project Ga0247837, IMG submission 187115) | Freshwater microbial communities from meromictic Lake La Cruz, Castile-La Mancha, Spain - LaCruzMarch2015_14.5m | ecosystem: Environmental > Aquatic > Freshwater > Lake | place: Spain: Castile-La...
GGCCCAGAGCGCCTGCTCCTCCGATCACTAGCGCCCGCTTCGTAAAGAACCCGAGCACCATTATACTCTAGGGACTGCTCCCCATCTTACCTAGTACCTGAGGAGTAGAACAGGTACACAGGCTGCGTGAACTTCATCCCTCCGAACTCGCCCAAGTTCTCCCCTTCGTATGAAACCAACGAGGAAATCTCACAGCGAGGGTCAGAGGGAGTGAGTTGGACCTCTGCCAGGCACTTCTGCAGCCAGGACTGGTGCAGAGTGGACATTATCTTGCGGGCTGAGTCGGGACTGTCTACGCCTTCAGCGTTCTTCACTGGGGCGAATTCGGAGGCACGGTCGACCTCGAGTGCACCTACAGCCTCAGTGAAACGGAAAGCTTCGAAGTAAAAGAGTTCGAATTTGACGCAGGGGAATTGGCGCTTTGCCCCTGTGGTGTCGATGCCTTCGATGTTTTTATCTGCTGTATTGTAGCGGGTGCTGAAGAGGGGCAGACACTCAGTGCAGAGTCGCTGAAGGAAAGCCACAGAGAAGATTTGATTGCATATATTTCCGTGGTTGAATAGTAAAGTCCCTCTGTCACTGGTCTGCTGCGCTATGGAAACTGGCACTTTGCTGTACTCCGCCACTGTCACTTTCCCGTCTTCACGCACTAGCAAACCCACACTCTCCGCTGCATTGGCTTTGGCCACCACCTTGACTCCTAGTTCCAAGTGCTTCTCATGCATGTGCCCCAGGAACAGCGGATCCAAAGCCTTATTGAGCACGTTGTCGACTCCAAAGACATGCAAGTACTCCACTCCTCTGTCAGTCCTGTCTAGACCTCACAGCACAGTCATCAAATTGGCCTTCAGGAGAGCACTGAACACCCCTCCATTGCCATTAGGCGACAGCGCCAGTGAGGACTTGGTCTTGAGAATGGCCTGTCCAGAGGGACTTACAGCAGGTAAAAGTCCCTGTGGGAAGAAAATCACATCCTCGGGCTCCATCCCAAAGTGACCATTGTCTTCGAAGAACTGCTTCACTTCCCTGTCGCTTTCTTCATTGGTCATCACTAGGAGCAGCACCCGGGGCAGGTGGCCGCCGTAGCGCCTGCAGGCCTCGAGCTGGACCTTGTGCACTCGCTCTACTTGGTACTCGAAAATAGACTTGTGGGAGGGCATGCCGATGTCGAAGAGACCTTTGGGGTGCGGGAAACGCAGACGAGTGCCTTGGCCGCCTGCGAAGATGAGGACGCCGGCCTTGCCTTCGTGCACAAGTCTCAGACCTGCGTCTTGGTAGCGAGTTTTGGTCTCTGGGATCATTTCCGCTACATTCTCGATGCCTTGAAAAGGCTCCAGCGTGCCCAGGACGGAGGGACGGCCGAGACAGCCAGTCATAATCTGCCTACAGACTACCTGCTGCAAGGACTTCCAGTCCACCTTGGCAATGTCCTGCTTCAACTCAGACTGTTCCTGAGGCGACAGAGAGTCGAAGAACTGCAGTACGTGTTCTTGCCCCACCTCAGTGAGCAGGGTCTTTAGCTCTTGCACAGTCACTGTGTAGTTCCTACTAGTGCTGAGGTTGCTCGCGGCCGCCATGAGCTATTTACCTGTCTCCAAAGGCCGCTGGCTGCGCTGGTCCAAGGCACTCAGCCGCTGCAGGAAAAGGTCTAGGTCGTCGCGGGTGAGTTCGAGCAGGACTCTTTCTTCTCCCTGGCCTGTGTCCAGCAGCAATTCCAGAAGCAACACAGGTTCCTGCACTTGATGCATGTGCTGGCTGCTCAGCACGAGCTGCAGGTTCCAGTCGAAGGACTTCAGTCGCTGTTGCGCCAATACATCTTCGAGCAGAGAGCGAGTGAGGTCCTGACGTCGGAGTGTGCAGGCCTGCTGCAGCACCTCGGCCTGTTCAGGGGAAAAGTGGGCAGTGAGGTAGGCTGCTGCGCGCTCAGGACTGCTTCGCTGCAACAGTCTCACAGCCGTTTGAAGCAGGAAAGCATACCGCTCTGCCTGCAGAAGCTCCAGTTCTGGCACTGTGGAGAGCTGCACTGGAAGTCCGCAGAGAGCATCCATAGCCTTGAAGACCAGCTGTGTGAAGACCGCCTTCGGCAGAGTCTCCATCTTATACGAGTTAGTTCTGCGGCAGTCTACGACGAAACACATGTCTCGGGAAGGGTGAAAGCGCAGGTCTGGAAAAGGTGGCGAGCAAGCGAGGACTCACGTCATCAGGGGTAGAAGGACGTAGGCGGGGAGCAGACTTCAGACCCAGGCTTGGCAGCCAGCCATGCAGTTTGCTCCGCAAGCGCACCAGCACAGGACTTAGCTCCAGAGGCTTGGCCTGGATTGTAGGACTGGCAGTGGGTGAGAGAGCAGGCAGGCCAGGAGACTGGGCGGTTACTTGTTGGTTGTGAGTGTGGCTGTGGCGGAATTTCAGTAGGCCGATTCTTTGGCGAGCAGAGGCTAAGGGGGAGGGTGCGTCTCTGGCTGTGAGGGGGGTCACAGGTCTGATACGACCAGGAGACCGACGGGGAATTCGACTCAGAGGCGAGAGCGCCATGTCCATCTGCCAGTCCATAGGCCTTTTACCTACTGTGTGCTGCGATCTCAGCAGAGTTACCAAGATAGCCTCCCAAGCAATCTAATTACAATTGCAAATATATCATGTAAAAGTTTGGGTCCTAACTGGATTCTCCAAGTTCAACATAGACGAAGCAGAATACATCCCCTTTCTAGTCCTCCTCCCCATCCAGCCAGTTCCTATAACTCCATATATGTCCAGTCTAAAGTGGAGGTACTTGGAAGCCACTGAGGGCCTGAGTCCAGTGCTACACAAGCTAGAACACAACTCCTCTCTGCCTCGCCGCGAGTCTCCCTTCTTCACACCCTCTCCTCACAAGACACAACGGCAGTCTACTCAGACGGGTCCTGGAATGCTCAGTGCGAGAGAACGCAAGTTGGCTCGACTGGATGAGAGAGATGTGCGGGGGGAAATAGAGCGCTTGCAACAGCACTTAAGGTCCAACAGCACTGCTAGTCGCAAGGCCAAAAGCAAGACCTTGCGGAAAGAAGTGCGCCCCGCGACTCCCTACATGAACTTCGAAGGACTGGCAATGCCCAGCAACCTAGCAGTGCTCGCCATAACTCGCAGACAAGTCATCGCTGAAATCCGCAAGCAGTCCATTCCAGGCCTCAAACTAGCACATCTTCAAGAGCGACAGGAAGGCTTGCGGCCACTAGAGAGCCTGTCCACAGCCCAGGCCACTCGCTTGAGAGTGCGCAGAGACATGCGCAGTCGCAGTCAGTTCGCTACCAGTCTGTATGGGCTGGCTGCGCTGCCACGCAGGTCTCGCCTGGCGCTACAGGAAGCGCTCAGGGAGGTCATGCCGCAAGGCTCTCGATTTACTGATCAGAAGCTGTTTAGCTAATTCGCTTCTGAGTGTGTTCTAGGGCGGGGTTATTAAGTGTAAATGGGCGTCTCTTACTTCCAATCGCTGCACCAAGTGACTGATTTCCCTAGGGTCTGATGTCTGCTCAGCAACTTCTAAGCAAAGTGTAGCTTTAGACACAGGGTCCAAAGCCTCAATTTTCAGGCCGTTTCCGTTTCTTTGTGCAGTGATATGATACAGCTGATCCGAGATATAGTGGCTGCGACGGTACAGGACTGCTTGTGTCTCTGGAATCAGTTGCAATTCAGACTCACCTGCTGAGTTATGTCTGATTTCCAGTCGATTAATCATGTGTTCGCACTGAGTTTCCGCGGACTGAGAAGGGTCGTAGGGTGCTATTTTGCACAGGGTTAGACCAGTCTTTCGGTCCTCTACCTGCACTATAAGAGTCAAATTCGACTTATAGAAAGAAGCCAGGTAGAAGCGGCCGCCCAGTTCCAACCCTGACCGAAGCACCAGTTCCCCTGTAGGTGCCGAGCATTTGGCAGGTTCCTTTTTCACTTTGGCCACACTTGATATCAACTGCAGCAAAATCGAGGGCTTCGCATTCTGCACACTGCTTAGAGCCTTCGTGACCATAGGCTTCAGCAAAGTCAGCGCCATGCCCAAGTGCCGTGCTTCCTCCCGAAGCTGAAGTGTGTAAGTTCCGTCCTTAGGCACCAGCATAAGTCTGGGAAAGACCAAGTTCTCAATGGCTTGTTTGTGACTGAGAGGGGGTGGGAAGTACAGTAAAATCGAGTCTTGCAGGAACCCTTCCGCTTGAAGCTGGGAAGAACGCTGTATCCCTATAAGGCGGATCTGTGGCGGCTCCCGATAGGCGTAAAGCACCCACTGCTCCCCTTTTAGAACCGTCACAATGCAGGCCATAAGGTTGCTCTTTTGCGGCTTGACCTTCACTTTGCACCGCACTAAAAAGCCTCTCACGTAGGCCTGCATCCTGGCTGCCAGTTTATTCAAATCAGGCGCCTTTACGTCCAGGTCCAGCACCAGTTCCCCCTCCTTGAGTTTCAGCAGTTTGTATATGGCCAAAGCGCCTATTGCGCGGATACTCTGTGGGGAAAGTCGCAACGCAGTCGCCAGCGAATCAACACCAATGGAGACTTTGAGCTGGGGCGCACCAGGAACAAAAGCCACGAACTCGGCAACATCGGGAACAGGCAGGTACATTCTCACGACCCAGAGACGACTGTCCAGTCGACTCGTGGCTTTTACTTCGTATTTGCGTGAACACTCCAACTCAGGGCATCGGAGTTTGGACACTGTTTTCTGTGTCGAAATGCCTGCTTTGAGGTTTTGCTCGATACAGACTTTCAGCTTTCCGTTGTCCAGATGCAGGTCTCTGACCAGTTTTTCCCACTCCGGCATTTCCCCGTAGATCGCCAGCAGGTCCTTATTCGTCAGCAGGTAGGACTGGGAGGCGTACTTAATCTTCCGATTCGACTGCAACTTGAAAAGCTCCACTCTGATATCTTCTCTATACGTGTAAACCGCCAAATTGAACATTTCAAGGCCTATCGGCTTTTGGGTCAGTATTTGCATTTTCCAGGTGCGTCGAGAGCGCAGGGTGTTGCAGCGAAAGCGGCCTAACATGCCTCTAACTGACTTCTGGATCAATTGGGCTGCACGTTGATATTTACTCAAAGTCGGCGCCAACGTCAGTTCTTTTTTCCTTATATATAAGCGCGCAAACAGGTCTTGGACATCTATTTGAGGAGGAATATCTGGCAGGCGGAGTTGGAAGAGTTGGTGGGAGTGGGGAAGTGCGGCTTCTATCAAGAGATCTGTCCTGTCTATATAAAGGAAAACTGAGGCTAGAAAGCCAACTTCTAGGTCCTTGCATCCTCGATAGAGCAGTATACGTTTCCGGGCTTTCAGTAATTTCGTTCGTGTGCGAATTTGAAAGCCGCGGAATATGCGCTGTATTAGCAGTGCTGCAGAAAGAGCGGTTTTTGGTGGCTTTGAAGTTTCCTCCTCTAGGTCATATGTGGAAAGAGTAGCTGCAGTAGCCAAATTCGATATATGCGCCTCTTCCAAGCAAAGGCTCTTCCCTCTCACTTTCAGCCTTTTGAGTATAATCTCCCAGGACTGCTCTGGTAAGTTGGGAAGTAGGAGCTCAGAACCTCCACTAGTCCGCAGCACTAACAAGCCTTTCTCGCTTTCCAGAAGCAGTACAGCGTGGAAACTGCCATCCACTCGCACACAGCTTCGATACCGCACCGAATTCGCTTTCGCGATCTGCAGTCGTCTCCTATATCCACGGGCTAGGAAGCCTTTAAACCTCCTTTGGATGACTGCCGCTGCTTCCCTTTCGTCCCTGCGACAGACTTGCAGCTTCGCACTGACTTCAAGTACATCCAACAGTCTGGCTAGAGAGACACTGCAGGGCAGGGGAACTATCAATGCCTTGCAAATGTGTTGAGAGCAAATAGCCTCCACCTCGTAGAAGGCGGCACTGGCGTACACTGACAAGTAGTACTGCTGGCCACTGAGGTCTTTGAGGCACTGCAGGACCAGGGGACGCTGGCTGTGGCGGGTGAGTCGCTGTTGCTGTAGGGCCAGTTTGGCGAGTGCACTTCGAAAGAAGGACTGGATTTGTAGATATTGGACTTTGGAGGGTTCACGCTGAGAAGGACGAAAACGGCCGAAACTGGTTCTTGGAGGGTCGGAAGTCCTCAATTTCCATGAGAACTGCCCAGAGCCGGCAGGCTTGGGATAGCTCCACTTCTTGCTTTCCTCTGTGTGTGGGTCGATTTGCACAGTACTCAGCAAGGGAAAGCTGTTTCTGTTCCCTTTCGCGCTCGCTCTGTAAGCTCGAATAGCCCCTCTAAGCGCCTTTCGCTGTTGTTCCAGCAATTGAGCATTTCCCTCAGTTCCGAAGGATTCCAGCAGTGATAAAGCCCGCCTTCTCCACTCTAAAACCGAGGCAGGACGCTGCAGCCGTTCCTCAACCCTCGCCAAAGCCTCACATTCCTCACTGAAGAACGTTGCTTCGTGGCAGGAAGCGGCCTGCCTTAACTCCTCGCAAGCCAAGTGGTAGCCCTGACTTCCGTACTTCGAGGCTCTGGACAAGTCGTTGAGAGCGTATAGAGTCGCACTCATACTCAGAAAGGCTTCTGCCCTTTCAGGTCCCTGTTTTATGGCTTTCGTGTTGAAGCGGACTGCTAAGGCCGGGTTGCTGAGTCTTCTGTAGGCGAGCGCAAGCGCCAAATCCACAACTTGGCAGTCCTCCAAGCCTTTCAGTTCCTTCCGCAGTCCCAACAGCACTCCAATCAGCAGGTTCTTGTCACTTTCCGGATTCTGTAGGGCTGATAGGACTAACTGTGTTGCAGGTCTGATAGCGTCCCTGCCGCTAGTCTCAGTCCCGCCACGCTGCAAGCGATAGGCCTGGATAAAGCAGCGGCAGGACGCAGGGAAGCGACCTTGCTCCAGTGCGACTTTCCCTGCAAATAGGAGAGACTCATAAGCCATTATGTAGCATTACTGGTGCGAGGGAGGTCTCGACTGCACCCTCGAGTGGACACTGCCAGAGCAGACGCTTCCGCCCCTTCCTTCACACAGCTGCGGACTAGCAGGTCTTCCGCGTCCAAAGGAGCAATTAGCTGGCTACGAGAACTGCGGGAAATGACTGTGTCGGACAGACTTACGAGAGAACGGAGTTGGAAACGGGGGGGAGTACTGGGCGTCGTGAGGACTGCAAGGCAGTTTTCCAGCGGATTTCCCTTGTCAAATGGGTTTTCCCCGAGTTGTTTCCAGCGAAGTTTGAGTCGCTCGTAGGTGGTTTGGTTCGTAGCAATGAGGTAACAGTGGAACAGCAGCAAAGCCAGTACGAAGCTTCCACCCTGCCTAGTCTGTACCAGTACACTCAAGCTGCCCAGCACTACCTCGGACACCGCTTCTGCTATTGCGTCTTTTCGGTGTCCTACACGAACACATATAGCCGCAATTGCTGCGAAGTGCACTCCACACAGCAGCAAAAAGCCTAGGAACAAAGAGTAGTTGCGACTACCCACACAGTTGCCGACCCACGGACAGTGGTGGTCAAAGCGCTCCACACACACATTACACACAGCACAGTGGGAAGTGCGCGGAGGCCTGTAGATATGGCAAGTCCGGCACCATTTGAGTATATAGCTGACTCCTGCCACCACGGCTTGTTGTCTGTTCTGGTCAAATGTTAGACTGGATAGGGGCAGCGAACCCACAGGTCCTCGTGCGAAGGCTGTGTTTTGCAGAGGGATGAAGCCGGGGTTCGAAGTACTCAGGCGAAAGAGTTGGAAGGCAGACAGAACCTGCAGACAAGTACTCGTGCCGAACTCGTACCAACTGGCGTGCACTGCCACTAGCACGAGAAACCCCACTCCCAGGGCATTTATCAGTAAACAAGTCAAAACAGCTCTGTGCCAGTCCGGCCCTGCCATCACTCGCCCCCCACAACAGCGCTTGTTCCTGCCCGGCCACAATCTCCAAGCCTGCATTTGTTCCCACTCCATCACTATTACATTAACTTACTCAGCGGGAGAGAAAGGCAGCAAGTCGGGATCAGGAAGCAGGCGCAGAGCTGTGCTGGTGTCGACTCTGTCCAGGCCTAAGAGCAGGAGGACGTCCATGTCGCCGAGGTGCTGACTGGGCTGTGCGAAGCTGAGGTGCAGGGAAGTGGCAGTTGGGTTGGCTCTGATGGAAATCTGAGTGGAGCGTACGAAGTTGTCGGAAGTGTCTGGAGTGACTGAGAGGATGAAGGGTAGAGGAATGCCTTTGGGCAGCTGTCTGGTAGAGTTGCGCAGGAGCAAGTGCTTGATAGCAATGTGGCGAGAGACCAGATCTCTCAGCACGTCTTCCTTGTCCTGCAGCTCTGCAGGTCTGAGTCCTGGGTACCCCTTCCACACCAACGACCTGCCTTCCTTAGCCAGGGCTCCTGCAGCAATTAACACGTTGATAGAGTCGTATAGTCTTCGCTTTACATTCTTTTCCTCTCGCTCTCTCATTCCCCCGGCTGAGCGAGTCACTTCTTCCAGCACCTGCGTGACTACTTCCTTATGTGTGACTGACGGTCTGGAAATGACCACAGCTCGAACTAAGGCGGATAAGCGCTTTAGTCCTCTCAAACTTCCGTCATTGTCCGTTTCAGCAGTCCAGGACCGAGGAGTGGCGTATCTGCTGGGCCGGGTACTGACGGTCTGCGGAGTTGCAGTGAGTTCTTCTTTCTTAGGAGTGCCCCACAGGTCAGTCAGCAGGTACTCAGGAGTGGGGCCTAGGCTGGGCAGCATAGCTAAGGCGCCCAGGCCTAAGTCATAATACGTGCGACTCATAGTCTGGCGCAGGCCAGTGTCCTCCGGGTCACAGCGCTCCGCCCTAACATCGTACTCCGCAGAGATAGCGGCCAGGGCTTGACTCCGAGAAGGAGTGGCAAGGAAGTCACTTGTTTCTGGACTGAAGGAAAGGGCTAGGAAGGCGTTCATCAGAGCGTTGTCGCTAGACAGCCACGGCACAGCTCGCAGTAGAGTAGTGCGGACGTCTGCACTGCACTGGAGCTCTCGCAGCAGGCCTTCAGCGTGCGCTGGCTGACCATAGTCCATTTCCCGCCCTTTCATCGAGGCAGCCACTACCCCACTCTTCGCGGCTGGGCAATGCCATTTCTGCCCGGCCCAAGCGGGATAATTCCCCCCAGTCTGTTCACACCAGCAATCCACCTCAAGGATGTGCTAGGAGCTGCAAGTCTGACTATTAGAGAATCCCTGGGTAAACTGCAGACACTAGCAACTACCTTTTACCTATTCCAGTCTCAGAAGCTTACGAAGTGATAAGATACTGCGGATGGAAATTCTTTGATGTATACATAGTCAAAATTCTGAGTGCATTAGTATGTGCATCTATACTAATTGAACTAAAATAGTGGGCTTTGCGTCCTACAATAGTAAATACATATGGAAACAGCCACTGACACGATTAGGCGGATCACAGCCACTGTCAAACGCATTGAAAGCAGTCTTGAGCAACCCAATTTCATCGAATCTGGTCAATCTGATATAAGAAACAGACTCGAGCAGCTACAAACTGCCTACGACACTCTACAAAGCGAATACGCAGGCGCCTCGGAACACATTTCAGTCTTGGAGCAAGCGCTACAGACGGCAGAGCAGCGCTGCAGAGACTACGAAGAACTAAACGCAGAGTACAGACAAGAAAATCTCCAACTAAAGGCGCAGCTGCAGCGGCCCGAAGAGTCCTCATTGGCACATGAGAACGAGACTTTGAGGCAGGAGTTGAGGGAAGTGAACGGCACAGCGGAGATGTATCAGGAGCAAATTGCGGCTTTGAGGAAGGACTATGAAGAGCTGAGGGAGGAGTACTTGGCTGCGGAGTCGGGAGAGGGCGGCTTTCAAGAGGAGCGGGAAGCGCTGGAGAGAGAGGCGGAGAAGTGGAAAAGCAGGGCACAGGACTTGGACCTGCTCGTAGCTGCTTTCCAGCGACCTGCTGAGCTCCTAAGCTCTCGCAGCAGTTCTCCGCCCCAGGCCCAAGACCCCGGCTCCACCCAGCAGCTCTGCGACTCTCTGCTTTCTCAGCTCCACCTCACCAACAACGCAGACATCCTCAGAACTGTGCGACGTCTCCAACACCATTCCCACGCACTCAGACGAATCGGCGACCTGATCCTCTCTGTGAGCGGCTCACGAGAGCCTCTCTCGACCAATCAGATACTGAAGTGGGTGACTCAGCTAGCCAATGACTATGTGGCTGTGCAGGGTGCTCTAGCGCAGACCAAGGAAGTGCTGTCCAGACTTAAAAAAGTGGCGGGAGCCACGAAAGTCGAGGAGCTTGTGCCGCGCTTTCAACAGTTGGAAAGGGAACTGCAGAGTCTCAGAACAGCCTAGTAAGTTTTATAGTTTTAATAGCTGCAAGCGCGCATTCCAGAACTCACAGGCTTCTTCATACAATTACAGCCTGCATCTAGTACTACAATCGCTTGCATACTGCAAGGAGTGCCAGTAGGCGCATCAAAGAGTAAGAGAAGGGGTGTTAATTCTTCCGTCCGCCCATCATGTTTTGCACTTTCGTGAGAGCCTCTCGATACTGCGACTCAGCGTCTTTGCGCCGATGGAAATGCGCGGGTTGAGGGGAAAACTCAGGATGCAGCGTTGGTCTAAACTCGCAACTCTTCAGCGGCTTTATCTTCCGCCAAGATGTGGCGAAGGCAGTTTCTGCGCCCATTGCGAGATGAGCGAAAGCTGGGTCTTCCAAAGGGTTTGGGAGTGGAGGGAGATTGAGTGGAGAAAGGTTAGTAGGCCGGTCAGAAGCGGAGGGAAAGAGATGTGAACTGGTGGATTCCTGCCTGGGCGAGGGACTTTTCAGTTCTGAAAGGACAGTATCAGGAAGGTGCATATCCAAGCACACCCCAGCTCTGAGCTTCCTAAGTGTGAGACTTTTGGGCGTGCACAGCAGGCGAGGCTTGCGAGAGCGCCAAGGCAGCGGCTCCTCTCTCTTCTTGTCACTGTGATAGCCTGCCTGCCACCTCCTCACGTCCTCCAGACTCGGCACGACCTGTTCCCTCACTCTCGGCCACGGAGTCTCTTCAATCTTCCTTTCAGCCACATGCACTCTCCAACTAGGCGTCACAAGTGCAGACGCCAGTCCTGTGGAGTCCACAAAGGGACTGTGGACAATCTGCAGTGCGGCCTTTGGAGAAGGCAAAGCCAGGTAAGGACTGCGGCGCTGGAGAGGTGGCAGCATACTAGGTTAGTTAGGCTCTGAGAGACAGTGGGTTTGGACCGACTCTCGTCACTTGCCTGGCTTGGCCTAGTGACCCCCGCAGCCCCAGCCGGAGGAGCTCTTGGGAGGGGCCTCAGGGTCTGCGTCTTCCCGCTTGGTCTTCTTCCGACAGCACCAAGCGAAGGTGCGCTGCAGGCAACTGATAATGACTCAGCACATTTTTATATATAAAAAAGAGGCAATGGAAGGGCTAGGGCCGGCCAGACCCGCACAAACCCGGGAAATCTCCTTTTCTCCTTTAGGAAATGTCCACTACTTGCCTCTATTCTCGAATTCCTCAAAGGCCTCCAAAGCCTGTTTTGCTAGTTTTATCCAACTTCGAAAACATTCAGAAAGCACCATCTCATTTCCAGCAATAACCAGAATAGCACCAATCTGATTTTGGTGTTTTCACATCGTCCAAATCACTTCTCATACCCGCCAGCAATAAGAGTGTTCACTATTACCCAGCGAACTGCATTTGCATGGTGGACAATCACTAATATGGAAGTCGACCCCAACACCAAGGTACGTGTGCAGCGTGGACCCTTCGCAGTAGACCTGGAGGCTGGAAAGACCTACTACTACTGTGTGTGCGGTCGCTCCACCAGCCAGCCCTTCTGTGACGGCAAGCATACAGGGACAGCCTTCGTTCCTATGCACTTCACTCCCACTGAAACCAAGAAGCACTACTTGTGTGGGTGCAAGTTCACGAAGAACGAACCGCACTGCGATGGTGAGCACAACCGGCTTCAGTGGTAACTAGCCTAGTCTCGCCATGGCCGCTCCATTGCCAGCGCTCCTGGCCTGGGCACAGGCGGCTGGGTGGCTGCATCAGAACCTCATACAAGCGCAGTCAGAGACTTCCCGGACACTGGTGGCGGCACAGCCACTTCCTGTACAGACTAATCAGGCTGGAACAGTGCTGGGCAGACTGCCCACTTGCGCAGCCTGCGAAGTCGGGCAGGTTGGAAGTCCGCATACCCGTTTGGCGCTATTTCTTCTGCAGAGACAAGACCAGTGGAGACCCTATTTCCATATCCTACCGAGGGACTTTAGCCGGTTTCCTCTCTTTGATTTTCAATCAGCGGAAGCAGGCCTCCAGGGCTCCCCGACTTTAGTGAAATTGAAGGAGTGCCAAGCAGCAATACAGCAGGAGTGGACAGACGTGTGCAGACGAGACCCAGCGACCCAGCTGTCTCTGCAGGCCTTTCAAGAAGCCAGGCAATTGGTGGCTTCGAGGTCTTTCTCAGTGAGAGTCGGAGGCCTGAGTCAGCCCTGTCTAGCGCCTCTCGTGGATATGCTGAATCACAGTCTTTCTCCCAACGTGGCTTGGAAACAGCTGGGAGTCCAGATTGAGCTGTACTGTCTCAGGGATATTGCAGCACTGGAGGAACTAACCTGCTCCTATGGACCGAAATCCAACTCAGCTCTGCTCATTAACTACGGATTTGTGCTGCCTAATAACCCGTATGAGGAGTATTCCCTGACATTGACACTGCCAGTCTCAGCCAAAGGACATGAAGTCAAGAAAGGAATGCTGGGAAGTCGACATTTCCGCGTTTATCCAATCCCACTGACCCTCAAACCCGCGTCTTTCGAGCCAGTCCTAGGCTTCGCTAGGTTTGTTCAGCTGCGGGATATGGGGAAACTGCCCCTCATATACGCACAAGCACAAGACCCTGACCTCGGCGGCTTCGACCCTGCGCGAGTTCCAGCGATTTCCCTACTAAACGAGCTCGATTCACTGAAGTTTCTGCAGGAACAGGCAAGCCAAGGCCTCCTTGACCCAGAACAGCGCACAGAAGGACTGCTCGGAGACTGCCAAACAGTAGTTCAGGGCGAACAAAAGGCACTCAAAGGGCTTCTTCGCTTCCTAGAAACTGCTCTTCGGCTTCTAGTCACAGCGGAGCCGCCCAGTAGTCTGGAGCCCTCCTGGCAGGCCTATTTCTCGCTGCTAACCCGCTTTGCTGCGAACGGAGTTTAATAATAGATATGAAGTCACTCGTTTGGATCGTAGTGATTAGCACTGCTTCTGCATGCAGCTGTCCGTCCTCTATCGTACCCTTCACACAGCTCGGCGATGGTAATTGCGACCCCCGCTGTATGTCTCTTTCCTGCAACTTTGACGCTCAACCTGACAATCTCAGTGACTGCGAGAGCGCATGTGAGGCCGCAGGCTGCGATTTGAGCGTTTTAGGCGATGGAATTTGTGATTCAGCCTGCGAGATGCAGACTTGTGGGCTGGACTTCGGAGACTGCGGAGTGTGTGCGCCTGGCTGCTCTGCAGTGCAGTTGGTAAACGGGAAATGCGACTCTCCGTGCAACTTCCCGGCCTGCAATTGGGACTCTGAGACTTGTGAGTGCGCTCCTGGCTGTTCCTCCGCCCAGCGAGCCTCTCAAACTACCAATGTTCTCTGCTGTAGTGCGCAATGCCAATATCAGACTTTCAACTCGGACTGTCTGCAGGAGTCCTGTGCACCTGGCTGTCCGAATAGGAATGTGAATGATGGACTGTGCGACTCGGCTTGCTTTAATGCGGACTGTGCGTGGGATGGGTGGGACTGTCAGTGTGCTCCTGGCTGCTCCTCCTCTATGCAAGGTGACGGCATCTGCAATCGAGAGTGTGCGACAGAGGACTGCGAGTTCGACCAGGGCGACTGTCCGAGAGAGGAGGTCTACGTGGGCAGCCAAGCGAGTGGAAACGCCTCAGGCAAGAACAGTGCCAATGCAGCCTCTTCCCTGTCCAACGCACTAAGCCAGCTGTCCAAGCCCTTGGCCAGCATCTACCTCCTGCAAGGCCTATTTCTCCTCTCCACTCCCACTAGCACAAGTCGCCTACAGGACCCTTTGCAGCCCCTTTCCAGACTCAAGCCTTCGGAAATGCCCGCTAGTCTTCTGATCACTACACTCCGCTGCACTGGGTCCAATACTCCTGCGGGCTGCTCGCCTGTCCGCTCCACACTCCGACTCACATCCAGTCTCGTGCACTTCTCAGTTTCCGCAGAACTGATCCTAAAAGAACTAGTAGTGGAGGGCGAGGTGTCGCTAAAGCAGGGCTGTTCCGACTGTACGTATTGCCCTGTGCTGAGGCTGTGGAAGGGAGTGCTGGTGGATGATAGGGGCCAAAGGCAGAGTGAAGCTGATTGGCCGGAGGCCAGTGCATGCAAGGCTTACCACGACTTCGCCTTATTCACTGTGACAGGAACCTTCAAAGCCGAAAACGTGGCTTTCGAGGCCTTCCGCATGCAGCCCAGAGCTCTAATCGAGCTGCAAGGAGGCCGAGTGCTGCTGACTTCAGTGGACTTCCTCTCAATCACTCCCGCAATGACGAGTTCCCCAAGTGCAGTGCTGCTACAGCGCAGTGCTTACCAAGGCGGTAGTGTACTCTACACGGGCGGCAGTGTTTCCTGGCTAAACGACCGAACCGAGTACAGGGCGGACCTACCACTGCATGGGTTTCTAGACCTGGAAGGACTGATTTCCCTCGAAATTGCAGATGTGGTGTTTTCTTATAATGTGGTTTCTGGGCACAACACGAACTCTCTCCTGCAAATTGGCTTCATACTGCAAGTCAAAATTAACCAATGCGAATTTAAGTGGAATTTGGTAAAAGACGGACTGTTGCAAGTGAAGCTCAACAGACTGCCTCTAAGCCCCCTCGTGAGAGAGGGAAAGTTGAGGGATTCCTACTTGGTCCACATTAACTGTGCTGATATCACGGTGGAAAACAACTATGCGCAGTCAGTGCTCTTTCGCTTCATGTATAGCACTGATTCGCATACGATTTTGCTATCGAGAATGGATTTTCAAGCTAATACCGGCGGCTCTTTGGTACATATTGAGCTAACAGGACCCTTATTACCAGGGTTAATAACTACGGAAGTCAGCGAAGTGCAGGTTTCTGCCCGCTCAATCACCCTCCAGAGTATATCAATCACGTCAAATTACTGCTCCCTGGACCTCATCGTTCTTATCAATCTACCCAACTTGGTAGTGCGAGACTTGACGCTGGACTCGAACCAGGACATGCGAGACACTGGGCCAAATGAGCTGGTTTTGCCCTATTTCCAGGGTCAGGACTGCTACCTGTCGCTGGACCTTCCAGTTCCCTATACTTCCCACTGTCCACATGGGGTGCGAATTGCGAATGGGGTAAATGTGCAACTTGCGGACTGGGAATTGGTCTATTCTGATTGCAGGTATGGCGCTATTGATGTACTTATTTCCGGTAGCAGAGGAGAAGTAAGCATATCAGGTTTGACTATACTGGGCAATAGCGGTCACACTGCCAATTCCACAGGACTCAGACTAGAGAACCTAGAGGTGGTAACGGCCACCAGTTTGACCTTTTCCAGCAATGAGAATCGAGCGGAAAAGGGCGCTGCAGGGCTGTTTCTGTCCCAAGTGGCCTCCGCATCAGTAGCGGAGTCAGTTTTCGAGGGGAATGTGGCGGGCCAGGGAGCGGCTCTGCTGGTGCAATTGACTCAGCAGGTAATTCTGCATGCTTGCGCCTTTATTGCCAATTCCGCAAATATCGGAGGAGCGGTTTTCGCTACTCTTGCAGAGTTCAATATAACGAATTGCACGTTTCTCAAAAATTCTGCAGAATCTCATGGCGGTGCACTGGCTTTGCTGAGTACAACTAGCGAAGCTATGCAATTCACACTGAAAAACACACAAATGGCAAATAACATGGCGGGAGACAACGGAGCGGCTCTCTACATCGAGGGAAATATGGAGTCTTCAAGTCTGGTGCAGGACTGCATCTTCACGAGTAATAGGGCTGTGGGGCTGGGAGGCGTGTATGTGAGTTACTCTACTGGGAAACTGACCTTTACGAAGTGCAGATTTACCTCCAATACGGCAGAGGAAGGCTCGGCTTTGTATATTCAGGCCAGCACGAGTCTGCAGCAGCTAATCATCAGCGAAAATAAGGGCGTTTCCGCAGTGTTCCTGGGGTCTGGCCACACCGTCTCCCAACACCTGGAAATGCGCAGTAACGCCGGCAGGGCAGTGGAGTGCAGTGGAGACTGGAGTGACTTTGCCTCTACTTACAGCAATAACCAGGCAGGAGCGCTCTTACTTCGAAAGGGGACTATGAGGTTCAGCCAGGCCTTTTTCCTTGCTAATCTCAACCCAAAGGATGGAGGGGCGGTAAAAGCCCAGGAAGAGGCCAACTTCTTCTGCATGAATTGCACTTTCCGGGAAAATGCGAGTTCAGGCAAAGGCGGAGCGCTATTCATATCCAACGGAGCTCTGGCCAGTCTGTCCTCAGTGATACTCAGTAAGAACCTGGCTGAACAGGGCAGTGCAGCCTTCTTTCTAGACACATATGCTGTCCAGTCCATCATTACGATGTCTGCCTTGCACAGTACCAATAGTGAGCAAAGCTTTGTGCTGATGGCTGCCAGTGTACTGCTCACAGCTTCTGATTTGTCTGCTTGGAAAGTGGGGATTCTGGCGTCCTTTCTGACAGTTAAAGACTGCAAATTGGCCAATCGAACTGAGCTAATAGCAGAAGCGGGGAGCCTCGTAGAGATGACCAACACTTCAATGAAGACTGGGCAGATTCGTATGGCTGAAAGCACACTGCACCTACAGGATTGCAGGTTCCAACAGTGCTCTGGAGCCTGCCTCACTGCGAGAGAAGACAGCCAAGTGAGCATCCACAATTGCACATACGAATACTTTCTATCAGACGGACTGTCTCTCTCCCACAGCAACGCGAGTCTCGTAGATGTGACTTTCCACATTTATTTAGGGTCAGCTGTACGCGCCTCTGCCCAGTCCTTCCTTTCCCTAGCCTATTGTTCCTTTGCCTCAGGCACGACTGCGGGAATGGGAGCGGGGCTGAGGCTGGAAGACAGTTCCTGCCAAGCGAACACTTGCACATTTAGCAATTTGGAAGCCAGTGCAGGAGGGGCGATTTGGACTTCTGCGAGTAGTGCAGCTCAGCTGAATGTGACGAACTCGAAGTTCACAGGGAACAAGGCGGCAAAGGGCGGAAGTCTCTGGGTTGGGGAAGTCTACAGTGAACTTCGGAAGAGTAAATTCACAGGGAATCAGGCGGAGGAGGGCGGAGCTGTTTACTTTAACTGCGAAGCGGAGTGTGCACTGGTAATCGACTCAGACCTTTTCGATGATAACGAGGCTCGCACTGCAGGCGGAGCTATCCGTTGGACACAGCGGAAACCACAGATCGACTTCGCTACTATGAAGCGCAATTCCAGTCCTTACGGTCCTGATTTCGCCTCTTTCGCCAGGAAACTGATTGGTGTAAGCAAGTCCGGAGCTCTGCTGGAGTCGGTTCTGACCTCTACCTTGCCTATCGCTGTGACCCTCTCAGAAGTGTCCAGTGGAGCGGCAGTTAACATAACTCTGGCAGTGCTGGACCACTATGGAAACGTTGTCAGAGTCGACAACAGCACAGAGTGTTGGGTGAAAGCCACAGATACAGACCTAGTTGCACTGCAAGGAGTGAGCAGAGTGACAGCCAGGATGGGTAGGTGCTACTTTACAGACCTGAGGGCAGTGGCCCGGCCTGGCTACTCCTACTTCCTGGAGGTAGGCAGTGCCCTGCTGTCCTCAGTCCTCGTCAGACTGGAAGTGCGGAATTGCTCGAGTGGGGAAGAAGTGAGAGACGAGCAGTGTCACTCCTGCGGCTTGGGTTCCTTTTCAATGCAGCCAGGCACTCTATGCATGCCCTGTCCCACAGGAGCCAGTTGCTACGGAGGAGTGGCTCTGCTGCCTAAGGCTGGCTACTGGCGTGCGTCCAATCAGTCGGAAAAGGTGAGTGCCTGTCTCCAGCCGTCTGCTTGCACTGGGCGTGCTGTGAGTGTGGAGGAGATGAATGTGTGTGAAGAGGGGTATGAAGGCAAGTTGTGTGGGTCCTGCGGGCTGGGTTACGCACGTACTGGCTTTGCGAACTGTAGGCAATGTCTCAAGGAAGGCGCTTCTGCAGCTCTTCTGGTCCTCTCGTCTTTGGCTGTAGCGGCCGCTGTGTACAAAGCAGCCATAGTCCCTGAATCAGAACTACTACCCTGGCTGAAAGTCCTGCTTTCCCATGTGCAGTTACTGCTTCTAGTGACTCAATTCAACCTAAACTACCCCAAACAACTGACCCGTGCGGCTCAGCTGTTGGGTCAGATTTTCCTACTGCCTGAACAAGTCTTTGCCCACCACTGTCTCTACCAACTCCCCAGCGACAGCAACTCTGCAGCCGCCTTCTTTCGCAGACTAGTAGCGGCCTGTTTATTCCCACTTGTGGCTATTGGCTGCGCAGCAGTGCTGTGGGGTGTACAGAGCTTCCGGACACGCAACACAGTACTGCTGAAAAGGAAGCTGGTCAGGAGTGCTTTTGTAGTGCTGTACATGGCAACGCCAAGCCTAACGGCAGTGCTAATGGAGGCCTGGGCCTGTGTTGAAGTGCAGGGCGAGCACTGGCAAGTCTCCAACACAGTGGTGAAGTGCTACGAGGGTCTGTCTTTCTTTGCACTAGGGGCGGCTTTGCTGTGGGGATTCGCACTGCCTGTCCTGTGCCTCAGCCTGCTCTGCACTCGTCACTCCTGCAGTTTCCTAGTAGCAGGCTACCAAGCGAAAGCCTACTTTTGGGAGTTTGTCCTGTATGCAGTGAAGCTGAGTGTGGCCCTATTTGCCGCCTTCCTGCCTGCATATCCCTTGCTGCAAGCCAGTTGTGGCTTACTGGCGCTAGTGGCTGGACTCTATCTTCAGCTGAGTGTGAAGCCTGCAGCCACTTGGGAGTTGCAACAAGCAGCACTGGTTTCCCTGCAGTCTCTATGCGCATTGCTATGGACGGCCTTGATTTTGCACATATATGAAGGCGCGAACTGGCTGTGGATGGGCTGTTTCTGTGCAGGCACAGTGGCTTTCCTGCTCCTGTGGGTAGTACGGAGTTGGCCCTTTGTCAAGCCACTACTCCCCTGCTTCCGACCAAAAATACCTTCTGACGATTTTAGTGACTATATTATTCGCCAGGGTAAGGACTTGCCCATACCTACTCGCTTGGAACTCTGCATTTCCTACCTGAAAACCGCCTCTCAACCTGCTGTTCCCAGCTTTTCCCCTAAGATCCAGCAGAAAGCCCACCTCTATGCCAGTCCATCTCCCAAGAAGCCTCACAAGCACAAGCGGGAAGAGGGTGCGACTGCAGTGGAAGTGGTATTGGAAGAGTCCAAGGAAGACTTCCTACCCAAACGACGACATAAAAAGACCCTCAGTCGCTATAACTCCGAGGCTCAAGCAGCTTCCAAGGGCGTTTTTGCCCTTTCTCCCTTCAGTGAGCGCTAATTTAACGAGAAAATGCAATAGCCAGGTAGACCTATTCATTGCTTAATCGTAGCACTAGCCTGAGGACTCCGCAGCCTGCAGCATTCTGCTGAAATAGGAGCCCTGGGTCGCTAGTTCCGAGGGCGCGCCTTGCTCCACACAGCGGCCCTGGTCCAGCACAAGCACCAAGTCGCAGTTCTGCACTGTCTTCAAGCGGTGTGCAATGGTCACTACTGTCTTGCTTTGAAGTCGACTACGCATCATACTTTGCACGAAATCTTCCGTCTTCGGATCGATGCTCCCTGTCGCTTCATCACATATCAGAATTTGGGAGTCTCTCAGCAAAATACGTGCGAGGCAGAGAAGCTGCTTCTGCCCTGCGGAGAGCTGGTGGGCCTCAGCGCCTGCCTCTGCGAGAAGTTGCAATTCCTGCAGGACTTGGTCCACTTGTGTAGGGGTGAAGCTGTCTGTTGGGTCTACGTTTTTCCGCACGTTGCCGTGGAAAAGGAGCGGACTTTGGGGGATCACGGAGATTTGAGAACGGAGAGACTTGAGACTCACAAGGGCGATGTCTTGTCCATCAATGAAGATTTGGCCGCCATCCAGACTCTTCAATCTAAAGAGCGCCAGCAACAGCGAGGACTTCCCAGCTCCAGTCCGCCCCACTATCCCCGTCTTCGTGCCTCCCTCAATCCTGAACTCCAAGCCTCGAAGTGCCAACTCTAGGTGCGGCGCATATCGAAGACAGACATCCTGGAAAAGTATTTGCCCCTTAGAGACTTGCAAAGGCTGTGCTGAACTAGGGTCTTGCTCAGGCTGCAGTTCTGTGTATTGGAACAGCCTGTGAGCACTTATCATGAAGTTCCCCACGTTTATGTATACATCACTGAACCAACCCAAGTAGGAAATCACTAGCACTGTGAAGGAAAAGCCGACAGCCAGGACGTCTGCAGGCACGCTGCCTTTCAATAGTACACAGGTGAATGCATTTAAACTCAGAAACAGCATTCCCAAGAAGTCATTCAGTACTTGAAAAGTCCTCTGATTCACAAAGAAACAGAACCAGGTTTTGAAGTTGACAGCCACAGCCCGGGCGAACCGAGCTTGGAAGTGAGCGGCCAGGTCTAGACTTCGGATGGTAGGAATGCCACTGATAGTGGAGGAAATTAGACCTACAAGGTCTGCTTTCGTCGCTAGTTCCAGCCGCTTGAAGTTCCTGGTAGGCGGGACGAAGCGCCTGGCTATCTTCACTCCGCAGACCAGCACTACCAGCATAATCACTATGTTGAGAGGAGTAGTGAGGATTAAAGCCACCATATAGCTGATTAGCAGGCCTGCAAGCATGATGAAGTCGGATAAATACCTCAAGAGCAGGTCCTCCACCACTGCTACATCCTTCGTAAATCTGCTCAAAATCCTTCCCTGAGGGTTCACATCGAAGAAAGACAGGTCAGTCGCTGCCACTGCCTCCAGTGCCAAGTTGTGTAACTTGGCATTGCCTAGGGCCATCCCTTCCATTATCAAGTAATTGCGCAGCACACTGATAGCCATTAGCACGCAGATGATAATGGCCAAACCATACACAAACCGCATGTCTTTCTGGTCCTCTGCACTCTGCACTGCCCAGTAGGACACCCAGTAGGAACTGCTGAGGTACACAGCCTGCAGCACTGCTACGAGGAGGAACAAGAGACAAAGGATGGACTTGTAGTGGAAGAAAAGCAGGAAATACCGCAAATAGACACTGGCAGGGACTGAACCCACATCCTTCTCTTCCTCTATGTCATGTGAGTACTCCAAATCCGCTAGGAAGCTTTTTGAGCGACTTCTCGTACTTTTCGCAGGGTCTTGATTGCGGCTTTTGGGCTCAGATGCACTGAGGACAGACTGCAACTCTTCACTGTCTCTGACCTCTTCATATGTGCCTTGCAGCAGCACTTTCCCGTCCTTGAAAATGACCACTCGGTCGGCATGTGGCAAGTACTTGTGATGGTGAGTCACTAGCAGTCTTGTGCACCCTTTCAAACCCTTCACTATGCACTCGTTAAAAATGTGTAGACCCACGTGAGCGTCCACTGCACTTAGAGGGTCGTCGAGTAGGTAGACTTCCTTGTTGCGGTATACAGCGCGAGCGAGGGAAATGCGAGCTTTTTGCCCGCCACTAATAGTGGACCCACGATCACCAATAAAGGTCAAGTCACCTTTCGGCATTTGGTCGAAGTCCGCTTTTAGTCCGCACATATCCACAGCTGTCCAGTAGCGGACATCATCCACCGCAGCTCCCAAGGTTATATTCTCCTTCACTGAGCCGGAAATCACCCAAGGCTCTTGGGTCACATAAGCCATTGAGGAACTAATTTCCACCCGACCCTCCATTATCTTCAAATCCCCACTCAAAGCTGAAAGGAGGGAAGACTTCCCCGACCCCAAAACTCCTATAATGATCACCAGTTCTCCTTTCTTTACCGTCAAATTAACCCCTTGAAGTGCCGACTTCGACCCATTCGGACTATCTTCCCCCTGTCCTAGCGAAGGCTCCCTTCGAGCCAGTTCCACCTGGCTAGCCTGCATTTGGCTTCTCGGTCCTTGGCTCCAAGTAGCATAAAAATCCACAATTTCGACACTGGGCTGACAGCCCGAAACCAGCAAATGCCGCTCCTCTGTCTGCTCTTGTAGACTCATAAACTCGGTGATGTTTCGAAAGAGAGTTTGGTACCATACAGCCACGTCAATGCCCCAGCTTGTTATCCCTGTCACCCAGTTGTTCATAGACAGGAGAATCCCCACTGCGCCGAATATCCTGCCTGCTATTAACTCGTTGCCCAGGTAGACATATACAGCCAGGGTAATCAGCATGATGATTGAGCCGCCACTAATGAAGAAAGTATTGGTCATGTTGCGTAGTATGTTCATGTTGCTGTGTTCCTTGTATTCCAGTCGCTTCAACTCGCGGATTTGCCCTAAGAGGCGAGGCTCCCAGGCGTACATTTTGATGGACTTGATACCTTCGATCAGGCTTTGGGTCGCCTTGAGTCGCTGCTCTGTTAAATTGGTGGAGTTGGTGCGGAAGCGGGAAACGAACTTGGTCAAGTATGACTTGAGAGGGAGGAACAGCAGGACTACCGCTACTCCTGCTAGGCCTGCAGGACCAATCAGCCAGTACACAACAGGCGTGGCAATGACAATGAACAACGGCGTGATGAACAGGTACCAAGTGGAGTTGAGAAACTCAATGATGTCCAGTTCCGAGGCCACCAAGTTGCTGAGACGGGCGCTGACTTTGGCGGAAGTGAGTTGGCGTGCAGGCAGCTGCAGTGCTTTGTCATATATCACTTTGAAAATAGCCGCTCGTATGACTCCCGCTAGGACTTGCCCGCGGAAGAAACCTTGGTTGACCGCACACACTGTGATGAGTGACACAGCTGAGTAGAGTCCCGCTAGACCCAGTCCAATAGCCATGGAGTCCTCCTCCCTCTTCAGAGTCTCTGTGAGCAGGTTGATTGCCACAGCGATAGCGAGTTGTCCGAAAGCCATAATGACGAAAGGCATCATGTACCAGAGGTACTTGCGGCCAAACACCTGAGCCACGGCTTGGAAGAAGCTGGGGTGAGGCAGCACTGCCTGTCTGTCCCAGGCCAGTTGCAGTCGCTCTGTGTAGCTCTCTAAGTCCACTGGTGAAGCCACACTATTCACAAAACTCTCATTTGCTTGTTGATCTGGCACCAAATAGGGGCGAGCCCAGTACATTGTCGCCTGGGACAGTAGACTGATGTTGTGGAAAGGATCATCTTGCTGCCGCAATTCCGTGTATTTGGCCATCAATTACCTGTAATGGAACAAAAAGCTCTAATTAGCTGAGAAGCAGACTGGGATTGCAGGCACACACAGAGCTCCGCTGCAGTAATGACTGAGACACAGCTCTTTCGTGCCAAAGAACGGGGAAACAGGCAATTAATGACTGGACAGACAACTAAGTAAGCAAAGAATGAAGAAATAGCGGCGTTTAACGCTACTAGGACAGCAATCACTGAGGTTATCAGCATATTGTTAGCTTTCCGCTTCTATTGCCTGTTCCGCCTAGCCTCTCGACAATCTAATACCGACACATTCAAGCACAAATGCATAGAAACAGATCTAGAAATGACTACTAAGTGCCTCTACGAAGGCTTCACAGGACTGAACAGCTGCTTGCAGCCTGGACTCCACCTCTTCAGAGTGCTGTTTCAGTGCACTTGCAGGCGTGAGGAGTATTGGCGAAGGACTGGGTCTGGGTCTGCGGAGTTCCCATCCGCCCTTTTCCCTGCGATTCCACTGTCTGGAAGGCTCTAGAAAGCTGCTGGAAATCCTAGTGTCCACCTTGCAGGTCCCAGATTGCATAGACTCCAACCCTCGAACTGCCTTCAGCATAGTCAAGTTCCCAGCCTGAGAACTCCCTTCACTTTCCAGCAGCAGGGCTTTTAAGTTGCTGGGTGTTGGTCCTTGGCTGCTGAGTCTGGGAGGAATAGACGCGAAGTTGATACATCTCCGCGCAGACACCATTTCGTCGATAAATTGCTCGGAGTTGAGCAATTCCGGAGGAACTTTCTTGGGCTGAGATTTGCGCTGTCTTGACAAAGGCCTGCCCAGTAACTCCTTATTCCGCTCATCCAGTCTAGGCAGCACTTTCCTTAGCCTCGACACTGTAGGGGTCAAGGGAAGCACAGGCGACATAGACCTCCACTTGATTCTGCGTAGCTGCCGCTTCTTAGTCTGGCGATAGAGAGTGAGAGTGTCTGAGTGCGGGGCAGTGACGGATTGAACTTGAAGAGTGGGCGGCGGAGGCAGGAAGTCGTTGAAGTGAAGTGTTTTGGTGGTCAGTGGCTTGCCTGTGCGTCGCCACACAAGCCGCGGGAGGATGACTTTGGAGGCGTCCAGGAGGGGATTATAGGCATAATGCACAGTGATGTTGCGGACGACCATTGTGGGAGCTGGGCCAGTGGGGCTAGTGTGTGCACACCTGCTAGCGGCTCAGAGACTGCCGGTCACGCTTGTAGAGCGCAAGTCCAAACTCTCTACGCACCCAAGTGCTCACGTCATCCATCCACGCGCGGGTGAAATACTGCGTGACCTGGGCCTTCGAGACGCTATGCTGCAGTCTATGGAGCCGCCTGCCAATTGGAAAAACTTCAACTACTGCGCCTCTGTCACAGGGACGCTCTACCGTACCTACGACAACTTCGCTTCGCCTGAATACCGCCGCAGCATGGCTTTGAGTGACGTGGAAACCATGCACTTCCCTCAGCACAAGTTGGTAGATTTGCTATACCGCAAACTCCCACCTTCCGTAGAAGTCCGCACTGGCACTGAGATAGTGGATGTGAAGCAAGGTGCAGACAGCGTTACTCTGCACACGCGTAAAGGGGAAAAGATAGAGTCTGACTACGTCCTCGCCTGTGACGGCGCAAATAGCGCCATTCGCCAGCGTCTCGGCATCGCTCTAAAAGGCACTGACCTGCTTCAGACCTTCCTCAACATCCACTTCATTTCCAAGCAACTGGGCAAACTATGTGCTCAGCGCCCCGCGATGATCAACTTCATCTACAACTCCAAAATAATTGCAGCACTGATCACACACAGTTTGGAAGAAGGGGAGTTCATCATGCAGGTTCCCTTCTTGCTGTCCTATGATAAAATCAGCACGCTGGAGACTGATGACTACGAGGATATGGTGAATAGTGTGGCGGGAGTCATGCTGAGGGATGTGCAGATCAAGTCGGTCATACCGTGGAAGATGGGTGCGCAGTGGGCGGAACAGATGAGTTATCAAAGGACTTTCTTGGTGGGAGACGCAGCCCACAAAATGCCGCCCACAGGCGGCTTCGGTATGTGCACAGGTCTCTCCGACGCTCGCAACATCTGCTGGAAACTAGCATTTCCCGGGCTGCTAGACACCTATTCCCCCGAGCGACTAGGCGTGGTGAAGCGCATAGTCCAGCAAAGCGTAGCTCGATTTCACCAACTGACAGCCATCAGCAGCAGTTGCAACCTCAACTACTCCATGTTCTCCACTGTCAAAGGCATCTGCGACCGCTTGCCCTTCGGAGACATGTTTCTGCAGAGTTCCATCCAAGTGGGGGAAATGCTGTTTTCGGACTCAGGACTGGCGAGTTACTTGCTTGACGACTCGAAGCTGCTGCGGCTGCTATATCCTGAGGAAGACCTGGAGCAGAGGGTGAGTGAAGGCTTCGTTTCGCCTTCAGGCGGCTCGTTCTGTCCCAAGTTCCCCGTTCGGCACCACGGCAAGGAGTACAGTGCGAGGGAACTGCCCGCAGTAGTGCTGAAGGAAGCAGGCCGCTGGAAGTTCGTGCATCTCCAAGGACAGAAAGCTGCACAGCTGCCTGACAAAGTGCCTATTTACCAGATTCCTATCCCAGGTCAGGACTCGTATGTCTTGAGGCCGGATGCACTGCTCTACAGTCGCTCTAGTTAAGTCCTTTAGCCTTCTTTTCCCTACTTTTCCTGCTCTCAGTACGATATTGCGCTGTAAGTTTCGGCTGATTTTTGATTTACTTATAATGGCTGATTTCCCTGGGCGCACTTCAAATCGGCTGTCTTCCTCAGATCTCCCAAAGGATCCCTTCAAAGGATTCAGTCTTCTGGAGCAGCTAACCATGTGGTGGGCTCGGCAATACCGAGTTCCACCTTCCCAGGCCACTTTAGCATTTGTGAAAGTTCAATCTCCTGCACTTGATGTGGAATATTGGGCAGACCTACTGTCTAAGGCTTGGACTGAAGAACAGGAGAAGTCTGGGGCGAGCTTCTATCGTGTGGTGAAGCGAGTGTTCTGGAGGAAGTACTTTCGCTACCTTTTCCCTTTCCTATTGATGGCCTGCGGGCAGCTGGGAATAGCGGTGGTCCTGTGTTCCTTAGTCCGAAGTCTGGCGGACTCCAGTGAGAGTAACGCTGCTTGCTATGTGTTGGCTGCAGTGTACTCAGTTGCGACTTGGCTGTCCGTGAGTATGGTCAACCAAGGCTTCCTCAGAGGCATGGTCTTAGGCTCGGCCATCCGAGCTGCAGTCTCACTCGTCCTGTATGAAAAGGCGCTCACTCTCAACAGCCGCAGCCTTTCCCAATCCAGCGCAAAGCTCGTCAACTTCCTTTCCACGGGAATGGACATGCTGGACATGCTGCCCTCTACCATGTTTCTATTGGTCACTCCGTTCTTTGTCGTCATATCTACGCCTGTGCTGTGGTGGCTGGCCGGGCCTGCGGGACTAGTAGCGGAGGCTACAGTCCTGCTCATAGCTCCTGCCAAGTGGTATATGTCCAAGTGGGTAGCGAAGCTAAAGAAAAACACCACCGAACTGACCGAGACTCGGATCAAGTACACGCAATCGCTCATAGAGGATATCAAATCCATCAAAATGTACTGTCTCGAGCCGCAGCTTCTTATACAAATCCAGGCTCTGAAGGCGCAAGAACACAGAGAAAATTTGCACATGAACAAGTTGCACAACTTCACCTCGACCTTCGTTATCAGTGGAGGACTGGTGGTGATACTAGTGCTGCTAGTGATGCAGACAGCCCTGGGGGAGGACCGCAGTGCAGCCACTGTATTCGCAGCCATGAGTATTCTGTTCACTATGAATAGTTGGGTCAATGCACACATGAGTTGGGGCTTAGTCGTGTCGTCCTGGCTGCAGCAGTTGATGAGGAATGTGACGGACTATATGAGGCTGCCGCCTGACTGCGAGGAACGCACTTTCCTCCCTAACAGTAGCTCTGTGGATGTCTCTTGCCAGGGAGTGAGTGCCACTTGGGACTCCTCACATACCAATGTCGCAGACAGTGATTTAGTCCTGAAAGACTTAAATGTGGAAATTCCGCAAGGACAGGTATGCATGGTGATTGGGAATGTGGGATCTGGGAAGTCCAGCTTCCTTTCTGTATTGGCGGGAGTGTTGAAATGCACTGCTGGGTCAGTTCAAATCAGACAGTCAATCGCGTATGTTCCGAACGAACCCTGGATTATTGCAGGGACAGTCAAAGACAACATCACTATGGGAGAATACCTTCTAGAGAGTATATATGAAAAGACGGTTAAAATGTGCGGATTGGAGCCTGATTTGCAGCAATTAGCGCAGGGAGATATGACACTGATAGGGGATAAGGGGTCTACTCTCAGCGGAGGACAGAAGACTCGCATAGCTCTCGCCAGAGCTGTATATAGTAACCAGGAAGTGTACCTACTCGACGATCCACTGAGTGCTGTGGATGCTCATGTGAGTGCGCACATCTTTCACAACTGCATAGTGCAGGGCCTTAGAGGAAAAACGCGCATTCTAGTAACCAGCCAACACTTCCTTCTGCCTCAGGCAGACCTAATCCTAGTCTTCAGAAACGGGCGACTGCTGTGTTCGGGGAAATATGAAGACCTCAAAACTTCAGAGGTGTGTCGAGCGGAACTCACTGAGTCATTTTCAGCAAGTAGTCCTTTTCCCCTAGAAAGGCCTATCGAGCAAAAGATGGCGGTAAATTGTGCGGAGAAAATAGCGGGTGAACAGGAAATAGCCGCAGTGCCTCTCTCGGTCTATCTGTGGTATTTTCACCTTTGCTTCAAGTCAGTGTGGGCAAAGCTAGGTCTACTGCTAGTGATGATCTGTGTGCATGGGCTGTATTTAGGCTCATCGTACTGGGTGTCGTATTGGACCTCGCAGAGTGAAAGTGAGCAGCAAGAGAGACTGTACCCAAGTGTATTGGCATGCCTCGTAGCCGCTGTCATTCTCACCTGCATACTGAGGAATACTTGGCTGATGGGCGGCATGGCTAGGGCAAATCTCGCTCTGCATAATCAGGCTTTAGAAGGAGTAACGCACACCGAAACTGCCTTCTTCGACACTAACTCCGTCGGGAGCATTTTGAGCCGCTTTACGAAGGACTGCTGGGTAATGGACGACCTCTTCATCAAGTTCTGCTCAGATTTGCTCATATCTGCCTTTTTCTTACTAGGCTATGCGGTCGCAATGGCTGCTACTCTGCAAGAGAATTTGCCTGGACTAGTGCTTCTGCTGGTTCTCACTGGACGTACAGTTCTGAGATATGCGCCGTCTGCTAGGCAATTCAAGCGTCTAGAGCTGGATTTAAAAGGAACTACTGTTGAGCTGGTTACTTCCACAATTAGCGGCCTGAATACTATTCGAAGCTTAAACTACGTGAAGTCGTTTCGAAGCCAATTCAGCCGCCAAATGTCGCTTTACTTCACAACAGCGTTTTGCTACTACGGGAATATCCAGACATTTCAGGCGATTATGGAAGCGCTGGGAGTGTTATTTGTGTCAATGAATGCCTTATTCTCAGTAGCTCTGCGAGACAGTCTCTCCCCCTCCGTTGCAGCTGTGAATTTCTCCTTCGCTGTGATGATCAATATAACGATGGGCGCTTTTACTACCTTCTATGTGCATACGGGCAGTTTTATGCTTAGCGGTTTTCGTCTATATGCATACACCCAGTTACCCCGAGAAAATGATGAATACTCGGAATTCCCACTGCGGATTACGAAGGGAGACATTGAGTTTAAGGCTGTGAGCTTGCGCTATGGTGCAAACCTTCCATTAGCTCTGCACCGCATCTCTTTCCAGGTACCCGGGGGTTCGAAGGTGGGACTGATAGGGAGAACTGGCTCAGGGAAGTCCTCTATCATGCAGGTCCTTTTCAGACTGCGGGAAATATGCAGCGGGACTATTTTGATTGATAGACAGGATATATCAGAGGTGGGATTAGAGTCACTGCGGTCCCAACTCAACAACATCCCCCAAAGTCCACTGCTATTCCAAGGAAACGTATTTGACAACCTGGCGTCCTTTGGCTCCTATTCCCAAACAGAAATCGAAGCAGTACTCTACGACTTTAACTTAGACGCTAGAGGCGCAGCCAGTGAACTATCCACAGGACAGCGGCAATTGCTATGTCTAGCGAGAGCCTTCCTACGTCACACTCAAATAGTGCTGTTTGACGAACCCACAGGCAACATCGATCCTAACACTCAAGACTTCGTAATGCGGCAGATGAAAAAACGCTTTGCGGCTCAGACAGTGGTGGTAATTGCTCACAGACTGCAAACGGTAATGGAGTGCGACACTGTGTTGGTGCTGGAGGACGGGAGTGTGGTGGAGGCGGGCAGTCCTGCAGTTTTGGCTCAGACTGAAGGGAGCCGCTTTCAAAGCCTACTCAAAACTTCTGGGCTTTCTACTTAGGATAATCAAAAAGCAAAGATCGGACTGTGTTTAGCAGAGGAATTTAAGGACAGTCAGACTAGAGTTCAAAAATAGAGCCTTAGTTGTCTTTATCTCTCTAGCCAGTAGTGCATGTGAAACACTACATATAAGGTGATAGCACCAAATTTGGGCCATTTTCAGTCCTCCATCTCCTATAGGTAAGACATGCGGAAAATGGACATTTGAAGGAAATATAATTGTATAATGAAAAAGCACGGTCTCCTGGCAAAGACTTCACAGAAGTCCCTAGTAAGGCACCAGTCCCTTCCTCTCTCCTGTCCCACTTCCTTAGTCGATTGGAAGTCCTCTCATCTCAACTCTCAGATTTCTGCTCGGCTCATTACTTGGAAACGACCTATCGATATGAGCATGCAATTGAGGTGTATCAAGCCTGGCTGCATGCTAATGCGGAGTACTATGACATCTGGGTACTCTCAGGACAGGAGTTGGATTTGACTCAAGAGACACTATTGACTTTTCTCAGTGGTATCGATGTGTATCTTGATCTTGGACTCACATGGAGACTGAGGTTCTCAGAGAGGGCTCTGAATAGACTGGAAGAAAGTCCGGAGGAGAGGAAAATGAAACTTTAGAGGGATTGTTGGACTTAGCTAGAGGGAATTTCGACCTAAATCGCAAATCTTCAGTGCTGACCTGTGGACCTATGAAACAACTTGTGGCTTTCTCTAATGTAGTCACTAAGGGGGATATACTGGTCCTAGCCACTGAAC
>Ga0247837_1003010_pt1 | contig 30393 bp, 25 predicted proteins | sample LaCtaG_2_FD_187115 | JGI IMG/M metagenome (GOLD analysis project Ga0247837, IMG submission 187115) | Freshwater microbial communities from meromictic Lake La Cruz, Castile-La Mancha, Spain - LaCruzMarch2015_14.5m | ecosystem: Environmental > Aquatic > Freshwater > Lake | place: Spain: Castile-La...
GCTCAAGGCCCTGGCCGCACTGCCCTGGGCCTTCTGCGAGGCGGTGGTCGAGTTTTATGTGGTGGTCTTGATCGAGCCGCAAACCAATCCGATCAAACACTTTCCGGTCGTCACCCTGGGCCATAAGCTGATGCTGCCCTTCTTGCCGGCCCTGAGCAGCGGGCTCTTCGCCGCGACCTCACCCCTGCTGCCGGATGCGCTCGCGGTGTCACTGGTGGCCGTCACCGTGTTCCTGCTGCCCGGGCTTTTCGGTTTTCTCTTTTGGGAATTGAAAGAGAACTGGCGGCTCTATGGTTCCAATCGGGGAGCCGTCGGCACCGATCCGGTGCCGGCGGCCCGCTTGGGCGATCATGGCGAGACGGTGGCGGCACTGGTGCGGCGCAGCTTTCATGGCGGCGGCCTGCCCAAGGCGTTCGACCGACTGCGCCAAGCGCTGGACCGCCAGGTGCGTGATGAGACCCCGAATCCCCATGAACTGCGCCGCCTGCTGAGCCGCCTCGACGATTACCGCGCGCTGCTCGCCCGCTTCGCTGAACGGGAACTGGGAGGTCCGTTACGCGAGGCGTGCGGTAGCGCTCTGGATGCCGTGATCATCGAGCCGCCGCGCATCGCGACCCAGTTGGTGGTGTTCCGCGCCCGGCTGCTCCGGGCCGACGGTGCCCTGCCGATTACGTTGACATTGAGTCTGACGCCGGGCGAGCAGGACTTGGTCTGCACCTTGATCTGTGATGGCCCCATGAACTCGTTGAGCGCGGATTGCCGGGAACAGATCGCCGCGGCAGTGCGTTGGTTCGTGCGACGGTGCGGAACCCAGGCACCAGAGACGTGCATCGGCTTGAACGAGATCCGATGCACGCATTGAACAGATCGATTCGGCGCATCGGTTACTTAATGATCTGAGAGGAATGAACGTTGCGGTTACAATTCCCACGACTCCTGATCAACCCGTAGCGAGGACACACCATGCAAAGACGTGATTTCCTGAAGACGGCCGGAATCGGCGCCGCGGCGGCGGGCCTGGCACAACCGGCCCGCGCCGAGACGCCGACCATCAAATGGCGCCTGGCTTCCAGCTTCCCGAAAAGTCTGGACACCATCTATGGCGGCGCCGAAACCATGGCGAAGCGCGTGGCGGAATTGACCGACGGCCGCTTTGAAATTCGGGTCTTCGCCGGCGGGGAACTGGTGCCGGCACTGGGGGTGATGGATGCGGTGCAGCAAGGTACGGTGGAGTGCGGGCACACCGCGTCCTATTATTATTTCGGTAAGAACAAGGCCCTGGCGCTGGAGACCACCCTGCCCTTCGGGCTCAACGCACGCCAACTCACCGCCTGGACCTGGTTTGGCGGCGGGATGGATTTATTGCGCGCCATGTTTGCCGATTACAACATCATCAATTTTCCGGGCGGCAGTACGGGCGCCCAGATGGGCGGCTGGTATCGCAAGGAGATCAAATCAGTCAAGGATATCGAGGGGCTGAAGATCCGTATTCCAGGGTTCGGAGCGGAGATTTTTTCGCGCATGGGTGCCGTGCCGCAATCATTGCCCGGCGGCGAGATCTATCCGGCACTGGAACGCGGTGCCATCGATGCGGCCGAATGGACGGTGCCCTACGATGACGAGAAGCTCGGATTCTATAAGGTCGCGAAATACTATTACTATCCAGGCTGGTGGGAACCGGGAACGCAGTTGGTCTTTTATGTGAACAAAGACCAGTGGGCCGCCCTGCCCCCGGCCTACCAGGCGGCCTTTCAGACCGCGGCCGCGGAGGCGCATTTGCTGATGCTGGCCGCTTATGACGCCAAAAACCCGCCGGCCCTGCAGCGGCTTCAGCAGAACGGCGCGGTGATCAAACGCTTCCCGGACGATGTGTTGCTGAAAGCCTATGAGATCGCACAGGCGGTCTTTGCGGAGGAGTCCGCCAAGAACCCGACCTTCAAGGGGCTTTATGACTCGATGTTCGCCTTCCAGCAGACTTCGGACGTCTGGTGGGGGGTGGCGGAGTCGTCCATGACCAACTTCCTGGCCGCGATGCGCCGGAAGAAGTAGTTCTTGACTCGTTTCTTAAACCGCGCCAGATCCAGTAGTCGTCGATTCTGCCGGGGCCGATCTCATCCAAAAACATCGCATACCGCTCTGGGCGCGGTTTAGCTGACCAGCAGGACATCTCCGCCGGTACCGGCGAAGAGCAGACCGGCCGCGCTCGGCAGGAGCGCGGGCTGGACCGGCTCGGGCAACAGGAGTCGATTGATCTCCTTGCCGCTTGCGCGGTCGAGCCGGTGTACGACCTGGTCCATTGCCAGGGCATAGAGCGAGTCATCCCAGGTCGTCAATTCGGCCATGAGCGGCGCCCAATTACGCCTGTCCCCCGTAAAATCCGTGGTCCGATGACGCCAGCGCACTTGACCCGATTGGGCGTCGATAGCGTAGACCCATCCAGTGGGCGACCACAGATACGCGGTCCCATCGGCCACGTGATGGGAGTTGATGAAGTTGCCGGCGTGGAAGACCCAGCGCTCACGCCCATCGCGAACCTCGAGACCATAGAGCGCCTCCTGATAACTCCCGGCCACCAGCAGGTCGCCGCTGCAGTGCAATTGGCGCAGATACTGCCAATCCTCGCGCCGGTCGAGTATCCAGAGCGGCGTGCCGTCGGCAATGGACAGCGCATAGAGACGCCCGTCGCCCGGTCCCGCGAACAGTTGCTCCCCAGCCCCCGCCGGGGCATAGTTCGCCAGGGTGTCGGGGGTGCCGGCAAACCGCCAGAGTGGCCTGCCCGAAGCCAGGTCCAGAGCGACGATCTCATGGCCATCGCCACAATAGAGCCGTTGCCCATCCACGAAGGGTACCCCGACCTGTACCCGTGCGGGATAGCGCCAACGCGGCCGTCCGGTCGCGATCTCCCAGGCGACCAGACCAGCGGGGCCGCCGCACACCACTACATCACCACTAAAACGCGGTCGGAATGCGGCACCGCCCGATAATCCATGCACCTGCTGCCAGGTCAGCCCGACCGTATCCGCCGACGTTTCCCCCAACCCGGCGAGTCGGATGATCCCAAGGGTGGACTCCCCCGCGAACGCAAGGTGTACACCGTCCAACGCCAAGGGTGCCAACCTGTTGTCACGGGTCGGCCAGCGGCGCATGACGGCGAGCGGTCGTCCGGCTTCGACCGCCATTGGCGCGGCGCGGACCGGGTGCCCGACCAGGCAACCGGCAGCAGCAGCCAGCAGCAGCCGACGCCGGTCGAGCCTCATTTGCAGTTAGCCCCCTGTTCGATCCAGCGCAGCAGGATGCGGGTGTTGGGATGGTCGCGATCAGCGGTCGGCGAGATCCCGGGGGGCATGCGATCCTCCACCAGGTGTTGGTAGAGTGGGCTGTCCTCTGGTTTACCGGGGATCACGATCTTGGTGGCCCCGTCCACACCCTTGGCGACCGAGTCCGCGCCCAGCATGATGCCTTCAAAGGTCTTCAGATTGAGTTCGTGGAAACTCGGCGGCTCCGCATTGGCCATGTGGCAGTCGGTGCAGGCCTGCCATTTGGGCGCAAAGGCATTGCCGTTGCTGAACAGGGGCAACACCTTGGTGCGGAAGTGGTCATCGTTCGGTGCACCGGAGGCGATCCAGTCGCGCACTGCCTGACTCGCTGGACCGTCGGTGGGCACGTTGAAGTTGACACCGAACGGCATCCGGTTGTTGCGCAGCCGCCGTCCGAGAATGGTTTTCTTGGGCTCCTGGCCCGGCTCGAAGAGTTTGCGCGCGGGGGCCTCGGTGGCACCGACTTTGATTCCATTGCAGGTCGACAGGTCGAGCCCGCGATAGCTCTTGGCCGGATCACTCGATGAGTGGCAAACGATACAGGCGACACCCTCGCCAAAGGCGTTCGGGGTCCGCATCAGCGTAGCGATATAGTCGTAGGAGATCGGGATGTGGCGCTTGAGGATGAGCTCATCGACCGCCGCGTGATCACCCTTGAGGGTCATTTCACCCTCCATCAGGTCATGAATCAGTTGCTGGTTCAGTGTTGGACGTTTACCGCGGTGGTGTTCCTTGTGGTGACCCTCGCGGTGATCCTTGTCGGCCGCGAGCGGCATGGCCGCCCCGATCGCCATGGTCGCGGCGATCGTGAGAACCGCCGATCTCGCCATTTTCATGATCATCCCCCTCGTGTTGTAGTAGGAGGTGATGCTTGTCGCCACGCATTCAGCGGAGCGGCTGTGATGACGGATTGCCGCGTCATCCAGTCAGCGATCCAGCCGCGGTTGACTGCCGAGTGTTGGTGCCGATCACCTGCCTGATCGCTCCTGAAGCAGCGATCAGTGTTCGGAGAATAGCACTACGGCGGTTGCGTGCACAAATCCGTAACAAACAGGCCCGTCGTATCCATCGCGGTGGCACACCAACATCCGGCGGGAGACAAAGGAACGGCGGCTCAGCCCCTGGGCGTCGCCCCGCGCCGTCGCTCAGCGATCGTCGGCCCCGAGCCGGTATCGCGAGATATCGCTTTTGTGCAATGAGCTGTCATAGGTATCCCAGTGCTCGGCATCATCATCCTGAGTCTGCTGTTGGTCGGACAGCGACTCCCACACGCTATCCTCGTCCGACGCACTCTGCACCCCGCGCGCCCGCCGCAAGCGCTCCAGGATATCCAGGGCCAGTCGATTCGCGCCCCGCTTCTCGTAGTAGCCGGCGATCTCCAGCAATCGGTTTTGGGCCGCGCGCGTTTCATCACTGGCCGGTTGCAGCGCCGCGACACGCAGGAACCGATCGGCGGCCAGATGTAAGCGCCCCTGCCCATACAACTGCTCGGCCGTGCGCAGCAGCAGATCGCGGTGGACGCCGTCGTGCTCACCCTCAACGGCGTCGCGCCCGGCGGCGACCGGTGCTGACCGCAGCACCGCTTGAGCGGTCGCGAGCCGCGGCTCGGACTGCTCATCGGTGCTCAGAATCTGCCCGATCAAGGTCGCGATGACCTCCAGCAGTGCAAGATCGGCCCTGGCGGAACGGGCGCTGTTGGGCAGCCGATGCGCTGCCAGCACGCCAACAGGGAGGTGAGCGCAGACGATCGGCACCGCGAGGAACGCGATCTGCTCAGGCAATGTGTCGCGCGCCGTGGCGCGCGCCAGGTAGCCGGGTTCATCGTGGATATTGGCAACGAGCGCGGCCTCGCCGGTCTGAAACACGCGTCCGGACATACCCTCGCCGATCCGGTAATGACCCCGTTCCAGCTCGGCCGGGGTCATGCCGTGGGCATAACGGATGTAGATGGTGCCGGCATCAGGGTCTGCCAGCAGCACCCGGCCGCGCATGAGGCCCGGCGCACCCGCGAGGTGGCGCAAGATATCCTGAATGCGTGACTCGGCGGCATCGCCGCGGGAGACGATACGGGAAATCTGCTGGAGCACCAGCAGATCGCCTTCTGGCGGGCTGTCGATATCGGTTGAATCCACGGGCACGCTCCGGATGCAAAAATGACATAACGGTGACTTGAAACATCAATTGCAATAACCGAGCCATGAACAAACCAGTCGAGCGCTTATCACTCAAATGGCAAACATGGCCTCCAAATCGTGTCGGGAGTACGCCTTGAAAGCAAGCAGTGTATTGGTCTTCTCCAGTCCGTCGATCTGCAGCAAGTGGTTGGTGACCAGTTCCGCGAGCTGATCGTTACGTTCGACGCGGACGATCGCGATCAGGTCATAGTTGCCGCTGACCGAGAACACCTCGGAGATCTCGTCGCGACCCGCGAGGCATTCCGCGACGGCGTTGACCTTGTGTCGTTCGACGTTGATCAAAATGATGGCAGTCAGCATGGTGCTTGCTCCGGGCCAGAGGATGAATATAACACTAAGTGTACAAAACGTTCCGTGCTAAGGTTGGCCCACTGGAAATACCCCTTCAAAATCTTGACTGTCAAGCAGACTGGAGCCTCCGTCCTGATCAGGGATCGTCAGCTGCGTGGGAGTGCCGGCGTCAGCGGGTGCGTCCAACCCCCAGCTGACCAACTCGGGGAAGAGAATGATGAGGGCCACCATCAGGATCTGGATGCCCAGGAAGGGTACCGCCCCCCAGTAGATGTCGGAGGTGCGCACTGTCGGCGGGGCGACCGAGCGCAGATAGAAGAGCGCGAACCCGAATGGCGGATGCAGGAAACTGGTCTGGAGGTTGACCCCGATCAGCACCCCGAACCACACCAGGTCGATACCAAGCTTCTCGGCGACCGGCGCCAGCAGCGGCAGGATGATGAATGCAATCTCAAAAAAATCCAGGAAGAACGCCAGCAGGAAAACCAAAATATTGACAAAGATCAGGAATCCCATGGCTCCGCCCGGCAGACCGGTCAGGAGATGCTCCACCCACAGGTCTCCGTTCACGGCGCGGAACGTCAGACTGAAAACGCTTGAGCCGATCAGAATGAAGACGACGAAACTGGTGATCTTGGCTGTACTCGCCATGGATTGCACCAGCACGTCCCGGTTCAGTCGACCCTTGGCGCGCGCCAGCAGGAGCGCGCCCACCGCACCCATGGCCCCGCCCTCGGTGGGGGTCGCCCAACCGATGAAGATGGTCCCGAGTACCAGGAAAATCAGCGCCAGGGGCGGGATCAGCGCCACGATCACACGCAGGGCCAAGGCCCGGCCATGCAGGATACGCGCGGCCGGCGGCAAGGGCGGGAGCGCCGCGGGACGCACCAGGGTATTCCCGAAGATGTAAAGGGTGTAAAGCCCGGTTAGCAAAAGCCCTGGGATCAGCGCACCTTTATACATGTCCCCAACCGAGCGGCCGAGCACATCGGCCATGATGATCAGGACCAGCGAGGGCGGGATGATCTGTGCCAGGGTTCCGCTCGCCGCGATCACTCCGGCCGCCAATGGCCGATGGTAGCCATAGCGCAGCATGATGGGCAACGAGATCAATCCCATGGCGATGACCGAGGCGGCCACCACACCGGTGGTGGCGGCCAGCAGAGCGCCGACGAAAATGACCGCGTAGGCAAGCCCGCCGCGGACCCCGCCGAAGATCTGTCCCACCGTATCCAGGAGGTCCTCGGCCATGCCACTGCGCTCGAGGACCAGACCCATGAAGGTGAAGAAGGGCACCGCGAGCAGGATCTCGTTGCGCATGATGCCGAACACCCGATCCGGGAGTGCCTGCAACAGTGCCGGGGTCAGCAGCCCGAGCTCGATCCCGATCAGACCGAACACCAACCCGACCGCGGCCAGTGCGAAGGCGACGGGATAGCCGCTGAGCAGGAACAGCATGAGCGCCGAGAACATCACCGGGGCCAGGTTGACGGCCAGCCAGGCTTCCATCTCAGCGTCCCTCGGCGACAGCCGGCAGCGGCCGCAGCCCCAGCAGCGCGGCGACACCCTTGATGATCTCCGACAGGCCCTGGGCCGCAAGCAAGCTGAAGGCAATCGGGATCGCAAGTTTCATCGGCCACCACCAGAGTCCCCCCGGGTTGAACGACGACTCGTTCTGATGGAAGGACAGCAGGAAGTAACCCCAGGCGTTCCAGACGATCAACAGACAGACCGGGAGCAGAAACAGCAGTCCGCCCATCACGTCGATCCACACCCGGGCACGGGGCGGCAAACGGGTATAGAGGATGTCCACGCGCACATGACCCTGCTCCAGGAGCGTCCAGGGGGCGCAGAGCAGGAAGATCAAGCCGAACATGAACCACTGGCCCTCGATCATGGCGTTCGAACCCCAATCGAGCAGATAGCGCAGCGTAGCGGTAAGAGCGGAGAGGCAGACGCAGACCAGCACCAGCCAGGTGGCGGCGCGCCCGATGCGGCGGTTCAGCGTGTCGATAGCCGTCGAGAGGCGCAACAAGGCGTGCATCCTGGGATCCACTCCGGTGACTGAATGACCTGATGCAACAGTAACAGAGGCTCGGGCGGGCACCAAGCGGACCGGATCGCCGGGGTTGCAGCCGATGCTTTTTGTTACAATATTACGGACAATGCTTGGGCAATCTTGCTCCGTTATTCTTCAAAGGCTCGACAACATGGATCAGACCAATCGCCCGCAGGGGCTCGCCGTCCCCAGCAACCGCCTGAACCGGCTATGGCACCTGGGCCGTGCCACCGGTGATCTGGCCGCGGGTATCGGGATGCGCGGTCTGCTGGAGATGGCGATGAACCGGGGGGCGACGACCAACCGCATCCGCCTCTCCCCGGAACACACCCGCCGTTTCACCGACCGCCTGGCCAAAATGCGCGGGGCGGTCATGAAAATGGGCCAGTTGATGTCCATGGACGGCTCCGATGTGTTCACTCCGGAAGCGGCACAGATCATGGCAACCCTGCGCGACCGCGCCGCACCCATGCCGTTGGGTCAGATCCACCAGGTCATGACCCAGGAGCTCGGGCCCCAGTGGGATAAGCAGTTTCGCCGCTTCGACTTTACGCCGGTGGCGGCGGCCTCCATCGGCCAGGTTCACCGGGCGGAGACCCGTGACGGCCGGCATCTGGCTCTGAAGGTTCAGTTTCCTGGAATCCGTGAGAGCATCGACAGTGATATCGATAACCTGGCGTTCCTGGGCCGAACCTTCGGCGTGATTCCAAAGGGAATGGACCCCGTGGCCATGATCGATGAAGCGCGCCGCCAACTGCATCGGGAGGCCGATTACGGGGCGGAAGCGGATTCAATGGAGGCCTATGCGGCCCTGGTGGGCGACGACCCGGACTTCCTGGTGCCGCGCGTCCATCGGGACCTGTCGACGACGCGCGTGCTGGCCATGGACTTTGCCGACGGCATCCCGGTAGACCGGCTGGCCGAGCGTGCGTACCGCCACGCCGAACGGGACCGGGCCGCCACCCTCCTCGCCCGACTGATGATGCAGGAGTTGTTCGAGTTCGGCCTGGTGCAGACCGATCCCAACTTCGGCAACTATCTCTACAACCCGCAAACCGGCCGCATCGTGCTGCTCGACTTCGGCGCCGTGCAGCCGGTCGCGCCGAGCCTGACCGACCATTACCGGACCATGGCGCGGGCTGCGATCGACGGGGATCGGGCAACACTGCATCGGGGTGCTCAGGCGCTGGGTTATCTGGCCGCCGACGCCGCGCCGGATCAAGCCGACGCCTTGTTGGGGCTGATGCTGATGTCCGGGGAACCGCTACGTCATCAAGGTCCATACGACTTCGGTAGTTCCGATCTTTTCGAGCGGGTCTTCGACCGCGGGCGGGCATTGTTCCTCGCCGACACATTCAATCAACTACCCGATCCTGCCACGCTCTTTTTGCACCGCAAATTCATGGGCACCTTCATGCTGTGCCGCCGATTGCGGGCCAAAGTCGACCTCGGCGAAATCCTGGCAGGCTATTTATAGGCCCAGCGGGCGGCTCGCAACGCGCTATCACGGGTGACTGCGCTGCGTGCTACCATCAGTGAACACAATGGCAGCGATGCAATCTAGATGACCTACAAAATCAGGCTTATCATTGTGACTGAATATGCGGTGATTGAGGGCACGCCATGAGCGACAGATCCATGGGCCAGGGCTTCAGGGCCTGGCACGCCCTTGTCTTGATGCTGACGATTCTCGCTGGATGGGTCATCGGCCTGAGTCCTTCGCTCGCTGCTGAATCACCAAACGCGTCGATCCCTATTGTGATCCAGGGGAAGATATTCGCGCTCAAGACCGGACTCTCCTGGGACTCGGTCAAGAAGCAACTTAGCACCCTCTTTGCAGATGAGCCGTCGGTGGATACCACAGAGCGGATCCAGTACGACAAGGTGCTGGTGCCGGATCAGGCACCCGTGTCCTTCGTCTTTGATTTCGACGGCAAAGGAAATTTGATCAACCTCACGATTGATGCCTACACCAAGGAGCAAAATCCCACCGTGACGCGGCTTGTGGTGTGGCTCGGTGCCAATGTGGGTAAACCCAAGGTGCATGAAGGTCAGCGTGACTGGCACTACGCCGGATGGACGATCGTGCATCGCTTCGGCGGGGACGGGGAAGACTCCAGCTTCAGTGTGGAGTGTTCACTGCTGAATGCGAAATAACCCGCATTCGCGGTCAGGAAGGGACTGCAACAGTGCGGCGCTTTTGGGTCTAAGCTTAAAGGTATCCGAGACTCGGAGACCCGAGATGACCCGAATGCCGATCCACTCATGGCTCCTGATCCTGGTCATCGCCTTGCTCGTCCCCCAGTGGGGCGGCGCGACGGCCGGTGAGACGCTGCTCGTCGACCTCAATGACACAAGCAGGCGACCGGCCCCCATGGCATCCGTGGAGAGCCCCTTGGCTCAAACGACTGAGCCGAGTGTTCACCCCGAGGTCCAGGTGCCTGATACCGCGGGACTCAGGGTCGTCGAGCACCAGCGGGGCTGGCAGGCCGGACCCTTGCGTCTTCTCAGCGATCCCAATCTTGCTTTTGTCCTGCTGTTGATCGGCTTTTACGGCCTGGTCTACGAACTCGTCAATCCAGGGACACTGTTGCCCGGCATCCTGGGTGCCCTGTGCCTGGTGTTGGCCCTGTACTCTTTTCAGTTACTCTCGGTCAACTGGGCGGGACTCGCTCTGCTCGTCATCGGGCTGGGCTTGATACTCGCTGAGGCCTTCGCACCCAGCCTCGGGGCTCTGGGCCTCAGCGGGGCCGCGGTGTTCATCCTCGGCTCACTGACGCTGATCGATACCGAGACCACGGGCGCCGGGATTTCCGTCGCGCTGATCATCGGCTTCGCGGCCGTAAGCGCCCTCCTCCTGTTTTTCGTTGTCGGCCTGGCGATCAAGGCCCAGCGCCGCCCGGTCGCGAGCGGCGCGGAGGAACTGCACGATGCCCTGGGGACCGCCGTCTCCGGTTTTCCGGGCGCGGGCAGTGTTCGGGTGCACGGAGAGATCTGGAGCGCCCGGAGTCTGGAGCCGATTGCGCATGGCCGGCCGATCCGCGTGTGCGCACGCGACGGCCTCATCCTGTTGGTCGAGCCCCTGTCGCAATCCGAGGAGTAATCGCCATGTCACTCGGCGTCCATACCATCACCTTCATTATCCTCGGTGCGCTGCTCCTCGGCTTACTGAAGGCCGCACTCAAGATTCTGCGTGAATACGAACGCGGGGTCGTCTTCACGCTGGGCCGCTTCACCGGGGTCAAGGGGCCTGGTTGGTTTCTCCTGTTCCCCGGCATTCAGAAGATGGTGAAGGTCGACCTGCGGGTACAGGTCATGGATGTGCCAAGCCAGGATGTCATCTCGCGTGACAACGTTTCGGTCAAGGTCAATGCGGTGGTCTATTTCCGGGTGATCGACCCGGAGAAATCCATTATTCAAGTGGAGGATGTCCGCAACGCGACCAGCCAACTGGCCCAAACCACGCTACGCTCGGTGCTGGGCCAGCACGAGTTGGATGAGATGCTCGCCGAGCGCGAACGACTCAACCATGATATTCGTGAGATTCTCGATGCCCAAACCGACGCCTGGGGAATCAAGGTTGCCAACGTGGAGATCAAACACGTGGACCTGGACGAGTCGATGGTTCGCGCCATTGCCCGTCAGGCGGAGGCCGAGCGCGCCCGCCGGGCGAAAGTGATTCACGCCGAGGGCGAGCAGCAGGCCGCCGAGAAACTGGCGGAGGCGGCACGTATCCTGGGCGAGCAGCCGCAGGCGATCCAGTTACGCTACCTGGAGACCCTGACCGAGATCGCCGGTGATAAGTCATCGACCATCATCTTCCCGCTGCCGCTGGACTTGATTGAACCGCTGCTGCGACGCGGCCAGTCGGGAGGGTGATGCAATCTTCCGCGACGGCGGCCGGATTATCCCCATTGCGATTATCCGGGCAGCGGCCCGGCGCCGAGCCCAATCTCTGCAAGGCTTTGCTTGAGGGTCGCCGCGGAGGCGTGCAGGTCTGCAAGTTCCAGCGCGTTCAACGGGATCGGCAGACGCTCCCCGGCCCCGCCGCCGCCGATCGCAACTGGAATGCTGAGGCACACGTCATGAATCCCGTACTCGCCGTGCAGCCGCACGCTCACCGGCAGGACGCTGCCCTGGTCCGACTGGATGGTGCGCACCAGATGGGCAATGACGAGCCCGATGGCCCAGTTGGTGTAGCCCTTACGCTCGATGATCGCGTAGGCGGCGCGCTTCACCTGGGTGAGGATATGGTCCAGCACCGCCGGATCGTAGGACTTGCCGCAGATCCGGTGACCGACGATGGGGGTGCCGCCGATGTTCGCCTGGCTCCAGGCCGCAACCTCAGAGTCGCCGTGTTCACCCAGGATGACGGCATGGACCGAACGCGGGTCCACGTTGTAATACTCGGCGAGCAGTGAGCGGGTCCGGGTGGTATCGAGCATGGTGCCGGTCCCGATGACCCGCTGGTCCGGCCGGGTACTCAGGTGCTGCATCGTAAAGGTCAGCACGTCCACCGGGTTGCTCGCGATCAGCAAGATGGCATCCGGTGCATGCCGGTCCAGTTGCTCCGCGATGGCGCGAAACACAACGGCGTTGCGGTTCAGCAGTGAGAGGCGATCTTCGCCGGGCTTCTGACCCACGCCGGCCGTGATGACGATGATCTGCGCCTCCGCCAGATCCGCGTAATCCCCGGCCCGTACCCGCTGGCGCCCGACATAACCCTGCGCATGCATCAGGTCCATGGCCTCCCCTTCCGCGCGCCGCCGGTCCAGATCCACCAAGACCAACTCGTCGGCAATGCGCTGCTGAAACAGGGCATAGGCCGCCGCCATCCCGACCTGCCCGGTACCAATGATCCCCACGGTCCGTCTGTTCGACATACTGGTCTCCCCCTCTTGGTCTGGAATACAGGACAGTCTTTCTCAGTTTAGCCAATCTCAGGTTTTCCCACCGCGGATCAAGCGCGTCTGATCTCCCGCTCGAGCGCGTCACCGACGATCACTTGCTGTCGCTCGCCGCCCGCGCTGTTGGCCCTTCCAGCCGGTCCCCCAACAACCGTCGTACGACCACGTAGAAAACCGGCACGAACAGGACCCCCAGCACGGTGGCGCCGACCATCCCCCCCATGACGCCGGTACCGATGGCATGGCGGCTGTTGGCGCCGGCGCCGCTGGAGATGACGAGCGGGGTGACACCCAGAATGAAGGCGATGGAGGTCATGAGGATGGGCCGCAGACGCAGCCGACACGCCTCCAGCGTTGCATCCAGAACGCTCTTGCCCGCCTGGCGCGCGGTGTTGGCAAACTCGATGATGAGAATGGCGTTCTTGGCCGAGAGACCGATGACGGCGATGAGCCCGACTTTGAAATAAACGTCGTTCTCCAAGCCTCGCAACCAGGTGAAACTCAAGGCTCCCAAGACACCCAGAGGCACCACCAGCATCACCGCCGCCGGCACCGACCAGCTCTCGTAGAGCGCGGCCAGGGCCAGGAACACCACCAGCAACGACAGTGCAAAGAGGATCGGTGCCTGCTGACCGGAGATCAGCTCCTGCAAGGATGAGCCGGACCACTCATAACCGATGCCCTGGAGCAAGTCGCGTTGGACGATCCCTTGCATGGCCATCATCGCCTGACCGGATGAGTGACCGGGTGCTGGACTGCCGTTGATCTGGATCGCCTCGAAACCGTTGTAGTGGTCGATCGCCGGCGGGGCCGTGGTCCAGCCGGCAGTGACGACGCTGGTCAAGGGCACCATGGCGTCGGCCCCTCCCCGCGTGCTGGGAATGTAGTAGCGGCCCAGATCCTCCGGGCGACCGCGAAAAGCGGCATCGGCTTGGAGCAGGACCTTGAGCACCCGCCCCTGGTAGTTGAAATCATTGGCGTAGACCGGCGCCAGCATGAGCTGGATCGCACCATAGATGTCCGCCAGGGGCAACCCCATGGCCTGCGCCTGAATCCGGTCCACGGTGAACTGCACCTGCGGACCGTCTTCCAGTTGATTGGGACGCACGCCAGTGAGCACCGGGTCTTTGGCGGCGGCCCCAAGCAAGACATTGCGCGCCTGCATCAACTGCGCATGGCCCAGACCGGCGCGATCCTCCAGACGAAAGTCAAAGCCGCCGAAGCGTCCGAGTCCGCGCACGGTTGGCATATTGACGACGAAAATACGTGCCTCTTTGACCGCCTGCAAGGCCGCATTGGCGGCCGGAATGAAGGCTTTGATCTGTTCGGACGGCCGCGTGCGCAGACTCCAGTCCTTGAGTCGGATGAAGCCCAGGCCGACGTTCTCGCCCTGCCCGACGAAGCTGAATCCGGCCACCATGAGCACCCGGTCCACCGCCGGGTTCCGCTTGAGAATCGACTCCATCTCGGTGAGCACCGCGCCGGTACGCTGCATCGTGGCCCCCGGCGGCAACTGGATGATGGCGAAAGCATAGCCCTGGTCTTCTTCCGGCAGGAAGCTGGTCGGTAGCCGCGCGTAGAGATACCCGGCGAGAACCACCAGCGCGATGAAGGCGACGATCCAGCGCGGAGTGTGACGGATGGCTTGGCCGACCCGCCGCAGATAGGCGCCCGCCACCCAGCCATAGCCGCGGTTGAAGCCGCGCAGGAACCAGTTCGGGGTATGCACCGGCCGCAGCAGGGTGGCACACAGGGCTGGGGTGAAGCTCAGGGCCATGAGCGCCGAGATGCCCATGGAGATAGCAATGGTGAGTGCGAACTGACGGTAGATGACCCCCACGCTGCCGCCCACCAGCGCCATGGGAATGAAGACCGCCGCCAGCACCAGGGTCATGGCGATGACCGCACCGGTGATCTGATCCATGGCCTTGCGTGCCGCCTCCTTGGGTGAAAGTCCCTCCTCGCTCATCAGCCGTTCGACGTTCTCCACCACGACGATGGCGTCATCCACCACCAGACCGATCGCCAGCACCAGACCAAACAGGCTCAGCACGTTGATCGAGAAGCCGGCCAGGTACATCCCGGCGAAGGCCCCGGTGATGGCGACCGGTACGACCAGAGTCGGGATCAGCGTGGCCCGCAGATTTTGCAGGAACAGCAGGATGACCAGAAAGACCAGGACCACCGCCTCCAACAGGGTCTTGACCACTTCCTGGATCGAGATCCGCACGAACTGGGTACTGTCATAAGGCGTGATCCAACTGACTCCAGCCGGCAGATAGCCGATCAGTTCGTCCATCTTGACCCGGATGGCCGCGGCGACATCCAATGCATTGGCTTCCGGGGCGAGTTGGATGGCGAAGCCCGCGACCGCGTCCTCACCCAGGCGCACCCGACGGCCAAAGGACTCGGCACCCAGCGCAATGCGCGCGACCTCGGCAAGACGCAGGTGACTGCCGTCGGCGTCGGCTCGCAGGATGATGTCGCCAAACTCCTCGACACTGGTGAAACGGCTGGACGCGCTCACCGAGGCCGTGAAGCCTTGCCCCGGCAAGGCCGGCTCGGCACCGATGGCACCGGCGGCGACCTGGATGTTCTGGGCGCGTACCGCGTCCAGCACCGCTGCGGCACTCAGACCATGACCGCGCAGCCGGTCAGGGTCCAACCAGATGCGCATGGCATAGCCGGCGCCGAACTGCGTGGCCCCGCCGACCCCGGGCAGACGGCGGATCGGGTCCAGGACCTGAGCGGAGATCAGGTTGTCGAGCGCATTGCTGTCGATCGCGGGGTCGCTGGACTTGAGCGCCACCACCATCAAGAAATCAGCATTGGATTTGGCCACCACGATGCCGTTCTGCACCACGTCCCGCGGCAGACGCGGCTCGGCCACGCTGAGACGATTCTGCACCTGGACCTGGGCAATATCGGGGTCGGTACCAGTCTGAAAGGTGAGCGTGATCGTGGCCGCACCCACCGAACGCGAGGTCGAGTCGAAATAAAGCAGATTGTCCACCCCGGTCAACTGCTGCTCGATGACCGAGGTGACGGTTTTCTCGACGACCTCCGCGCTCGCCCCCGGATAATTGGCGGTGATACTGATCTGGGGCGGTGCGATCGGCGGATAGGCCGAGACCGGCAGCTTGAAGATGGCGACGGTGCCGCTCAGGGTGATCAGGATCGCAATGACCCAGGCGAAAATCGGACGGTCGATAAAGAAACGTGGCACTGCGCTATCCTTTAGGACCGGCCGCCGGCGCGCCCGGCCCGACCGCAGGTCCAGTCATCGGCGCCACCTTGGCCAGCGCGTTCGGCTTGACCTTTTGCAGCCCGGCAACGATCACCTGATCGCCGTCGGTCAAGTCACCGGTCAGTATCCAGTCCGTACGGGTCATGCCGTGGGTCGCCACCCGGCGTTGCTGCACTTTGCCGTCGGCACCGACCACCATGACATAGGCCCCTTGCAGGTCGCGCGCCAGGGCGGCCTGGGGCAGGACGAAGGCGTGCTCCAAGGCGCCGGCAGTCAACCGCAGGTTGACGAACATGCCGGGCAGCAGCGCCTTGTCCGGGTTCGGAAGCGTCGCCCGCAGGGACAGCGCTCCCGTGTTCGGGTCTACCGCCAGATCGGAGAAATCCAGTGACCCGGGGGAACCCGCCGGCGTGCCGTCCGGCGACAGGACCTGCACCTGGAACTTGGACGTCGACCGGAGACCCGCCATGCCCGCGGGCGTAACAGCCTGCTGCAACGCGATGACCTGCTGCATCGACAGACCGAAATTGACATAGATCGGATCGATGTGCTCCACCATGGTCAGGGGGGTTACCTCGCCCTCCCCCACCAATGCACCCTCGGTCACCAGCGCGCGCCCGGCACGGCCGGCGATGGGCGCGGTGACCGTGGCATACCCCAGGTCCAGGCGGGCCGTCTCCACGTTGGCCCGCGCCTGCTTGACCGCCGCGGCGGTGGTGCGCTCAGTCGCCTGGGCGGTGTCGAGATCCTGCTGGGAGAGCGTCTTGCGCTCCCGCAGGTCCATGTAGCGCTTGGCCGTCAGCGCCGCATTGGCAGCATCCGCCTCGGCTCTGGTCAGCGCGGCTTCTTCGGCGCGTAACCGGGCCTCCAGACGCGCCGGATCGATGCGGAACAGGACCTGACCCCGCTGCACGTCCGTCCCCTCCGTATAGACCCGTTCGAGCACGATGCCGGCGACCCGCGCCCGCACCTGAGCTGTACGGGTCGCGGCCAGCCGACCGACCAGATCGCGGGTGATCGGTACGGTTTCGGCTTTGGCGACCAGGACCGATACCTCCGGCGTAGGCGGTGCCGCGCCTGGACCGCCGCCGGGTCCTGGTGCCGAACCGGTCGGCTTATCGCAGCCAACCATCATCAGTGCGGCAATCGCAATGAGCGCCAGCGAGCGCCGCATGGACATCATGAACGGACTCCGAACCGATAAAGGAGACGATCCGGAGACCGTTCCCAGGCGGAATGCGTCATCCCGCGTTACCGCGCGTGTTGAATGCGACCTTCCAGCGCTCCTCGCCCCCGGCGCTCGGAATTGCGGTCAGTTCCAGGGTGCCGACCTCGCTGACCGCGGCCTGGAGCCGCACCGGGACCACATCGCCGGCATTGCGGCCTTCGGCGGGCAGTTCGGTTTGGATCTCTTCCATTTCCAGCAATTCGTCCACCGGCCAATCCTGGAACAGGTCGCCGACCTGATCGTCGCGGCGCACATTGGAACCGAAGAATCGGAACCGCACCGGCTCGCCCACCACCAGGCCGAATTCCTGGTGCGGGCTCACCGGCGCTGAGCCTTCTTCCAGACCAAAGGGGACCAGGCACAGGGCATGGATCTCGGGCTCCAGGCCGGGGATGGCCGGTGCGGCCGCCTCGACCCCGACGTAATAGGCATGCGAAGTGCCGCCGCGGATGCGTACCCCGCCGTGGTGGCGGGCGTGGGCATAGAAAGCGGCACCGCGGGCCACCGCCAGGTCGAGGTCGCGCGCGCTCAAGAGACGGGCCGGCGGGGCCCCCTCCGCCTCCAGCCAGGCGTTGATGATTCTCAGGACCCGATCCTGCAGCAGGTTCGGCTTGAGGACGCCGCCGTTGAACAGGATGGCCGTCGGATGCAGGAAGCTGGCCCCGACGACCGGCGCCGCAAAGCCGGCCAGATCCAAGGTCGCGCCAGCCTGACGGGCCAGGAAAGCGGCCAGGTGACGGGTCACCGCGGGATCCTGGGCATAGGGCAGGCCGACCTGGGTCAGGGCACTGCGCGCACGCGTTGTCGGTCGACTGGTTGCCGGCACGTCCGGGAAGAAACCCTCGACCAGGGTCTTGGCCACATCGTCCCTGGTCAGTTCGGTACGAACGGTACCGCCGATCAGACGCGCACCACGACTTGGCACCACGACCGGAACGGCACCAAGATCCGGATCGCCAAGCAACGCTTCCTTGGCCTGACGGCACCCGTGGGTCAGGGCCTGGAACTGCCAGCGGTCCAATTCCACCCCATCTGCCTGAAGTTTGGTACGCACCAGGTGGGCCAACGTCAGATCCATGTTGTCGCCGCCCAGCAAGATGTGGTCGCCGACCGCAATGCGGGTCAGCTCCAGTGCCCCCTGATTCTCGGTAACCGCGATCAACGACAGGTCGGTGGTACCGCCACCGACATCGACCACCAGGATGATGTCCCCGACCCTGACCTGGCCGCGCCAATTACCGTGGCTGTCGTTGACCCAACTGTAGAGCGCCGCCTGAGGCTCCTCCAGCAGGACCAGATTGGCGATACCGACAGCCCGCGCCGCTTCGGCGGTCAATTCACGGGCCGCCGGGTCGAAAGACGCGGGAACCGTGACCGTGACTTCCTGGACTTCCAGGGGATCCTGGGGGTGGTTGAGGTTCCAGGCTTCACGCAGGTGTGCCAGATAGTGAACACTGGCCTGAAAGGGTGAGACCTTGGGTACCTCGTCCGGAGCACCGTCAGGGAGGATCGCGGCGCGGCGATCCAGATCCGGATGGCAAAGCCAACTCTTGGCGCTGGAGACCAGCCTGATCGGCGTCGTGGCACCCTGGGCACGCGCCAGTTCGCCGCCAATCCGGCTCGGATCGCTGGTCCAGGGTAACGTCAGATCGGTCGGCCTGAACTCGTCCGGATGAGGTAAATAAAGAAATGAAGGCAGCAGCGGCTTGGGCATCACCGAGCCGGGGGCGGTGAGTTGAGGCACAGGTAAGACGGCCTCGACCAAATGGTCCTCATGACTCTCCTGCGAGTCGATGTAGGCCAGGGCACAATGGGTTGTCCCCAGGTCGATGCCAATGGAATAACGGCCGGCACTCACAGTTCAACCTCCGCCGCTGCCAAGATGGTCAGGTCGTGCCCGCTCGCGACTTGGGGCAGACGTAGCTCGGCCATGCGCCAGCCGCGGTGGACCAAGGTACCGCGGAAGGGCGGCTCACCAACCACCTGGCCGGTCAGCCGCACCGCGGTCGGGTCGAAGCCCGGCTCCAGCAGCACCCGCGCACCCTCGGCCTCGGCGCGCACTGGGACAATCGTCATATACTCATCGAGCACCTTGCGGCAGCCCTGGTGCACGACGCGGGTCGCCGCACCAACTTGTTGGTCCGAAAAATCACCGACATTCTGTTGTAGAAAATCGATCAGGCGCCCCTCTTTCTGGAGTAATCCAAGCAACAGCAATGCCGCATCGGGGAGTGCATGATCCAAGGTCGCCGCCGGTACCGTCGTCTGGCGCGGCAGCTTGAGTCCACGGTTGAATGCGCGGGCATACTCCGTGTCCCACAGGGCACGACCGAAGACCAGGAAGGCAATGGCGATGCGCCGGATGACCCGGCCGGTCCACTTGGCGCCGACGATAAGCCGTCCAACAAAAGTCATTTTTTGATCAGGCATTGGGGGAGTCCTCAGGGATGCCGGAAGGTGCGGCACCAGTCGGCCGCGGCAAGCTGTCCATGGTACCGCGCTCGCCCGTTCGGCTCGACTCCCGTGTGAGGATTCCGCGGGCCGGGCAGCTCCGCAACCGATAAAATGACCGGCCGTCGATCCTGGATAATTACACAGGGGCACGCACCGCGCGCCCTTCTTTCGAAAGAGGACTCTATCGATGCAATCTGACCGAGCAGATGGCCCCCTGGACGTGAGTACGGAGGAGCGCCACGCGATGATCGCCGTGGCCGCTTACTACCTGGCGGAGCAGCGCGGATTTCCCGGCAGCGGTGCGCTCGACGATTGGATCAATGCCGAACGCCACATCGACCACATGATCGAGCGGATGCGCAACAATGGCGCCACCCGCCGGACGCTGGAGCGTGTGGGGCTACGCAACGCCCTCCACCTGTGGGGCCAGGATAGCGACTAGCGGTTGCCCTTGCTGGTGCGAGACCGACCTGGCGATCGGCGTTGTTTTGACCAACGCCCGCTATGTCGAGATCGGCGGCAACCAACCGGGTGTATCAGAATCGCGATTCAGCATTGGCTCAACCGCATCCGTCCGGCAGATCGGAAGGCTGCGCGCAATTTTCCGAGAATCGGGCTGCAGAGACACTTGGAGTCATGGGGGGCATGCAAGGTCAGTAAAATTCAAAATCCGTGACTCAAAAGGTGTCGGCTACCGGGCTTCCGATTTTGTCTTGGGGGGTCCCCGATTCATTAAAAAAAGAGATTTTGCGGCCACTGCCGCGGTACTAGAAGAATACTAAATAAATACTAAAGAAATACTAGAGCGTTGCCTGAAGAAAAAAAACTCAATCTTAACAGTTGGTTATAGAAAAATTTTTGACTCTTCCGTGGGAAAGAGGACGGCATTCCGTGGGAAAGAGGACGGCATTCCGTGGGAAAGAGGACGGCGTTTACGGGGAAAAAGGACGGTGGTTCGGGGGAAAGTGGACGGTGGTGCTGTGGATAAGTGACTGGTCCCACAGCGATTGCTCCGTGGGAAAAAGGGCGGAGGTCGTTGGGCGGATGACGGCGTTGGATGTTTGGACGCCGCGGTGCGGGACCGGGTCATGAGGTCCTGCGAAGGTTGAATCGCGACGGCATCTGAACGGCGCTGGTGAATGGATCGTGCGGCTGGTTCGAGGCTCGAAACAACGAAGCCACTGTTTTTAGAATTTATCAATTCTATTGTAAGGAAACAGACAAGGCTTTTCTCGAATCGTGGACACCTTGCTTGGTTGATTTAATGATCGCGAGGCTGTCGGGTGAGTCTACGCCTGCGCGTTGTGTTGCTCCGTGGGAAAAAGGACGGCTTAAGGGAAAGACAAAGCAAGCAGTTTGAGGGGTATCTCTGGCGGATACGCGTGTAATTCGTGGGAAAACGGACGGAGCTTAAGGCCGGTGAGATCAGGGGTGTGGGTTCGGTCTGTCGTCAGTGGCTTTAGTGGGAAAAGGGACGGGCTGGCGGGACCAATGAACGGGTTAGCAAGTCACGTAAAAATTTGAAAAATAAGTAGTCTTTGTCTCTACAATGGAGTGACGTTCGGGCGTCAGTGAGTGGCGCAAGGCCACCCGGCAGATCCGCCAGGCCGTGTGGAAGCCACCGTGTGCAAGTCACCGTGCGTAAGAGTGAGTCGCTCAGACGACGGACGATAGTTTCGTGGGAAAGTAGACGGTGCTTTGTTGGCGATGCCAAAGGGTTCCGTGGGAAACGAGACGGTGCTGTCCGGCGGCGAGAATCGTGGCACTGGTTCAGTTCAACTCCTTGTCAGTTTTGCTTTTTATCATAGGCTTGCGGTGCGTCTTCGCTCGTTTTCCCCGAGGGAGTCTCTGTACAATCTTAGTGAAAACAATAGGATACGTGATGCCGACATGAGAAAGAAATACGTGAGCGCGTCAGTAAATAATTGATAAAAAAGGTTAAATCTAGAGTCGAACTGAACCGGTGCCGGAATCGTCATCGTCGGAAAAAAACGTGACTTCAAGTATCCAGGGCGTCTTGCGGCCGGTTCCGGAGATGGCGAAAGCGTTGAGAAACTGAAGGTCTTTGAGCTTCTGGAGTTGCGGTATCGCCTCGCGTTTGCGGTCACGTAACTCACCGAAAGCGCCGATGCTGGCAAAGAACTCCGGAAGCGGGATCGAGAAGGTCTGGTTGCTGCGTTGACTCGCGAGTGACCGGTGCATCGCTTTGCCGAGAGGCGACAACTGCCGACGGATGTCGAAGTCCAGGAAGGTCCGGTACTCCTCCAGCCATTGCGATACCAACGGATGAAACTGCACGTAATAGCAGGCATCCTCAGCGGTTGCGATGTACTCGATGAAGATCAGTTGGATGGGTTTGCCGTGCAGGGCGTCGGCGCCCTTGGGTTTCTGGAATTTCAGCGTGATCGCTGCCAGGTTCTCCATACTTTCACGGCGCTTGGAGATGGCCCGGCCGCCCCATCCCTTCCGGGGAGTGTAGCCCTGAATGACTGACTCGAGCTGAGACACCAGGCAATACAAGGCGTGAACTCGTACCTGATTGCCCGGTGCAAGCCCGCTCATGGTCACGGTTGGCGGAGCTGGGATCGGCAGACGGTCGGCCGGTCCGCTCATGCCCTGCTGCCGCATGTTCATCAAGCCAAACAGTGTGTCCTCGTCGTAAACAGTCAGCGCTGGACCGGCTTTGAATACGCCGCCGCCGTCCCACCGAGACTCAAGGGCAATCCAGTCGCTTGCCGCGGCTAACTCCCTGGCTGTGCTGCGCTGCACGGGCGGAAAGAGCGGAAGACGCGTCAGGGGTGTTGGATATTCAGCCGATGGGAAGAGTTCGAATTGCTCCACGCCGCGCTCACGCAGAAAGTGCTCCAAGCGGGCGTTAGCCTGGGCGATGATTTTTTGTGCCGGCGCACCGTTACCGGGTCGACGTGACCGGGGACTCTTCGGTGCAGGTGGGACAACGGCGTCCGCCGATGAGGGAGGGGCTTGCTTGGCGGCACGTTCGCGCACCTGGCGCTCGAGACGCTCCAGAGTCCGCTTTAGATCCACGGGCGCGCCGTCTGATGGCTCGTCAAGCATGATAAACAAAAAATCTCGAAATTTCAGTGTATAAGATAGACATTAACAAATGGTTTCGTCAAGCCTGGATTGGCCAAAATAGAGGAAAATGTTCTAATTAGGCCAAATCTGTTAACAGAGAAAAAAGGCATGCGTGCGAAGCGATCGATCGAGGATTTGCTGAACCGGATTCAAGGCGTGCGAGAGCAGCTCAAAGACTACAATCTGGCTCCCGATCATGTGAAACGCGACACCCGCCTTTACGCGATGCGCGAAGCAGCGGAACTGATCGGTCGGAGTGACCAGACGATCCGGGATGCAGAGGCCGACGGTCGGCTGGCTACTCCGGAAATCGGACCGAACGGGAAACGGGTTGGCTATACGCTTGCGCAGATTAATGATGCACGTGATGTTTTGGGTACCCGGCTGAAGCGGGCAACTGACGAGGAGCCGGTGGTTATTGGATGCCAGTCTTTCAAGGGTGGGTCCGGTAAGACCACGACCGCGGTACACCTGACACAGTATCTTGCGCGACAAGGTCTCAGGGTCTTGTTGGTTGATTGCGACCCGCAGGCGTCGGCCACGGCGATCTTCGGCTATGTCCCGGAGGCTGACCTCAGTCCGGACGAAACACTTCTGCCGTTTCTTGAGGGGGATCGTGACGACTTGGTCTACTCGGTGAGAGCAACCTATTTTGACGGGGTCTACTTGGTGCCGTCCAATCTTCATCTCTATCGGTCCGAGTACACCCTGGCCTCAGGCACTGCGAAGCTTGATCGGCTTAAAGAGGGAATCGATACCATCGCGGCGGGCTTCGATGTGGTAGTGATCGATCCTCCCCCCTCGCTTGGCATGATCAGCTTGAACGCGCTCTACGCCAGCAATGCGCTGATCATCCCGATGTCTCTTGGTTTGCTGGATTTTTACAGCACGGTATCTTTTATCCAGATGCTCAACGAGACCTTGGACGTGATTGAGCAGCGGGTAGGGATTTTCCGTTCGAAATTCGTCAAAGTGCTGATGACGCGCGTGAACGAGGGGAAGCCTGTGCACATTCAGTTGGCCGATCATCTCCAGGCGAGTTTCGGGACCTACCTGATGAAGGCGCGAATGCACGACTCAGCGGCGGTTGACAACGCGGGCGTCATGATGAGGACAGTCTATGAACTCGATAAGACGTCCGCGAATCGGAAGACGCTGATCCGGGCAACGATGTTGTTCGATTTGGTAAACGCCGAGATTCTGAGTCTGATTCGAGCGACTTGGCCAAGTCACCATAAGGCGTTACGGGCGCAGGGTCTAATGTAATTTTCTGGTGGGGGAGGCAATGATGGTAGCGAAAGGGTCAACAGGTGAGATGTTCAAGGCGTTGGCGAAAGGAACAGACGTCGACGGGGGAGACGTTCAGGTCCCGGAGCAGGTTCCGCCGTTGCGGGCTCAACAGTCCGGGTCTTCGATAGGAATACTTGCGGGACGCGAGGGAGCGATTTGGGAGGTATCGTCCGGCAAGAAGGTGACGCGGGTGGTGCGGCGAGTCGATCCGAATCGGTGCCGAATCTGGACGCGGCACAATCGTCGTTACGATCTTCTTTCGCCCGAGTCTTGTGCGGATCTCATTGAGGGCTTCAGGCAACAAGGGGGACAAGAGTTTCCTGCAATTGTACGACGGGTGACGGACGGTACGCCGTTCGATTATGAGGTGATCTCTGGGGCACGACGGCACTGGACAGCCCGATTCCTGAAGTACGAGTTTTTGGTTGAAGAACGTGAACTGAACGATCTGGAGGCGTTCCGTCTCTCAGACGTGGAGAATCGACATCGGGAGGATCTGAGTGATTATGAGCGGGCAGTAGACTACCTTCAGGCGCTGGATCTCTATTATGAAGGGAGCCAGAAGCAGATGGCGATGAACCTTGAACGCTCTGAGGGCTGGCTGAGTCGCTATTTGGATCTGGCGAGGTTGGACCCGGTTATTCTGGATGCAGTGCGCGATGTTCGGGAGGTTACGGTCAACCAGGCGCGGGTGATTAAACCTTTGTTGGTCGGCAAGACGCGTGCAGTAGTGCTGGAAAAGGCGAGGGAGTTTGCCGAGCGAGAGGAAAAGTCAGGCGCCCAGGAAGTGTTTCGCGCGCTTACTCAGGTTGCTGTGGAGCCGAAGGTGGCGAGGAGTAACGCAACACTGGCGACGGTAGCGGCGAAGGATACCGGAAAGATTGTGGTCGTGGCGCGTCGACATGGACGAGGGGGGTTGTTGGTCCAGATTGACGAACGATCCGGGGCTGGCAAGGAAGAAGTATTGGATGCGCTGAAGGATTTAGTGGAGCGACACTACGCGCCAGGAAGATAGGACAGGCGTCTTTTTGGATGCAATTGTCAACTGACAATTTCTACATAACACTATGAATATATTAAGTAAAATAGCTAAATTTCCAGATTGTTCCTGATCCGTAACGGTGGCCGATGAGCGCTTCCGTCGGCGCGTGCTTGAGCCGTACGATTTCTTCTCCCATGCCCCCCAGGGTGCGCATACAATCGTGCTGCAACCGGCGAGATCGGTAGCGCGTGTGTGGATTTCCATTCTGGTCGTTCCCGAGAATCTGCGCGCCATCCGTCCGGTTGAACAAGACACCATGATTTCCCATGGTCACACAATAACTGATCAACCCTGTCGGGAGATAAATTCATGTCGAATGGCAAGACAGTTGCGGGAAATTTTGCCCTCACGCGAACAGACTTCTGGATTTTCGTTTTCATGCTGGCGCTTGCGATCCTCGGCGCGGCGGTGTCGCAAGCCGTGGATACTGGTGGTCGGTACTACTGGCTCGCCCTCGTGTTGATCTATGCGGCGATCAGCATCACCCGTACTTACCTCCGCGCGCGCGATCAAGCGCAATCACTATGGAGCATGATTGGCGCCCAGGTTCTTCACTGGGTCGGTGTACTGGTCGCGATCAATATCATTCTCCTGTTCGAGTCTTCCGGTGTATCCGATCGGGGACCCGCCGCGGATTATTCTCTGTTGGTTCTCGCCTTGAGTTGTTACTTGGCCGGGGTTCACTTCGACTGGACCTTCATGCTGCTGGGCGGCATTCTCGCCGTCATTGCAGTGGGACTGGGGTACCTTGACCAGTTTTCGATTTACCTGGTAACCATCCCGCTGGCGCTCCTGGCCATCTGGATCGTTTATAAGCGCAACTTTGCATCGGCCGGTTAGCAGCCGTGATGGTGGTGACGCGCCGGTGGTTCCCATACTTGGTCGTGGGCTGTCTCAGCCACTGACCGAATTGCCGCCCGATCGGTCGGCCTCACCCGCTCGGCCTGGGTCGCTGCCAGACCCTGGTTGAGCGGCCCAGGCTGGCCGATGGGTCGGAGACTGTTCTTGTTGCAGGGGCGGGGGCATCGCATCCAACCTCTCGTTTGCCGCTGTCGATCTTTTCAGGCCCCGTCAGCCCAGGAGTTGTCGTGCAGACGCTAAATGCAGTCGCGCGAACAGGATTGCATTCACCGGTCGTCTTATGGTGAAACGCGACCGCTGAGATTGTGAAGAAGCCTATTATTTACATAAATAGTACTGGCAGGAAATTCGGTGAACCTGTTATTGGTCTGCCTCGATCGACCCGGAAGCCGCACTTGGAAAGTACGGCGAGGCAAGCGCGATAACCACTCTTCAATCGCAATTTCACAACGATTGGGGCTGCATAATGACAGCGATTCGTGCTAGCCTAAGCAAGGGTCGGTATTGCTGGCCTTTTCCCCAAACGCTTTCGGAGGTTTTTTATGCAGACGAGTCGTTACGGCTATTTTCGACGCTTAGTGCATGCGGCTGTCGCCCTGTTTGGGCTTGGCTTGCTTGGCGTCGGCATGCTCTTCTATTTTTTCGGCTTCCAAGGGCTTCAAGCCAAGCTCGGGGCGGAAACCACCAGTATGCTCTATATGTATCATAAGAGTTTCGGGTTGGTTGTCTTGGTCCTGGCCTTATTTGTCTTTTTCATGCGCAAGCGCGGGGGCGTTCCGCCCTACGACCCGCCGTTGGCGATGTTGCTGCGTTTGCCTAGCAAGCTGATTCACTGGCTGATGATCCTGGCGTTGATCGTCATGCCGATTCTTGGGCTGATCGGTACGATCGCCGGCGGATATCCAGTGGTGTTCTTTGACTGGTCCTTACCTCAACTGGTCAGCGAGAACAAGGCGTTGAGCGAGCAGTTCTTCCATTACCACATGCTGGTGGGTTGGGTGTTGCTCGGTCTAGTGGCCATCCACCTCGCCGCAGCCTATTTGCATGGCGCGATCGCGCATGACAAGGTCAATTCCAGGATGGGCCTCTTTTAGGGACTGTCCATAGCGCGAGTTCGGTCCAGGTGGGCTCACACAAGAGCCCGCCTGAAATACAAGGAAATACCGGATCACCGCTCTTATCCATCAGGTTTCGTAACGACTCAGGTTCCTCGGCCGCCCCTGCTCGGGCTGACGGCCTACGATGCCGATGGTCGGACCGATGCTCAAAAGGCCCCGCATATTTCGCTTGGACACGCGGTGCTGAAGCGGCTAATCCCAGGCCATAGGAAATCCTATCCGATCTTGAGCGCTGAAGCGCTGCCGAGAAAGACGCCCTGATCGGGGACTTGTGGGCGCGGGTGGTCGTGCTGATAGCGACGGTGGCGGAACTGCGCTGGCAGTTGCAGCCGGTCGAGCAGCAGTTGCTGGTCGGGCTCGGTGTAACGACTCAAGATGAGGGTTCGGTCGTCGGCAGGTGCATCGACCATCTGCAGTCCGGAACCCATATTGAGCCTGGCTCATTATTCTTGGCTCATTATTCTGGCGCTGATCACCATGCCGATCCTTGGCCCGCTACTGCCGCCAGTGGCCATGCGGTGCAGTTCTTTGACTGGACCCTGCCCGGGATCATCAGCAAGAATGACGCTTGGGCCAAGACGCTTTTCCAGTATCACCTCTTGGTGGGGTGGGTGCTCATGGGTTTGGTTGGTGTACATCTCTTGGGGACCTTCGTGCATGAGAAGGTGGCGCACGACAATATCAACTCCCGGATGAGTTTGCCCTAAGGGATCCTGTCGGACCTACGCGAACAGGGGTCGACGCCGCGTCAATCACAGATTGGCGCGGCTGTCGATGCGGCCCTCCGCGACGTCGCGCAGTATCGCTTTGATAAGCTCCCGGCAGCCGTCTTCACGATCAGACGACTTGCCGCGCCGGGCCGCGTCGAAGAACCGCGCCAAGTCACGCTGTTGTGATGCGCCCAGGGACTCGGTGAAGCCCTTGGACGGGAGATCCTTGTCCGGTACCCGATCAGGCGCCGTCTCATCGGCGGCCTGGCGTCCGTGCGCCCAGTTCATGGCTCGGGCGCTGTAGAGGATGATGCGATCGAGCAGGATGAACGGGAACTTGGGGTTGGTGACCGGACCCACGGTAAAGCGCTGGGTGCCGGCCGCCTGTTCGATATCGAGCTTGGCCAGGGCATTACCCCCCATGAATCCCAGCAGACCCCCGGCGGCGGCTCCGAGAAAGGCTGCCGCACCCAGGGAGCTCCCGGCGGTAGCCAGATCGATGGTGGCCCCGGAGGCGGCCCCCGCGGCGATCCCGGCCAGGGCAAGTTGGCCGCGGGAGATCCCCAGTGACCTGCTGACCTCCTCGGAGAGCAGGTCCTGGTCCAGGATCGAGCCCGGGGCCAGGTTCCAGACGTTGTGCCGGAAGTTGGCGCGGATCTGTTCCTGGGCCTTGACCTCCAGGGCCCGCAGGCCATCCCCAAAGGCGGCCATCACGGCATCTTTGGCCTGGTCCTGGCCGCTCTTGAAGACCAGTTTGTTGTTCTTGAAGCTCTCGCTGTAGCGAAAGGAGAGGCTCTCACGCAAGAGGTCCAGGATGGTGGTGGCGGCCTGGTCGATGCGCCGCTCCCAGTCCCGCGCGAAGGCGTCGATGGTCTGCTCCAGGCGAGGCTCCCAGCGCTGGTCGATGCTTTTGAGTGCGCTCAAGAGCTTGATGCGCTCGGCGTAGGTGGCGCGATGGGCATTGAACTCACGCACCGAGTTGAAAGCCTTGCTCAGGGCGTCCTGCCACTGCTCCATGTAACGGGGTTGCTTGGTCAGGTTGTTCAGGATCGCCATGCGCGGGCGGGCAGTCAGGCGCAGGAGTTCGATCTCGATGCGGTCCTTCTCCTTGATGCGCTTGGATCCGTCCACGACCAAGATGATGCCGGCCCCGGCCCCGACCGGTTCCAGCAGGGCGCAGTCGTGGGCAAACAGCGGATCGGCGCGATGGGCGAGGACAAAGGCCCCGGCGAGGTCCGACTTGGCGCCATGGGCCTGAAACCACTCCAGAATCGCGCTGGGGTTCTGGAAGCCTGGCGTATCGATGAACTCGATGATCGTTTGACCGTCGATGATGACTGGATAGACATCGGACTCGGTGGTGGTGCCGGCCCGTTGGTCGATGGCGATGCGGTCGTTTTCGGTGAGGGTCGCGACCACGGAGGACTTCCCCGCGTTGGGGTGTCCCATAATCGCCAGGCGTGGGATCTCAAGCGCCATCATGCATCTCCGTCCCCGGGGCCAGCATGTCCAGCCGCAGATAGGGGTCACCCAACTGGGCGATCTTGCGCTGCCAATCGGTGAAGTCGAAGGCGCGCACCGGCGGCAGGGGGTCGTCGTCCTGGGGGTCGCCGACCAGGGCCAGCAGCACCTGCGCCTGGGTGCCGGCGGCGGCGCGCAACTCGCGCAGGAAGTGCAGGTTCTCGGTGATCGGCGGCTGGGAGCCGTCCATGATGACCGCGACCCGTGCCGGAGGGGCCTGCCAGCGTTGGCCCTCTACCCAGTTCACCACCCCGGCGGTCATGGCGCTGCCCGAGCCAAAGGAGGCGGACGCGGCGACCCGCCAGCCGGTGAGTGCCCCGACCAGTTCCGCCATGCGGGGGCGCTGTGCTTCTTCAATCAGTTCGTCCACATCGAGTTGGACCAGCACCAGGCAGGCGTTGGCGGCGATGCTGCCCGGAACCTCAGTCCTATGGGGTTTTAACGGTGCTGCCGTGGGCTCGGGTGCGGGCTCAACCGCCGGTTCAGACTGGGCTTGCGGCTTGGCTATCGGTTGCGGCGTACTCGTGGGTGGGGGCCGCGACCCCGGAGCAAACCTCGCTTGCTGCTCCGGTTCCGAAGCCAGTACCGGTATTGGCTTCGGTGCCGGCTGCAGGTCGGGTTGGGGCGGCGGCTTCAGTCTGCTGTCGGGCGCTGGTCCTGGTGCGCTGTCGGTGGTGGGCCTGGTTTCCGGATGCGGCGGACCTTCGGTTTTGAACTTGGTTTTCGGCCCGGCCCCAGGCCGGGGCAGCACCTCGTGAGCCGGGTGTCGCTGCTCGGCCGCGGCCGCTGGTGCGGGCTTGGGTGTGGCGGGCCGCGAGGCCGCTGCGCCTAAGTGTGTAGTCGTGGGGAGCGGTGTCGGCTCGGGGTTCTGACATTCGGGTGCCGACTTTCCTCGTTCCGCAACCGGCACGGGGGTGCTCTGCAGTGCCGCGCCCATGAATCCCGTCAGCGCCACCTGGTCGGTCAAGTGCGGGGTTGTCGGGCGCGTTGGGGGGGCGGCGATCGGTCGTGCCAGTGGGCCTTGGTGCGTGACGGGGGCAGGGATCGGCATCGCGGT
>Ga0247837_1003012_pt1 | contig 30368 bp, 26 predicted proteins | sample LaCtaG_2_FD_187115 | JGI IMG/M metagenome (GOLD analysis project Ga0247837, IMG submission 187115) | Freshwater microbial communities from meromictic Lake La Cruz, Castile-La Mancha, Spain - LaCruzMarch2015_14.5m | ecosystem: Environmental > Aquatic > Freshwater > Lake | place: Spain: Castile-La...
TGGAGACTGGAAACCTAGTCGCAGTTCTTAACTAGGACTTAGTTCGATTCTCATAATGGCAGAATCGCCTTTCTGCTGAATCTGCTTTGAAGTGGACTCCAACCTTATACTATGCTCAAGCCACTCCCACTGCCTCATCTACCAAATGTCCAGTCTGCAAATCTCTTTATCGCCACTTACGCAGTCATATGGGACTTTTTAGTGTGGTGAAACGAGTGTACTGCTTTCGCTTATACCGCTGTAGGATTGGGACGACTGTTTCTAACGCCTCGGGTACTGCTGCTATGGATATTGGGTGTGACACTGGCTCTGTGTTGTCACATACTTGGCTATGTACCAACTTTTGTGAGTCGAACAGATATCTGGGGTATTACAGTCTCGCGTACTTATCATCAAATACTCATGAAGGCACTATTGGTGTAAGTCTAAACCGGACTGCGGAGGACCCATCAGTCAGGAAGTTCCCAGTAATCCACAATGAGCCAAGCATAACAGGGAGTTACCAGGTACTGGCGGGGGAGTGTTTGTAGGCTGCTAAATACAAGATCAAAAGCCAGGCAATTTGTTTGTGTTTTATGGGCAGTGCATGTAGAGGGCTAAACAGATGGGGAAGTGAGGTCAGGTTTGTGGAGGGAAAGGAACAGCCTAGATATTTGGTAATGCTTATTAGTCCTTGGTAATTAGGACCTGTCAATAGTCTATATACCCATTAAGTCTTATCAACGCACATGAGTCATATCTGTAGCAGTGCTTTCAGACTGGTCAAATTGTATATCAGAAACGGAGCATATGCACGACAGGAAAGTTTCTAGGTGTTAGTCCTTAATAGAGTTAAAGAGAATGGTGGAGCTGTCCCTGTGTCCTTATCTTTAAATGAAAAGAGACTCGCAGCAAATAGATGAAGGGACTTAGGGAAAGTGAAGGATCAACCGCGATATTGATTAATGCGACATAATTCGTAATTAAAATAAATACAAGGTTAAATTAAAGCTTCAAATATCTGTCTGGCGATGATTGCCTTTGCTTGCCACTGTGAAGCGAAATTGGCATTTCGAAGTGTGACAAGCCAATGCAGCAATATGATTATGTTTAAAGCCTTAGATGTAATGGAGTATGCACTCTACGGTTACAGGACTTGCAGACATGAGATGCACAAAGTTGCACTTTAGTGCCACATCGACCTCAACATCTATCACTTTCGGAGCGTCAATATTTGGCTTTTCATGCAAATTAATAAAATAATCGATAAAATTAGTATTGACGAACTGCTTAAAGCGTTGCAAATAGTGACTTTTGATATATTCCCACAATGGAAATGCCCAGTTTCCAACTGACTTATCTGCACTTTTCCTACATTTAACTCATGAAAACGCAACTTCAAAGCGACAATTCGTCAATTTCTATGTCTAATCAAGCAAAATTCCCAGAAACTGCGGTTACTCTATATTCTTTCACCCTTTTCTGCCCGTCATTTTCGCCTTTCTCTCCTCCGTGCCCAGAAACTCCTCAATATAGTCCTCATAAAACGTATTCAAATGGAAAGTCTCCCTATTCACCACTCTCACATCCTCCGCCCCGGCCAACACCTTCATATAATCCACCAAATTGAACAGTTCCCTGTCATAAGGGTCGTCCTGCCACGATATAATGGGAATGCCGTTTTCCAGCTGATAGGCGAAGCTGTAAGCCGCGTTGTCGACGATTACTAGGTCTTGTAGTCTGCGGTTTGCTAGGATGCGCAGGTCTTTGAGGAATAGGCCGTCCATGGAAAGGCAGTTGTCGCGGTAGAGACGGTGGTGGATGAGCTCGTGGGAGGGGTCGAGGTAGTTCAGGACTACATCTGCATAGCACTGGTGCGACGCTGTGAACACAATAACCTCAAACAGCCTATTCGCCTCCACCAACACTTCCTGCGCAAACGGCCTAATGTTGATCCCCGCATTCACCACTTCCCCAGTAGGAAAAGTTATGGGCAAAATCACGTCTGGAGACACTTGTGCAGACCCTTCACAGCAGTGCACCAAAGTCTCGTCCAAGTCGAAAATCATGGTTTTGCGGTTAGCGTATCCTTTCCGCTTTTCCAGGAAAATCCGCTTGGAGCGTAGTTGGGCGGAATCCACTGGAGGCAGGGACCGAGCGAATTTGAGCGCTTGGAAGGTCTGGAAAAGGTGTTCGCGGTATATGCGTTCGCTGCGGTCTCGGATTTGGTCCTGGGACAGACCGAGTCGTTTCCCGGCTGCAGAGACTTGCACCTGGGTGACAAGGCTGGACAGCGGCTTGCTCTGAGGCTTTAGAACAGGAGTGGATTGGGTTCTGGACATAGTGGTTTGGGGGTTGCGAGGGGAATTCGTGGTTGAAATCGGCGCATTCCTCGGAGACCCCATGTCCTTGGCCGGCTGCACGAGTTTCTTCTGTGTCAAAGTGCTGTAAACCGCCCTCTGCGTCCCCGGCTTCGACCCAGTCCTAGGCGTGGAAGTCCCAGTCCTCGGCTTATGTATCTCCACAAGAGTGACCTGCGGCTGACTCCCTCTCACCGACTTCGCAGTGGAATTCAAGGGGGTGGAGGCTATTGAGATAGACTGGGACTGGGGACTGGAAGGGGCTTTGCGGACTAGGGTCTGGGTGATGCGGGGAGTTTGGGACTTGGCCTTGGGGGAGGACTGGTCGGGGTCGTGGAAAGGAGGCAGGGAAGTGTCGATGAGTAGGGGGCGGGTGGGCAGCGGCTTGGAGGACTTGGGGGAGGGCAGGAGGAAAGGGGATTTGCTGGCCATTGTAATTACTCGTTTCTTTAAAGCTAAAAAAGGCTATTTAGGCCTGCTTGCCCCGTCCTATCGCCTTTCCTTCTTATATTCTCTGTGCCAGCGAATGCTAAATTTCAGCTTTCCGTCCTCACCGCTGACCCAAGTCCTTTTTCCCTCGTCCCTACTTCGGAGTCTCCACAGGTTTTTCCGGGGCTTCTGATGGGGAAATTGAGTTTCTGGCCTTTGGGTCTATATAGAAAATAGCTACTTTAGCACCGTATATCCTTTTGCTAGGATTAGCAGAGATTTAGTATCGATTTCCTGCTGCTTTTATGCAATTTCAGCCTTTCCTTATCAGCAGATTTAGCATCGAATTCCCGAGGTTTCGTCCTCCGAATTGGTCAACTTTCCTTATAAATTTCCCTTCTTTGGAATCGCTACAGACACTTGCTCCTTTCAATGCTATTTTCAGCTTTTTATCCTCTTTCCTTTCACTCCCTGGTAAGTCCACAGTGCTCTCCTCAGTGCAAAGCCTGAAGTCTCAATTCCAACAGTATCGAAAACAAGGCCTGGAAGGATAGATATATCGAGGGAAACCCACTCCCATATCCACGTTTCCATCAGTTTCCCAGTTTCCCACATACCCTTGGGTCCAAACCCCCAAAAAGCAGCCATAGCCAGCCTATTGGTATTGAATGACGGCCCAGTTCTACTCTGGGGCCAGCGACGCTCCTGCCCGCGCTGCCTCCGCCCCTCCCAAGTTGGACTCCAGCACTCTCTTCGCCTACCATGTAACTTGCACGTAGACTGAGTATGCCAATGCCTTCACGGATATCAGGAATGATGAGTTGTATGGGGAGTTCTTTCAGTACTGTAAGGAGACGGAGGGAGGGAGGAAGATGCCGCCGCCGCTGGAGGAAGGGCTGGAACTGCTTAGGATCAACCCTAACCCTTCCTGCGAGTCCCAGGACTACCCCAACCCCCGCAAGCTCTCCATCATTTCCGAAAACGAAGGCGACACCGGCCAAAACCGCTCCCGCAGCACCAGCTTCCTAGTCAAAGACGTAGTGGACATCTGCATCAAAGAAGAAGACTCTCCCCGAGCTTTCCAGCCTGCGACCTACCCAGCGTACAGCACGGAAGTGGCGGATTTCGCCCCCGGGTACTACCCGGACGGGTACATGACAGCTGCGGAAGACCAGGAAGTCCTTACAAACGCGTACGAAATGGCGAAGGACCAAATGGGCTGTCGAGTGCTGCAGCGGAAGTTGGAAAGCAACAATGAATACGTCATCAGAGTGGTCTTTTCCCAAACTCTGCTCCACTTCCCGGAACTGATGGTGCACCCCTTCGGCAACTACCTGTGTCAGAAGATGGTGGAAGTCTGTTCAGAGTCGCAGTTAAAGATGCTGCTGGACCTACTCGCTCCGCAGCTCTTTGAACTCAGTCTCGACCCGCACGGCACTCGAGTAGTGCAGAAAGTCATCGAACTCTTCGGACAGACGGAGTGCATTGGACAGGTGGCGGTCGCTTTGGAGCCGCACACGCAGTTGCTGATAACTGACATGAATGGAAACCACGTGATTCAGCGGTTCCTCAGTGCGTGCAGTCCTGCACTCAACCAGTTCATCTACGACGCAGTGTGTGCGAACATATTCCCGGTCGCTACCAATCGACACGGCTGCTGTGTCCTGCAGCGCTGCATTGACTCCGCAAGTGAGTTCCAACGCGAAGGCTTAGTTTCCTGCATTGTGGAGAACGCGGTTGCACTAGTGCAGGACGCATATGGGAACTATGCAGTGCAGTATGTGTTGGATTTAAACCTGCCGACTGTCAATGCGAGACTGGGACAGATCTTTACGCTGCAGATTGTGGTGCTGTCGGAGCAGAAGTTTTCGTCGAATGTGATTGAGAAGTGCTTGCAGCAGAATAACCCGGAAGTGCAGGAGTTGATGATTAGGGAGATTTCCAAAGCTAGGAACGTCGCAGAGATGATAGTGGACCAATATGCGAACTACGTAGTGCAGCGAGCACTGACTCTGGCTTCCCCGCGCCTTCAAAAGGACCTTTTGGCGGTAATGCACACCCAGGGAATTCGCAGCAATTTAGACCAACTCAAGCGCTCGCAGTTCGGAAAGCGAGTTTACTCGAAGTTGGTGAAGAAGTACCCGGAGCTGGTGGAGGGCAGGCACTACCCTAGTTCCTAATAGTGTATTGGAGGCCACAGCTGTGACTTTGTGTCTTGCAGTTCACCAAGTACTTCACTTCGCCCCTAAATTCTCTACAAACTTAATGGAAGCAGTGATTTGCGAGAGCTGCAGCAGCCAGCCCGCCACTCTCTGCTGTCTCATCTGCAAAGAGCCTCCTCGTCCCTTCTGCGCCTGCTGCTACAGTCGTCACGAAGCAGATTCCTACAAGGAAGCTTCCTATGAAGAAAACAGAGGCAAGCACTACCCTGTCCCGGTATGCACCTATGCCTGGTCTAGACGAGAAAGGGACAAGTTGAGAAATCGCGTGTTGCCCCTCGCTCTCAACTCTGTCAGACTGAAGGAGGACATCCCAGATATAGAAACTATGGTCCGTGAAGTCAATACCGCCTATGAACAACTAACGAAGTTGCTTGAAAGCTGGAGAGACTCTCGCATCGCCGCCCTTCAAAAGTGCCATGCACTCGTAGTCAAACAGGTCGAGACCTTTCTCGAGCAAACTGCCCAGCACATCCTCGACCCAGTTGCGAGCACTACCATCGGCCCTCTAGAAAGCTACCTGCAAACAGCAGGCGGGGAGCTGACTCTGCTGCAGGCTCAGATCAAAAGAAGCGAAGCTGCTCTGGCGAAGGCGTGTGTGCTGAATGTTGAAAGCGACCTGGCTGCAGTGCGGGAAGTGTTCTTGCAGGAAGAGTCGGCTTTGGAAGTACAAAAAAGTGAAGAATGCGCAAGTTCCGAAAAAGTCGTTTTGGCGAAGTCAAAAGAGTCTCAAACGCACAACGAACAACTTGAAGAATCTCTAAAAGCAGCGAAAACGCTACTGGAAGAGTATCAGATGGAAATCGGGAAGTTGCAAAAGCAAATCTCGGACAGTCTGAAATTAGCTCAGGAAAGAGAAGCTGAATGCACAGAGCTGGAATCCAGCTATGTCAGGGCCTGCAAAGATAGAGAAAACTTCGCTCAGAAGATAGGCAGTCTTCGTGTCGAACTCACTCAAGTGGGCAATGAAAAAATCTATCTGAGTACTAAAGCTGCAAATTACGTTAAACAAATCAAAGCATGCGAAAAACAGCTATCAGAAAAAGACACGAAAATCGAAGACCTGCAACTACAGCTGGGCATGGCAACCACTTTACACTTCGGCAAAAAAGGCAAGCAGTTCCATATGAAGCCTCAAGCCCCCATAGCTGAAGAAGTGAGTTTGGAAGACTCCGGCAACCTCTCTGAACTAACCTCCAGTTTCCCCAAAACTGAAGGTAAGCGAGATCTGCCTCCAGTCCGCACCAGCTTAAGAAAGTGGCAGTGTCCGGACTGCACAGTGAAGAACTCCTACGTTAACTTCTTATGCAAGAACTGCAGCAGCCCCCGTCCGAAATGGACATGTGTGAAGTGTAAACTGGAAAACGACGCCAAGGCCGGGACTTGCGCTTGTGGGCATATCAGAGACGGCCTGATTCGAGGGATTGTGGGCAGTCTTTCCCCGCGCAACTCGGAACTTAGGTATCAGGTTTACGAGGAAAATGAAGAAGTGGAACAGAGAATTCAATACCGGCCGTTTACTGCATGCCAATCTCCAAGAATTAAAATCCCTACAAGCGGCGTGCACAAGAGTCCTAAACTTTCGCAGAAACCAGAAGAAGAGCTAAAATCGCCTGAGAAAGAGGCGGAATCGTAGGTAAAACAGAGTCTGAAGGGAGAATTAGGCTACTTCCCGCAGCAAGACTTCTTCTTGCCGCCCTGCTTCCACCCCGGCGGCTTGACCACCACCCCAGTCTCCCTAGCCACCTCCACCTCCCCTCTGCTGACCTTCTCATATATGTCCTTCGCAGTGCCCAGAAACGCCTCCTCCACATTTTGCGCAGTCTTCGCAGAAGTCTCAAGGAAAATCAGTCCATTTTCCTGCGCGAACTTCGCCCCTTCCTCCCTCTGCACGGCCCGCGCATCCGCCAAATCACTCTTATTCCCAATCAGCATAATCGTCATATTCGGGTTCCCATTCTGCTTCGCCTCATCCAACCACCGTCCCAAGTGCTTGAAAGTCTCCCTGCGAGATATGTCATATACCAACAAAGCCCCAGCCGCCCCTCTGTAGTAAGCCCTGGTAATGCTACGGAAGCTTTCCTGTCCCGCAGTGTCCCAGATCTGCAGCTTTATGCGGTGGGTTTCGATGTCTATCATGCGGGCGCCGAACTCAACGCCGATGGTGAGGTCGTGGTCGGGGCGGAAGCGCTTGTCGGTGAATTGGAGCAGGAGGCAGCTCTTGCCGACCCCGGAGTCGCCAATGATGATGTACTTGAAGAGGTACTCGTAGGACATTATAGAGAACTAGGAGACTTGGGCTTTGGAGGGACTAATGGAGAGGATGGAACGGGAATTCGAGGGATATTTGGGAGAAGTTGATAGTTTTTCCTATACATTTTTCACACAAAAGTCGACTTTTCTACCTACTTCCAGTTAGCAGTCCTCGTAGGTACTCCTCCTTGCCGTCCTTCTCCAGTCTGTTCCAGCGGAAATAGGGCACTTGCGCCAGTGTGAAGCCCAGTCTGTCCAGCAACTCCGCCTTGTACCGAGTCGCCCCAGTCTGTACCTCCGAGGAATAGAGGTAGTGCGTAGGGCCTTGCACCTCAATAAGCCTGGAACCTCCCTCAATTCCCACATCTATTGGCAGGAAAGAAGGCGCTGGCAGCGTTATTTCCGCTGTATGCGCAATTCCCAGTCGAGACAAGACCTGCAGGATGTCTTGGTGCAGGGAGGACAGGGAGTGGCTAGCAGGTTGCTGGGAGTAGAGGGAAATTGAGGCCTGCAGACTAGTCCGAAAGGCGGGGAAATGCGGAATTCGCAGATTCGCAGCGGAAATTAGCTCTTTTGGGGCTAAAAAGTCAAGGCCGAGTAGGGCTAAATGGAGCGAATTGGCACTTTTCCGAGTAATAACGACTGGTTTCGCCACTAGGTCAGATAAAAGGCTAAAAAGAGGCTCGAATAAGTGCAGGCGGCCGAGGTACAGGGCCAAATAGCACCTGGAAAGGGGCTGAAATCCTGCAGATTTGAGCGAAACTGCGGAAATTAGAAGGCTTTTGAGGGGATTTAGGTCGAATTGGAGGTCTGAAGCAGCTCTAAGCAACTGTAATAGGAAGGGGCCTTCCAATACACCTGCAGGGAAGCTGCTTTTCAGGATTCTCTCTACACAATATTGCCATAACTCCGGGCTGCCCAGCCTCAAGTCGCAGGCCAAATCCAGCAGCAGACCGAGACTTTCTTCCTTTACTTCGTACAGTTTGGACTGGGATAGGGCGGAGACAGTAGTTGTGAGCAGGGAATACAACTCTTTCGAGCTAGATTTCGGCCTGATTCTGGCTAAACTGTGCAGGGCGCACACTTGCTGGTGCAGGGAAAGCCGCGAAAACTGCTGCGTCAGTCCATAAACCGCATTATAGTCCTCAAATCCATTGCTTTTATAGCGATTTGCGAATGTGTGCAGCAATTGAACAGTCTCAACCGGCGAAATCGACCCTAAACCCGCCAATTCCTTAGCAGCCCTGCTGAACTCTCCCTGTGTACCCGCCATTCTCAGCCTTGCAATGGTCTCCTTGACAGCGAACCGTCTAAATCCGCCTGCCTTCATACTGATTTAGCTACATTAGTGCCTAGTGTCGATGTTGACGGACCGCTGTCTGTGCAACTTCGGCCTGGCGGAGGCGTCTCTGGCCTTCCGAGGGGACACGTCCCGCATACTAGTGCGGATTGGCTGCTCTTTGAGGGAAACAGACCGGTGGTCTCTGCGTTGGAGACAGAGGGAGGGGTCGTATAGGGTGGGGATTAGTGCTTTTCCCTTGGTCTTTGGACGAGATTTGCGTGCGAAAGCACCGGAAAAGAAGGGCTGTAAGGAGCTTTTGGGGTCCACGGTGGGGCGGACTCGGGGAGGCTTGGGCCTTGTGGGACTGGGCAGGGCGTTGTAGGCCTTGGTGACTGCTACAATGTGTGCGTGGAGACGGTGTTGGTCGGCCGGCAAGAGATCATCCGTACTAGAATCTCCGTCTGAGGAGTCACTTTGCCCCTCAACAGTGCTTTCATTGGCAATGGGAGAGTCTGTACACGGTTTGACTGGGGACAGACTCGGCGACTGTTGGGAATCCATTCTGACTTTGTACAGTTTCCGCTTGGGCGTGCATTTCGCAGCCACTTCCAGATCCCCCAAATGCAAATAGTCCCACAGACCCCTGCAAATGCCCTCTCCGGCCTCTAGCAGCGTTGCTTCCGTGAACGGCACTGTGTCTCTATCCTTCGTCAAATACCCGTAAAAACTCGCTTCGATAGTGAACGTATTCATAAGTTTGAGTTGTTTCCACACCACTAGTCGGGCTGCCTTTTGCTTGCTGCGTTCGTTTCTGAATCTACAAGAAGCCCAGCGGAAATAGGGCGTTTTCGCACATATGAGTTTCGGGAGGAGTCGCAGTTTCGCGTACTTCTCAGCGTGCAGCGGGTAGTGCGGGCCGTACATGAATATGCACTTCTGTTGACTGTGCGCATGCAGGTCCAAGTAAGCAGTGACGTTGTTATGGACTGGGAGAATGCGAGTGGTGAGGAGGGCTTTGAGGGCTGCAACTGTGGGGTGGAGGATAGGGTTGGGCTGTTGGAACTGCCTGTTCAGGTCCACTCCTGCGAATCCAGTGCGGTAGTTGCCGATAACCACTCCGTCCGGATTCAGCATTGGGACGATGTAGAAAACCACGTGGTCGCGCAGTGCACTCGCCTGCCTGTCCTCACTCATCAAAAAGCGTATGAGTCCCTACATACTCCCTACTTCCATCATGAAAGACCCATAGGTTTCTCCGGGGTGCACACGAGCAGTCACGACGATTGCGTGTTTGTTGGACACGGCAAGTGAGAAGTTGGTGATTGTCAGTAAGGGGACTTCCAGCCCGCTGAGGCTGCGACAGAGGGTGTCTCGCTTGTAGCGCAGGTCTGTGCCTAGGGAGAGGGAGGTGACTAGGTGGCGGAGACGGGTGTATGTGTAGGGAATGGCGTAGGCGAAGTAGACCTTGCGAGTGTGTTTGAAGTGGTAGGTGAAGGACAGACTGTAGTAGCAGCGGTCTGCGTAGGGGTTCAGCTTGCTAGTGTGATATCGCAGTAACAAGCCTGCAGGCTTCCAGCCCTGCGCCTCATGCTCAGTGTCCAGCACCAAAGGTCGCATTCCTTGCGAGTACAGCGAAGTCGGCTTCGTGAAGTTGAGTATATTGAAGCGAACTTCACAAGGCTTCGGTGCACTCACAGCAAAGTGAAACCACTGGTTATGTCCCCGAGTATTAGCGTCTGACCGCATGTATAGGTCGTAATCGTCGTTTTCAGCCCGAACTGCCATGTCCAGGTTTCCGCCCTCGAAAAAGGCGTCGAACTCCAGGTCGTCAGACTGCGGGTCGGGACTGTTCCCCACGAACGGCCTTTTGTCGACTTCCCACTCCGCCTGCTTTCCCCTGTACTGCGCAGGCACTGCGGCATAGGTGGGCAGCGGGTAGGTCTCCACAGTGCTATAAGCCAAGTGCAGGATGAGGGAATTGTGAGGGCGGAAGCCGTGATACAGCACTCGATTGGGCAATCTCGTAGTAGAGTGCAGGGACACAGGGTAGGTAGATGCTGTAAACAGCAGCGGTATCGGCCCTCCCTGAATCAGCTTCGGCTGCCAGCCAAAGATCATATCCGGCAGCAGACTATGCACGAAGCCGATCAACGGCACGGCCGGCTCTCGCTGCACTTTGGGCGTTTCCTGCACTTCGTAGGCCGGCAGACTCACTAGAGAGAGGTCGTGGGGTCGCTGCAGGTGTGGGTCGCTGTGGTCTTCGAAGCCGGAGTCGCTGTCTTCTTGTTCGGCGGACATTAGGAATAGACTTGCGGTGAGGTAGCGGAATTGACATACGTTTAGTCTATCGAGCTGGATTGTAAGCCTGCTAGGAGTTGTATCGTTTCTACCGAATTACACACATATGCCAATGTCTGTATATTCCGCCTACACAGTCAGCTATGGTGTCTAAGTCTAATGTAGCCATGCTTTGGCTTACACTAAGGAGAAGTGCTTTTTGAACAGCGCCACGTCCTCCGCCAGCATATGTCTGAAGCAAGACATGAGGTAGTCCTTGTCGTTCTCGATGAGTCTTCCGAAGAACTCTAGCAGGAAGTTCTGCAGGTTCAAAGAGCCGTACCAGTCCCCGAGCGAGTACAGGTCGTCCTCGTAGAAGTCCTCCCCTAGCTCCTCCCCATCGTCATAGTCGAAATCCAGCATGTCCGACATCAAGCACTCCGACCCTGTTTCATAGTCGCCCAGGCCTTTCGCCTTCTTTTCTTGCAGCAGAAAAGCGCCTTCGAAGTCCTCTTGCACTTCATTCAATAGTTGCTTTTTCAGCCCCGCCATAGCGTCTCCTTGGTCTTCCTCCTTTTCAAAGACTTCGTCGTCTTCAATGGTGTCTACCCGTTCTCCCTCGTCGAAGTCAATGTGGCCGCCCAGGCCCAAGCCTCCAGCATCCACAACAGTGTTAAACTCCTCATTGAGTCCCTGCATTTGTGCGGCTTTTTGCTTGCGGGGAGCAGCTTCGTTATCGAGACAGCGGATAAGGGTGGACAGGATCTTCATAGGCACTGGGACTTCTGGGGACAGGTTGGAGTGGGAGGGGTTGAAGCCGATCACAAGCAGAGCTTCCAGTCTTTTGTCCTTCAGAGTGAAGAGCCGGGCGAGGGCAGACACTGTCGCGTTTTTGGTGTATTTCCCTCGAATCAGCGGCTGGTGGATGAGCCACTTGTCCATTAGCACCTTCAGTCCCGGCCTCCGCTCCACTGTCATATCCAGCAGAAACGACACCAGTGCGTTTGCATTGAGATGGATCAGTCTGGCGCACACTAGCACCAGCCCCTGCACAATGGACGGCATTTTGGACTTGTAGAGTTTGGTGACGCAGGCAAGCACTAGGTCTTCATCGACATTGGGGGAGATCTTGTCGAAGACCTGCACCAGGCAGTAGCCGAGGTGGGGAGCTGCGCTTTCATTGAGGGCGGGGGACAGCAGTTTCGCCACTGTCTCCAGTATGGAGTCGCCGTACTTGCGAGCGAGGAGCTGTTCGTGGAAGGTGGCTATGAAAGCTCGGAGACAGTTAGTGCCGTGGAGCAGCAGTGGGACGTCTTGAGAAGTGCCTAGGACCTGCAACAAGGCCGGCAGCAGGTCCAGCACCAACGTTGCCTCCTTACTCCCCGCCTGCAGCTTCACCAGCAGCATCTGCAGCAAATCCAGCGCTGTCGGCAGTGGGGACTCCGCAGAGGCTGCCACCCGCAGCAACTTCCCGATATAGGGCACAAACTCCCGCGTCAAAGACTCCGCAGCCTGGGGTATGTCCGCCCACAGACGCAAGAGCGCGGTAATGTCCCCGCCTAAGGCCGTATCTCCGTAGTAAGCACTGAACAGTCCGAGAACTCTGCCAGCGTACTGCTTAGCTACCAGTGCAGTGGTGTCTTCGCTGAGGGAGGACAGGTCTCTGATGGTCTCCAGGACCAGCCGCAGCGTGTCTTCGTCCGTTACAGTGGCCAATTGGAACAGATTCCCTAGTAACTGCGGCAAGCGGTCCAGGAAGGGAGGACTTGGGTGCTTGCCGAGCTTGCTTATGGCGAAGCAGGCGCTGAACCGCACAGACACTTCGTACTTTTCACGACTGCAGTCAATGCACAGGTCCAACACCTCTGCAAATGAGCGGGAATCAGGGGTGACCAGGTCGCTAAGTCTCGCCAAAGTCCACAGTGACCTGCCTCGCAGCAAAGTCAGCACTCTGCCGGTCTTGTTGACTGTGAGTAGCAGCGGCAGCACAGAGCTGAGTGTGTCCTGCAGGTCCACAGGGGCGTCGCTCCGCTTTACCAGCTGTAGATTCAGCGCTAGAATGTCGTTGGAGGTTTTCCCCAATAGGAGCATAGCTGCTTCGCGGGATTTCCAGGCGTGCACTTTCGATTTCCGACTTGTGACCTCGTCGATTTTCCCATTAATCCTCGCCACAAAGTCCATTATTTCCGCTTGACTGGTCATTGCGCGTTCCTTCACCCTTGTGACCTTCACTAGGGACTCCCGACAGAGCATATCGGCCACTGAGATTACTCCCCGCACCGCGTCTTCCCGGAACACTTCCACCAGCTCGGAAATCAGCTTCAATGCGCCGCTCCTAGCGGACCGAGTGCCTGTTTCCCCCTCTTCTTCGAGCAGGAACTGGGCCGGGTCGGAGTCCTTCTGCCTGGCTTGGTCCGCACTCAGCAGGAGATAATTGGCCAAAGTGCGGATTATCGGCACTAATTCCAACTGAACCGCCTGTCGAACTGCAGGTCTGAGCGTCAGGGAAGACAGCAGGTCGAGCAGCAAAGCCGCCACTCCGTGCATGCCGCTGTAGTCCTCGTCCTCAGTCTCCAGGTCTTCGGAGTGCTTGGAGTACAGGACTTGGTGGTAGAAGTGCGGGAGGATGGAGTACATCAGGACCCAGACCGGCTTGATGGCTGCGGGCAGGAAGTCTTTGGAGTGGAGTGGGAAGTCTCTGTAGAACAGGCTTAGCACCCTGAGAGCGGCTTTCAGGTCTGCCACAGTCTCTGGAGACTCGATGCCTTGCAGTAGAAGCTGGTGCCAGTCCGGCCAAGTCGTGAGTTCTGCATTCACAGTTTCCGGCTCTGAACTGTCCGCCCACGCTATCACTTCCAGCGCTCGGTATAGCACTGCCAGCGCCTTCCTCCGCACTTCCCCCTTTGCAACTGTATAAGTCTGCAACAAGCCTGCTAGGATCGTCCCTACACACCTACTCAGCTTCTCCTCGGTTTCAGAGAGCAGCAGGTCCAGTGCTTCGAGGTAGGAGGCTGGAGTGTGTGAGGGGAAGGTGAGCAGTCTGCCCAGCCAATCCGGACTCACAGACTCGTGGCGAATGATAGCAGCGATTGCGAGTATCTGAGTGGGGAATACGGCTTGCTGCGCTACTTGGCCGGGCGCCCGCAGTGCCAATCGCTGCAGTGCGTCTTTGAGAGCAGTGCGCAGCTCTGGGGACAGCGGCGCCAGTGGCCACAGGTCTCGAGCGTAGTTCTTGAGCAGTACCACAGCCAGGTGCGGAGTTAAGGGGAAACCCAGAGAGACGAAGCGGATATCATTCTTGCAGTGGAGGACTTGGCGGTCTCTGCGGACTGGACCAGGGCCAGCGGGTACAGAGGGTCGCTGTCCAGGCTGGAGAGCTGTGCGCTGGCGAGGGCTGCGGGGGAGGACACCAAGTGTTCGAGAAGCTCAGACACCCTTCGCTCCATTTCAGCGGCCATGGCCAAACAGACCTTTAGTCTGAGCGCAGGAAGAAGAGTTACTGGCCTAGACTTAGAGCTTTTCGCTGGATATGAAGGGCAACTCCGGGGTCGGCGAGCCTTGCGGCAGCCACAAGTGGTGGTGCTTGGGCTCATATATGTCCCAAACAGTGGTCCTGTAAGCCTCTGCAGGCGCATTCCTCAGCAAATACACCAAAAAGCAGGCCACCACATCAGTCTTCAGCACCTTCCCCAGGTCCAATGTGTGCTTCTCCTGCATCAAGTCATACCAAGCCCGAAACATCTCCGTCTCCGCAATGCCCGGCATGACAATAGCAGTGTCCACTCCCTTCAACTCCTCATTTAGGACCTGTCTGAGCATACACAAGCCTGCTTTCGATATACAGTACGAAGCCACTCCCAACATGTACACTTCCCCTGCCTTCGAACCCATCAGCAGGATGCGAGCGGCAGGGACGAGATTAGCAGCAAGGACCTGCGTGAGGAAGAAAGGGGCTTCCACGTTGAGGGCGAGAGTGGCTTGGAAGGCAGACAGGGAGGTGCTGGAGAAGCCTGCGGGGCCGAGCAGTCCTGCGTTGTGCACTAGGTAACGGACAGCCTGGGAGCCGAGGAAGCCGGAAACTGCAGTTCGGCCCGCTTCAGTGGCTAGATCTGCTGCTAGGAAGTGCACATTGGGCAGGGAAAGCGGAGGGACGGTGCGAGCTATGGCCAATACCTGTAGACTGGGGAAGTCTTGGGAGAGGCGCTGAGCCAAAGCCAGGCCCAGTCCTCGACTGGCCCCAGTGACTACTGCCCACTCAGCCATGTTACAAGGAATACGTCAACTGAGCGTACCTGCGTGGTTCGAGGGAAACTAGGCAACTTAGGGTAGTAGGAAAACAAGGAACTGATTCAAAGCAGGTCAGCAATTTCAACACTTAGCATTACTGCAAGGGAAAGTCCACAAAGGGGAGTGCCAGCATCAGTATGAACCACCTTTAACACAAGTGCAAGGTTTCCCAATAATGGACAAAGACCGCATAATCAAGGCTTTCCAGGCGGAAATAGCCCTCCTCAAGTCTCCTCCTCCCCACCTGCCCCCGCTCCCCCAGCCCTGTGACCCTGCACTCGCAGCCCTCCTGAAGAGCTGGTACGAAGCCGGCTACCAGACCGGACGCTTCCAAGCCCTGCAAGAAGTACACAATGCTAGGCCTGGTACTTAGACAGTATGCTCTGCGCCTCACTCTCCATGCCTGTTATTTGTCCCTTCCGGCCTGCAGCGATTTTCTCTTGCTCGAGTCGCCGCTGCACTGCCAGGAGGTCGGCTTCTTCCTTGGCTTTGCGTTCTCTCTCCAGTCGAGCTGCTCTTTTTTCGTCGTCTTCAGTGCGACTGTCCTCGTCGCTGCTGCCACTATCAGGACGGGGAGGCTCAGGGGAGTAGCGGCGCTCATCGAGAGTGGCTTGCAGGTGAGTTTGCTCAGTTCGCTGTTGTTCGCCCTTCAGCAGGTCTCCAAATGGATTGGAGACATTGGGCGCTTGGTACTCCACCTGAGCAGGCTTTGCAGGCTTGGTAGACTCTGCAGGACGGGGTGGAGGCTCTGCACCGCACTTTAGCAGTTTGGCAAAGCCGTCTAACACTTCAGGTTCAAGTTTGTAACGAGCATAGGCATGCGGAGGTTTGTGCTGTCTGGGCGGCTTAGGCAGACTGCTGGGACGGGGAGCCTCTTGCACAGTGTTAGAAGTGGCCTTGGCGCCTCCACCGCACCCCATTAATTGCAACTGTCGATGGCAAGCAAGGCAGCCTATGTGGTGAAGAACGCTGATATGCCGCAAGACATGCAGGTGGATGCAGTGGACATGGCCATTCAGGCCGGACAGCTGTTCAGCGAGGAAAAGGACGTGGCGGCTTACATCAAGCGAGAGTTCGATAGGAAGTACAATCCGACCTGGCACTGCATTGTAGGCAAGAACTTCGGCAGCCACGTGACCTTCGAAACAGGCCGCTTCGTCTACTTCTTCCTGCGCCAAGGCTTCACAGCGGTGCTCCTCTTCAAAGCAGGCTGACCTAACCATAGTCCTAACCAATGGCCGCACTTATCCTCCACACGCCCTCAGGCCAAAACCTCGTGCTCAACTCTGTGCCGCTGTACACAGACCTCATAGACGAAGTCGAAAAGCTGCTGGGAATTACGTCAGTCCGTCTCTCTTGCAGAAACACTGAAGCAGCCCACAAGGTGATCGACAGCGAGGAAGCGCTTAGAGAGGTAATGGAGACGGAGAACATTCCACTGCACTTGGATGTAGTGAGGGAGGGAGAGCGCTGTTTGTACTGCGAGGGAGAGCTGGGGGACAGCAGTCAGTGTGTGAAGTGTGGGACTGAGGACTGGGATGTGTGGCTGATGAGCAAGCACGGAGTGGAGGTGTGGGTGCACTACACTGGCGCACACAGCAACAGGGAGGAGCAAGTGCCTTTGATGGAGGACTACTCTGGGGAAGACAGGCATTCGCAGCTATATGAGGAACTCCCGGAAAGTCCGCTGGCTGTGGCAGAGCCGAAGGGAGGGGAAAGCGGCTGTGAGTCTGACATTGAAGGTGACATTGAGGCTGATAATGAGGAAGAAGCAGAGACTCCCAGCTCAAAGCCCGGCAGCCAGCGGGACTACCCATCTGTTCCCCCGTCTATTGTGGACTTACAGCCTGAAATCCCAGTTCCAAGACGCAGTGTTCCATTCAGCTCTCCGTACCTCCAGTCAGGCCGTTCCTCCAAGTCCTATGTGCCTCCTGCTCAAACTCTCTCGTCTATTCCCCAAGTGCCAGCAAGCATTGAGCCAGTCGCTCCTACTTGCTCAGAAACAGCTCTGCCTCTGTCTATGCCCAGACCCCTCCCTCAGCCTGCACTAAGCAGACTCTGTGAGAAGTGTTGGCTGAACGTGCCCTGGTACCTGCCCTCCTGCACCAAATGCGATGCACGGGAGTCTCTCACTCGCCTGGCTCCAGGAGACTACAAAGCCAAGATCCAGTCTTATCTCTAGTCTAGTTCTTGACGTTGCCATAGACTCCGCGCTCGACCATGTCCAGCTCCAAATCACTCATAACAACTGGCAGTGAACAGCGCTCGGGGGAGTGCTGGTGAGAAGTCTTGTAGAGACAGGCTTGGTGCAGGACGCAGTGGTCTTTGGCCAGTTCGAAGGAGTGACAGAGAGGCCCGGAGCAGTCTCGCAGGAACTTCAGCACAGGGTTGCCGCGGACGTCTAGACGCCAGCGGGCCGGGTCTCTCCCCGTCATTAGTTTGGCGGCAGTCCAGCAGTCCTCCCTCCTCTTCCTCAAGAGACGCTGATTCATTTTAGACTAGGGGGTCCTCGCTTGAGCCGAGTGAAGGCCTTCATCACCTTGTCTGCCTGCACCCGCTCGTCTGCTTCTCCCTTCATAGAAGTCAGTAGCATCTTGCGCCGATACGCACTGACGACTAGGTGGAACGGGAGCACGTTGGAGTCGGGGAGGAGGTTGCCCGCTGTCATGGCCTTGAAGAACTCTGCGATGGGCTGGTAGCCGTCCTTGCACTTGAGAATCGAGAGGAACTCATCAAACTCAATATGCTCGGACTGCTGCGTATCCACGATGTCGAAGAGCGCTTTGACCTGCTCCCTGCTGTCTGCCAGGCCCAAGGCAGCCAAGGGCTCCAGCAGTTCGTCCACTCCAATGGTGCCGGAACTGTCTTCGTCCAGAGCAGAGAAGTACCTGCGGTAGGTGCTGCGGGTTTGCTCGTCGAAGTCGATGCGGTCAGACTTGCCGTGACGTCGCAGCCAGGCGCGTTCATTGCTAGCGAGCAGCACTTGCTTGCTCGTGGCTACCTTCTTTGCTCTCTCCAGAGCGTCGCTTTTGGAGCGCTGGTGGGTCATCTAATATGTCACTAGCTATTAAAAATCATAGGCTTGAGGTTGAGGAAGTGGTACAGCTTCGCACACAGGTCGAGGAAGACGAGGGAGTGGCCGTGCACCAGCGCCAGGTCCAGCACAAATGCTTGTTCATACTTATAAATACAGAGCGAGCATTTGAGATGCGGACCGTAGGCCGCGGGAGTGAGTGTCTGGCCTGCAAGTGTGGCCAAGTGCTGTTTGTACCCCAAAGTCCGCACCACAAAGCGGAAAGTCGTGATGATTTTCCACTCCAAGTCTAGTGACAGGAAGCCTTCGAACACTACGCCCATCAGACTAGTGCTGTCCGTCTGACATCTGAAGCCGTACACCCAGTTGCAGGGCTTCGTCAGTTCATCCACATCCATCGTCTCTTCGGGCTCTGGCTGCTCTGGCAGTCTGCGAAACGCAGGAGAACCGGGCAGGACACAGGAGCGGGAGAAGGCCAGGGAGCGCTGTTTGTTCTCGTAGAGGAGGTCGTAGCAGACCCCAATGGGCCCCGCTTTGCGGTTGATCAGTCGCTCCAAGACTATACTGCGGTCTTCATGTCCAATGAAGGCAGGCAGCTGCATGCACTGTTCAAAGACTTCCGAGTCCACCGTCCTCTGCATGTGGTGAGTCCTCAACTCAGTGAGACAGACGGCGTCCTTATTAGCACTCGGGTCCAGGTACGGCTGCAGTCCGAGAGTAAACCAAGGGTGTTGCTGGATCTGACTGACAGTGATGCGCGCCACCGGGTCCAGAGTCAACATGCGCGCTACCAAGTCTCGAGCCTGTTCCGAGAAGTGGTAGGGCATGTGGTACTGGCCTGTCTTGATCTTCTCATACAGCATTGGCAACTTCGCTTCGTCAAAAGGCAGTGCGCCTGCGAGCAACGCATAGAGCACAACTCCGCAGGACCACACGTCTACTTCCGCCCCGCAGTACAGGGTGCCTGTGAGCACTTCAGGAGCTGCGTAGTTTGGAGAGCCGCATGAGGTTTTGAAGAACTCGCTGTCACGCATGAGATTGGCGAGGCCGAAGTCGCCCACTTTGACTCTGTTGAATTCATCGAGAAGGATGTTTTCCGGCTTCAGATCGCGGTGAGTGACTTGGTGGCGGTGGCAGTAGTCCACCGCTGATATGATTTGCTGGAAAAAGACTCGCGCCTCTGCCTCTGCAATCCTGCCTCTCTGCTCTATGAGGTGGTACAGGTCTCCACCTGGCACGTACTCCATCACCAAGCAGATGTTGCTGGGCGTCTCGATTACTTCGTACCTGTCTACTGCTCACAGGCGGATGATGTGCTGGTGGTGGAACAGCTTCAGAATGTTGATTTCCCGTTTGACTTTCCGGGACATGTGACTTTGGTGGATCTGAGTGCGGCTGAGGATCTTGATGGCCACTCGCTGTTGAGTGAGTTCATGCTCTGCCACTGAGTGAGGGGTACACGCTACTCGTCCGAAAGTGCCTCCGCCCAGAGTCTTGCCGATGCGATAAAAGCCGAGTTGAGCCATTTCCTATGTGCACTTTCCAAGACAGATTGCTGCTCTCCAATTAGGAGGAACGCGGCTCATGTCACACATCTAGCAATTGATTCTAGAAGTGTGCTTCAGGGAGATGTTTTCTACCATATCACGCAGGATTCTAACTCGCGAATGCCTAGTTAAAGGTCGACTGCCATCGCTTGCGCTTGCGTTTCCGCGAGCTTGGAAGCCACCACGTCAGCAGACAACAGAGCGAAGGGGTGGCCTGGGCCCACCGCAGCTACGGACACAGCCTCAGGCACCAACTCCACCTCCCCCTGGGCACTGGCGCGCACAGCAGCCACAGCGTGGGTGAGGAGTTGGTCGAAGGAGCAGGTCGCAAAGGACTCGAAGTGCTTCTCCAGATAGGTCTTGGCAGCCTGGCAGCGGGCTCCGATGGCGTGCGCCACATACTCGAATGTGTTGGCGTCGGGACAGGTTTCGTAGATGTGAGGTCCGTTTTCATCCACTCCTGCCACGAGGCAGCCCACACCATACGGCCGCTTGCCCGCTCTATGCGTCTTCAGTTGGGACTTCTCTGCAATTTTGGTCACCAGTCTGCCGGGGTTGATCGGGTTGCCGAAGGTGTACTGATGGTTGAGCGCCTCTGTGCGCATGAACTTGGTGATCAGTCGGCCATCTGCCGTCAGTCCAGCAAAGGCCAGTCCCAGGTGAGCGTCGACTTGATAGATCTTCTGCTGGTGCAGGGCCAGCTTGTTGGGACAGCGGTTGAGTGTGGCGAGCACCACGAAGTCCTGGGAACGCAGAGCCACACATAGACTGCCCTGCTTCACAGCCTCAAGCGCATACTCCACCTGGAACAGCCGCCCCTGCGGACTCCACGTGATGCAGTCCGTGTCGTATTGGCTTCGCAGCATTTACCACCTTAGAAGTACCCCTTTAAGTAAGACTTCTTCCCAGGCTTCTTCTTCGCGTAGTAGGGGTTGGGCTTGGTGCGCACTGCTCCTGGGACGCTGATGTGGGGCTCGTACGCCTGCTTTAGTCGCTGTTTCTCGGAGTACATCAGAGGGTTCTTGATAGGCGGCAAGGGCTCTCCTGGCCTCTCCTGCTCCTCGTCAGCTTCGTCGAAGCCTGGACTGGGCCGCAGCAGACTGGGCGAAGGCACAAGCTTTGGGGGAATGTCTGCCTCTACCAAGTCTCTAAAGTACCCGTCTTTCAGTAGTTCTTTCGCTGAAATTCGCTCATCCGGGTCATAAACGAGCATCTTGGCAATGAGGTCCTTAGCCTCTTGTGAGGCCTGGGGCAGTAGGCGCTGAAAGCCGTCCCCTGTCTTGGGCGCGAAGTTGACATCCATGTGAGTAGTCATGTGTTTGAACTTCGCCAGCAACTCAGGCGAGGGAGTGCCGAAGATGTTGTGGATTTTGTTGATTTGGTCCAGTTCATTACTGCCAGGGAAGAGCGGAAACAGTGCGAGCACCTCAAAGAACACACAGCCCAGACCCCAAATGTCCATCTTGTAGCTGTAGTACCCATCAGTGATCAAGCACTCTGGAGCCCTGTACCAGCGAGTCGAAATATACTCTGTAAAGGGCAGTTTTGAGTAGATACCGCGACATGAGCCGAAATCCGCCAACTTCAGTGCATCATCCGCCAAGAGCACATTTTCAGGTTTGATGTCTCTGTGGAAAATGCCGTTGCGGTGCATGTGTTCTAGAGCCTTGGCCAATTGGTACATGTGGCTCTTTACCTTGGACTCTGGGAAGTGCTGTTTGCGCCCGCGAATCCATTCGTAGAGGTTTTGCTCCATTAGTTCGAAGACGAGAGCCAGGCGGCCAGTGGGTTCGTCATAGAGGATTTCTAGGAGTTTGACCACATTTGGGTGAGGGGAGAGACGGCGCAGGGCTTGGATTTCACGCAAGTTATTGACCTGGTCCAGCGAGTTGAAGTGAGTCTTCATGCACTTGATAGCGACGTACTTGCCAGTCTTTATGCTCTGCGCCTTCAGCACTTCACTGAAAGTGCCTTCCCCCTTCTTCGCGATAAGTCGGTATTCTGACTAGACACTACTGTGCATGCTGCTTATTAGTGTCTAGCTGTATAGCAGACTAGCAGCAAGTTTCTTTCTTGGTCTCCTGCATGCGCAAATGCGCTCCCTCGCCATAGGACTTCGTGAGGCTCGGCTCTGCACTCCTTCGCTTGCTGATTTCCCCCAGCAGAGTTTCAAACGCCTCTCTCACATGCGTGCCCTGCACAGCGGAGGTCTCTGAGAAGAGAAAGCCTTGTTCCTGGGCCAGACGCTGGGCTGTTTCTCGAGGCACTTGCCGCACCTGCTCCAAAAGGTCCACTTTGTTGCCCACTAGCATGATCACGATGTCAGGGTCTGCGTGGTCTCGCAGCTCCTGCATCCACTTGCGCACACTGGCGAAGGTTTTTTCCTGAGTAATGTCATAGACGAGCAGTGCCCCCAAAGCCCTGCGATAGTGCGCTGTAGTGATGGCCCTGTATCGCTCCTGCCCTGCAGTGTCCCAAATCTGCGCCTTCACAGTCCCTCCATCCGGCAAGGCCACGGTCTTAGTCGCGAACTCCACTCCGATGGTAGGACCGGTGGACTTAGGAACCTGTCCTTTGACGTAGCGAGACAGCAGGAAGGTCTTGCCTACATTCATATCCCCCACCAGCACTAGCTTGTAGAGGAAGTCGTACTGTTCTTCGTGCGAGCGCTGCATATTCCTAGCTATTAGAGGTCAGAGTGGGCTGGCAGCTCCAAAGGCTCTTCAGGCTCTTCCTCGACTTCGGGTTGCTTCTCGGGCTCTGGGACGTTTGTTTCCTCGGAAGCCTTAGCCGACTCTTCCTCAGGTGTAGATGGTTTCGGCTCGGGCTTCTTTTCCTTCTTCTGGGTGGAGGTTACAGGTGGCTTGGGCTTGGGGATACGCTTTATTGCATCCATCAGAGTCTTGATGCTGTCTAGCTTCCAGGGCAGTTCCGCAGACCTGAAGGCGGGACTTTCCCAAGGCTGCTTGGTGCTCTGCTCCTGAAGCTTGCCTTCCAGCCACTCCTGCGCCTCCTTTACTGCCGTGAAGACTTCCTCAATCATAGTCGCAGGCACCCAGGGCATAGTCAAGTTATGTGCAACTGCCGTTTCATTCAACTTGTCCAGTTTCTTCTTCATGTCCTCAACAGCTGATGGTCGCTTGCTCATTTCTTCCTCTCGGTCGAGAGCGTCAAAGACAGTGGAGCGGATTGCGGACTTGCGCTTGAGCAGGTCCTCACTCGAGGCAGTGTGGAAATCTGGACTGTCCAGCCAACTGCCTTCGACCTGCAGTAGGGACTCCAACTCCCCTCGCTCTGCCTCGGTTGTCACTGTGCGGAAAGTGTCTTCGTCTAGCTTTTCCCGCAGGTAGTAAATGTACCCTTCCAACTCGCTCTTCGCTTCCGCCAGTTTCTGCCGTTCCTTTTCCTTCTTGGTGAAGTCCACTAATTTGACAGAGATAGCCTCTATGTCTGTTTTGTTGAGAACGGCGGGCAACTCGAGGGAGTGGTGTCCGAACTTGAGTTTGAGTTTTTCCTTGCGCTTGCCTGTGAGCAGGGAGTTCTCTGTTTCGTTGAGTGTCTCTGTGGAGTTGTCCTCGGATGCAGGCAAGGGCTCCTGGTCTGTAGACACCTCCACCTCGCTGTGCACCACCCAGAGGAAAGGCAGACCACTAGGGTCCAAGGCGAAGGTGAACACATTGAGTGGAGTCTGAGAGAAGTTGGCTGCCACTTCAGGGATGTCCGTCACTCCGTATTCGTCGAGAAGTGACTCCTTGCCAGAGTAATTGGCAACTAAGCGACACACAATGCGCTTGTCTGAGCTGAAGGTGAGCTGTTTCTTGGAGTTGACGCGAGTGCCAGCCTTGAAGACTGTGCCGTTCTTAGTGAAAGTGGGGTCGTCAGGACTCCAAAACTCAGCTTTGACGGAGTAGGACACCACATCGGACAGCCACATAGGCTTGACATAGAGGTCGTGCGAGTAGTTGGCAGCATAGAGGGCCGCTCCATGCGCCATTGCTTCGTCCCCGTTCAAATGCAACCCCAGGTCTCTGTTGCCGTTATAGGTCTTCAGGATTTCTTGCACCTTGGGAATGCGAGCCACTCCACCGATTATTTCGAAGGAGTCAATGTTCTCAATGGTGATGTTAGCGAGCTGCAAAGCCTCTTCCACAGGCCGCAGCAAGTCCTCAGCCTTGCCAGCGATCATGGCCTCTAGCACCTCGCGCTGGACGCCATAGCTGATAGCCTTTCCCTGGTACAGAGAGTCGTCATGCACGAAGGCCACTTTGTTGGCGCTGAGGACTTTCTTGACCTTGTTGGCGTGGTTCATGACCCGAAGCATGGTTTTCTTGCTGCCTCGAGGGTTGACTTTGTGCAGGCGCTCGAACTCATCAGCTATGTGGGAAGCCAGCAGCGCATCCAAGGTGCGGCCTCCCAACTGGTCATTACAGGCGTGGCTCAGCACCTCGATATGTTCGACTGTTTTATTGCCTGCCCCTGACACTTGTCGTTCCGAGGCTGTGTACTTGACAACACTCACTTGCACTTTGGAGGCGCCGAAGTTGTAGAAAAGAGCGTGGTGGGCAGTTTCGTTGTCCAGTCTGTCAATGCCGTAGTAGAGGGCCGCGGCTGCGTTTTCATGCAGCAGTGCGACCACGTTGAGACCTGCAGCCTGGGCTGTCTGCATGAGGAGAATGCGTTGTGCGCGGGTGAAGGAAGGCGGCACCGTGACTACGCAGTCTCGAATTTGAGTATGACCAAAGGTATCACTCATCTTGCGCGCCATCTCAAAGATCATGCCGAGCAGTTCCTCCACTGTGTACACTTCCCCTCGCACCCGCACACTGAAAGTCAGTCTCTCGGCATTTTCCAGCAACTCCATAGGGTTGAACTCCTGCGAGAACGTAGTCTGGATTTCTGTGTCGTTGTAGAGTCGTCCGAGGAGTCGGAGAGCAAAGGGCACGAGGGCCTCTGCCTTTCCTGAGGCTCGGGAGAGCGCCTCTGCCCCCAGCAGTCGAGCTTCCTCAGTGAAGGCCATTAGAGTGGGTGTGCTACGGCCTGATTGCACGTTTTCCACGATTTCCAGCTTCTTCCCAGGCTGAATGAGTGAAATCTATGTGCACTCTACCTTCATTAGTTCCGTGCCCAGGTCAATGCCGATGACTGCAGCCCTGCAAAGGACCAACAGCAGCGCAGTGAGGAGGAGGGTCTTCATACACGTGGGCGATTTCAATATGGACAGCAATGGAAGTCTCTCGAGCTCAAGTGCTTTGGCTGCTGCAGCTGGACCTAACGGAGCGCTGCGGAGAGCCTAGTCTCTTTGTCAAGGGAGCAGCTGTATACCTCTTAGCGCGATCTTGGCTTAATCACTTCCGAAAGTGTGCTTTGCAAGCGCTGGAAAGTGATGAGATACTCGACTTCAGCAGCTGTCCCTTGGATAACTCTTCCCTATTGGGAGCTTACGGGGAACTGCGGGCGGATGCAAGGGACCGCAGTGTGATTGTCACAGAGGCGGAGTTCCTGCAGCTTTTCCGCTCGATGGCCGCCCACCCTGACCAGGTAATTCGCCTGTGGGTGTTCTGGACTCCTGACTTCCAACCGCAGTTTGTAGAGAAGCTCACAGTGACCTGTGTGGTTTTGAGGACTCCTCGTTTGGCTGTAAACGAAGTGTCGCTGCCTGGAGACCTGCCCCTAGGCGAATTGATAGCGCTTCTACCGGGTCCACAGGAAGGAGAACATGCAAGTTACTGGAGTTCCCTGCTCACTGATGCAGCCCAGACAGCTCACGAAGTCGCTGCAGGCACTCCACTTCGCAAGTTCGCAGTTCGACTAAAGCAAGAGAGCTGGACAGCAACAGCGTTCCATGCACTGCAGTCTTTGGTGATTGTAGTGCGAGTTCAAGAAAGTAAGATCAAGTCTTTGTTGCAACGGTGGATCAAGCCACTCACCAGTCTAGGCAACAAGAAGCAGGAGCAAGTGGCAGGGCTTGCCAACTTGGGAAACACATGCTTTCTGAACTGCGTGTTGCAGGCTCTGGCACATATCCCTCATCTAGCGCTCTACTGTCACCTCATGCGTCCGTATAATCACCTGGCCTCCTGCTTTGCTGAGCTAGTCAGAGACTTGTTCACTCAGTCTCATGGAGTGCTGCAGCCGGCTGGTGTGCTTGCTGCCCTAGGTAGCAAGTACTGCGATGGCTTCCAGCAAGATGCAGATGAAGTGCTGATAGACCTTCTGCAGGGCCTAAGCGAAGGAGTGCAAGCTGAACTGAGTATTCCGCCTATGCTGGGAGAGGGGGAACAAGCCTGGCTCCAGTACCTCGCCAGCAACTACTCCTTCGGATCCGCACTGTTCTCAGGCTTGCAGGCCACCTCTTTCATCTGCGGGGAGTGTTCCCACTGCCAAGTCAGTTACTCTCCCTTCACTTCGTTTCCACTGCAACTTACCTCGAGACGGCTCTTCTCCATTCAACTGGTCCCGAGTGACCCTGCAAAGCCGCAGTGCCGCTTTTCACTGCAAGTGCAGTCGCCGCTTGAACACGAGGTCCGGATATCTACACTAATGAAGGCGATTCAAGTTCGCTTATCAACGCACAACTTCTATCTGAGTGAGGATAACAAATTCAGTCCACTGGATTTGAGTGCAGCCGCAGAAGCCCCTTCCTACCGATTGCTTGAACTCCCAAGACAAGGAGTAGCTCTCCCGCTGGAACTGGACCTGAAAGGACAGCCTTTAGGAGTACGTTTACTAATCTGCTCTCCGAGTACCCCGCTGGAGGAGCTGCATGACCGAGTGGTGGACTCACTAGATATCATGGGAAGTGCAGCCTTCGAACGACTGGGCTTCCTAGCTCAGTTCCAGCAAAGGAAAATGACAGAAACGGAGCGAGCAGCCCTAGAGAACTGTACTCTCCGAGTTGTCAAAGGCTGTGAGGCATTCACCATACTGCAGGCCCGGCTCTTTGCTCGCACAGTCCAGCAGCTGCTCGCCTTGCCTGAAAGCATAATTCTACGCTGCAGCTTGAGTTCCTTGCCCGCCCTGCTACAAGACACTCTGCAGGCCTTCCCAGAGGACAAGCGTTTGTCAGAAAGGCACGAGGAGCAAAGTGTGGTTGCCACGCTCCCTCAACTGCTGGAGTTCACTTTGAGCGCACGGAGCGTGGGTGAAAAGCTAAAGTGTGGCCGCTGCTGTAAGGCCACGGCCCATTCCTCACGTCAGCACATCGAGCGCTTCCCACAAGTCGCTGTGTTTCATCTCATGCGAGTGCGCGTCGAAAGAAGAGTACTGAGCAAAAGCTCAGCAGAGGTGTGCTACCCTGAGCGAGGTCTGGACTTGAGAAGTCTGGAGCAAGGGCCTTCGCTGTCTGCAGCTATCTACGACTTGAGTGCTGTGATTAGACACCTGGGCACTGCTGCTGGAGGACACTACGTCGCTTACGTCCGCAACCCGCTCACTACGACCTGGTTTCGCTGTGACGACTGTCGGAGTGAGCGAGTGAAGCTGAGTGAAGTGTTGGAGGCCGCAGACCTATTAGTCTATGTGAGACGCTAGTAAATGGGAGCACTGTGCGTGGCTGTGAACGACAAAAGTTCCAAATCTCTGACTTCCAATCGACCTGCAAAGCGGCCAACCCAGCTGCCTGGTCTGCCGAACCTGGGGCACACCTCCTATCTCAATGCAGTGCTGCAATGTCTATGGAGATTGAAGGCAGTACAGGAGTGCTGCGGTAATACTGAACCTGCAGAGGGCCTGGCAGCCACTCTTCGAGCCTTTGTGCGTTCGCAGCAAGCAGGGCAAAGGAATGTGGGTCTACTGCTAGAGTTCCTGCGCAGCACTCCACAGTTGATGGTGGGTAAGCCACACGCTGCTTGGGACTTCCTGAATTGCCTGTGGAGTGAACTCGAGGGCTGTGCCTTTGGCAAAGCTCTGTGTAGCACTTTCCATGGCAAGTTGCTTTACAGTACCCGCTGCCTCTCATGTCAGGCTTTAGGAATGCGAGTGACTCCCTTCCTTACTCTCTCAGTAGAGTGCACGATCAATACTACTCTGGAGAGCGGTCTCAACAGTGTTTTGGCGGAAACTGTAGACTGGGCTTGTGAAAGCTGCGAAGGTCCTGAGACTAGCTTGGACTCTGCTCAACTCACAGACTTTCCTCGAGTACTAGTGTTGCGACTCATACGCACAAGTCCAGCTCTTTTGATACGCTATCCACTGGATTTCTTGAATATGAACAAAACTCCGGCCTACAAACTTGCCGCTGTGGTTATTGAACGAGAAGGACACGCAGTGGCGGAAGTGCTCACAGACCAAGGGTGGCTGGAGGTGAATGATGAAGACGTACTGGAAGGGCCAACAGTGGTCAGTCCCTGGGCTTCTCTACTCTTCTATGAGTGCTGCTTGTAATTATTAGTCTGTTACTGGTACCTGTGCAGCGAGTTTGAGGTCTGTTTTCCACAGGGGGGTTTTCTCTCAGGAAAGAACTAAAGAGGCCAACTTTGTAGTAGGTGCATTTCAACCAACAATCAGTTCTACTCTGACTTCGCTTAGCTGTTTCTTCCAAACTTTGCAGGCGCAGGCAGTTGAGGCCGCACCAGGGCTGTTACTTCCGCAACCAGCGGCTTTAGAGCATCTGATACTCGCTTCTCATCAAAAAAGTACCAGTGCCAGTGTTCGAAGTCATACAGAACTCCCTTGCGTAGGAAAGTTCGAAGTCTTTTCCATACCCTCCGATCTTCTCCGCGTGCTTCTATGTGTCTCATGCACACATCCATTGTTTCATCTATCTCCAGTGCACTGGCAGCCAGATCTCCATGCCCTGGCCATAGTTCGTAGAGTTGTGAGTCCCTCTTCTTTGTCAACTGAAAGCGGAGTAGTCGAAGGCGGGAAGTCTGGGGAGCCTTGCGGAGGAGTTTTTTCTGTTGTGTGTGAGGAGGAGCAAGGTGCAGGGCTGCGGCAGCACTGAGTGGGTGGGCAGCCAGGGGCAGTAGTAGGTCTGGGGAAGCCCCGCGCAGGACACTGAGGCAGACCACTGCAGCTTTGCAGAGTTCAGAGCTGAGGAAGTAGGAATCGTAGATGCGGCTGCGTGCCTCTCACCTGGTCAATTGTTCTGTCGCATCCACTCGGTCTCGCGCCAGCAATCTGCCAATCTGCAATAGGGCCCGCTGCTCAGTGGCATCTTTCCTGCGAAAAGCATCTAAAACCAGGTCTTCGAAACGTTGAGTGCGACAGCAATGTAGCAGTAGGAACAGAAAGTCTTCCTCACTTGGGAGATAGGCCTGCAACAGCACTAGTAAAGCTCGCCACGCAGTCTCTGTGCCGCCTTGCAGCGTTCTCATGTAAGCTAGTCTTCTGCAAAGGCGCTGCTGTAACAAACTGGCACTCATCACAGCCAGAACCTTCATCTATGTTCTATTAAGCGAGCTGTGTCTTCGGGAGACATCAACCACAGGGAGTTGTGGAAGGACTGGGCACGGTGGGTGAGGGGCAGGGCTAGACAGTGCAAGTGTAAATGGTTCACCCCGTGTCTTGGAGGGACGTGAAAGCCGAAGCGGGTGTGTGCTCCAGGAGCCTCCTGAGTCAGAACTTGCTCCCCCGTGGAGTACATATGTCGGAGCAGGTCCAGGTGCTCAGCACGCAGCGAGTCCAGGTTGGCGATGTGCTGACGTGGAAGTACCAAGAGATGACGCTGGGCCTTTGGGTTGATGTCGTTCATTACGACAATGGTACTGTCTCTGTACAGCACAGGTCCTGACTCAGCCAAGCTGCAGAAACGACAGAGACCGTGTTCATCAAAGGTGCCAGTATGCAAGGCCTCTGCCTTGTGTTTGATTGGAATGTGTAGAGAAGGCAAGAGTGTGGCTGATAGACTGGGGTAAATGTGATGCTTGAAAAAGGACGTGAAGGCAGCCACGAACTGAACCCATTCGTAGTGCTCCATCCTCTTTCTTATGCTAACACAGTAGCTAGTTCTGCAGGAATTTGAAATTTACTTCTTGGTAGGATAAAGAAAATACGTTTGCATTCAGTCGCATTAGACTTATCATTGCAATACGCATTACTCATAAAGTGCTCTTCAATAAAAGCATTCGCATGATTTTCTAAACAGTTTTCCGAAAGTGTTGAGTCATAATGGAGAGAAAGTTCCAAGCAAATACTCCTGCTCGCAGTGAAACGCAAGGCAATCAGATGAATACTGGACTCCTCCCTCCACTATTGTCCACTGATTCGCTTGTTACTAAGCGCACTATCCCTGTTCCTACCCATTCTAGTCCTGCACAGAGTATACCACCCAAACTCTCGGATACCCCTGCTGCTAGGTTGACTGTACGCAAGCCTTTGGTCTACTTCAAAACGAAGGAAGTTCTGGTCTTTGACTTAACTCACCTAACTTGGAGGAGCTATCCACTCCTCTCTCACTCCTTCCTATGCAGAGAGGCAGTACGTTTGGGCTGGGGAGAAACTATTTTGCTCTGGGACCAATCGCTCAGCTGCTGATTTGCAGCACCCTTTGCTTCTCTCCGTTGGAGAGTAGTGGGCAGTCACTCGAATGCCAGACATATGGAAAATGAAGCATGCCTAGGGACTCTGGTGGGACTCAGTAAGTGCCTCAATTCAAGTCTTCGGAGGTAATGTTTCTGCATCTAAGCAGTCGGAGGAGGAGTCGAAAGAGACGAAGAAACCGGCGAAAGGAAAAGAAAAGGACAATCACAAAGAACAGGTTGG
>Ga0247837_1003015_pt1 | contig 30354 bp, 1 predicted proteins | sample LaCtaG_2_FD_187115 | JGI IMG/M metagenome (GOLD analysis project Ga0247837, IMG submission 187115) | Freshwater microbial communities from meromictic Lake La Cruz, Castile-La Mancha, Spain - LaCruzMarch2015_14.5m | ecosystem: Environmental > Aquatic > Freshwater > Lake | place: Spain: Castile-La...
CAAGAAGGGATCCAAGCGAGTTGCGGAAGGGTGGGGAGCTGCATTCCAGGAATTCCTCAGCTGGGGCAATGTGGGCAAAAACGGCATCGGCGCTTCCCTGCAGTTGCTGCAGATCGCCAACACAGCCAAGCTGGAGATCAAGGGATCAGCAAACATCCGCCTATCTGGCAAGCTTTCCGCCACCAATAAACAAGCCGCTTTGGAGGATAATAAAAAAGGCGCCAATCAGCTAGTGAGCCTGGCCGTGGGCGGGGGCAGCTCTGAGAATTTTGGCCTCACCGGCAGCGTGTCGGTGACCTTTGGCGATGGCAACGATACGGGCACCAGCGTGGAACGTGGCGCCACAATCAAAGCGGCGTCAGCCAGTCTGGTGGCGCTCGACAATGCTGACAAGGTGGATATCGCCGGCGCGCTCCAGTATAGCAACGCGGTGGGAATCAGCACATCACTCATCATCAATCAGCTGCGACGCAAAACCCGCAATTCCCTGAACAGCCTCCTTCAGCTCAGCAGCGATGAGCTTGATAACTTCGTGCTAGATGCCGCCAACGATGGCAGCATCACGGCCGTATCCGCGGCCGGCACTTTCATGCGCACCGCAGGGAAAGGCGGCGACAAAGTGAAATTTTCGGATGACAATCTCAGCGGGCAAACAAGCAATAGCTTGTCGTATTGGAATGGCCAAATCACATCTTTTGGATTGGCGGGAGCTGGCAGCGTCAACGTCCAGCAACTGGCAAATACCGCCGAAAACAGCATCGATGCCGGCAACGCTGTCGTTGATGCCGCTGCTGGGGCCTATCGCATCAGCGCTTCGGCAGCGGACCGCACCAAATTGCAGAACTGGAGCGGCGCCTTCGGCTACGGCGGTGGTGGCGCCACTCAGCCAACGGCGGGTTCGGCTGCTGCTAATGCTGGAAAGCGTCAGGAAGACTCCGGTCAGTTCACCATCGCTGGCGCGGCCACCGTCAACCAGGTGTCCCGCCAGGTGGGAAACACGCTAAGCAATTCCGACTTCGGCGCCAAGGCCCTCAGCTACACCGCCAAGGCCAGCACTTCGGACGCTGAGGCTACGTCCGGGGCCATCAGCCTGGCCATCGGAGTGAACAAGGCCACCAACGTGGTGATCCCGGGATCGTTGGCCTTCAACTTCGACAATCCGCCCGGCAGCGACGGCAATGCCGTCACATCCACGGTCAGCAAGATCACGGGCACCAACCTCGCCAGCCTCCAACTCACGGCCACCAATGGCGCCGATGCCACGGCCATCGCCGGCACCTTGGGCCTGGCCATCAATCCGCTGCGACCCGGAGGGCCGCAACAAACGAAGCCCAGTGTGCCGGTCACCGTCGGGTTTTCCGTTGCCGTGAACGATCTCAGCGCCAACACCAGCGCGGCGGTGAAGGACAGCAGCCTCTCCTACGCACCCACCCCGGATCCCAGCACCAAGGTGGTGGAGCTGGTGGCCGAAACCAAGGATCTGCAGCTCACCACGGTGAGCATTGCTGCCGCGGGCTCTGGCACCGGCGGCTCCGCCCAGAGCAACCTCGGCAGCTATGCGATCGCCGGCTCCGGCGCTGGCGCCCAGAACACTTACAGCAATCCGATCAGCGCCACGATCAGCGGCAGCACCATCCAGCCAGTTGATGACAACCCAACACGGGATATCAGTCTTCGTGCGACCTCCGATGAACAGATCCTCAGTGTCACCGGTGGTCTGGATGTGGCCATGGCCTTCGCTGCTCAAGGGCAAACCGGCCCCACCGGCGCCCTCTCGGTGGCCGCCTCCGCCTCTTACAACCAGCTCAGCGGCGCCATCACGGCCCAGATCGATCCCAACAGCAGCATCACCGCCAACGATCTGATCCTGAATGCCACGGATAACAGCCAGATCGGCGCCTACGCGATTGCCGGTGCTTTGAGCGCCGCCGCATCGAAGCTTTCATCCAGCTTCGGTGGCGCCTTTGTTGGAGCCGGCACCGGCAACACCATCGATCGCCCCCTCTGGGCAGTGATCGGTGATCCGGATGCCAGCACCCCCGGTAGCGGGGTGGTGCGCACCACCAGCACAACCCTCAAGGCTGAGCGAGGGACTCAATCGCGGATCATCGCCGATGCCGCGGGCGCTGCCCTCACCTGGGTCTCAGCGGGAAAAGGGTCCAAGTCAATCGCTGCCAGCTTCGCCGGCGGCTTTGCCTTCAATGAGCTCAAAGGCGGCATCACGGCCGGCATCTACAACATCACCGACTACGGCAGCAGCGGTGCCACCGCGATCACGGCCACGGGCCGAAAAGCTGATCCTTACTTGCTGGCCGACGGCAGCATCGCCAGCTTCGCCGGTGGCTTTGCCGTCAGCGTCGACCTGGGCTCCACTGGGGGTCAGGCCATGGCCGCCGGCGGTGCCTTGGGGCTGGCCGTCAGCACGAACACCATCAGCGATGCGGTGACGGCGAAGATCGCCAACCTGCGCCTGGCCGATTCCCGCACCTTGAAGCTTGGCTCCCTCGCCATCGAGGCCAAGGATGAGCGGCAACTCAACACCCAGGCCACCGGCGACAGCCTCACGGTTTCCCGCACTGGAGGCACGGCCGTGGCGGTGGGTGTAGGCGCCGCCAGCAGCCGCAACACCATGGAGGCAGCCGTCAACGCCGCGGTGGAGCTCGGCCGCGATCAGGTGCTCGATGTGGCCGATGATCTGACCGTTGAAGCCCAGTCCCTGGCCCAGATCGAGGCCTTCGCCCTCGCCGTGGCGCTCTCCTTCGCCGATGGCTCCAGCGGCGTAGCCCTAGCCGGCGGCGGTGCCGGCAGCACCAACACGATCACCGCCCCGGTCACGGCGCGGGTGAAGGCGGGCACGGTCAAAGGCGGCACCAACAAGACCGCGCAGACGACGATCAAGGCCGCCAGCGGCGAAACCAATGCCCAAGGTGATGTCACCAACAGCCGCGAACTGGTGGCGCGCCTCGGGGCGGGATCCCTGGCCGTCGCCCGCGGCCGGTCGGCCACCTCCTTCGGGGCCAGCATCGGCGCCGTCGATGTTGACAACACCCTCAAGGGCGCTGTGACCGCCGAGCTGCAGGCCGACAGCGTGGATCTGCCCGGGGCGCTGAACCTCAGCAGCGTCAGCGCTGACAAGGTCGACACCACCGTGGCGGCGGCCTCGATGGCGGTCGGCGTGAGCCAGACGAATGCCACTGGCGTCGCCATCGCACTCTCGGGGGCGGGCGCCGGGGCGCGCAACACCCTGGATGCGGCCAGCTCCGCCACCGTGGTGCGGTTCTCGGATGCGCTCAGCGATGCCACCGGAGCGCTCACAGTCGGTGGAGCGCTGAACCTCACCAGCATCAGCACCGGATCGATCGAGGCCAATGTTGGCAGCGGCTCCCTGGCGGTGTCCTACGCCGGAAACGACAGCGCTTCCCTCTCGCTTGCTCCTGCGGTGGGCGTTGCGGTGGCCACCAACACCCTCAAGGGTGACGGCAACGCGGCCTTGAAGGGGTTTGGCAGCGTGACGGTGGGCGGTGACCTGAGCCTCAGCAGCACCAGCACCCGCACGATCGACTCCACTTCGGTAGCCGTGGCGATCGGTGTTGCCATCGGCAGCAAGTTTTCCCTCGGCCTGGCCGGCGGCGGCGCCAATGCCCTCAACACCATCACCGGCGGCAGCCAGGCGCTGCTGTGGGCCGACACCATCCAGGCCGACCCAGGCACCATCAGCCTCGCCGGCACCAGCAGCGACACGATCACCGCCCAGGTGCAGGCGATCGCCGGCGCCGGCCAGGGCAGCGCCACGGGCAGCGGCGGCGCCGTCTCGATCGGCGCTTCGGTGGCCCGCAACCGCCTTGGTGTCAGCAGCGACGGGCCAGACGCCAGCGGCGACGGCCTGGCGATCGGCGCCTCCGTCCGCGGCCACGACGGCCAGGCCGGAGTGAAGTCACTGGCGGCCCAATCGCTGACGCTGAAGGCCGACCAGACCAGCACGATCGACGCCACCGTGGGCGCCACCTCCGCCGCCATCGCCTGGACCGGCAAGGGATCCGTGGGGGTGGCAGCCAGCGGCGCCGGCTCTGAAGCCACCAACACCCTCAAGCAGAGCGTTACCGCCGAAGTGCTGGGCGCTGGCGAGGGCGCCACCCTCACCCTCGGCAACGGCGACCTGACGCTCAGCGCCAACGACACCAGCAGCCTCACAACGACCGCCTGGGGTGCTGCCCTGGCCGTGAGTGTGGCGCCTGCCGCCCAGTTCTCCGCCGCACCGGCGGTGGGGGTCTCGCTGGCCGACAACACCCTGATCCGCCGACAGAAGGCCGGGCTGCAGGGCTTCCGCCGCGATGGCAATGGCTTGGGGGGGGTCGGCAGTGCGGGAGCGGTCGCCATCTCCAGTGGCAGTACCGGCAGGATCCAAGCCACCTCTGTGGCGGTGGCGATCGCAAGCGCAGCGGCCAAGGATCTGGCGGTGGGCCTCTCGGGCGGCGGCGCCCACAGCTTTAACACCATTCTCGGGACCAACCAGGCCCTGATCGAAGACAGCGATCTCGGCGTGGACAGCGCGCCGATCGCCGGAACGTTGACCGTGACGGCCACAGACAGCACCACCATCAACAGCGAAGTGGATGCGATCGCCGCCAGCTTGACCTTTGCTGATGGCAATTCATCCGCCGCTGCTGCGATCGGCGTGGCCCTGAGCCGCAACTTCATCGGCGAAACCCAGGGCAACAGCGGGGTGAGCGGTGGCGATCCCAAGCCCTATGACAATTCGGTGGTCGTTCCGGGCGGCTGGTCTGGGAAGGGCAACCTGCTGCAGGCGAGCATCAGCGGCAGCAACCTTCACCTCAGCGGTGATCTCACCCTTAAGGCCGAACAGAGCAGCACGATCACGGCCTATGTGGACAGCTTTGCGGCTGCTCTTGGCGTCTCCAACCAGGTCGGCATCGCCCTGAGCGGCTCCGGGGCCGAGTCCACCAACCGGACCCTGCAGACCGTGCTCGCCAACCTGGGACAGAACCAACCGGACCCCGCAGCCAGAACCGCGCTCCAGGCCGGCGCCGTGACGGTGCAGGCCAAGGACACCTCCTCGATTGATGCCACCGCCTGGGGTGCGGCCATCGGCGCCAACTTCGGCGGCTCTACATCGTTCAGCGGTGCGATCGGTGTCTCCCTGGCGCGCAATACCTTGAACGATCAGGTTGAAAGCCGCCTACACGGGATCAGGGGCGGAGCAAAATCCCTGTCCAGCTTGGTGGTCACTGCTGACAAGTCGAGGCCAAATCCCAATGATCCTGCCCCGACCATCAAGGCCACCTCCGCAGCCGTTTCGCTGGCATTGTCGTTTTCCGGCGGAACCGGCATCTCGCTTTCCGGCGGCGGCGCCGATGCCATCAACACCGTGCTGGGCGATGTGCTCAGCGGCGTTGAGGATGTGGATCTGCAGACCACGGGCGCGATCAGCCTCAGCGCCTCCAATGACCAGCAGCTGAAGGCGGGTGTGGGTGCGGGCGTCGGCTCCGGATCGTTCGCCCCCAGCGGCGGCAGCGTGGCGGTGGGCGCCGTGAGGACGAAGAACCTGATTGGCGTGGACTCGCTGGAATCCTCTGCCAACAAGGCGGCTGTGCGCAGCTCCCTCAACCGCAGCCGCCTCAGCAGTGGCGGCGACATCAGCCTCACCAGCCTGAGCACCACCAGTTACGACGCGATGGCGGTCCCGGTCAGTGTCGCCCTCAGCACCGGCTTGGTGAGCGGCAGCTTCTCGGGCGCTTTCAATGATTCCCGCATCGCCAATGCCATCGCTGCGGAAAGCAAGGGCAGCACGCTGGTTTCCGGCGGCGACCTGATCATCACCGCCACGGGCGACAGCCAGGTCAGCCGGGCCATCACCGATGGCGGCGCCCTCAGCGCCACCTTCAACGCCTCGGGGCTCTCTCTGGCTGTGGGCGCCGCCCAGAACAACAACCGCATTGACAACAGCATCACCGTCACGATCGATGACGGCGCCAGCCAGACCCCACCTGCTGCCGGCCGATCGGCGCTGCAGGCCCAACGGCATCTGATCGCCGGCGCCGTTGATGAACGGTCTGCGATGACCAACGTGCAGGCCATCCCGGTGGCCGCCGCCCTCGGCGGGGCGCTCGCCCTGGCCGGCGGTGGCGCCGGCATCGATTCCACGGTGGCAAACACCGTCACCACCACCATCCAGGGAGCCGTAGACCTCAGCGCCGGCGTCAGCGGGGTGCCGAACGGTGATGGCACCACATCGCTGGTGCAGTTCGTGCAGCAGAGCCCGCAGCTCGCCGACCAGGGCGGCATCCAGCAGACCGATCTGTTCAGCACAGGGCCGCTACGCATCGGCGACACGCTGACGTTGACCATCACCCAGGGCACCACCCCGCTGCCGGTGAGCTGCACCTTCACCAGCCTCGACCCAGAGACCCAGCTGCAGCAGTTGGCGGCGGCGATCAACGCCGTGGCCTCGGCACCCTTCGGCATCAACGCCAGGGTGTTCAGCGCTGGGCAAGGCGCGGAAGTGCGTTATGGGGTTGAGCTCAGCGGTGCTGCCGGCGTCGGCTTCACCGTGAGCGGGCTCATGCTCAGCGGCGCGGTGCCCACCAGCGGCACGCTGTTGCTGGCCAGCGGCAGCCTGAAGCCAGAGGTGGCGCCAGACCAGAAGTCGGCGCAGGCTGATAAAACCGAGGGCAACAGCCTGGATGGCCAGATCGTGGCGGTGTCGGTTGCGGCGGCCGCCACGGGCGGCATCGCGGTGGGAGCTGCCGTGGTCAAGAACACGATGAGCACGCAGAACAGCCTGACGCTGGGTGCTACAAGCAATCAGACCCAACCGTTGGCTTATCCATCCCTTCGCTCAAGTGCAGATCTGAAACTGCTCAGCCAGGGACGCAACCGAATCAACCGCACCGAGGCCATTTCCGTGACCGGCGCCGGTGGCGCCACCTTTGCTGTGGCAGCTGTCGTCAACACCGCTGATGCCGTGGTGGATGGGAGCACCCGCACCCTGGTGAACGGCGGCAGCCTGAGGGCTGACCAGGGGCAGTTGCAGGTGCAGGCCACGGCCGAGAACACGCTGGAATCCAGCGCCTATGGAGGCCAGGGAACGGGTTCCGGCACTGCTTCCGTCGGTTTCGGCTACTTCCAGGCCCGCAGCACCCTGGGCCGTAGTGGCGGCGATCCCGAACTGGAGGCTCGGCTTGGCGACGGGGTGATCGGCCGCGCAGGCTCGATCAACCTCAGCTCCACCAGCCAGGACACGATCCACGCCGATTCGGTCAGTGCCGGGTTGGGGGTGGGTGGCGTTTTTGCCTTGACAGTCGCCGGGGCCCGCAGTGAGGCCAACACCCACCAGAGCGTTCGCGCGGCGATCGGAGACAACGCCGATCTGCTGGCCAGTCAATCCTTCAGCATCAATGCCAGCGCCGACCAGAGCAACCGCGATGGTGATCAGGGGCAGATTGACAGTCGTGCCCAGGGCATTGCCATCGCCGTCGGACTGACCTTCGGTGTCGCCGGTGGCGGTGCCGGCACCGACAACACGATCGCCAGTGAAGGGCAGATCATGGTGGGCAAGAACGCCAGACTGGTGTCGCCTCAGCTTAATCTCACCACAAGCAATCGTCTCAGCAAGAACAAGTTTGCCTCCACCAAGTTCGAGCAAGGCGAGTTTGACTACGATGCCAACACCCGCAGTGTTGCCGGCAGCTGGGTCGGCGCCGCCATCAATCCATCCTCAACGCAGATCGGAACAGACAGCGAAACCTTTGGCAGCAGCATCCGCATCGATGACGGGGCCCTGCTGAGAGCCACAGGCAGCACAGCCACACCAGGCCGGCTGAATCTGAGCAGCAACAACGACATCTTCGCCACCGATCTCAACCTCCTCGATGCAGTATCTGGATTTGGGATCACTTATGGAGATTCCGAACTCACCAACCGGGCCAAGGCCAGCATCGATGCCGGCAAGAACAGTCGCGTGCTGAACGAGAGTGGCGATGTCATGCTGAGCAGCAGTGGCAATGCCACGATCAGCAGTTCCAGCTCAGCTTTTTCAGGCCTGGTTGGCGAAGGGTTGGCTCTTGCGAAAGCCGTCAACAAACCAACCCAGTCCATCAGCCTGGATGGCGCTCAGATCGAGGGCAATAACATCCAACTCTGGTCGGGTCTGAGCGCAACCGGAGTACCCAATATCCTGAGAACAGTCGCCGATGGTCGCAACAGCGTGCTTTCGGTGGGTGCCGCATTGGCTGACGCCACAGCTGAGACCGCTGATATCAACAGCATCACCATCAAGGCCAACAGTGACCTGCTGGCACGGGGCAATGTGGACCTGAGGGCACAGGAAAAGTTCGGCACCCGCGGCCCCGATCAGCGGAGTTCTGCCGAAGCCAACGTCAGTGTGGCCCTGGCCATCCCGATCACGGGCCTTACCACGATCACGGACACCACCACCAACACGATCAGCATCGACAAGGACGCCCAGATCACCGCCGGCCTGCAGCACGACCTGAAACTATGGACACTGCCTTACGGCGCTGATCTCGACAAGCAAAGCAGCTATCTCGGAGTGAAGCTGCCCAACGTCCTGGTGGCTGGTCAACGGCTCAACGACGAGCAAATGCTGGTCCTGGGTCTGGACCCGCGCACACCCTACGTGTACGAAATCCTGGACTCACCAGCGGGCACCGACAACGCCTTCGCCAACCTGGTGGGTGTGGTGCTGCCCGAGCGTCTCTGGCAGAACACACCGCCGCAGCTGTCCTACCTGAACCTGGGCAGCAACTTGAATGAGCAGTATCGCCAACTGCAAGATCTGATCGTCAGCTATCAGGGTGATCCAGCCCAACAAGCTCTGTACAACAGCCAGGCCCAGGATGTGCTGGCCCAGGCGAACCGCTTGGGCTTGCTGGATCAAGAAACGGGCACCATCAACGAATCGCTCAATGCCCTGGCATTGATCTTGCCGGCACTGCGCTCGGCACCGGGGTCCATTTTCCTGAATGCGCCAGGCGGCGGCACGATCACGGTGAATGGCCAGGCCTTCAGCACCACCTCAGCAATTCCCAGCAATTTGTTGGCTTTCGCTGATGCCAACATTGCGGTCAACAATGTGCTGCCGATTGTGATGGTGGGCACCGACATGCTGATCGACGACAGCCGTGTCAGCAAGACCGTGGATGGCACCTATACCGTCTTTGATCCGGGCAAGATTTACGTCAATGACAAACCCACGTCCGCCAAGGCAGCGGCACCAGCCAACACAGCCAGTCAGATCACCATCATCCAGGCGCCAGACAAAACACTGACCTACAAAGGGCAGCAAGCCCCAGTGCCAGCCGACCTCTACATCACGGGTAGCGTCGTGAATGCGAACGGCGGCGTGTCGATTGCTAACACCAAAGACAGCATCGTCATCAGCGGCGAGGTGCGCGGCAATCCAGTCAACATCAGCTCAGCCGGCGACTTTACTCTCAATAGCAAGACGTGGCAGCACATCGGCAAAGATCCAACCCAATACCTTGACTACCAGACGCTGTATTTCAATCAGGCAAGGAACCAGGAAGGCCAGCCTGTGCTTGTGCAACAGGCAACATTGAAGCCCGCAATCGACGAGCCTACAGCGGCGATTCTCTCCCGCGGCAACATCAGCATCAATGCCCTCTATCTCAACATCAACGGCCTTATCCAGAGCGGCACGCCCGACCTCAAGCTCGATGTAGCCAAGGACTTCAATCCCGCCGTCTCCCAGAGCATCGTTGGCCAGGCTGGAGCGGGCATCGCCGGTATCGCCTTTGCCAGCAGCAAGGGCACGGCGGTACCCCTGACGGGGATGGCCATGCTGAGCGATCACACGATTCACCTCGACGACATCAATGTGACCGGTGGCTCGGTGCAGCTCACGGGACAGATTCTCAGCACAGGCAATGGCCGCGTCGTGGCCCTCAACGGCCAGCCCAGCCTGACGGTCAACAACGACAGCGACTGGAATCTGGCCCTGGGGGCGGTGAACCTGGGCCCGGTGAGCGGCAAGATCAGCATCACTGACACGCCACGCCTCAATCTGGTTCCCAGTGAAGTTCGCCTGAACTCAAGTCAGCCAAACCCCAACACATTCAAGTTCTCCAATCCAACCGGCCTGAGCAACGGCATCAAGGTGCGGCCCGTCTATGACGATGGCATCATCAACAACAACGGGGTCTATGAGAGCACGACAGCTTCCCCTGTCGGAGGCGTCAGTCGTGACTTGATCTACAAGGTGAAGGTGCTTTCCCAGGACGGCTCAGGCACATTCATTCAACTGCTTGATGATCAAGAGAGGCTGGTTGCGCTAAGCAGTTGGGACCAAAATCGCAACTTCTCACTCTCGCCAATTTCAGATGTCACCCGCACCCTTTACGCATTCAACGCTGCCTCCGCGACCAACCCTCGGCCCAGCATCACGATCAAGCATCAGCTGTTTGATTCTGCTGAAGCCGGAAAGACGAATGATCCCTACATTGATGACCCCAGCAAGCCAACTGAAACCGTAACGCCGTCACCCACGGAGAATGAGGCAGGTTCACTCTATCTCACTCCCTATAACCCTTTAGCAGGTCTTGCCTACAGTTGGGCCCTCGGGCAGAGCAAGACCAACACCACGGTGAAGACCTGGGAGCAGCAAACCTTCAATCTGATCGGCTGGGATTGGACCTTCGGCAAAGACCCCACGGAACCCCCGCTCAGCGTCCAGACCACCTTCACTGACCAACAACCTCTCTTGCAGGGCCAGGCGCTGCTGCCTGCGGTGCCAACGGGCTGGCAAGCCAACAGCGGCTACAGCGTTGTCTACAACAATCGCGACCTCGAGGATCCGAAGATAACCGTCGACAACTGGACGACCGGTGGTGGATGGCTACGCAAAAAGACTTATCACACCCAGACCACAACCATTCAAGGCGGCAAAGACATCTATACGAATATCCTCAAGGCTGATTATCCAATTGCGGTGGGATTCTTGGACCGCGATCCCGCCGGTGCAGGTCAGCTCAGGATCAACAGCGGCGGTGGCATCCTGCTGCAGAACGGTGCTGATGCGAGCGGCGGCATTGATCTCAGCTCCAGCTCCGGCGACATCACTGTGCGCAACCTGCTGAACGGAGGCAACACCCCGCTACAGCTTTTGGCAGCTCAGGGATCCATCGATCTCCAGCTGGGTGCCAACACCGCCGCCACACCAAACCTCACGCTCTCAGCCCAGGCTGGCGGCGACCTCACCGTGGCGATGATCGCCAACCAGGGCAGCACCGCGGCGCTGCGCCCCCTGGCCCCCGCCAATGGCGCCGCCGCCCTAAAGGCCGGTGGCACCCTCGCGATCAGCAGCGCCGGCGCGTTGGATCTCTCCGATCAGCTGAACCTTGCCGCCGACCAGGCACTCCTGAAGGCCAACCGGATCGAGCTGGATTTAGGCGCCGGCAGCCTGGGCACCAGCGCCGAGCCCCTACGCATCGACACAGGGGACAACCTCACCAGCGGCAGTGGTGTTGCCCTGCGCATGGCCCCTGCCGGCCAGCGGGATGCGAAATCAGCCGCGGCCCTGCGCGAGATCTCCGGTTCTCTTGTCCTCGTGACTCCCTCCAGCTTCATAGGCGACCACGCTGTGGAGATTGAGGGTGACCTGCAGCTCACGGTGGATCAGGGCGCTTTGCTCGATGCCAGCCAGTCGCTCACCACGGTGGTGGACGAGGTGAGCCTGAAGCTGCTGGATGACACCTATAAATTCACCGGTGAAGCCGCCTTCCTTGCCGCCAGGGATGAGCTGCGGCGGCAGGACAGCGCCAATTACACCGACTACTGGTTCACCTATCGCAACGCCCGTCAGGCCGAGGGCGGGCAGTGGATTGCCGACCCCGAACCCCCATCTCCGTTCCAGTTCACCGCCGCTCAGCGAGCTGAGCTTGCCTTGTCACCCGACCAGGGTGGGAGGGGCATGAATGATCAGCAGATCGATGGCTACCAGGCGCAGATCAATGAGGTTCAGATTGCCACAGGAGCAGGGATCTATGACCCTGGCTACTCTTATCAGCGGCCGATCGACCAGCAGATTGCCTATGAACAGCAGCGGGTTGTCAGCCACAATCTCTATTACCATCCCCTCAATCAGGCTGTTTATCAAAACCTCTTCCCACTCCAGGCCCAGGCCGCTGGAGCTCCCGCAGCGGCACCCCGCCCTAGCGCCGCATCCCAGTCTGCCGCCATCGCCGCCAACAACCTGGCGATCGTCGCCAAGGGCAGCGTGGGCAGCAGTGGTGCGATCGAGCGCATCCTGGTGCCCGGTGGCGATTACAACCAGCTCAGCGATGCCGATGCCCAGCTGATCAGCAATGCCACCATCGACGACGTCGTTGGCCGCACCTATCAGGTGGTGCGTTACATCGGCACCACACCGCTGGATGTAAGCCAGGGTCTGCCACCCCTGGACGATGCCACATTGTTCACCGCCTACCAACCGGATTTCGTCGCCGGTGATGGCCCGGTGTATCGCTATCTGGGCAGCCCCCAGACCGACCAAAGCCTGGCCGAGGTGAACTTCAACGCCAAAGGGCCCGATCAGCAACCCCTCTGGGAGGTCTTGGCGCCCGATGCTGTTGCATCGATCACTTACAACACCACCGCCGTCGGCGTCACCCTCAGCTCAGGAGTGCTGGTGCGTGACACCCGCGCCGATCTCGTCAACGGGTCTGTGGTGCTGGTGAACAGTCCAGCCCTCTATGGCTTCTATCGCTATGAAGGCCAGCCGCAGCGCCTGGATCTGCTACTCAGTGATTTCGGCCTCGGTGCAGGAGCGGGCCCTTCGCCGTGGAGCGAAATGCTGGAGGGCACCCAGCAGGCTCCACTCACACCCCAGAAGCCGCCGGCGAGCGGCATCGTGTTGCCTGGGGCGCTGATCACCGACCCCAGCCGGCTCTCCTCGGTGTCCATCCAGCTGCGGCAGCCCTTGTCGCTGCAGCTCAGCGGCTCGCTCTCAGCCAGTGGCAGCGACATCCGGCTGCGATCCCTGGATCCCCTCCACTTAGCCACCATCACCGGCGAGGGGGTGGTGGGCATCACGGCCGCCGAGATCTCCCAGGCGGATGGTGAAGGGCTGCTTTCCCGCCAGGGTTCCCTGCAGCTGCGCTCCACCACGGGCGCCATCGGCCAGAACGACAGGCCTTTGTTGGTGCAGCTGGGAGGGGTCGCCACCCTCAATCTCTCCAGTGCCGGCGATGCAACCATCCGCAGCCCGGGCGATCTGGCCCTCGGCTCGTTGCAAGCCAACGGCATGCTCTCCCTCACCAGCGCCGGCAGCCTCTTTGATGGCGGCCGGCTGAGCAGCGAGGTGGCCCCAGCCACTGCCAACCTGCAGGCCAACTCGGTGCGCCTCGATGTCGGCGCGCAGATCGGCACGGCTGTCTCGCCGGTGTTGGTGGCTGCCACCCAGGGCCTGCAGGCCAGCAGCGGCCTCGCCACTGGTGCCGACGGGTTGATGGCCCTACGGGCGGTGGGCACCGCGGTGCCCCTGCAAGTCCTCAATGCCGGCGGAGGAGAAGCTGAGCTGTGGCTCAGTGGCGTGGGATTCAGCGCCGCGGCTTCCGCCGCCGATCCCCTCGTGCAGGCTGGCGAACTGGTGCTCGATGGGCTGACGGGCTTTGGGGAGGAAGGCGATCCGATCCACACCCGTGTCCATGCCCTTGCCGGTGCGGTGGGTCGCGATGGCCTCTACATCGCCAACCTGGGGGATCTGGCCATCACGCTGGCGGCCGATCGCAGTGGCAGCCACGCTTACCCGGGATTGAGCCTGGCCCAGGGTGGATCGATCAGCAGTGACGTCAGCCTCACCCTGGAGGGTCTACTCCAAAACGCTGCCGGAACTCTCAGCCTGCAGGCGGCCGATCAACTGCAACTGCGCCAGCAGGCCCAGGTCAGATTGGTTGACGCGGCCTCCGCCACCCTGCAGGCCACCGGGGGCCAGCTCAGCAGCCAGGCGGGGTCCACCATCACCGTCGATCAAGGAAACCTGCAGCTCGCGGGCAACGGAATGGTGCTGCAGGGCAGCCTCAACACCGGCGGCGACCTCTCCCTTGAGGGCGGCTCCGCCTCCATCTCCCTGCTGCCCTACCTCACTGATGGACAGAAGCAGGAGCTGCAAGACGCCGGCATCGATCCGGCCACGCTCACCAGCAACCTGATCCTGGCGGGCAGCCTTACCAGCCGCTACGCCGCGGGCTTCAGCCTCCAGAGCGATCGCCTGCTGGCCTTGCTCGGTGCAATCGAAACCACTGCAGCAGGAGCGTCGCTGCAGTTGCAGACCAGCAGCAGCGATGGCTTGTTGTTCCTGGGCAACTCCCTGGCCTCTGGCGGTGACCTCAGCCTCCAGGCCCTTGATGGGCCCCTCTACACGGGTATCCCGAGCCAGATCCGCACCAGCGGCACCGGGTCCCTCAGCATCAAGGCCGCCAGCGCCACCCTCAACGGCCCGATCGAGGCCGGCAGCGGAGGCGTCAAGCTGCAGGTCGGCGGACGGCTCACCCTGACGGGGGCCACCAGCTCCCAGGGGCCGGTCGCGGCGCAGGCAGCGGTGATCGCCCTAGCCGCCAGCGGCGGCATTGTCTCCCTGGACGACGTTTCCCTTGCCGCCATCGGTACGGGCCCAGACAGCGGCCTGCAGCTTGCCGGCCTGCTGCTGGCCGGCGGCAACATCGCGCCTGCTGCCCTGGCAGCCACGTCGGGACGCCGCACGAGCACCCGGGTGCCCCTCGACGGCCAGGCCGCCATCGAAAGCACGGATCAGACGCTGCAACGCGGCGACATTCAGCTCGATCCAGCCTCCAAGGCGGTGCTGCAACTGAGCAGCGCCAGTTCCGCCGTGATCGGTGGCTACAGCGATGGAACCAATGACACCGTGGTGGCGTGTGCCTGGCTGGCCGCCCCGGAGCTCTCGATCAGCAGCGTCGATCGCCCCACACTTCTGCACGATTTGATCGCCCGCGACCGGCTGACGATCCACAGCGACACGGAGCTGAATCTGCGGCCGATTGCCGTGCTCAATCTCGGTTCGCCGAATCCCTCAGATTCAGGGGCGACCACTCCCGAGGCCAGTCTGGAGTTGACGGCACCGTCGATCAACCTGAGCCACGATGTTGCCGATCTGGTGATCGAGGCCGAGACCAGCGCACCTCAGGCGTTCCTGACCGGCAATCTCCGCGAACCACTCACCCTGGCGTTCACCGTCACCACCCCCGGTGGGCAGAGCGCTGCCTTCAGCGCCGCGGTGGTCGCCGGTCAACGCAACTCCCTGGACGAACTGCTTGTTGCCATCAACGATGCCCTGGCTACGGCTGCCGGATCTGCCGGACTGCCCCTCACCTCCATTCCCAGCCTCGGTCTGCGGGGCGCCTATCTCCGTTTCCAGCTTGGACTGTTCGGCGACTCGCCCGAGCAACTGGCCTTTGGGCTCGAGGGGGCGCTCAGCAGCGGCCTTGAGCAGCTGGGCTACATCGCATCGAGAACCAACCGACAGGGCGTGATCCCCGCCACCGTGTTCAGCCATGCCCTGGCTACCAGCATCAATGCCGGCAGCGCCGCCCAGCCCTACGACCACCTCGACTGGGGCGGTGGTGTGCGCGCCGATGCCGCCAGTGAGCAGACCAGCCTGGGTGGGACCCTGCATCTGGCTGCCAACGCCAGCACCGCCATTACGGCGGCGGTGGACGTGCCGGTGCTGAAGTTCACAGCAGATCAGGCCGCCAAGCTGCCGGAGAATCCGGACATCTTTGCTGACGCGCACCCAACCGGTCGCACTCGGGAACTGGAGATCGACTCCACCGGCAGCTTCACCCTCACCAGCCTGGTGAACACCAGTTCGGCCCCCCAGCTGGAACTGGTGCGCTACCGCTCCATCGAGGGTTCCCTGACGCTGGAGATCGGTGCCCTTCCAGACCAGCGCCAGCTCAGCAGTTCCAAGCCGATTGAACTCCAGGCCGCCACGGTCCTGAGCATTAAGCGCGATGCGGCCGTTGCCGATGGCCCCGTTGCGCTGGAGCTGCCGGCCCTGCAGGCCACCGCCGGCGGCCACCTGCTGCTCGGCGATGGCCTGCAACTGCAACTCAAGCCGAATGGGTCCCCCTCCCCGGTGAAGGGCCTCACCCTGAACGGAGCATCGGTGACCATCAGCGGCAGCATCACCAGTTCCAGTGCGATCACCACCACCGTCACGGCCAGCGCCGGCGACGTGAACCTCCAGCCCGGCAGCGTGAGCCGCAGCGTTGGCTTCAACCTCACCGGCCTGCGGGGTGACCAGACCTTTACCGCCAGCGACCATCTGTTGCAGGCCATGGCGCTTGGCTCCACCGGCGGCAACTCCGACAGCGACTCGGCTCCAAGCATCAGCCTGCAGGCCGGTACCGGCCTGATATCGAGCGCCGCCATCACCGCCGCCTCCCTGCAGATGGCGACCACCAGTGGCCTCCTGCGCACCGATCCCCAGCTGTACACCAACGCGGCTGGAGACTTGGTGGATCCGCTCGGTTACCGAGTCGACAACCAGGGGGTCTTCGTCGATGAATCCGGCGGGCCACTGTCGCCCGATCAGGCACCCATTTACGCCGGTCCACCGGCGGCGGTGCTGAGCGGCGGTGCCATCCAGGCTCCTGATCTCCGCCTGGATGCGGGCAGCGGCACCTTGCTGCTGCAGAACTCCATCACGCCTGCGGGGGTCAGCAGCACCACCCTCATGGCGTCCGCCTTCCGCGCAGCCGATCACGGCTTTGCGCTGGCAGGAGCGGTGCCCGCCAATGGCACGGCCGTGCGCTTCTACGGCGTGCAGGCCGGCGCCCTCAGCAACCTGAAGGATGGTGGGACCTACTGGGTGGTGCGATCGGCCTCTGCCCCCGGCCTGTTGCAGCTCGCTCGCAGCGCCAGTGATGCGGCCAGCGGCCAGGTGATCGCCCTCAGCCTCGCCGCCAACCTGGTGGGCGCGGCGGCGGTGGGTCAGCTGCTGCAAGCGCCCCAATCCCAGGGCAGCCAGGCCGCTCTGCGTGGTGGATCGATCGGCATGACCCAGTCGGCCACTCTGCAGGCGTCCAATCTGACGCTGACCAGCGCCGGCGCGATCGACCTGCTGGGCGAGGCCTGGCTGCTGGCGGATCGCACCACCCTGGATTATTCGACCAGCGCCGATCTACATATCGGCCGCAGCCGCAGCGATCTGCGCCGCGCCCTTCTGCAGACCGAGGTACTCACGCTCATCAGTGCTGGCGGACTGTTACTGGATGGCTATCTGGATCTCACGGGATCCAACGCCACCACCCTGGCCTTCCAGCGCGAGCTCACGATCAGCGGTGAACTCACGGCCCAGGCTGACCTGCAGATCACCACCCCCGGCCACCTGGCGATCATCGGGGCCGGCAGCATCGAAAGCGAAGGCGAGCTCACCATCAAAGCCGAATCCGTACAGGTGGCGGCCGACGCCACCCGGGCGGGATGGGAGAAGGGCACCGTGATCACCGGCGTGACGCCGATCACGACCACCGCCACGGTGCAGAGCGGCAGCGCGATGCAGGATCTGCGGCTGCCCTTTGATGCTGGGGCTGTCGCCCATCTGCAGGTGAACATCCCCACCAACACCCTGCAACTGGTGGGCCTGAACGGTGAACCCCTGCGCCACGGCCTGCAGGATGCCACTCCGCTGTACTACCAGAGCAGCGGCCTCGCCAATGGAGCAGTCGGTGGGGCGGGATTGATCAACACCAGCCCCAGCACCACCGATCCAAGTCTGGGCACCCGTTACGACGTTCTGGTACTGGACGCCACCACCTTCCAGCTAAGACGTCAGAACGCCATCGTGCCCCTCACGGCCGCGCCATTCCTCGACGGCGACGCTCTGGATGGCCTAGTGGTCAACAGCCGCGAGGTGAGCAGCACCACCACCGAAACCCGCCAAATCGGCACTACCGCCGTGGTAACGGGCTACTCCTGGTACACCTACGGACTCAATCTCCTGCAGGATGCCTTCTACAGTCCAACTAGTCAGAAGATAGTTGAAGCCTTCACCCCTGGAATAGATTTCCAGATCAACAACGTCATCTGGGGCAGCGCAGGAACGCCTGCCGCTGATCTCCCTTGGAATACCTATACACCCAGCCAGCGTCAGGCCGTTCTCGACAGCCTTGGTTATCTGCCATTTTATGCCATCGATGTCGAAAACGTCGTCAAACTGGCCAGTAAAGATGGCCAGCTAAGCAGCACACCGGTCACCAATCCCTGGTTTAACGATCCCCAGGTGCTGGTGGTGCCCAGCTCCGGTGCTCTGGCCGGCAAGGCAATCGTGGGACCGGCGGCAGCGTTCAGCGATCCCTACAGCCTGGTGAGTCGTGACCCTGGAGCCACCCAAGGATTGGCCATGATGACCAGCGTGGCGACTGCCGGTCCGCTGAGCCAACCCCTCAATGGCCTGACCCTGGAAGCCTGGGTGTATCTCGATCCGACCAGCAGCAGTAATGGCGTGATTCTTTCCAGCCAGCTGAGTTCAGTTGACGGTGGCAGTGCAACCACACCTTCGTTCAATCTGGAGGTGGCCAATGGTCATCTGGCCCTGGTCAACGACGCCGGCAGCGTGCTGATCAGCCCATCCACCGTGATCGGCAAAGAAACCCTTGCCAAAGGGCAATGGCTGCATCTGGCGGCGGCAGTCACGCCTGGCCTTGGCGGATCCAAGGGCACGGCCAGCTTGTTCATCAATGGAGTCGAAGACACCCCAACAGCCAATCAGGTCACGCTTGACTCCAGCGCACACTTCCAGAAGCTTTCGATTTCCCCGGCAGCCGCGACAGCTTCCCTCAGCGGATCGATTCGCGAAGTGAAAGTGTGGGGCCAGACCCGTACGTCGGCCCAGGTGGTGGAAGACATGACCCAGCCGCCCTACGGAGACCTCACCGCCATCGCCTATTGGTTCCCCCTGGACGGCACCGCTGAGAGCGGCATCCCCGATCGGCCAGCGGCAACGCTGGCGGCCGGTGCCACCTTCCTCGATGCCCACGGCATCAACGCCCCCGATCCCCTGGGTCTATGGCAGGAAGCGGTGGGCGATTCGGTTTTCAATGCGTCTGTTCAGTATGTCCAAGTCGGCGCAGCGCTCAAGAGCACCGCGCTGACGCAGATGGTTCAGAACCCCAGCGATCCCACAAAGACCCTGTCGCTGAAGGCCGATGTGGTGAGCACGAATCAGAACGGTCCCCTTTATAAAGTGAGTTACAAAGGCAATGGCCTGGAAAGCATCACCCTGGAGCGCAATCGCACGGTGCAGAACGCCGGCAGCTTCAGCACAAGCACGCCCATCAGCCTCACGGGCGATCAGCAGCGCAAGCCCTACTGGGTCGACAACAGCAACCAGTCGATCAGCTCCTATGACGCCAACAATTCCCAGGTGTACGGCATTGGCAAAGGGCTGGCACCGTTCCTGCAAGGAGGCACCGCCACACCAGTGCTGTCACCACCTGGGCTGGCCTACACGCTCTCGCTCACCGCAGCTGGCGGTCTGGCGCTCTATGGCCCGGATGGTGCCATTCTCTGGCAAGCCACCGATGCCAATGGCAAGCCAGTGCAGGGTGGCGTCCAAGCGCTGATGCAACCGGATGGCAACTTCGTGCTGTACAAAACAATGCAGCCTCTGGATGGCAATGGGCGATCCGATGCAGCCATCTGGTCGACTGGAACAATAACATCCGGCGCCCGTCTAATTCTGACATCTCAAGGCGGACTGCAGATCTTGAACACCAGCTCTCAGATTGTAAAAACAATATATTCAGCCCAACTCAATTCTCTTATTCTGGGGAGTGGTGCAACATTGCTGTCTGGCAAAGGAATCGCCAGCGAGCTGTTGAACAAGGGCTACCCCGCCGGTTTGCCGGAGAGCACGCTCAGCACCGCTCCAGCGAATCTCGCCACCTGGCAAACGGCCAACGTTTCCTATCCGTCAACGGGCCCGAAAATCGCAATTAACCCCGGTAATGCTCCGATTAATATGCTTGAACATTATGGCCCGGTTTTGGCCTCTACCTGGGAAAATCCTCAAGCCGTTGGTCTGGCAACCCATCTGGATCCAGGCCTCCAGGGAAGTCGCCTGAGTTTTACCTTTAACCGACTGGACCGCTGGGATAGCAACAGCGAGATCAGGCTCTATTACCTTCAAGACGGCACAACAACACCTGCGCTGATTTTTTCCAAGGCACTGCCATCAGCGAAGGCTGCAACAGTTGAATTGAGCCACCAAGAGTTCATGATCTCTGACAATAAAGTTTTTGTCGACCTCATTCCTAGGCCCTTCTTTGGTGACCTTTATGGCGATCCCAAATCCCCTGAGAATACCAATGAGCAAAGCTTCGATGTTCAGGTGACGTTAGGGGCTGGGGTGCCTGCAGGCAATCTCGTGATAACGGCTGGACCAGCCATTAGAAATGGATTTTATCCGCAGTTTGTAGTCAACAACATTCGTCTTGCCTTGCCAGACCGGCCAGCCAGCCTCCAAGCCGCCAGCAGCCCTGACCTCAAGCTTGATTACATCAACAGCACGGCTTCCCTGACTGGAGGGGCTGTTTCCGACCCCATGATCAAGGAGGTGGGATCGATTGCCAGCCCCAATCCTGTGGATAGCAACTGGGCTGCCACCCCCTCTCCAGCATGGCAATACGTTCAAGGCCAATCGCCGAGTGCCTCCGTCTTTGCCGATGTTGGCAGTACGCGCTACCAAGCTGTCCTAGGGACTGACAATCACCTCTTTTACTCCTCGAGTGTCAATGGCGGCCTCAACTGGGGGGGGTGGATCATGCTGCCAGCTGACATGACAAGCTCCAGCCCGCCAGCCCTTGCCAGCTTCAATGGCGCGCTCTATCTCGCCTATGTCGGCCAAGATCGAGACAAGAAGATCAATATTACCAAATACAATTCTACAAGCAATAGCTGGGGGAATCTTTACCAGATTCCCAATCAGGGAGCCAAGACAATCTGCATGCTCGCTGAGGGTAGCAACCTTGCTGTCTATTACCAGGGTCTGAATGATCAGATTTATCGCACCTCCACATCCAATCCGGATTCCTCCGGCAGCTGGCAGCTGAATCCTATCGAGTACAAGATTGGCACTGGCCCTGACACTGCGAGCCAGACGTCCTCTGGTCAGCTAGCGGTTGCCTCCCTGGACGGCACCACCTACCTTGCCTATCAGGGTGGAGATTCTTCCAATATCAAAAACACCATTTATCTCACAAAAAGCAATAATCAAGCATTGTCTTCTTCCTGGCTCCTCACTGGGGTGCCGCAGCCGAATACAAGCAATCACGCTGGCGTTGCTCTGGCCCGAAACCAGTCCAGCCTGGTGATCGGCTATGCCGATCTGGATGCGACGGGGTCCGTCATCTTCAGCCTCAACCAAAGCAGCAATGGCGGCTCCACGTGGAATCCCTTTGCAACGTTGAAGTCCGTTTCCGGCACCTCACTCGTTAGTCCCAGTGGCGCCACCACCTTCAGCCTGCTTGGCCTTGCGGGTTCAGCGGAATCGCGGTTGCTGACCAGCACAATCACCAATAACAATGCCCTCAATATCTGGAATGCGGCATTTGACAGTCCTAAGGATGTCGATCTAACCGTGTCGACCGGCAATGGCACTGGTTACAACTTTTTCTCGATGCCGTCGTACGGAAGCAGCTTCTTTGCCACTCCTCAATATAATCAGACCACCACCTGGCCAGTTTGGGGGCCATCAAGAACCCTCCAGGAGATCTGGAACAGCTACAACTACAACTGGCAGTCAATCCCGTTTGAAAACACGGATCAGCGCCAGAACCTCAGCTTCAGTGCCACCAGCCGGCCTGAGGCGATCACCACGCTGGAGCCTGTCTATCAGCAGTACGACATCACCACAACGCGCACCATCGCGCAACTGGATCCCAATCAGACCCTGCGACCTGTTTACGTCAGCGAAACGCGGAATAACGGCGTGCAGGTGCAAACCCAGTCCGTGGACATCCGCGGCGCGGCGGTGCGTTTCGACAGCCTGCGGGGACGCTCCGTCAATGTCAGCACCGGTAGTCGTAGCCAATTTGCCGGCAACCTCACAGCCTCTGCTGAAGGCAAGGTCACGATCTCCAGCGATGGTTCCCTGGGCTTTAGCGCCACCCAGGCCCCCGCGCCGGTCGATCCCTCCACACCGATCAGCACGATCGCGGCTGCCGAGATTCAGCTGAATGCCGCCAACGGTCTCACGCTGGGCTCCGGACTACTCCTGGCCGGCAACGGTGATCAGCCCAATCGCTCCATCGTGCTCGCTGCTGGCTCCTCAAGCCTGCAGAGCGAGGCCCTGATCGCTCCCACCACCCAGCTCAGCCTGGCCGGTGTCGATCTCTCCCTGCCCTTGGGGGGCACCAGGCCCCTGCAGGCCCAGTCCATCAACCTTGATTTCGGGTCCCTGCTCAACCTTCAGGCCAGCCAGGCAAACGCCATGGCTTCACCCCTGCTGCTGGAGCTCGGCAATGCCCCAACAGGGGTGGACAACGGCATACGACTCACCCAACCAGATCCCGCCGGCAGTCTGCGCATCAAGCACCTGCAGGCCACCCTCCCCGTAACCGTGGACGACGCAGGCTCGCTTGATCTCGCCGGATCGATCAGCGGCAGGATCCTTGATCTCGAGGCTCGGAATCTTGTGCTTTCCACGGTCACCAGCCTGGAGGCCAGCGAGAGCCTGATTCTCGACCAGCAAGGTGATTCCCGGCTCAGTTCAAACGATCTCGTTGTCGTCGCGCCCAGCCTGGCCCTCAGCAGTGGCGGTGATCTTGACCTGCAGGTCAACACAGCGGATCTCAAGGTGAGTGGAGCCGGCGCCGTGAAGATCCAGAACCTGAGCACCAATCGCAGCCGTCTGGCGGTGAGTGGAGCCGGCACCCAACAGTTCAGCGTCCGGAGTGAGCTGGTGCTGGACGGCCTGAACACCGGCTTCGGCGACGTCACGATTGCTGTGGATTCTGGCGATCTGTGGCTTGGCTCGGTTCACCAGTCCACCGCGGGTTCCCTAACCCTGATCGCGGCTAACGGACAGATCGGAAATCTCAGCCAGGTGCAACAAGATCAACGTCAGTTGGGTGCACTGTGGGTCTATGCCGCGGCTGATGTCAATCTCGATCTGCAAGGCCTGAACCGGCTGAATGCCACCAGCGAGGCGGGCAACATCCACTTCAGCTTAGCTGGGGCCCCTGCGGATCTGATGAATCTGGAATCCCTGCGAGCCCCGTCGGGTGATGTCATTCTCAACGCTGGCTTGGCTGCAGTCAGCCTGCTGAATCCCGACCAGATCCAGGCGGTCAACCTCAGCTTGAGCACTAACCAGGGCCTGCTCATCAACGACCGACAGCTAAGCACCTTGAAGGCAAGGGATCGAATCTATCTTGGTTTCAGGGATCTCCAGGGTGATCCCACCAAGCTCAGTCTGGAGACAGAAAATCCTCAGGGATCTGTGCAGATCTACTTCTCCCAGCTCGCCCTGGCTGACGCTCTTCCCACTCTGCCGCTATTGAGTACGGGCCACGTGCAGCTTAGAGGCGAGGGTGGCATGCGTCTTACCGATACGAGCTTTGGTGCTAACCAAAATCAAGTGCCCTTACATAGCTTGCTTTTCTCGGCGATTCCTTCTGGTTCTGGCCCTGTTTCGGCTGGGCTTCTTTCTGGGAATCTAGAAACCAAGTCTTTAGGGGCAATCAGCGTGCCGGTTTACTGGCCCTATGAGAGGGTCCTCGTCACACAGATCTTGGAGGATGAGAGCGGCATCCCTTATGTCCTCAAGTCAGACTCTGGCGGTTCAAACGGTGCAGCTCCAGTTCCCCAGACCCACTATCAGCCCGATGACACGCTGGCCCCTGGCTTGCCCTACCGCTACCAGGCCCTGCGCGCTTCCCAGGCTTTCGTTTCATCCAACTCGAGCGATCTGGTGGTGCAGTTTCGCAGTGACCAGAAATTACTCACCCTCAACAATCTCAGCCAGGCCAATCTCTGGGGCATCAGTGCCAGCGAGATCGACCCTGCCACCATCCAGCCGATCCTGCAGACCCAGCCTGTTGCCAGCACCAGCCTGCACGCCATGCAAACCACAGGAACGCCCAAGGCCACGGCACTGCTGACCCTCGGTGAGGAAAATAAGGCAGTGGCGCTTCAAGATTCGCAGTTTGGTTCACTGCAACCCACGGCCGTGTTGTCTCGGCTGATCCAGCAGCCAGCGGTCATCATCGTCGCCAGTGTGGATCCATCCCTGGCCGGGGCCAGCGTGTCAGTCGACGTTGTCAGCGATCCCAGCAGCGCGAATTCTCGTGCCTTGCTCTCCAGCAGTGCTCGCTCTGTTGATCGCTCCCTGGAGCCTGCCAGCGGGGCCCCCTTCACCAGCGACGGCCTTAGCACTCCTCAGAAGGTGAGTGCTGTGGTGTCAAGCGCTGGTCTCCTCAGGCTGGCGCTCGATTCGGCGCCGGCTCCCGACGTTCTGCTGGCCCTTGAAACCAGCCTCAACGGTGCGTCGCTGACGCTGTTGGCCACCCCCGACAGGCCCTCCTTCAGCGACCAGGGCAGCCTTGAGCTTCTGCTCCGTCGCCTTGGTCTCGCGCAGCCTGCCGTAGCGGCAAGCCTGGGCTGGTTCGATCCCCTTTCCGGTGGCAGCGACCCCCTGACGGCGCCCCTGGCCGGGGTCCAGCAGAGGCTTGCCCTGCATTTGGCTTGCAGCTTGGCTGACCGATTCGGCCTTTCGCGGCTGAAGCTCTACGAGGTTCTGGCCTCTGCCGTTGCAGCGCAGGCCAAGAACGGATCGCATCAGCAGGATTGGGGCGCCCTGGCCCGGGAGCTGCTGGCGGGCGTGATCCAGGCGGCTCCTGCCGCCGCCGTTCACCAGCTCTCCCTGTTGCCTGCCGTGCTGGCTGCCTGGATGCCGCAGCTGCAACGGGTGTGGAGTGGCCTGCAGGCCTCTCGCGGCAGGTTCGGCTCTGATGCCGATCTGCTCGCCGCTTCGTCTGCCTTGGCCGACGCCGTGCTGCAGCGCCTGCCGGCCCAGCTCGACAGCCTGTTCGACGGTCGCCAGTCCGCCGGTGATCTGCTTCCTGATCTGGCCAGATGGCTGAGCATGGGAGCCCCAGCTCCTGCCACGGCAACCGATCCGCAGATCAGCGTGGTCCCCTTTGGTCGTTCGGCCCTCTCCAGCGGCCAGGTTCATTTTGAGGTGCGTCTGCCGGTGACTGCCCCGAGCGGAGGCCTCCAGGTCAACTACCGCATCACGGGTCTCCAGAACACGCAAGGCCAGGTGGTCATCCCTGAAGGCGAGAGTTCCGCGCTGGTGAGCGTCTCCGTTGGGGCTGATTCCCCTAAGACGAATGGCTCAGTGGTGCTGCAACTCATGGAAGCGCCTAACGGTTACCGGATCAGCCCAGGCCAAGGCGCCGCCCGGGTGTCCGTGAAACCGCCTGCAGCGCTCTCCGGCGTGACGCCGACCGAACCGCCGTTGCTCGTGCAGGGAACTGTCGGTGATGATCTGCTCTCAAGTGCCGAGTCTGAAACAAGCTTCTTTTCGGGGCCTGGGCGTGATCGGATCGTCATCAAGCCACCATCGGGCAGCCCCGATCAGGTGCTTGATTTTGATCCAGCCCAAGGCGATCGTCTGGTGCTGCTGCGCTCAGATTTTCCAGGTGTTTCCCTCAACGATCTGGCCATTGTGCAAAACCAGTTGATGCTGGGAGACCGTCCCCTCGCCGGGTTACGGAGTCCACAGGCCACCTCCTACCCGTTCGTGCTCGATGTGAGCAATCTCGTCGAATTGGAAAATGCACCTGCACCTCCGGCTCCATTGCCAGTCCGACCGGAGCCCGGCACCCGGTTGCAATCGGTCCTCGCCGGCAGTCTCGGGCTCGTCAACGCCAACGCCAGCGATAACCGTGTCACCCTCGTCTCCGACTCGGCTGCAACGCCGTCAGCAAACGATGCCCTGGTCTGGAACGGCAATGGTCTGGTGCTTGGGGCCTCCGTCAGCGGAGCGCGGCTGATCACCCTCCAGGCGCTGGCGGGCGAGTCACTGGCACAGGAGCAGATTTCGATCCAGCTCTATCTCAGCGATGCGATGGGCCGACCTCTGGCCCCTGATGGTGTGAGCCTGGCGGCTTCTGCCCAGGCCGCGGTGATCGCCCAGGTCGGTTGCGTGCCCGACGATGCCGGCAAGATTCTGTTTGGGGGTAGCACCAGCATGCTGCTCAAGCCCGGGCAGCAGCTCAGCGCCCTGGTCTCCAGACGCAATGCCCCTGTGCAGATTCTGACGCCCATGAAGGTGATTGCCGACGGCCAGGGACTACGCCTGCACCTCGGCCCGATTGACCGTCCTGATCTCATTCTTCAGGCCAGCATTGGTATGGCCGAAACTGTTGATCTTCAGCTGGAAATCGCTAGCCGCATCGGCCTCAACGGCCTGCTCTTCCTCAATGACGGCGAGCAGGTGACCCTTGACCTTCTCTCCAACTGCGCGCTCACCAACACGCTTGGCTTCGTCAAGGTTGACATCGATAGCAGCGATCCTGCTCAGCCGCGTATCAGTGTCGCCGGACGGCCCGTCTCCAATGACGACGCCTTCCGCCAAGTTGTCCTTGAACACCTTGATCCCGGCCTGAGGGTGTCCCAGGGGGGGCATATGAGGTCCAGCCATGTCTGGACCGTGAGTTCCGGCACCGGTTTCTACAGCCCGGTAATGCTCTCCGGGCGGGGCGAAATCTTTGTTCTCGGCGCTGCCTTCAACCGCGACCAACGGGTGCACCTCAAGGGGATCGGCGACGGCGCCTACGCCTTTGAGGACCTGGCGGCTGATCAGGGCAGCGACTTTGACTACAACGACGCGGTTTTCATTCTGCGTCGGAACAACAACGCGACCATGAACGTCAGCGGCGATGTGGTGCTGGCCTCCGGAGCGGGCACGTTTGAGCTTGCCGGGCCGATCAACACGCTGTTGGGTGACTCCCAACGACAGGTGGTGCGCACATCCGGGCTGCGCGCCAACCAGCTTCAACTCGGAGCTGGCAGCGACATGGTGCTGCGCCAGGGACACCAGGCCGACAGCATCTTCATGGGAGCGGACGACGACGTGCTTGTGCTGGGACGCCAGGGTGGCGGCGGCACGATGCGCCTGGGGGCCGGTCGCGATCGGGTGATCATCGGCGCCGGCACCCTGACCTCCAACCATGGTTCCCCGGATCGCATCACCGACTTCAATCCTGCGGACGATCGGATCCTGGTGGTGGGCAACGCCGCTCTCACGGTGCTGGACAGCAGCAGCGGCCTGATGGTCAGCCTTGATGGTCAGCCTGTCCTGCTGCTGGAGGGGATCCACGACCGGCAGCAGTTGGACGCGGCGATCAGTCTCGAGCGGCAATCCCCCGGGGATCGTATCGATCGCCTGGCTCAGCGCGGCGTGCTCACCGTGTCCCTTCCAGCCGACCGCCCTGGCCTCAGCCAACGCAGTGCCGACGGCATCTGGAGCGGCTATGCCGTTGACTTTGTGCGGGCGATGGCTGAACAGCTGTTTGGCAACCCCGCCCTGGTTCTCTTCGCCGAACCCGTTGGCGATGCCGAACGGCTGACCTCTCTTCGCAACGGCCACATCGATCTGGCCCTGATTGATGGTGATGGCATTGCCGCCGATCTAGCCGGTGATGCCGACCGCAGCTGGACCCTTCCCGCTGCCGGTCCCGCCGGACCACTCACCTTCCTCCTCCCCGAGAACGAGACCCGCTTCCGGCAGACCATCAATCGCCTGTTGCAGACGCCCCTGCAGGCCCTGCGGCTGGGCCTCAGTTCATCCAATCTTCCCGTTGCCGACGCCCCGGAGCTGCCGACCCAGGTGCGCCGTTTCCTCGATCTGGTCGCCCCCCCCTCCAGCTCAGATGCCGGCGCCGGCCTGCCTCTTCAGCAGGGCTTCGTGCGGAAGGTGCTCAACCGCCTCGGAAATGCCTCCCAGCTCTGGCAACGCTTCTTCGGCCCCGATGCCCCTGCCGGCCGCACCATTGATCCTGCCTCCACTCCCCTTGATCTGCCGCTGGCCGGGCCGGCCCTCCAGTCGACGGCGCTCGACTGGCGGAAGGATGACGCCCTGGCGACCCTGCTCAAACGGGGCGAACTGCGGCTCGCTGTTGCCGCCGATAGCAGCGGCCAGCCCAACCTCAGCGCCCAGCAGCAGCGTCAGCTGCTGCAGCTGGTGGCCGCCCTTGGCCGTGAGGGCAACCCCCTGCCGCTGAAGTTCGTGACGATGGGCTCCGCGAATGAAGGACTCGACCTGTTGGTCAGCGGTGCCGTGGATCTGCTGCTGCCCGATGCCTTTAGTACCCTCTGGTTCGATGGGGTCGTCGGCGTTGACAGCATCGCCGGCGATGCCGACGATTCGGCCGTGCTGCTCGTCACCCGTTCCAGCGGAATCAAGGGCTTCAGCGACCTCGACGGCAGCCGCCTGGGCCTGAGTGGCGGCAGCCAGGTGGCCACGGCCCTGAGCATGCAGCTCAGCCAAGTCGGCGTGCAGGCCTCACTGGTGTCTTTCTCCAACAGCGAGGATGCATTGCAGGCACTGCAGCGGGGGCGTCTGGATGGGGTGGTCCTGCGCCGCAGTGTCGTCAGCGACGCCCAGCGCCGGCTGGTGAACCTGGGCATCGACACCATGCCATTGCCCGACCCGGTGTATTCCGGCACGAGCCAGTGGCTGGTGGCCGCTGACCAGTCGCCCCTGCGCGACACGCTCCAAGCCGTCACGATCGTGCTTGGTCGCGCCCGCGACCTTGGGCTGCAGCGCAGCCAGGTCGAGGACGCCTACCGCCAGGTGCAGGAGGGCAGTGCTGCCCCGGCACTACAAAAGGTCTTCGATCCCGACGGCAACCGTGGCCGCGATGGGGTTCTCAGTTCCTCCCAGATTCAACGCCTGCTGCTCACGGCCCTCGACTGACGCGCATCACCCCGATTTCTATCCACCCTGCGTCACCGCTGTGCCACCTCGCCAAGACCTGCTGCCTGCGGATCAGCTGCCCTACCTGCTGTGTGACCGGCACCAGCTCAGCTGGCGCCTTGAGCATTCTTTCAAGGTTGAGATCGGAACGGGTCTGCTCTCTTCTCGCTACGTGCTCGGCATCGCCAGGGAATCGATCGCACCGCACACCTGGAATGCCCTGTTGCACGACCTGCAGCTTCCCGAGCACCATCCCGGCCTCATGGCCACGCTGGCGGCAAACTTCCAGCAGGCGTCCACGGTTTATCTGGGCTTCGAGCAGCGGCAGAACGGCGGCAACCTAAGGCTCTACCTCGAGTACTGGGATGAGGTGGTAAGGCGCCTTCGCAAGACACCTGCGGCCGATATCCAGGCCTGGCAGGGCAGCGAGCCACCCCTTTGGTCCATGGGGGTGGGCTACAAATGGCCCGATGACGACATCCATCGTCTGTGCATCACCCGCTACGGCGTGCGCCCGTTGCTGGAGCCCCTGCAGATCCTGGAACGGGCCCGACAGCTGCTCGTCGGCCAGCATTTGACTGGTGGCGATGCTGTAGCAGGAGCCGTTCTGGCTCTGATGCAGTACATCCTGGCCAGCAGGACCACAATTTCTCCGGTGTTTCTGGAAGTCGACGAACCAGGCAGCCCACGCCGTTCCTTTGATCTCTGTGTGCACCGCTATGGGTTGAGGCTGGTCGATGTGGCAAACCTGCTGCAGCCAATGCTTCGTTCATGCCTGGGGCCAACCGTAAGCCTGCAGGATGCCCTCGGGGGACATTCGCTCCAGTCGTGGCTCTCCCACTTATCAGCAGGGATCTCGCGTCAGGGCCTCCCCTATGCCTGCATTTATTACGAGCCTGCTTAGAGCAACCCGTATCGATCGCTGGGGCTCATTAGCGCCTCCGCCCGCGGCGATCTGGGCCGAGCCTGTGCGCATCTCTCTACCGTGGTACTGGTGCTTGCTCCGAGCACAGGTGGCCCAGCGAGGGCGACCGGCAGGAAGCCCTGCGCCGCTGTGATCGGTTGTCGCTTGCCCAACTGCAGATGGCGCCAAGGGCAAACTGAGCCTCCCCCGTTTTCAAGGACAGTGTTTAGAGAGTTGCTTTTACACTGACCCCATGAAAACCAATGATCACAATGAATGCCCCTTCTACGCCACGCCGTTACAGCGATGAACAAAAAGCAGAGGCTATTGATTTCTGCCTAAAGGAAAACCTCTCTTGCGCTAAAGCAGCTCAACGGCTTGGCTTGCATCCAAGCATCCTTTCCCGTTGGTTGCGGCAATATCGCATTGATCAAGGAGAAGCACTACC
>Ga0247837_1003016_pt1 | contig 30350 bp, 18 predicted proteins | sample LaCtaG_2_FD_187115 | JGI IMG/M metagenome (GOLD analysis project Ga0247837, IMG submission 187115) | Freshwater microbial communities from meromictic Lake La Cruz, Castile-La Mancha, Spain - LaCruzMarch2015_14.5m | ecosystem: Environmental > Aquatic > Freshwater > Lake | place: Spain: Castile-La...
CAGTTTAGCTGGGAAAAGGTGCTAGCTAACCGCTGCAGCGTAGACTGTATTAGAGGGCAGCGTCGAATGCGGAAGAAATAAGCCTGGTGCAAGGACCGGGTTGACGGTTGGGTGATTCTGCCTCGACGGTGTGGTCATGAAAACCGTTCTGCTTTCGTTCTTGATCATCTTCACTTTGGCCGCCTGCACCCGGGAAGGCCAAAATCAAATTGGGCGTTCGATTCAGAATTGGACCGGGGTGAATGGCGTCCTGGAAATCTATGCGGGTGAGAAGCTGGTGAAGCGTTTCATCCAGATCGACAAGCTCACCACTGCTTCCTCTACAACCGGCAGTGAAGCTCGGCCATACCGCTATGGCTACGGTGTGCTTGACGAGAACCTGAACAGTCAAAAAGACAGTGGCGAGAAGAAGGTCTACTTCGAGTTCAGTGACCACTCGACCAACTACATCTTCTTCGAGAACCCGCACTGAAGGCAGTATCGCTGCGGATGAATGGCTGATTTCGCCTAAAAGTTGTCAGCGTGGAGAAGGGGGGCATGTCCGTTATAGTCCTCACACGTCACCGATTTATGCACCTTCGATTTGCTCTGCTCTTCGCCCTTCTGGGTTTCTCATCCTTGGCCACTGCGGCTGAGGGGCCTCTGCGTGTGCTGTGCCTGCACGGTGCCATGATGTCAGAGTCAGAACGGTCCGGCATCGCCACCCTGATGCGTGACTTGGGGCGTGATGGCATTTGGTTTGATGTGCGCGACGCGGCGGATGCCGAAGAGCCGTCCGCACTCGCGCTCTACGACGTGGTGATGCAACCCGCTGCCTTGAGCACGCTGGTGAAAGCCAAGCCCATGCTCATCCTGCCGAAGGTGGTAGACGCGGCTAAGGTGAAGGCTGATCTCTTGCAAGCGGTGGGTGATGGGCGGAAGAAAAGATGGGCGGCTTTCTTGGCGCAGCGTGAACTGGAGCAGCGCGAACAGCACCCGCAGGTGGCGAACTATGAGAAGCGCCCGGAGCCGCTCACCTTCCAGAAGCCGTTCTCTGTCAAGGGCAGCATGGAGCGCACCCAAGTGCCTGCCGACTGTGAGTTGAAGCTCTTCGCTTCAGAGCCTGACATCGCCAAGCCCATTGCTTTTGCTTGGGACGAGCTGGGTCGCTGCTGGGTCGTAGAAACACGCGACTATCCGCACGGGATCAAACCGAGCGGTGAGGGTGAGGACAGCGTGAAGATCTGCGAGGATACGGATGGCGATGGCAAGGCCGACAAATTCACGGTCTTCGCCGACAAGCTGAATCTGCCCACGGGCATCGTGTTCGCTCGCAAAGGCATCATCATCGCCGCGCCGCCCAAGTTTATCTATCTCGAGGACACCGATGGTGATGACAAGGCCGACAAGCGCGAGGTCATCATGGACTGCTGGGGCATCCGCGACACGCACGCCCAAGCCAGTAACCTGCACTACGGCTTCGACAACTGGATCTACGGCTGCGTCGGCTACAGCGGCATCGAAGGCTACGTCGGCGGAAAAAAGCATCAGTTCGCCATGGGAACGTATCGCTTCAAGCCGGACGGCAGCGCCTTGGAGTTCCTGCATCAGTTCACCAACAATGCCTGGGCGCACAGTACCAACGACGCGGGCGATCAATTCGGCGGCACGGCGAACGGTGCGCCTATTTTCTTTGGCGGCATCCCTGCCACTGCTTATCCCGAAGGCCGTGGTTTCACGGCGAAAAAAATCAACGTTGTCGATACTTGCCACACCATCACGCCGAACTTTCGTCAGGTGGACGTCTTCGGCGGCTACACCGCCGCCGCTGGCAGCAACTTCATCTACAGCGATGCTTTGCCCGCTCGTTTCCAAGGCAAAGCCATGATCTGCGAGCCGACGATGAAGGTCGTGGCCCTTCTGGACATCCAAGACGACGGCGCAGGCTGGAAAGCGCTCGACTTCATGAATATCTACGCCAGCAGCGACGAATGGAACTCCCCCGTCCACGCCGAAGTCGGCCCAGACGGTGCCGTGTGGGTGGCCGATTTCCAAAACTTCATCATTCAGCACAACCCAACGCCTAGCAAAGAACGCGGCGGCTTCGTGGCAACCACGGGCGTCGGCGGTGCGCATGAGAATGACCTGCGGGATCACTCGCGCGGGCGGATTTACCGGATTGTGGCGAAGGGCACGAATCCAAGGGCGTTGGGTGCTTCAATACAGTCCACAAAGCTCGACGCACGACTTGCGGCGCAAAGAGCCATTGTGGAAGCCAAGTCTGATGACGCTGGAGGACATGGTATCGAGGGACTTCAAAAGGTCGCTTCGTATAATGGAGAAGGCACGGCAGCCATCCATGCGCTTTGGTCTCTGCATGGCCTTGGCAAGTTGGATGCCAAAGTTCACCAAGCTGCTTTGATCTCGCTTGATCCCAAACTCCGCCGCAACGCCATCCGCGCCCTCGGCAGTGACAAAGCCGCACAGGATCTTTTCTTCGGCTCCGGCGTGTTTTCTGATCCCGATCTCCACACACGTCTCGCGGCCTTCGTGAAGCTCGCAGACTTCCCCACCACGCCGGAAATCCAGACGCTCGTCAAAAAACTCGCGGCTGATCCGACCGTGAAGGCGGACGAATGGCTGACTGAAGCCGCCAAGATGCTCGGCAAGAAGCACAAGGCGCTGAATTACAAGGAAGGGCCGAACCTGCTGCCCAATCCCGGCTTTGAAGAACTCGCTGCCGACAAGAAAACGCCCGTGGGCTGGAAGCGTCGTGATTACGGCACCAAGCCCGGCAACAAAGGCGCCTCCTGGGGCATCGTTATCGACCCAAAGATGGTTCACAGCGGCAAGCACGGCTTCCGTGTCATCACGCGTGAGGATGGAGACACCAGTTTCTTCGCTGAAGTGGCTTTGAAGCCGAATACCGAGTACAAACTCAGCGCCTGGGTCAAAACGCATGCCTTCAAAGGCAAAGCCAGCCTCAACGACCACATCGGTCGTGCCGAGACGACCAAGCTCACTCGCAATCAGGACTGGACCGAAGTCGATGTGACTTTCAACAGCAAGGACCGCCCCAAGGCCAGCATCAACCTCCTTCAAGTCGGCAAGGGCGACACTTATTACGATGACGTGAAGCTGTGCGAACTCATCATGGAAACCGAGGACGACGCTTCCAAGCTCGTTGGCGATGTGAAACGCGGTGAGAACATCTTTTGGACTCACCCAGTCGCCGCCTGCAAGAACTGCCACATCCTCAAAGGGCAGGGGAGCCCAGTCGGCCCCGCACTTGATGGCATCGCCACCCGCAAGGACGCCGCCTACATCTTTGAGAGCCTGATCAACCCCAACGCCAAACTCGCCGAAGGCTACACCGCCACGCCGATCAGCCCGATGCCGCCGATGAATTTGATTCTCAAGCCCCAGGAGTTCGCGGATGTGAAGGCGTTCATCCTGTCCTTGAAGGAGTAGCCGGGGCAAACGTCGAGCCACCACACAACGGAGATAGCTGGAGGCATGGCCATCCTGGCCCCAATCCTGCGTCAGACGTGTCATGCCAAAATGCTTGACCTGTCCCGACATCCCACGCTTACTGCAAGCACTGGAACCTCCGCACGCAGCCGATGCGTCGGTTTAACTTTTTCCCACGAATGGCCTCCGTTGACCTCCGACACTTTCTTCCTACTGCCTCACGGTCCTGCTGGTGTCTGATGCTGGCCTTTTTTCTGGTTTGTCCTCTGGCGCAGGCTTTTGACACCGTGATACTGGACGCCGGGCATGGCGACTTCGACCGTGGGGCTGGGATCGGGTATGTTTACGAGAAGCATCTGGCGCTAGACACTGCGCGGCGGGTGGAGCAGCTCCTGAAAAAAGAGGGTCTCAAAGTCATCATGACCCGCAGCCGTGATGTCTTCATCCCCCTGCAGGACCGCTCCGCCACTGGCAACCGCTATCCTAACGCCATCTTTGTCAGCATTCACTACAACTACAACCGAGGCGGCAGCGGCGCGGGGGTGGAGACTTTTTACCATTTCACGCGCGGCTACACCCTGGCCGCCTACATCCAGGCCTACCTGGTGCAGCGCACGAACATGACGAATCGGGGCGTGAAGCACGCCAGCTTCCACGTCATCCGCGCCACTTCACGGAACCCGGCGGTGTTGGTGGAGTGCGGCTTTGTCAGCAATGCCACCGAACGCGCACGGATGCTGACGGGCGAGTTCCGCCTGCGCATCGCCGAGGGCATCGCGCAGGGCATCGTCGCCTACAAGCGCACTTCTAACTGACCTGTCATGTTAGTAACACGCCGCCAGATGCAGCAGGCGGAGGAGAGTGCCTTTGCTGCCGGAGTGAACGCGGCGGACCTGATGGAGCAGGCTGGATGCGGGATCGCCGCAGTGGTTCGGCAGTTCTTTCCCGAGCCAGGCACGCTGATCGCGTTTCTCGGCAGCGGCAACAACGCCGGGGATGCCCTGGTCGCCGCGCGGGAGTTGGAGCGCGCCGGATGGCAGTGCTGTGCGCGGCTCAGCTCTGAGCCGGAGCGCATGAAACCTTTGCCCTTGGGGTATTTGCGCGCTTTGCCTAACCTCAAAGTGCTTGTGGATGCACCGGAAAGAAATTGGTGGAAGCATGGTCCACTCGTGCTGCTGGACGGGCTGCTGGGCATCGGCGCGATTGGGGAGATGCGGCCTGCGGTGCGCGCCCTGGCGGCGGAGATGAACGCGCTGCGCCTGAGCCATCATGCGGTCACTGTGGCGATGGACATCCCCTCGGGCCTTGATGCCGACACGGGCCTGCCAGACGCGGACTGCGTCATCGCTGATGTAACTGCCAGCGTGGCGCAGGTGAAAGCCGGACTCTTGGCGGATGCTGCGATCAGCCACGTCGGCCGCATTGCCCTGGTGCCGCTGCCGGAGATCAGCGCAGTGGAGGGGGATCGCGGTGCCCTGGCCCTGACTCCCGGTGCGCTCCGGGCGTGGCTGCCACGGCGTATGTTTGATTTTCATAAAGGCCAGGCTGGGCGTGTGGGCATCATCGCCGGATCACGCGGTTTTCTCGGCGCGGCGGTCCTGGCCTGCCTGGGCGCGTTGCGTGCAGGGGCTGGGCTGGTGGCGCTGCTGGTCAAAGAGGACGCCTATGCTCTGCTGGCGGCGATGGTACCACCGGAGGTAATGGTCAGGCCCGTGAAGGATTACCGCGAGGCTCTAGAGATGCGTTTTGACGCGCTCGCCATCGGTCCAGGACTGGGCTTTGCCGCGCAGGATGAATACCTCGCTGTGCTGCGCGCGATCACAGCGCCTGTCATTGCCGATGCGGATGCGCTCACCGCAATGGCTGGAAGCGCGGTGCAGATGCTGCGCGACTGTAGCGGCCCACGGCTGCTTACGCCGCATCCGGGGGAGATGGCGCGCCTGTGCGGCAGCGCCCCGGCTCTGCTGGAACAATCCCGCCGCGAGCAGGCGGAAACTTTTGCCGCCCTGATCCCCGGTCACACCCTGCTGCTGAAAGGTGCGCGCACCGTGATTGCTACACAGGGCATGCCGACTCTCTTTAACACCACCGGCCATCCAGGGATGGCCACCGGCGGCATGGGGGATGTCCTCACAGGTGTCTGTGGTGCGCTGGCCGCGCAGGGCATTCCGCTGCATCGGTCTGCGGGCCTAGCGGCCTGGTTCTGCGGACGCTCTGCAGAGCTATCGGCCATGCACTTGCATCCGCATTCGGTTCTACCTACCGATGTCGCGAGCCATCTCGGTATGGCGATGCATTACCTGGAAAGAGGTTGGGAATGAGCAGGCTGTGATTTTTTTGCAGCTCTGTGTGCAGCGAGAATAATTATGGAAATTATTGATTCATTTCCCTGGAGTGGTTAAACTTCCAGGATGCCGGTCCATTCCTCGTCCGCCAAGCGCCTCCTGTTCGTCCTGGGCACCCGCCCGGAGATGATCAAAATCGCGCCTCTCATCCTGCAAGTCCGCGCGCAGGGCGGACAGGCCATGCTGGTGAACAGCGGCCAGCACGCGGACCTGCTGACACCGCTGTTTGACCTTTTCCGCATGCATCCTGACCACGACCTGGCCGCCATGTCCCCCGGCCAGCCTTTGAACCTTCTGGTGGCAAAGATCATTGAACGGCTGGACCCCGTGCTGGAGCAGGAGAAACCTGATTACGTCATCGTGCAGGGAGACACGGCCACGGCGATGGCGGGCGCGCTGGCCGCCTTTAACCGCAAGATTCCCGTGGGCCATGTCGAGGCCGGCCTGCGCTCCGGCAATCCCCTCAGTCCTTTCCCGGAGGAGATGAACCGCCGCATCGTCACGCAGCTCGCCACGCTGCACTTTGCCGCCACGCCGCGCAACCGCGCGACTCTGCTGGCCGAAGGCGTCGCGGACTCCCAGATCATAGTTACGGGAAACACTGTGGTGGATGCGCTGCAACACACGCTGGGCACGACCTTCCCAAGCACCGGGATGGTGGAGCTGCGCGGCCAGATCGCCGGGCGGAAGGTGGTGCTGCTGACCACGCACCGTCGTGAGAACTTTGGCGACACCATGCGCACGCACCTGCGCCTGCTGCGCCGCTTTGCAGAGGAGCACCCTGAGCTGTGCGTAGTCTTTCCCGTGCATCCGAATCCGGCGGTGAAGGAGGCTGCAGCGCAGGAGCTTGGCGGCTGCGACCAGATCATCATCACCACGCCGATGGGCTACGCCGACTTTGTGCATCTGCTGGCAGAGGCGTGGCTGATCGTCAGCGATTCCGGCGGCATCCAGGAGGAGGCCGCCTCGCTGGGCAAGCCGATCCTCGTGCTGCGCGAGAACACCGAGCGGCCCGAGGGAGTCGAGGCCGGTGTGGCCCGCCTCGTGGGCGAACGCGCCACGGATCTGGCGGGGCTGCTGACTGAGGCCGTGGCTGACCAGGCATGGTTCGCCCATGCGGCGCGCGCGGAGAAGGTTTTCGGTGATGGTCATGCCAGTGAGCGCATCGCCACCGCGCTGCTGGGCGGCGGCCTGAACCATGCCGCCATTCCTGAACCGGTCTCCCTCAGGCTCGCCGCCTGACGAATCACCCCCCCCCTGAGAACCGTGAACTTGACAGCCAGCGTCTCCCTCGATCTCGACAACCAATGGGCCTATGTGAAGACCCAGGGGCTGGACGGCTGGCAGGACTTTCCCAGCTACCTCGATCTCGTCGTGCCGCGCATCCTCGACACGCTGAAGCAGGCCGGACTGCGCATCACCGTCTTCGTCGTCGGCAAGGATGCCGCGCTAGAGAAGAACTACGGCGCGCTGCGCAGCATCGCCGAGAGCGGGCACGAGATCGCCAATCACTCCCACATGCATGAGCCGTGGCTGCATCTTTACAGCAATGAGGAGCTGCAGACCGACTTTGATGCGGCAGAGGCAGCCATCGAGTCGGCCACAGGGGAGATGCCGCGCGGCTTTCGCGGTCCCGGCTTCAGCACCTCAGCCGCCGTGCGGGCGCTGCTGACCCAGCGCGGCTATGCCTATGACGCCAGCCTTTTCCCCACCGTGCTCGGCCCGGTGGCACGGCTGTATTTCTTCATGACCTCAAAGCTGCCGCCGGAGGAGAAGGCGAAGCGCAGGGGGCTTTATGGCTCCTTCTCCAGCGCCTTCTCACCGCTGACTCCCTACCAGATCGTGCCGGGCCTGATGGAGTTGCCCGTGACCACCATGCCGCTGCTGCGCACGCCCGTGCATCTGAGCTACCTGCTCTTTCTGGCACAGTGGTCCATACCGCTGGCACGGGCCTACTGGGACATGGCGGTCGCATTCTGCCGGATGACGGGCGTCGCGCCCTCGCTGCTGCTGCATCCCACGGATTTCCTGGACGCCACCGATGTGCCCGCGATGAGCTTCTTTCCCGCCATGCGTGTGCCTGCGGCTAGGAAGATCGAACTCGTGCGCCACACCCTCACCAGCTTGCTGGCGCATTGGGAGGTCGGCACGATGGCGCAAGTGGCGCGCGCAGTCACCGGGCCTGCCAAGCTGGAGCACTGCGAGCTGCGCGTCCATCCCTGAACCGATCACAGAACCCAAAAACAAAGAACAAAGAACCCCCAACCAAGAACCAAATCATGAGCCTCCTCCGCATCCAAGACGTCGCCCTCGTCCTGCCGGCGTTCAATGAAGAAAAGGACCTGCCCAACCTGCTCGCGCGCATTCGCGAGACCCTGGTCGGCCAGTCCTTCCGCTACCAGGTCATCGTCGTGGACGATGGCTCAAAGGACCGCACTGCCGAGATCGCCGAGGCTGCGGCCAAGGAGATGCCTTTGCGCCTGGTGCGGCATGAGGTGAACAAAGGTCTCGGCACGGCCATCCAGACGGGCCTTTCGGAGGCCATGAAGGTGGCAGATGCCGTCGTCGTCATGGACTCTGACAACACTCATGATCCCATTAACGTCATGGCGATGGTGGCTGAGCTGGAGAAGGGCGAGGCGCACATCGTCATCGCCTCGCGTTTCCAGAAGGGCAGCGTCATCGTCGGCGTGCCGCCCTTTCGCCAGGTGCTCAGCATCGGCTGCTTCCTGCTGATGAAGACGCTCGTGCCCTTCCGCCATGTGCGGGACTACTCCACCGGCTTCCGCGCCTATCACAGCAGTATTTTGCAGCGCATGGCCCTGGCTTATGGAGAAGGCAAGCTCGTCGAGGAGAGCGGCTTCGTCTGCATGCTGGAGGTGCTGCTGAAGCTGCGCGCCATCGGTGCCCGCGCCTGCGAGATCCCCTATACTCTGCGCTATGATCTCAAGGCGGGCGTGAGCAAGCTAAAGATCATGCGCACCCTGAAGCGCTACCTCGTGGTCGTGAACCGCTACCGCACCCGTAGGCCGGTCACGGTGGGCGCGACAGCTCTGGCACAGGCGCAGGGCAGCAAGGCGTGACCGGCCATGACAGCATCTGCACAAAACATCGCTGTCCTCGGCGCTGGCATCAGCGGGCTGACCTGCGCCCTGCGCCTGGCGGAGCAGGGGCAAAAGGTCACACTCATTGAGGGGTCCGACCAGCTTGGCGGCCTCGGCACTTTCTTCCAGCATGACGGGCGCACCTTTGAAAAGTTCTACCACTGCCTACTGCCCAGCGATGGGCCGCTGCTGGGCGTGCTGGACTCGCTGGGGCTCGGCGCTGACGTTTACTGGAGGCCGTCCTCGTTCGCGTATGCGGACACGGGCCGCATCTTCCCGCTGAACACGCCGCCGGACCTGCTGCGCTTTTCCCCGCTGCCCTTTGTGGACCGTTTGCGCGTTGGCTTCACTGGCGTGTGGGGTCGCGTGGCCTCTGCGCGCGGGCTGGATGACATCACCACAGCGCGCTGGCTGGAGGGGCTTTCGGGCCGCCGCGCCTTTGAGAAGTTTTGGAAACCGATGCTGGAGGCCAAGTTCGGCGACCGCTACCCGGACGTGCCTGCACTTTGGTTCTGGACGCGCTTCAACCGCGAGAAGGGCCAGAGCAAAGGGGAGGTCAAAGGCTACCTGCGCGGTGGTTACAAGCGCATCACGGATGCTTTTGCCAAACGTCTGCGAGAACTCGGCGTGAACCTCCAGATGCAGAGCAGGGTGGAGCGCGTGGACCTGGATGCCGGGGGCCGCCCGCTCATCGTCACCCAGCACGGGGAGCAGAGCTTTGATCAGATGATCGTCACCATGCCCTGGCCGGCCTTTGCCAAAGTGGCGGGTCAGGAGTTGAGACAGCAGTCGCCCGCTCTGCACTGGGGCATTGATTTCCAGGGCGTCATCAATCACGTTCTGTTCTTGCGGCGTCCGCTGACCCGGCACTACTGGCTGGCCACGCCGGAGGTCGCGCATCCCTTTGACGGCGTGGTGGAGACCTCCACGCTCACCGATGAGGCCGACCGCGGCTCGGGCCGTCATGTCGTCTATCTCACGAAGTACCTGCACCGCGACGACGCACGCTTTGCCCAGCCGGAGGCAGAACTGCAACAAAATTGGTTCGCCGCCCTGCAGCGCCTGTTTCCCGATGTCAGCGAGTCCGATGTCGAGGCGCAGTTCGTCTTCCGCGCGCACTTTGTGGAGCCGGTCTATACCTGCGGCTACCTGAAACGCCGTCCGCCGGAGGTCATGGTGCCGGGGCGTGTCTATCTGGCGACCACGGCCCAGGTTTACCCGGCGGTTACCTCCTGGAATGGCAGCGTGACGCAGGTGGACCGGACCCTGGCGGCGATGCGCGATCAGCCGCCGCAGAGACAGCAGCCGCAGGCAAATGCAGGTCGGCCTGGGGAAGTTCACGCGTCGCCCGCGCCGCAGCCGTGCTGCTGAAGTTGGCAAAGATTCTTCTTCCGTGCGGCGGCTTCCCGCCTTCCATCCGGCGGTCATGCCCGAAGTCACCGCCATCAGCAAGTATGCCTGCCCCGCCTGCGGCGCGGAGGCCGTGTGGACGCCTGCAAAGAAGGCGCTCGTGTGCCCCTATTGCAGCACCGTCTCCCCGGCGGAGCTGAAGGCGGACGGCTCCCTGATTGAGGAGAGCGACCTCGTCGCCGCGCTGCGCGCCATCTCGGATGACCAGCGCGGCTGGGCGGCAGTGCGCAAGACCGTGAAATGCCGGAGTTGCCAGGCGATCTCGGTCTTCGATGAGAAGCGCGTGGCGCAGCGTTGCGACTTCTGCGGCTCCCCCGCGCTCATCGCCGTGGATGACATCCAGGCGCCCATCCGGCCCGGAAGCCTGCTGCCTTTCAAGATCGCCGACACAAAGGTGCGCGAGCAGATACGCGCCTGGTACGGCAGCCACTTCTGGGCGCGCAGCAATCTGGGGGACAAGGCGCTCACCGATACCCTGCACGGCCTTTACCTCCCTTACTGGACGTTTGACGCCCACGCCGAATGCCCCTGGGAGGCCGAGGCTGGCCACTACTATTACACGACCGACAGCGAGGGCCGCCGCCAGCGGCACACGCGCTGGGAATACGCCAGCGGCCATGTCAGCCACGACTTCGACGACGTGCTGGTGCCCGCCTCAAAGGGCGTCCACCCGGCGCTGCTCAGCGATCTGGAACCCTTTCCCACCACCGGGGAGCTGGTGCCCTATGATCCGGGCTATCTCTCCGGCTGGGTCGTGGAGCAGTATCAGGTGGACCTCATCCAGTCGGCGCAAAACTCACGCGACCGCATGACGAGCCTGCTGGAGCAGGAATGCGCGCGCTGCGTACCGGGGGACACGCACCGGAACCTGCGCATCGCCCCAGAGTTCAGCGCGCAGACTTTTAAACACACGCTGCTGCCCGTCTGGCTCCTGACCTACACCTACGGCACGCGCAACTACCAGGTGGCCGTTAACGGAGTCACCGGCAAGATCACTGGAGAATACCCGCTGAGCTGGGTGAAGATCACCATCGCCATCGTGCTAGCCCTGATCATCTTGCTACTGGTCATGCGGTATGGCGGCTGAACAGATCAAAACGCTGGCTTCAGCGGCGATTCAAAAGGATGCAGATTGTCGCCCGGCGTCATCAGCAGCGGAGTGTTCGTGCCGTCCACGAAACTGCCGAAGCTCCCTGTGTTGAACTCTGGCACATCCGTGAAAACGTCGAAACCACCGGGCTGCTGGATGTTGACATGGACGCCGGGGTCCACAGTGACCTTTTTCGCGGCGAGAACGGTCTGCGGGCTGTTGAGCGTGGTATCGCCAGTGAACTGAATCTGGCCGTTGCTGCCTTGGGCATAAAGATGGATGAGCTGGTCGGCATTTATGGAGGTGCAGTTGCCGAGCACGAGACGACCATCAGTTCCGAGGGTGCGCGCACGGATGGAGTCACCAGCTAGGGTCACATTGTTCTCCATGGTGATGTTTCCCTGCGCACCATGCGCCTCCAGAAGAAAGGCCGGGCTGTCAGTCGCGGCGAGCGCGCGGAGGTTGGCGGAGCTTTTGATGGTGATGCCATTCTCAGCGATCATTTCAATGAGCGATCTGGCGTGGAGATTTGAATCATCAACGATCACGTTGTTGTCGGCGTGGAGGCGGATTTGGTCGGCCTTAATGACAGCATCATCGGCCATCCAGACATCATGCCCAGCATGGACGTAGAGCTTGCCGTAGGGCACGGCGATGGTTGGCGGCGAGCCGGGCGTGTTGACCGTCGGTCCCTGGATGGAGACATCGGAGTTCACGCTCTGGGCGGAGAGGAAGATGGACTGGTCGCTGCCGGTGATCTGAAAGTCCTGCTCGATGGCCAGATCATCATTTAGCGACGAGATGGCGATGGCGTCCAGCGCGTCATCCAGTGAGAGGACGCCCGTGGCACCTGAGGACGGGAAGTCCGGGAGTGTGCGCGGGGTGAGGGCGACCCGGTCACGGGCGGCGATGATGAGATTGCGTGGCCCGGTGCTGGAATCAATGTCCGGCGTGCCGACGATGAACAGGTTGTCGAACTTGAATAAGGCCCAGGTGCCGACATCGCTGAAGGGATCATCAAAAGCGGTGAAGGTGGGCGAGACGCCATAAATGAACTGGCTGGCGCTGCCATCCTGCGCCGGGGTGAAGGGCACGCCCAGCGCGGTGATGACGCCGGGGCTGAGGTTGTTGTTGAAGGTGTTGATGATGCCGCGTGTGTCTATCTGGCTGGTGCCGTCCACCTGGCTGGTGCCGGGGACAAACGGAAGGGCGCGGCGCTGTTGCGGCGTGAGCTTGCCGAGCAGCTCCAGCCGCGCCTCGCTGCTGAGGGTGACGGAGGTGCCGCGCCCCTGGAGCATGTAGGCGGTCTCCAGCAGCTCGCCCTTGGCCTTCTTCTGGTTCTGTTTGTCGAGGGCGTCATTCATCTGTTTGTCGTTGCCGAGACCGCCAAAGTCCTTCGCATCCAGCAGCTTCGAGGTGCGGCGCAAGCGCTGCAGGTCCACTTGGACAGGAGCTGGCAGGGAAGTGGCGTCCGGTCTGGTGATCATCATGTCGCCGGCGCTGATGGTGCGTAGTTCGCTGCGGCGGCTATTGAGAAACACATCCACCTCGCCTTCGAGGACGATGATCTTCACAAAGCCATCCGGGTCATACTCCATCATCACCGTGGTGCCGGTGACGGCAGCCGTGATCGCCGCCGTGCGCACGGTGGCACCGCCGAGTTGCTTGGGCACTTGAAGAAGCATGACCCCTTTCTCTAGGTTCAGATCACGCGACTTGGAGTCCAGCCGGAACACGGAGTTTGAGCCGAGGCGTGTGAGGGTCTGATCAGGAAACCTCAGCTCGGCGCGCGATTGCGCTCCCGTGGCCACGGCGGTCTGGCCGCTGATCTTGTCGCCGATCCTTGCCGCGGCGGCCTGCCTCTGCGGCGGCACCAGGCGCACGTCATTGATGATGCGTGTCACCTCCGCCTCCTTCAACGAGGCGGCATTGAGCAGTGCGGGAACGCAGAGGGGGAGCAGGAGCAGTCGCTTCATGGCGTTTAGAATTTGAGCTTCATGCCCAGGCCGAGTCCGGCGCTGACCGTTTCATAGTCGAAGAAGTTGATGTTTGAGTCATTGAGCGCGTGGCTGGCGGTGGCGTAAATCTCCACCCAATTGCGCGGGGAGTAAGTGACCGTGGCACCGAGGACGTGCAGCAAATCCTCGCGCTCAACCTTGCGGTAATCGAAGTAGGTCATGCGGTAGGCCAGCGAGATAGCCAGGTCGCGCATGATCTTGAAACGGTAAACAACATCAAGGGAGAATTCGTCACGGAAGACCTGATCCACGTCGTTTGTCAGATCCCAATCGGCGGTGAGGGCGAGCTGCAGGCTGTTGCGTCGGTCAAAGGTGATGAGCCGCTGGGCCGCGAGACGTGCGGAGAGGCTGTTGAGCAGGCTGTCTTGAAGGTTGTTGTTGGTGATGCGGGTGAAGCCGAAGGATCCCACGAACACGGTCTTCCAGAAGCGCGGCTCCACGTCCAGGATGCTGGCCATTGCTTCCATCGCCTCAAAGTCCAGGGCACTGCTGCGGCGGTAGCGGTACAGTCCCTGCGTGAGGCCGACATCGGCGAACCAATGACTGGCGATCTGCTGCTGCCAGCCCAGCCCGACCCGCCCTCCCCACATCCAGTCCGAAAGCTCTCCGGTAGCCACGTTGGCCGCATTGTTTGACCACAGGGCAAACTGGTCTGTGTAGGCACGAAAGGGGCGGTTTTTTGGCGTCTCTTTGAGGACGAGCTGCTGGCCGATGTCGTCATCCGCCTCTGAGGCCGAAACGAAGCCGTTCTCCTCACCAAGGTCGCGGTTCTTCATCTCATCCTCGTCGGTGGTGATGAGGCTGCGGTTTCGCAGACCGCCCGACTCAGGAAGACGAGAAGGGTCAACCTGGGCGACACCAGAGCAGGCCAGCATCAAAGAGAAGCCAATGACGAGGAGACTCGGTGCAGAGAAAGTTCGTTGATGGCGGTGAAAACGCAGCGTCATGGTCTGATGGTAATTATAGAAAACTAATAATAAAGGCAGTTCTTTGTCAACGCGGAGTTATGGAAATTTCCATTTTATGATGATAAAAATTGAGAATACTTTCAAGAATAAGATAGTTTTCTCTCTCTTGAGTCTGTCTTGTGCTGAGGTTTAGGTGAATTGCTCCAAAATTCCTGTCTTTGTGAAGTCTCCATCTTCTAGTCCCAGTCAGACCGCGCAGCGTGGTTTCGCCCTGCTGTCTGTCGCTCTACTCGTGGCCCTTGCTCTGGCTGCCGCGCGGGAGTGGTCCTGGACGGCAGCCCCCCTGCGGCAGATGGAATGGCGGATGGAGGACTACTGCCACCTGAGCGGCAGGTTGACGCCAGTGGACCCGGAGATCGTGGTGATTGGGATTGATGACGCCAGCCTCAGTCTGGAGAGCGCTTTTCCAGAGGATGTGCAGGCTTCCCGCCCGCTGCAATTGATCGAGAAGGGCTGGATATGGCCCCGCGAGGTGTATGCCCATCTGCTGGACTGCCTGATTGAGGCTGGCGCGGCGAAAGTGGTGCTGGACTTGATGTTTGCCACGCCCACTCCCGATCACCCAGAGTACGACGAGGCTCTCCGCGCCGCATTGGACCGGCATCGCGACAAGGTGGTCATCGGGGCTGACATCGAGACGCGACTGCTGCGTGGCAGCATGGTCGAGAACTTGGTCTCACCCGCAGAAGTGCTGCTGCCTGCCACGCGTCCGCTAGACCCCCGGATCGGCTTTCTCACCTACTGGCCGGATGGCGACAATGTCGTGCGCCGGGTGCGGACCGAGTTCGGACTTACGGACGATGTGGCCGACAGAGTGCCTTCATTGCCCGCTAGGGTGCTCGGAGACCGTCAAGGTGCCGCCCTCGGCCCCGGATTCCACCTGATCCGCTTCGGCGACCCAGGCGCGTATGCACCCATGTCTCTGCACGAGGTCTTCGTTCCAGACATATGGGAGAGCAACTATGTAAAACCAGGCATTATTGCCGGGAAGACCGTGTTCGTCGGGCCGACAGCACGGCATTTCCAGGACACGGTGATCACTCCGGTCGGGGAGCTGTTCGGGGTGCAAGTTCACGCGCAGGTCTGTGCAGCATTACGGGCCGGACAGGTGTTGCAAGAAGCACCGCCGCGCTGGGTGCAGTGGGCCATCGCGGCGGCGGCGCTGGCTGCCTCGCTGCTGGTCATGCTGCTCAAGCGGCCTCTGCTGGCGTTGGTGCTGCTCGTGGCCGGGAGCTTTGGCGGACTGTGGTTCCAACGTCATGCCTTTGATGTTTGGAATCTCGTGCTCCCCATGCTGACACCGCTGCTGGCCTGGAACGCCACCGGCATCTTCGCGCTGGGCTGGGACTTCGTGCTGGAGCGTAGGCAGAAGGAAAAGCTGCGCCGTGCCATCACGCGCTACTTTTCCCCTGACATGGCCGAGGAAATCCTGCGCAAGCCGGACTCCTACTTCCGCACGCTCGGCGGTGTGCATCGTGAGATCACGGTGCTGTTTTCCGACCTGCGCGGCTTTACCAGCCTCTCGGAAAAGCATCCGCCTGACCAGTTGGTGCGGCAGCTCAATCAATACCTTGAACGCATGGTGGAGATCACCTTTGGGAGGAAAGGGAGCATAGATAAATTCATCGGCGATGCCATCATGGCCGTGTGGGGGCGCATCCGCGATGAGGCGGATGACAAGGCGCTGACTGAGGACGCCTGCCTGGCCGTGGAGACCGCGCTGAAGATGCGTGAAGGGTTGGCCGAGCTAAACCAAGTCTGGGAGCGTGAAGGCTCGCCCGCGCTGGCCATCGGCATCGGCATCCACCAGGGCGGCGCCATCGTCGGAAACATGGGATCACCCGCGAAGATGGAGTTTACCGCCATCGGCGATTCCGTGAACCTCAGCGCCCGTCTGGAAAGCGCCACCAAGCAGTACGGCGTGGACATCATCGTCAGCCACTCAGTCTGGGAAAAGGCCGAGGCTCAGTTCGTCTTCCGCAGTGCCGATCTTGTGGTGGTGAAAGGCAAGGAGGTTCCCATCCATGTCCATGCCGTGCTCAGTAGCAGCGCCGTGCCGCCTCCGCCCGGCCTAGCGGACTACGAATCAGGCATCACCGCCTTCCGTGCCGGGGACTTCGCGCTGGCGCTGCGGGCCTTCAAGAGCGCTCGCATGGCCGGGCTGGACGATGAGCTGACCAGTCTTTACCTGCACCGCTGCGAGACACTCATCGCAAATCCGCCGCAGTCTTGGAATGGCGTCTGGGTGTTGAAGGAAAAGTAACGGCTCTCCGTGCAGCGGCATCGTTCCTGCTTATATCGTGCCAGATGACACCGACCAATCCATTGCGGGAGCACGGCTTCCGGCTACTCGAAGACGATCTGAAATTCCTTATGGAGGCCTTTGCTGCCGTGCTGTGCCGCATGGGCGAGGCTGCATTGGCGGAAAAGCTGCCCTGGCTCGGTGCCTGTAGCAGCGTGGGAGACGCCCCCAACCGCGCCCTCGGCCAGGCATTCTCTATCGCCTTCCAACTCCTCAACATCGTCGAGGAGCGTGCCGCCTCCCAGGTCCGCCGTTTGCGCGAAAAGGAGCACGGGCCGGAGGCGGAAAAGGGCATGTGGCCCGACAACCTCCGCGACATGAAGGCGCTCGGTCTCAGCGAGGCGGATATCCTCGACGTGCTGCGCGAGGTGCTCGTCGAGCCTGTCCTCACTGCCCACCCCACCGAGGCCAAACGCGAAAGCGTGCGCGACCTGCATCTGGACATCTACGGTCTCATGAACCGCCATGAGAACCCGGCCTTCACCCCGCGTGAGCAGGCACGCATCCAGAGCCAGCTCGAAACCCGGCTGGAAAACCTCTGGCGCACCGGCGAGATACACGTCACCCGCCCCACTATTGACGCAGAACTGCAAAACGCCTTGCACTACCTGCGCGAGGTCTTCCCGGAGGCCCTCTCTCGCGCCCACATCCATCTGCGGGAGGCATGGATCGCCGCCGGTTACGACGCGGAGTCCGTGGACAAACTGCCCCCGCTCATCCGCTTCGGTTCGTGGATCGGCGGCGACCGCGACGGGCACCCATTTGTCACCGCCGAGATCACGCAGAAAGCCCTCCGCGCAATGCGTGCGAACGCCCTGCGCGTGCATCGGCGCTCCCTGGAAGATCTGGCCCGCCACTCGCCCCTAAGTTCCCTTTTCCAAAAAACACCCGAAGTGCTCAGCGCTCTCGTCACCCGCCTAACTAATGAGTTAGAAGGCCAGCCCGGCGTGGACGTGGAATACATCCTGCAGCGCAACAAAGAGGAGCCTTGGCGCGCCGCCGCCTACCTCATGCGTGCCAAGATTCTGCTGGCAGCCGGAGATTCTGCGGCAGGCTACGCCAACCCGCTGGCCGTGGATGCCGACCTCATCTCCTATGCCGAGGCGCTGGAGTCCGTGGGTGCCGGGCAGTTGGTGAAGGAGTTCATCGTCCCCTTCCGCCGCAGGCTGGATGCCTTCGGCTTCCACTCTGCCACGCTTGATGTCCGTCAGAACTCCGCCTTCCATGAAAAAGCGCTCGATCAACTCCTGCGCGCCGCCGGGCTGATGGATGAGCGCCCGCTCAGCGCCTGGTCCCTGCAGGAAAAGCGCGCCCTGTTAGAAAAAGAACTCGTCTCCCCGCGCCCTTTCCTTGCCCCCGGCATGTCCGCCGGGCCGGAGGCGGACACCGTGCTGGCCTGTCATCGCGTGCTCGCCGCCCACATCTCCCGGCACGGCACGGCGGGACTCGGCGCGCTCATCGTCTCAATGACCCGGAATGTGGAGGATCTCCTCACCGTGTACCTCCTGGCGCGCGAGGCCGGGCTCATGGAGTGGGCGGGCGACGGCCTGCGCTGCCCGCTGCCCGTGACCCCGCTGTTTGAGACCATGGGCGACCTCGAGGCCGGTCCCTGCATCGTCGAGGAGTTCCTCAGCCACCACGTCACCCGGCGCAGCCTGAAGACGGAGAATCCCATCCTCCAGATGATGGTCGGCTACTCAGACTCCAACAAGGACTGCGGCATCCTCGCCAGCCAGTGGGCGCTCCACCGAGCCCAGTCCGCCCTCGCCGCTACCACCGCCCGACATGGTGTGAAGGCCGTCTTTTTCCACGGTCGCGGCGGCACCGTTGGTCGTGGTGCAGGCCCCACCCACTGGTTCATGGAGGCGCTGCCTCAGGGATCGCTCGGCGGCTGGCTGCGCATGACCGAGCAGGGGGAGACCATCGCGCAAAAATACGCCCACCTCGGCTCCGCCGTCTATCATACTGAGCTGCTCATGGCCTCCGCCGCAGCCGCCACCGCGCGGCATCGCCATGCCAAGCCGGAGTCCATGGATCTGCACGCTACCCTGGACCAGCTCGCCGGCTGGAGCCGCGATGCCTATCGCGCGCTGCTGCTGGCACCCGGCTTCATGCACTTCTTCCGCAGCGCCACGCCCATTGACGCCCTGGAGCACGCCCGCATCGGCTCCCGCCCTAGCCGCCGCACCGGCCAGGCTACGCTCGATGACCTCCGCGCTATTCCCTGGGTCTTCTCCTGGACCCAGTCCCGCTTCTACCTCCCCGGCTGGTTCGGCGCAGGCTCCGCGCTGGAAAAACTCCGCACTGAGGACAACGCCGCCTTCCTCGCCGTGCAGGCTGCGCTCGCCGCCTCCCCCTTCCTCCGCTATGTGCTGACCAACATCGAAAGCTCCCTCGTCAGCGCCAACGAGGATCTCATGCGCATCTACGCCAGCCTTGTGCCCGATGCCGCCATCCGCGACAGTTTCCTGGAGACCATCCTCGCCGAGTTCACCCGCACCCGCACCCTTCTGGAGGAGTTGTTCCGCGGTACCTTCGCCGCGCGCCGCCCCCGCCTCGCCTACACACTCGCCATCCGCGAGGAGCCCCTGCTCGTCCTCCACGCCCAGCAGGTCAATCTCCTCCGCGAATGGCGCACCCGCCAAAGCTCTGGCGACTCTGAAATCGCCGAGGCCATGCTGCCCGACCTCCTCATCTCCATCAACGCCCTCGCTTCTGGCCTGCGCACCACTGGGTGAGCCAAGTTGGTGTTGAACCACAGGCATGGCGTTACCCTGCTACGACGCCTAAAAATGTGCGTCGCGTTGTGAGATGAGTTTGGAATTGTGGTCCACTTGCGTACGTTCATCATGGTCATGAAAATCATCCTCGCCTTCGCTTGTCTTTGTTGTGCCGTTTTTGTTCAGGCTCAGGCCACCTTGCCGCAGGCGCTGCCACCTTACTACCGGGTGCGTTATGAGGCTTCGGCGCAGCCAGGAGAATTGGTTTATGGGGTCAGTTACACGGTATGGATTCCTCCGGGTGTGGGGACTTTGCGCGGCGTCATTGTGCATCAGCATGGCTGTGGGGAGGGGGCGTGCAGGGCTGGACAAACGGCGGCCTTTGATCTGCATTGGCAGGCTTTGGCAAAGCTGCATGGCTGTGCGCTGATGGGGCCTTCCTATGAGCAGCCGGAGAAGGCAAACTGCGCGCTGTGGTGTGATCCACGCAATGGCTCGAACGCGACTTTTCTGCGGGCGTTGAGTGATCTCGCTACGCAGTCAAAGCATCCTGAACTCACCACAGTACCGTGGGCTTTGTGGGGGCACAGTGGCGGCGCGAATTGGGCGGGCACGATGCTCATGCTGCATCCGCAGCGTATCGCGGCGGTGTGGCTGCGCTCCGGCTCGCCGCGCCTGGTTTCGATGGATGGCAAAGCACCGCCCTTGGAGATTCCGGCAGCGGCTTACCAGGTGCCGCTGATGTGCAATCTGGGGACAAAGGAGGGCGTGACTGTGAAGGAAGGGCGCTTTGCCAAGCTATGGGAAAGCACGGAGAAGTTCTTCACGGAGATGCGCGCGCAGGGGGCGCTCATTGGCGTGGCGGTGGACCCGCTGACGAGTCACGAATGCGGCAATCAACGCTATCTCGCCATCGCTTGGCTGGACGCCTGCCTCAGCGCGCGGTTGCCGCAGAAAGGTGTAGTTTTGCAACCGATGCCTACGGGAGCGGCGTGGCTCGGCCCCTTGCTAGGCAGTGTGGCGCTGCCTGCGGCGCAGTTCACGGGAGATGCGGGCAAGTCCGTGTGGTTGCCTAATGCCGCCATCGCCAAAGCATGGTCAGTTTATATCAAGGACACCGCCATTGCAGATAGCACGCCGCCGCCTGCACCAACAAACGTGAAGCTCAATGGCAATGAACTTACTTGGGAGGCTGAGGCTGATCTGGAGAGCGGACTCGCCGGGTTCATCGTTCAGCGCGATGGCATAGAGATCGCCCGCATTCCTGAAAAGCCTGCGAGTCCTTTTGGCCGACCCATCTTTCAAAAGAACAATTACAGCGACACGCCTTCGCAGCCGCTGGAGCAGATGCGGTTCACTGATCCCGCTGCGCAGCCGAGTGCGAAGTACCGCGTGATCGCGCTGAACACGGCGGGCCTAAAGTCGTTAGCGAGTGTGGAGAAGTAGTCTTTGTCCAAAAAGCCGCGCCCATGCCTTTAAAGTGTCTCCAAGCATGAACCCACATCGCCTTACCGCCCTCTGCCTCATCGCTACCAATCTCGCAGTCAGCGCTGCTGAACCTACGGGTAAACCGGATTTTGTCAGGCAGGTGCCTGGCCTCGTGGCCTTTTGGACGTTTGGGGAGGCAGCTGGACAGAAGCGTTTATCGTTAGGCACAGCTCAGGCGCATCCGCTGAGCGAGGTGAATGGCCCCATTGCTCGTGTAGAAGGCGGCCCTTTTTCAGGTTATGCGGCGGAGCTTAATGGGCGGCAGTACTTCGAGATCAAGTATGCGGAGACGGGGGATTTGAATATCTCCGGCAGGGCGGCACAGGTCAGCATGTACGCCGTCGTGCGCATCGTGAACCTGAAACAGAGCCGTACCATAGCGGGCATGTGGACGGAGGGGAAAGGCAGAGATGACGACACGGGCACGCGTCAGTACGCGCTGCTGATGAATATGCCCACCTATGGTGGTCCGCGTCAGCTCGTGCCGCATATCTCCAGCGAGGGTGGTGTGACGATGCGTGCAGATGGCACCAAATTCCCCTGGTGCGCGGACTATGCGGCGACAAAGATGGAAGTGCCTGAGGAGACCTGGTGTACGCTGGGCTTCACTTATGACTCGAAGTTTATCCGCGCTTACATCAATGGCGTGCTCGATGTTCGGCCACTCAACGCTGTAGCAGATAAGCGCAATGATCGTTACTTCACTCAAGAGGGGCCGGATGGCAAAGATCGCGGCATGAATCCATACTTCCACGGGCGCGGTATTTTCCAGTATGACCCAGCCCTGCACTCGAAGACCAAGATCGCCCCCTCAGACTTCACAGTGGGGTCACGCATGGCTGTTGGCTCCATGACGGGCGAGGCGACGCTGGGACGCTTCGGCGGTCTAGCGGTCTTTAATCGCGCGCTGACGGATGCTGAGATGATGAAACTGCACGCGGCGGCGAACCTCGGCGCGTTGAGGTGACTTTCCCTTCGCAACATGACCTTGAGCGGCATAAAATTGCAAGACTGCCGCGTACTAGCGGCATGATGCGTCCCGCCCTGTTGTTAGTGCTCGCCAGCGTGCTCCCCAGTCCTGGAGCACCAGTGGACTTTGTCATCGAGGTGCGGCCCATCTTTGAAAAGCACTGCCATGAGTGCCACGGCGCGCAGAGGCAGAAGAACGACTACCGGCTGGACATCAAAAAAATAGCGCTCACGGGCGGCAGCGATCACGCGCCGAACATCGTGCCTGGAAAGAGCGCGGAGAGTCCGCTGTTACGCTTCGTCAACGGCGCGGATGGGAAGATGCGGATGCCGCCCAAGAAGGGACTAGGCAGGACGGAGACAGAGATATTGAAGCGCTGGATAGACGAGGGGGCCGTGTGGCCTGACAACGCCGACACCGCGAAGCTGGAGGACCGGACAGACTGGTGGGCCTTCAAGCCCTTGCCTGGCAGCGGGCCTGGCAGCATTGATGACTTCATCAATGCAAAGCTCGTCGAAAAGGGACTGAAACCAGCACCGCATGCGGATGCGCGCACGCTGATCCGTAGGCTCAGCTTTGACCTCACCGGACTGCCGCCAACGCCGGAGGAGGTGGTGGCATTTGAGCAATCCTCCAGCCTTAATTTTCAATCCGCCTATGCCTTTCTCGTTGACCGCCTGCTCGCCAGTCCGCGCTATGGAGAGCGCTGGGCGCGGCACTGGCTGGACCTGGTGCATTACGGGGAGACGCATGGCTATGACAAGGACAAGCCGCGCAACAACGCCTGGCCCTACCGCGACTATGTGATCCGCGCACTGAACACTGACAAACCGTATGCGCGGTTTGTGGAGGAGCAGATCGCCGGGGATGTGCTGCACCCGGGCACGGTGGATGGTGTCACCGCGCTGGGACTTATCGCCGCAGGGCCGTGGGATTTGATCGGGCACATGGAGGTGCCTGAGTCGAAGACGGATGGCAAGATCGCCAGGCATCTGGACCGCGATGACATGGTGCAGAACACGCTGGGCACCTTTTGCAGCCTCACCGCGCAGTGCGCGCAGTGTCATGACCACAAGTTTGATCCCATCACCCAGGAGGACTACTACAGTCTCCAGGCCGTCTTTGCGGCTGTGGATCGGACGCATGTCAACTACTACGCCACGGACGACATCATGCGTCAGGCGCGTGACCTGGAAGCTCGGGCCACGGCCACAAAAGCAGCTCTCACAGCCCTCGAAGCCCCCTGGATTAAAAGGGCGGGCACACGCTACAGCGACCTCACACTGCTCATCGAAGGCGCGTCTGCGAATGCCACGAGGAAGCAAGGAAACATCACGCCTGACTTCGGCTACCACAGCTCAATCGCAAAGACGCAGGACACCCTGAAGTGGGTGCAGGTGGACCTGGGCCGCAGTGCCGACATTGAGAGCATCACGCTGCTGCCCGGCTATGACGACTTCAACAAGATCGGCGCAGGTTTTGGCTTCCCCGTGCGGTTCAAGATTGAGGTCAGCGACGACCTGGAGTTCAAGCAGGGAGTCACGCTGCTCTGGTGCCGGCATGACCAGACCTTCATGCACGACTTTCCCAATCCCGGCCTGCAGCCCTTCACCACCAAAGGCGCGGACGATGACGGCATTGAGGGGCGCTATGTCCGTGTCACTGCTACAAAGCTGGCACCGCGCAGCAACGACTTCATCCTCGCCCTCGCCGAGCTGCAGGTTTTTGACATGTACGGCAAGAACATCGCGCAGGGGCGACCGGTCACCTCGCTGGACTCGATCGAGGCACCGCCGCGCTGGCGCAGGGCCAATCTCACGGACGGTATCGCCCCGGTGGCACCGACCGCTGATGAGCGGGACAAGCTCAGTGCTGAGCGCGAGATCGTGCTGTTGGAGCAGACCGATACTGCGGGCAAGGCCAGACGGAATGAGCTGAAGCGCGAACTAGAACACATCGAGAAGCAGAAGGTCAAGCTCCCCGCACCGCAGCAGGTCTATGCAGCGGCGGTGCATGACGGGACGGGTGCCTTTCGCGGCACGGGCTACAACGGCGGCAGGCCGCGGCCCATCCATGTGCTGAAGCGCGGCGATGTGAAGACGCCTGACAGTGAGGTCGGCCCCGGCAGCATCCTGGCGCTATCGGAACTGCATGAACTGCCAGGCAGGTTTGAGAAGACGGACGATGAGGGCGCGCGGCGTGCCGCGCTGGCAAGATGGATCACCGACAAGCACAACCCGCTTACCTGGCGCAGCATCGTGAACCGTGTGTGGCAACACCACTTCGGACGCGGTATCGTGGACACGGCCAATGACTTTGGGCGCATGGGCGGAAAGCCGACACACCCGGAGCTGCTGGACTGGATGGCCGTGACGTTCCGCGATGAGATGGGCGGCAGTTTGAAGAAGCTGCACAAGTTCATCGTGATGAGCGAGACGTATCGTAGAGCGGTCCTGCAAGCGGGATCGTTCTACATTGATGCCAACAACGCCTTCCTCTCGCATCAGAACCGCCGGAAGCTGGATGCGGAGTCCGTTCGCGACAGCATCCTCATGGTCAGCGGCAGGCTCGATCTGACGATGGGCGGCCCCAGTTTCCAGGACTTTGTCATTGAGAAGCCGGAGCATAGCCCGCACTACCAATATCATCTGCATGATCCGAATGATCCCCGGAGTTGGCGGCGGAGCATCTACCGCTTCATCGTCCGCAGCCAGCAGCAGCCTTTTATGACCGTGATGGACTGTGCCGACCCCTCCATGCGGGTGGACAAGCGCAATGAATCCCTGAGTCCGCTGCAGGCTCTCGCGATGATGAACAACGGCCTCACGGTGGCGATGGCGTCACACTTCGCCGGGCGTGTGACGAAGGAAGTCTCTGGTCTTAATGCGCAGGTGCGCCGTGCCTTTGTACTGGCCTTGTCGCGCCCGCCCGCTGGGGATGAACTGCTGCCCATGATTGAGTACGCCCGGCGCGAAGGATTGGAAAACACCTGCCGCGTGTTGCTGAACCTCAATGAATTCAGTTTTGTGGACTGATCTGCTGGTGGTCTGCGGATGCCGACAATAAAGCTCGCCACACTGGAAGGAACCTGCCAAGGCTTTGGCTGTTCCAGCACCTAGCATGTCCTTCATCTCCCGTCTCCCTGCAGCAGTTCTGCTCTCCGTCCTCAGTCTTCTCAGCGCGTTCCTGCTGTTCCAGGTGCAGCCGGTCATCAGCAAGTTCATCCTGCCCTGGTTCGGCGGCAGTCCGGGAGTGTGGACGACATGCATGGTGTTCTTCCAGGTGGTGCTGTTCGCGGGCTATGCCTATGCCCACGCGCTGACACGGCTGCGCCCGCGCACGCAGCTCATTTTTCACGCGTTGCTCATGCTGGGTGCTCTGCTGTGCCTGCCGATCTCGCCCGCAGATTCATGGAAGCCTGCGGGGGATGAAGACCCGGTCGGGCGCATCCTGCTGCTGCTGCTGGGCACGGTGGGGCTGCCTTACTTTGTGCTCTCCAGCACCAGTCCGCTGGCGCAGGTGTGGTTCACGCGCGCAGTGCCTGGCGGCAAACCTTGGCGGCTGTATGCGCTGTCGAATTTGGGTTCGCTGGTGGCATTGTTGAGCTATCCGCTCCTCATTGAGCCGCGTCTGGATGTGACGGTGCAGACGGCACTGTGGTCCGGGGCGTTCATCGGCTTTGCGGTGCTGTCCCTGCTGCTGGCCTGGCGCAATGAGGGCGCGCTGACGTCCCAGGAAATCATAAGCGCGGAGAACGATGAGAGGCCCCGGTGGTGGCAGCGTGTGCTGTGGGTGCTGCTGCCCGCGCTGGCCAGCGTGCTGCTGCTGGCCACGACGAATCATGTCTGCCAGGACGTGGCAGTGGTCCCCTTCATGTGGGTGGCTCCGCTGAGCCTGTATCTGATCACCTTCATCATCTGCTTTGAGCATGAGCGCTGGTATGTGCGCGGCGTGTGGGCGCTGCTGGCGCTGGGCGTCGTATTCATCATCGCTGCGGAAAAGAAGATGCCTATGGACGTGACGCCGAACTACCTGGTGGAGGTGGCCTGGTGCTTTGGCGCGATGTTTCTGGGCTGCATGGTTTGCCACGGTGAGCTGGCACGGCTGAAGCCCGCGCCTGCACGCCTGACGGAATTTTATCTGATGATGTCCGCAGGCGGCGCGCTGGGCGGGCTGCTGGTCAGCCAGGTAGCGCCGCGTGTGTTCGTGACCTTCATGGAGTGGCCGCTGGGCCTGATCATGAGCCTGGTTGTCATCATGCTGGCGCTAGTCGTGGCCCTATGGCGGCTAACCGGGCGCTGGCTGTATGTCTGCTCCGCTCTGCAGGTCATTTCCTTGGGTGTTCTTGGGCGTTGGCTTTATCTGCAAAAGCCGGATGCAGGCAGCATCGGCGCGTGGCTACGCAGCCACATGCCAGCAGCTCTGGCGGCGGAGTTTGAAATTCTATCGCCCGAGCTGCTGGTAGCCTTTGGGGTTCTTAGCGCGGCCTTCCTTATCGTGATGTGGATGCAAAGGCGACGCTGGCTACAGGTGCTGGCCTGCACGCTGATGCTCGTAACGGGCGCAGCGGCTGTTTGCTTCCTGACGCGCTGGACCACACGCGTGGAGCCGCGCCTGGAGCGCGTGCGCAATTTTTTCGGCACGGTGTATGTGGACGAGGACTGGGACGGCGGCCTGGAGAGCCACTACCGCACGCTCACACATGGCGGCATCGTGCATGGAATGCAAAACCTTGCCGTGGATTACCGCGAGGAGCCTGTAACTTACTATGGGCGGATGAGCGGCATCGGCGTGGCACTGGCGGAGTTGAAGGACAGGCCGGATGCGCGGGTCGGCATCGTCGGCATGGGCGCGGGTACGGTGGGCTGCTATGCGCAGCGCGGGCAGACATGGCGCTTCTATGAGATCAATCCTGAGATTCCCAGGCTGGCGCGGAAACACTTCACCTACCTGGCAGATGCGGAGAAGCGCGGTGCCACAGTGCAGACGATCATCGGCGATGCACGCCTCATGCTGGAGCGCGAACCTGCGCAGCAGTTCGATGTGATGCTGCTCGACGCCTTCAGCGGCGACGCTATCCCGGTGCACCTGCTCACGCGCGAGGCGTTTGCGATCTACCGCCGCCACATGAAGCCCGATGGCATCATTGTCGTGCATGTGACGAACAGCTACCTTTCGCTCACGCCCGTGGTGGAGGCGCAGGCCGCTGCGCTGGGCTGGCGCACTACACGGATCATCACGGATTCAGACGGCGACTACGACTCCACTGATTATGTGCTGGTGACGCAGAACGAGGCATTCCTGAAAGCCCACCCTGCCGATGAGCCTGCCGATGCAGAACCCAAGGACGTGCCGCTGTGGACGGACCGCTACCACAACCTGTTTCAGATTCTGATGCTGGATTAGCATCTTTGCTGTCACTGCGGTGTGAGCACCACTTTCATCAGCCCTTCTTTGTTGTCGTAGAGCCGCTTGAACCAATCAGCACCTTCCTCCAGGGGGGCAACGGCGCTGAGTAGGGGCTCGACACGGATGCTGCCGTCCTCAATGCGGCGGATTGCCTCGGGGTACTCGCCCGCACAGGAGCAGGAGCCGCGCAGGGTGATCTGGCGGGTGACGACCTCCTGGAGCGGGAAAGGTGTGCTGGGCTGGAGATTGCCGACGAGGATGACCTGGCCGCCTTTGCGCACGCTACGGATGGCCAGATCCAGCGGGGCGGCGGCACCGACGACCTCGAAGCTGGCGTCCGCGCCGTCGCCATCGCAGATCTCGCGCAGGTGCTGGGCGAGGCCCTCCTGTTTCGCGTTGAAGGTCTCCGCCGCGCCGAGCTCGCGGGCGAGGGCGAGGCGTTTCTCATCAAGGTCCACGGCGATGACGCGGTCCCAGCCGCGCGCCTTGAGCGCCTGGATGATGAGCAGGCCGATGAGGCCAGCGCCGACGACGACGGCGGTGCCGCCTGGTGGCTCCTCATCCTGGCTGTGATCGTGGCCGCAGTCCTCGGCGCAGGCTTCGGCAAAGGCCTCGCCGACCTCGATGCCGTCGGCCAGATTCACGGCGTGGAGGGCGATGGAGACAGGCTCGGCAAAGGCAGCCTTCTCAAAGGCCAGGGAGTCGGGGATGCGGTAGAGGATGCGGGTGGGCAGGACGATCCTTTCAGCAAAGCAGCCGTGGCGGCGGTATTCGCCGGGAGAGACGCCGAGTACCTTGCGGTTGGGGCAGAGGTTGACGTAGCCGGACTGGCATTCATCGCACTCGCCGCAGTATTCAGTAGAGTCAAAGGTGACGCGGTCGCCCACCTGCCAGCCGGTGACGTCCGCGCCAAGTTCAATGATTTCGCCCGCCGCCTCATGGCCCATGACGATGGGCATCTGGCGGCGGCCGCTGCGCCCGTCCATGCCGTGGATGTCGCTGCCGCAGATGCCGCAGGCTTTGATATTCAACAGCACCTCGCCGACGCCGGGCACGGGGTCGGGGAAACCGATGTCGTAGTTGAACTCGCAGGGGGCGGTGAGGACGAGAGCTTTCATGGTGGGCGGATGATGGAACGAGGAGCGTCGCGGGCAAGGACGATTCTCTGCGTGTGTGAAGGCGTGCGCAAACCGGCACGCCGGGCGCGTATGTGACTGCCCCGCCAACTTCCCCCACCGACCATGCCCGCAGCCTATCATACCTGGAAAGCCGTCCTGATTGCCAGTGCTTTCGTGCTTACTGCGGTCGGCGCGCCGCTGCCTATGACCGCGCCGAAGCCGGGAACGGTGGTGGACTATGGGCGGGATGTATTTCCGATCCTGAAGGCCAACTGCATCGCCTGCCACAACAAGACGACGACGAAGGCGGACCTGAACATGGAGACGCCGGAGCTGATGCGGAAGGGCGGGGAGAGCGGCGCGGGCCTCATCGCGGGGAAGGCTGAGGAGAGCCTCATCTTTGAGGCGGCGCTCCACACCTGGGACTCCGACATGCCGCCGAAGAACAACAAGGTGGGCGCGGTGAACCTGACGCCAGAGGAGCTTGGCGTGCTGCGGTTGTGGATCAACTCCGGTGCGAAGGGCGGCACACGACAGGCGCAGGAGGTCGTCTGGCAGCCCCTTCCTGCGGGACTGAACCCCATTTATGCCACGGCGATGACTGCGGACGGACGCTGGGCGGTGTGCTCGCGCGCGAACCAAATTTACCTCTACGACCTGGGCACGAACCGGCTGGTGACACCACTGGCTGATCCCGCGCTGTCGGGCGTGGCGCACCGGGACATGGTGCAGACGTTGGCCTTTAGCCCGGACGGACTGCGGCTGGCCTCGGGCAGCTTTCAGGAGATCAAGCTGTGGAAACGCCAAGCTACGGGGAGGGCGGAGGCCGCACCTGCCGCAGTCGCGACCACTGAGGCGGTGCAGAAGCTGCTGCTGGAGATGAAGCTCGGCGCGGCCCAGCCTGCGGCTTTGAGCTCCGATGGCAAAAGGCTCGCCGTGGGAGATGCGGCGGGAGTGGTGCGCACCTATGACGTGGCGAGGATGAAGCCGCTGCTGGACCTGCGGATGGACTACACGGCGCGGCGTGCCCTGGAGGCGTTGCAGTGGGAGATCGCGCGGCAGCAGTTGGAGGTGAACTTTCAGCAGGACTTCATCAAAGCAGAGGAGACTGCCGCGAAGGCGCTGGAGGACCGGCAGAAGAAGGCCAGGGACGCCATTGCCACGGCAAAGAAGGCCATTGAGGAAAAGAAGAAGGCGCTGCCTGCCGCCCAGACAGAGAAGACGACGGTGGACAAGGAGGTGGCCGAAGTGCAGGCGCTGATCGCGAAGGCTCCTGACGGCAAGCCGGATGCGGCGCTAGAGAAGAAGCTCAAAGAAGCGCAGGACAAGCAGACGAAGGCGGTCAAAGCCGAAAGCGACGCGGTGGCAGCGGTGAAGACCGCCGAAGGCCAGGCGAGCGATGCCGAGGCAGAGGTGAAGATCATCGAAGATGCGAAGGGCAAGGCCGCGCAGACCATCGCCGCCGCCAAAAAGGCGCTGGAGACCGCCAACCAACTGCTCGTCAAGCACAAGGTCGAAGTGGCAAAGCCGGTGTTGCCTGATCCGGAGCGCGATGGCATTCAGAGCGTGGGCTTTTCAGCGGACGGCCTGCGGCTGGTGGCAGTGACCCTGGCTGGCGTGACAAAGGAGTGGGCGGCGGACACAGGCGTGGCCTTGGTGGTGGAGAAGGACGCGCACGCCTGGGTGCTGGAGCGCACATTGACATCTCCCTTCCTCATAGATCGCGTGAATGTCGTGCGTTTCAGCCCGGACGGGAAAACGCTGGCGGCAGGCAGCGGCGAGCCGTCCCGCAGCGGCGATGTGACGCTCTGGGAAGCGGCCACGGGCAAACTGCTCCAGACCTGGCAGGAGAAGCACTCCGACGCGGTGCTGAGCCTGGATTTCTCCCCAGATGGCAAACGCCTCGCCACGGGCGGTGCGGACAAGGCGGTGCGCATCTCCGAGCTGCCAGGCGGGAA
>Ga0247837_1003022_pt1 | contig 30309 bp, 33 predicted proteins | sample LaCtaG_2_FD_187115 | JGI IMG/M metagenome (GOLD analysis project Ga0247837, IMG submission 187115) | Freshwater microbial communities from meromictic Lake La Cruz, Castile-La Mancha, Spain - LaCruzMarch2015_14.5m | ecosystem: Environmental > Aquatic > Freshwater > Lake | place: Spain: Castile-La...
AACGTGCCAGGTGAAGGCGATCGCCGCAACCTCGTGAAGTACGAAACTCCCACGTTCGCTGGCTTCAAGGCCTCGGCTGCTTGGGGTGAAGACGACTTCTGGGATATCGGCCTGCGCTATTCGAACAGCGACTTGGCTGGCTTCAAGATTGCTGCCGCAGCCGGTTATGCCGAATACACCGATGACTCGAGCAACGGTACGGTAAACACCAACATGCGCGGTTGCGCTGCTCTCGATCCCGGCGTCGGCGTCACGAGCACATCGGACACCGATTGCAGCACCTTCGGTGTGTCTGCTTCTCTCATGCACAGCGACACGGGTCTGTTCGTTACGGGCGCTTACGGCCAGCGCACGGATGATCTGATCGGCGAGCGTTACGCAGCTGCTGGCGTTACGGGCATTGCGATCGATGACGAAGCCGATTTCTGGTCGGTTCAGGCTGGTATCGAGCGCAAGTTCATCGCCCTCGGCAAGACCACGCTGTATGGTGAGTACTTCGAATCGAACACTGGCGCCCAGATCGGCGACCAGGACGGCGATCCGCGTAGCTTCTCCGAGCTCGGTGTCGCTGCAGGTGTTGGCTTCGCTACGGCTAGCGCTTCGAGCACGGAAGTTAACTACTGGGGCGTTGGCATCAACCAGAACATCGATGCCGCTGCCATGGATCTCTACCTCGCTTACCGCCACCACGAAGGTAGCGCTGAGCTCTTCGAAACGGGTAACTCGGCAAACCGCGCAAGCGTCGGTTTCCAGGACCTGGACATCGTAATGGGCGGCGCAAAGATCAACTTCTAAGGTCCGGCTGGATCTAGGAATTGACTGGATTGGGAAGGGGCGGTCCGAAAGGGCGGCCCCTTTTCCTTTGACCGGAGTGTTATGCTGCGTACTCCCAGGTGATGTGGCCATGTGCGGGAGGGTTTGCTTTTCAAGCCCTGAGTGCTCAGAGCGATGCTTACTGGACAGTGGTTCTGAGGGGTGATGCAACTATCGAAGCACCAACGCGCATTGCAAAATCGCCCACTTTGCTTGGGAATCGGCAAGATTGCCGGCATCGTGGACCGGCCCGTTGGCAGTGTAGGCGCCGCGCTGTTGCGATACTGCCACATTGCAGCGCAACCACACCTGTACCCTTAAATGTTCATGTCCACTTAAGGGGCTGTGGATCACAGTTGTATGCTGAGTTAAGGCTCGGCATTGTGAAGCTTCGAGGAGTCGTAACGTGATCGGCCAAACCCGGAGGGCGGTGGCTGGCCAGATCTGATTACGGCAAAGATGTGCGACCGGGCAACCGGATGCGGGGACTTTGAGAATGCGTTGGAATAAGATTGTAGGCTTTGGTCTGATGCTGGCAATTGCCAGCTCGTCGGCTCTTGGGTTCCAGGAACAGGGTGGCCAAGGCGCGGCAGGGGCTCCTGCTGGCTCAGCTCCCGCTGCTGCGGCTCCTGAAGCGGCCATGGTGCCCGGTTCGGTTGTTAAAGAGCCGTCGGCCGGCACGGAAGTTCGTATTCCGGGCTTGGGCAAACTGGGCGTGTTACCGAAGATGGATTTTGGCCTTGAGCTGCTTTACGGCGCCAACGAGCCCAAGGAATCGGTCGAAGAGCGCGAGGTTCCCACCGACGATCTCACCATCCGTGGCACCATAAAGCACCCCTTCTAGGTCCTGGCGGCGTCTGACCAAGACGCAGGGCTCCACGATATTGAACTGCGGATCTAGGGAGCGTTTTACGCTCCCTTTTCGTTTTTGAGCTTTGTTGCGGGCCAAGAGTGGTTTACGCGGCATCTCGGCCGGGCAATGATAGCCCTCTCAGCCAGCTGTGCCTTATCTCGCGGAAATTCTCACTATGCCCTTGGCGCCAGCCCTCGTTCACATATTTACTGCTCTCGGAGCCGTTTGCGCTTTGTTCGCGGCCCTCGCGATTCCCAGCCAGCGCTGGGAAATGCTGTTTGTATGGCTTGGCCTTGCCCTGATCATAGACGGCATCGACGGTACATTCGCGCGCATGGCGCATGTCGAAACCCGCCTCCCGCGATTTTCCGGCGAGACGCTCGATCTGGTGATTGATTACGTCACCTATGTTTTTGTGCCGGTGCTGGCGCTGCTTGCGGCCGGACACTTGCCAGGAATTCTGGGGGAAGTTCTGGCGGCCGGAATTCTGCTGTCGTCGCTGTTCCACTTCTCCGACAACGGCAGCAAGGACGAGGACAAGAGCTTCGTCGGTTTTCCCGCCATCTGGAATGTGGTCGCTTTCTATATCTTCGTGTTCTCGCCCAGCTGGCAGGTGTCGGCGGCTATTGTGGGCACGTGCATCGTGCTGACGTTCGTGCCGTGGCGCTGGGTTCACCCGTTACGTGTTGTGCGCCTGCGTCCTTTGACGCTCGCCATGACGGTAGCTTGGGCTGTTGCGGCCGTGCTGGCCGTTTATCAGGGCTTTGATGCGGTAAGCTTCCCGGTGAAGGCGGTGCTGCTGGCGGCAGTCGTCTACGCGCTCGGCTTAGGCGTGTGGCGCCGCGGTTGAGGCCAGTTGGCTCGGCTTGAAGCCGCGCTTGTCGATCAACTCGAGAGCTGTTCTGACGCCTGCGGGCTTGCCCTGCGCTTTTCCCGCGACCGGAAACAACATGATCAGCAGCGCCATGCCGGCGATGAAGTTCATCACGGTCAGGACGGAGCTTGATGTGGTTCGCGTCATGACGGCTCTCTCCGGTGTCAGGTTGCAGGGCGAGTTCCCCGTGTCCTGACCACGGCCTTCATAGCCCGCTCGCGCGTGTCCCCGCGGTTCCCGGCGGAACATGTGGAATGTCAGGGAAATACGAACCGCTCAGCCGGCCAGTTGGGTGCCGCGCCACGTTTCCCAGCCGTTCGCGCGCAATACGCACGCCGGGCAAGTACCGCAGCCATAGCCCCACGGATGGCGTTGCGTGCGCTCGCCGCGATAGCACGTGTGGGTGTCTTCGATGATGAGGTTGACGAGCGCCGCGCCGCCGAGTTCATCGGCCAGGCGCCACGTTCCAGCCTTGTCGATGGACATCAAGGGCGTCTCGATCGTGATGGGCCGGTCAAGACCGAGCGAGAGCGCCTGTTCCAGGGCATTGAGGGTGGCGCGGCGGCAATCAGGGTAACCCGAAAAGTCGGTTTCGCACATGCCGCCGATCAGCGTTGAAATTCCCCGCCGGTAAGCGAGGGCTGCGGCATAGCTCAAGAACAGAATGTTGCGGCCGGGCACGAAGGTCGTCGGCAGCCCCGAGGCCGCATACGTGATCTCGCTGTCGCGCGTCAGCGCAGTGTCGCTGATTTCGCCAAGCGCTGGCAGGCGCAGAAGCGTGTCGGGTCCGAGCTTGGCCCCATAATCCGGATGCGCTCTCAGTTTGTGCAGAATGATGTCGCGCTGGGTGAGTTCAGCGGCGTGACGCTGGCCATAGTCAAAGCCCACCGTTTCGACACGGGCAAAGCGCGAAAGTGCCCAGGCGAGACACACAGTCGAATCTTGCCCGCCGGAAAACAGTACGAGCGCTGAGGAGGATGTCATCGCGGCGCTCCCATTGAAAATACCACGCGGCCAATGACCAGATCGAGGGGCACATAGCCCAAGCGGTCCATAAGCCGGCTGTCGGCTGAGTTGTCGCGATTGTCGCCCATCACGAAGAGATGACGAGTGGGAACTTTGTATGATGGCGTCGTGTCGAGGGGTCCCTCATCGCCCTCACCTTCGAGGATGCGATACGGCGGCGCGCCGGGCAGATGCTCTATGTGTGTGGCGCTCAGTTTCGCCGGGTCTAGCGGATCCGCGATGGCCACTGCCGCCTCGCGCGGCACGAGCACGCCGTTGAGCCAGAGACGGCCCTGTATCATCTGCACCGTATCGCCAGGAAGCCCGATAACCCTTTCGATATAGACTGTCCCGGTGTCGGAGGGCGCGCGCACCGCAACGATATCACCACGTTTCGGCATGATGTCTGGCCAGCGGCCTGCCAGGGGCAAGTCGAACCAGTCGAACGAGTGGCGGCAATAGCCGTAGCTGATGCGCGACACCAGCATGAACGTGCCTGCGGGAAGGGTGGGCGCCATGGCGCTAGAGGCTGCGTAAAACGATCTGAATACGGGGCCGGCGTTGGGAAGAAGGCAAAACACGATCAGCGCCAGCGGCACTGTAGCGATCAGCACCCGCATGAAAATGTTGGGGCCGTCACCTTCAGCCGAGGACGAAGCAACGTCTTGAGGCCTATTTCCGGGAGTGTTGGGCGGGTCGCCGGGCATAAAGTCTCTCTTGTGCCAAAGTCTCAGGTGGCTGGCCCGCTATTACACCAGTCGGGTAGGGTCATCCTACCCTCTGGGGTCTTTGCTGTGCGGGCGAATTCGCCTAAAACGCAAGCCGTCTTCACACGCGGGCCCTGCCGATGCAACCGCCGCAAACATCGCTCCTAGATTTCCATCTGAGACCAAAGGATACTTTCCTATGACGGCCATCGTCGACATAATCGGGCGCGAAATCATTGATAGCCGCGGCAACCCGACGGTGGAAGTCGATGTGGTTCTGGAAGATGGCAGCATGGGCCGCGCGGCGGTTCCATCGGGCGCCTCGACCGGTGCGCACGAAGCCATCGAACTGCGCGACGGCGATCCGAAGCGGTTCGGCGGCAAAGGTGTGCTGATGGCGGTCGATGCCGTCAACGGCGAGATCTTCGATGCAATCGCCGGTTCGGATGCCGAAGACCAGCGTGGCATCGATGCGGCCTTGATCGAACTCGATGGGACGCCCAACAAGGCGCGGCTCGGCGCCAACGCCATTCTCGGCGTTTCGATGGCGGTCGCGAAGGCGGCGGCACTGGCGAGCGGTCTGTCGCTCTACCGTTATGTCGGTGGCGCCTCGGCACACGTCCTGCCCGTTCCGATGATGAACATCATCAACGGCGGCATGCACGCCGACAATCCGATCGACATTCAAGAATTCATGATCATGCCGGTCTCCGCCGAGACCTGTGCCGACGCCGTTCGTATGGGCGCCGAAATTTTCCACACCCTGAAAAAGGGTTTGAAGGACGCCGGCCATTCCACGTCCATCGGTGACGAAGGCGGCTTTGCTCCAAATCTCAAAAGCGCCGATGAGGCCCTGACCTTCATTATGCGCTCTATCGAGAAGGCCGGGTATAAGCCCGGTTCCGATGTCATGCTGGCGCTCGATTGCGCATCGACCGAATTCTACAAGGACGGCAAGTACAATCTGCATGGCGAGGGCAAGACGCTCGACGGCCAAGGCATGGCGCGCTACCTGGAAGATCTCGTCAATCGCTTCCCGATCGTCTCGATCGAAGACGGCATGGCCGAAGACGATTGGGCCGGCTGGAAGGCACTGACGGAACTCGTCGGCAAGCGCTGCCAACTCGTCGGCGATGATCTCTTCGTCACCAACACCGAGCGCTTGTCGCGCGGTATCAAAGACGGTATCGCCAACTCCATTCTGGTCAAAGTCAACCAGATCGGTTCGCTTACCGAGACACTCGATGCCGTCAGCATGGCACAGCGTGCCGGCTACACTGCGGTCATGTCGCATCGCTCGGGCGAAACGGAAGACTCAACGATTGCCGATCTTGCCGTGGCCACCAACTGCGGCCAGATCAAAACTGGCTCGCTGTGCCGCTCGGACCGTCTGGCGAAGTACAACCAGTTGATCCGCATCGAAGGCGAATTGGGCGATGTCGCCCGTTACGCAGGGCGCAGTGTTCTGCGCGCAACTGCTGGGGCGTAGTGGCAGCTAGCGGGCCGCGATCGGGCTGAGAGTCCTAAAGAATAAAATCAGCTATGCTGAGTGTGATCAGCCCGGTGAGTTCGATCTGGAAATCGGCAATGCGGTCGCCGTTTATGTCGCCTTCGACAATCGTCTTGTCGTTGGCGGTGCCAGAGACATTCTGTTGATACCAGTGCAGTTGCCCTTTGGCACCGGTGAAGTTGGCACCCTTGGCGCTCAAGAAAGTGAACGCCGTGTTTCCCGAGGCTGTGCCGTTGGCGTCAATAGTTGCAAGATTGATATCGTCGTCGTTGCGGATGAAGTCTTTGATGACGTCGCGAGTGGCGGACGTCTTGCCGATCTCGCTGACCGAATTGAAATCGAAATCATCCGCGCCGGCCCCGCCGGTCATAATATCACGGCCAAGTCCAGCCATCAGGATATCGTTGCCGCCTGCGCCAGAAAGAGTATCGTTTCCGGCCTTGCCCCATAAGCGATTGTCTGCCGAATTGCCCACAATGACATCGTTGCCGCTGCCGCCGATTGCGTTTTCGATGACCGCGCCAAATGCAATTGCGACGTTGCCGGTGAGGCCGCCGACGTTTGAAAACGCCCCGGCATTGAGATTAATCCGGCCCGCGACGGTGTAACCGGAAAAATCAAGCGTATCGGACCCGCCCCCATCCCAGACGGCAAACACCACCCAATCCTGGGACGAGGTCAGCTTGAATTGAGACTTATCGGCGTTGCTGTTGAATCCATAAACCGTATTGCCCGCGCGCGTAGCGTAATTGGCGCCGTACAGCAGCTGGGCGGCTGCAATATCGTGAACAAGCGGAGTGGAAGCATAAGTGAAGCCATGAAACGCACCGGTTTCTTCGGCGTCGAAATAGCTCATGAGGGTGTACTGGCGGCTGTCTTCGATGTATTCGGCATTGGCCGCATAACTGGGATTGCCGCCGTTGTAGGCACCAGGATGATCAAGGCCAATGGCATGGCCGATCTCATGCATGATCGCCATAAAGTCGTAAGAGCCAAACGAGAGGTCTGTGAAGTCGCCATTCGAAGGATTGATGAACACATCGCCGTCGAGCGCCGCGCTTGACCTGCTGCCGGGATGGTAGGCGTAGGCATAATCGCCGCCGCTCCTGTCTCCCTGGAACAGCATGGTCGCGTCGTTTGTGTAACCTGAGCCGGTACGCACGAAGGTGATGCTGGCTACGTCCTGCAACATCGCGAGCGCTTTTTCCGTTGCCGCGATTTGCGCAGCGGTGAAACGCACAAACGAGGCGTTACCGCTGTCGGTCGAGCGGAAGCCGAAGGAGATTGGCGTGTTGGACGCGCCCGTCCAGGCGGAATCTGCGATCCTGTCGGCGGCTTGGCTCGAAGACAACGATACTGATGGCATGACACGCTCCCACACGTCTTATCATGCGCGTGCCTGCCCCGGCCCGCGTGGTGCTTTGGCACCCGCGTCCAACTGTAGGGAAGTTCTCAGAAAAATCGGTTCGAATGGGAGCGCGAATTGAATGGGTTTTGTTTACGCGCCGCTAACCATGGAGCCGGCGGCCAACACTTCGAGAGTGCGGACTAGGGCGGCGGCGCACCCAGACAAATTTTCTGTCACAATCGGACGCAGGTTTACCTGCGTTTAACTCTGGCGATGCATGATGATCGTGTTCCCGGTTCCCTTTATCTGCGTTACCTCGAACCCTTTTGTGCTGCGTTGTCCTGTAAATGATATCCAGATGAGACGTCTTCCGCAGCTCATGGTTTTGCTTTGCTGCTTGGGATTGACCGCTACATTTGCGCATCATTCAATCTATGGCCGGCACGGACTCGAGGCGCGAAAAGCACTGATGGAAAAGTCCACCCTGTTGGACTTCGAGATCAGAAGCCTCGAGTCCGTGCGGTCACGGCTCGAGCGCGACGTGGCGCTGCTTGCGCCGGAACTTCCCGATGCAGATCTCGTCGAAGAAATAGCCCGAGATGTGCTGGGCTTCGTCGCCCCAGCCGATCAGGTTTTCATCCATGACGGCAGCGGCTGAGCCGGTATCTGCCACACTTCCGCTTTATTGCTTTCGGCTTGTCCCCGAATAGAGCTAAACATCTACCCGTTGGTTGGCGCGTGGCAGGTTCTGCGGGTCGTCGTGTTCCTCCGGTATTTGATTTTCAGTCCAACAATTGCCCAGCACAAGAACGGCACGATGCCTGAGCATCTCGAAAACGCTCATTTGGGCACCGCGATCAAATGGACTGAGGCCGAGGAACTGCGTGCCTATAGTTTGATGGTGCTGATCCGCCGGTTCGAAGAAAAAGTGGCCCAGCTCTACGCGATGGGCGACATTGCCGCGTTGCCTCTTCTCTCGATTGGGCAGGAGGCCGTCGCCGTAGGGGTAGCTCTTGCCGCTGCTCCCGGTGAGGCATGCTTCATAAGTGCGCCGCGTCCCCATGGAATTATTCTCGCTCGCGGGCTCGAGCCGGGTCTCATTTTGAATGCTTTGCTCGGCGGCGCGTCTTACCGCGAAGCCTGTGGGGCGCTCGATGTGTTTTTCCGCGAGTATGGCGCGACCAGCAGTGGCGCGCCTCTGGCCGCAGTGACTTCGCCAGATCCGGCCGCTCATACCGCCGCACACTTGCCGGCGAGTGGGGCCGCGCTCTGGTGGATGGGCGCGGGTGAGGGCACCCGTTTCGTGATTGTCGAGCAGGCAGCGCTGGCGCGCAATCCGATTGTTTTCGTCATCGAAACTACGACCGATGCGCCGCCAGAGGCAGGGGTGTGCGGTGCGCCACCGTCTGCACTCTTTCAAATGTGCCGCGATATAAAGGTTCCGGCTCACCAGGTGAGCGGGCTCGATGTGCGCGGCGTCAAAACGGCGGCGGATGCCGCACTCTCTGACGCCCGTGGCGGCAAAGGCCCGATGCTCTTGGAAGTCTTGACCTATCGCTATCAGGGTCACGCGCTGCAGGGGCGTGCCGGTCGCGCCGGACAACGGCGGGAACAGACCGACCCCATAGCGTTGGCACGCGCGCGCATTGCGCGGATCGGCGGGGGAATGGCGACAGAGGCGCGCTTGAAGGATATCGAGCAAAGCATGCGCTTCAAGGTCAGCGCGGCACTCTTGGCGGCGCGCGGGCCTGTCGGGTCAAACTGATCATCACCCTCGCGCCGCGCGCGCTTGTGGTATCTTAGCGCAGCAAGTCGCTGACGTGCGGGATAAAAGCCATGGCAAGAGACTACGGCCGGTTGCGGCCACACGGCATTGAACGCCTCAAACGTCCTACTGAGCAGCCGTCCCGGCCATTGGCAACGCAAGGGTTGTTTTATGACGGGCGCATTCGCGGCCCGAACAAAGGCGGGGTGAAATGGAGCCACCCACTTGCCATTCCGATCATGATTGGTATCGCCGTGTTGTTGCCAGTCTGGCTGGCTTGGGTGCCGGTCCGACGGGTGCAGGCTTGGCTCCGCTGGATCCGCACATGATCCTCTTGCGACGCACAATATGGCCTGTGCATCGAGTTTTTCTGTGGTGCTATGAGCACATGCCATCACATTTCCACAGATTCGCACGTGTCAACACGTTCTGATACACCGATCTCCGCGGGGCCGCATCTTGTGGTGCGCTTCAGTGTGGGGAACAAGGGATCGGTATCAGAAACGTGGGGACCGCCGGAAACGGCTGGGGGATTTATATGAAAACGTACCTTTCACCATCACTGGCGGCCATCGCTTTGGCTACACTGCTCGCGGGCTGCTCTAGCGATGGCGGCATGCTCGGCTCAAGCCTCACGACCGCGTCGGTCGACGGCGTAAAAGCTGCAACCGCCAAGCCGGATCCAGCGTGTGTAGCTTTGACCGCAAAGATCGACGCCCTGCGCAAGGATGGCGTCACCGAAAGGGTCGAGAAGGCCGCTGAAGGCAAGTCGACAACCGTATCCGTGAAGCGCGAATCGCTCGCCAAGATGACCGAACTGGACAAGGCAAACGCCGATTACCAGGCAAAATGCTCGATTGCCGGGTTGAATAAGCCCGTCTCAGCACCCGTTGCAACAGGCGCTGCGCCTGCTGCCGCAGCGTCAGCTGCGGCTGCTGCTGCAAAGCCAGCCGCTGCTAAAAAGACCGTCGCGGCCGCCGTCGCCAAGCCCGCTGCCGTTGTCGCTCCTGCGGCTGCTGCCATCGCGCCTCCGGCTCCCGTCGTTCCCGCAGCAGCCGTGCCCGCCCAGCCCACCTTAGCCGCTCCCGTACCGGCAGCAGCACCCTGACCCGGGGCTATGGCTCGTTCCTGCCTCGATAAATAGAACCGCGGGGCATTTGCATCGGCTCCGCGGTTTTTTATGACTTGATCAGCTCCGCACGTCTTGAGCAATACTGGGGCGTTGATGCCACAGTCCGGCCCAGAGGGGTTGATATGCGCAAGACCGTGTGGTCAATGTCAGGTCTTGATTTGCGCTGCGAGCGGGCTGACGCCTTGCAGTTCGCAGTGTTACAGCGGAGGGATGCGTGAGGGAAATGCGTGATGCGCCGCAACGGCTGACTGTTGCTGCGGTGCTGGCCGCTGCAGTCATGGCTTCAGGTTGTGCCGGTGGAAGTAGCGGGGGCGGGTATGCGGCTTCATTGCCTGCGGGCAGTTCTTGCCAATCCATCAAGGCGCAACTGAGCCGCTTGGACGCTCAGGGGGTTCGTAGCGCCATCGAAGCACAGGCTGCCGGCCAGAAGCTCACTGGCGTGCGCAAGGCGAACGCCGACTCTTACAACAGCCTGTTGAATGACTATCTCAAAGCGCGCTGTCACGAGGTCAAAACGTAACGCGGCGATGCTAGCTGGCGGCGCGGGCCGTGGCTTCGCGCTGGGCTGAGGCTCAAACAGGAGACACTTCGATGGACGTGATGGCCTTCATTCGCGAAAATCCCGCGATCGTCATTATGGTGCTCAATGGGCTCGTTGCGGGCTGGCTAGCAGGCTTGCTGCTCGGCGGCGGTGGTCTTATTCGCAATCTGATTGTTGGCATCATTGGCGCCATTGTTGGCGGCTGGATGGTCAGCAACGGCTTCCTGACCTTGCCCTACAACTTCGATACCTGGATCCCTTACGGCAACCAAATCGCGGTCTCCACCGTAGGAGCACTGCTCGTTGTCATCATCGCCCGCTTCCTTGGCGGGCGTTAACAGGCCGAGATAATGCCTTCCTTTTCCAACATCCGGCGTGTGCCGTTCACGGCGCAGCAAATGTTCGATCTGGTGGCGGATGTCGGCAAATATCCAGAGTTTCTGCCCCTATGCGAGAGCCTGACGGTGCTCTCGCGGCTAGTTGAACCGTCCGGTACGGTTCTCGATGCGCGCATGGGAGTTGGCTACAAGGCGATACGCGAAACATTCACATCCCGCGTGACGCTGACACCGGCCGCGCCCTCGATCCTAGTCGAATATCTCGATGGGCCGTTCCGGCGGTTGGAGAACCGGTGGCGGTTCACGACTTGCCCGGGCGGCTCGGATATAGATTTCTATGTGGACTACGAGTTTCGCTCGCCCATCCTCGCGGTGTTAATGGGTGTTATGTTCGACAAAGCCTTCCGTCAGTTTTCGTCTGCCTTTGAGGAACGCGCGCGGGTGATTTATGGCCGCCCGCAGCTTTCACCCGCCAGTGGCGGCGAGGGCCAGGCGTAGCGCTGCAATCCGCCTTGATGTCGAAAGCCTACCCGCATAGCGTTGTGCCGCGCTGGCCATTTGACTGGGCTCGTTCAGGAGAAGTCCGTTTATGCCCAAGAAGCTGATTATCGTGATGGCGAATTCCGATCCGCGCAACGGAGAGGAACTGGGTGCGCCCGTGTTCCAGGCGTCGGTCGCCGCCGCCATGGGGTACTCGGTTGAGGTCATGTGCACGGGCACCGCTGGCAGGCTGCTGAAGAAGGGTGTCGCCGAGGGGCTTCGCCTCAAGGCTGGCGACAAGCAGACGATCTACGACATCATCAAGGACGCGCACGGGGCCGGCGTAAAGTTTATCTGCTGCTCGCCCTCGCTTGATTTGTTCGACTTCCAGCGTAGCGACTTGATCCCCGAATGCGACCGCATCGTCGGCGGCGCTTACCTCATCGAAGCCATCATGGAAGGTGGCGCAAAGGTGCTTACGTACTGACGTGACTTTTTGCCCGGTGCCCCGCACGGCTGGCGCTGGATCGCATTGCCTCTCATGCTTCTGCAACTCCGGGCAACTTTTTGGCCTGTTCCGCCTGGAACAGCGGCAGCACGCCGGGTGGCTTAACTTCACTCCATCAGACGCAACGGCCACATGGCCACAATCGATGGAGACACCCAATGACCCGCTCGATCCGCACCGCTGGCCTCGTTCTCGCCGCTGCTCTCGCCTCGCTTTCGGCCATCGCCACGGCTGAAGCCCGCGGTGGCAAGGAGCACTTCGTGCAAGATTACATCTTCAAGCAGCCGATGAACGGTTTTTCCGGCCGCCAGGGCAACTACTACTGCGACTATGTTAAGCTGCCCAACCGCCAGTGCGATGCCAACGGCAACCACTGCAAGATCGTCAGCTGGACGCTGCGCCAGACCTGCTACTGAGATTTTCTGACAATCACCTTGTTTTTTGCCATTCCCCCAAACTGGTTCCGGCTCTCCCCCGGAGCCGGTTTTTTTAGTGTTGCAGCGCGAGGTCTTGCGCTCCCAGCCACGTACCCCCATGAACAAGGCTGTGAATGAGCCACCGGGAACGGGGCAAAGGTGCCATGGTGAACAGACTTCCAGACGTACTCGCCGCTCCTGCCGTTCAGCGCAGCGGGCCGCGCGTTGCCTTGGCGCTGGGCGGGGGCGGCGCGCGCGGGCTCGCTCACATCCTGATGCTCGAAGCCTTCGATGAACTCGGCGTCCGGCCCACGGTGATGGCTGGAACGTCTATTGGTGCGATTTTCGGTGCGGCCTATGCGTCGGGCCTCTCAGCAAAGGAAATCCGCGCCCACACTGAGGAAGCGCTCACGGTCCGCTTCGATCTCGTGCGCGAGTTGTTTTCGGCGCGCGCCAGAGGCTTACCAAGCGTACGGCGATTCTTCGCCACCCCGACGGCACTGCTGGCGCCGCACGTGCTGCTCGATATTCTTTTGCCTTCGCGCGTCGCCCACGATTTTGCGGATCTCTCGATCCCGTTGAAAATCGTCGCCACCGATTTTTATGGGCTCGACATGGTTGTGATAAGTGAGGGTCCGCTGCGCCGCGCTGTCGCCGCAAGCATGTGCCTGCCCGCGATCTTCGAGCCGGTCATTATCGATGGCCGCGTGCTGCTCGATGGCGGGCTGACCAATCCGCTGCCCTACGATCTCATTATGGATGAGGCCGATATCACCGTTGCCATCGACGTTTCCGGCGCTCCCGTTCCGCAGACGCATCGCGCGCATCCGTCCGTCACCGAGGCGTTGATGGGAAGCGCCTTCATCTTCGAGCGCTCGATCATCCGCGAAAAATTAAAGACCTCGCAGCCAGATATCTATATTCAGGCCGGCACCAGTCATTTTCAGATGCTCGACGTTTTCAAGGTCAAGGAGATCTTGGCAGCGGCAGCTCCGGCCAAGGAGCGCTTGAAGGTTCAGCTTGACCGCCTTCTCGACGTTCAAACTCTCCCGAGCCTCGATGCGCCCGATGGCGATCAACTTATGGTGACCGCCAGCGCCGTGGAGCGAGTGCCGCGCGCCAAGAAAGTGCGCACGGCGATTATGAAACGCTTCAAGCGCAAGCCGGATGAGACCGGCGCTTAACGGTTCAGGTCGAGAGGCGCTTGGCGCTGAAGAACGCTTTGAGCAGCGTGCTGGCCGCCTCTTCGCCAAGCCCAGAATACACTTCTGGCACGTGGTGGCAGGTGGCATGTGAAAACACGCGCGGGCCGTGATCCACACCTCCGCTCTTGGGGTCGCCGGTGCCATAGTAGAGACGCCGGATGCGGGCATTAGAGATGACGCCGGCACACATCGGGCAGGGCTCGAGCGTCACGTAAAGATCATGCCCGTTGAGCCGTTCAACGCCCAGAACACCGCACGCGGCGCGGATCGCCAGCATTTCGGCGTGCGCGCTGGGATCGTTCAGCTCTCGTGTGCGGTTGCCAGAGTGGGCGACAACGCGCCCGTCTGGGCCTACAATGACGGCGCCGACGGGCACTTCGCCCCGTTCTGCGGCCTTGTGGGCCTCGATGAGGGCCAAGTCCATGTGGCCGGGCCGCTCGCGCGGTGTCATAAGGGTCTCCCCGCAAACTCGAATACCAAGGTTCTCAATGCGCCCGCCTCGCGAGCCCCGTCAACGTCCATCTCAAGGTCCGCGCCGCGATAGCGGCACGCAACGGCCAGCGCCAGCCCCTGCGCGCTCGCCGCAAGAGGGTGGCGACCGGTTGCCAACAGGCGAGGCTTGGTCGCCGGTGCGCAACGAAAGGCCGATTGAATTTGACCGGGATGAGCGCCCTGCGGCTGGCAAGCGCGGCGACCAAGGCCAGCGGACACCCCGGGAGCGGCACGACAGGCCAAAGGGATCGCGTCTCGTCACCGCGGCGCGGGCGAAACGCGCAGCCTATCCGCCGCGGGGCGATGGCCCTGAAAGCGGCCGCACAGACGATCCGTCATCGTCGCGCCGATCGAATACCGCGTCGCCGGAAAACGAGACCTTTGCCAGCCCTGCCGCCGCCGGGCCGATGCGGATCGCCAAGGCGATGGCGCGTGCCGGGCTGTGCTCACGCCGCGAAGCCGAGCGCTGGATCGATGAGGGCCGCGTTGCCGTCAACGGTAAAGTGCTGCGCACGCCTGCCTGCGAGGTGAGCGCGCAAGACCGGGTCGTCGTCGATGGCGTGCCACTGCCTGCCGCCGAGCCGACGCGGTTGTGGCGCTATCACAAGATCAAGGGACTGGTGACAACGCACGCGGATCCGCAGGGACGCGAAACCGTGTTTGATCGCTTGCCGCCTGAGATGCCGCGCGTCGTCTCGATTGGCCGTCTCGACTACAACACGGAGGGTCTGCTGCTGCTCACCAACGACGGCGAGTTGGCGCGTCATTTGGAGTTGCCGGCGACCGGCTGGTTGCGGCGCTACCGGGTGCGGGCGCACGGCCGCGTCACGCAGATCGAACTCGACAAATTAAAAGACGGCATCGAGATCGACGGCGTGCGCTATGGCGCCATCGAAGCCACAGTCGATAGTTTTCAGGGCGGCAACGTGTGGCTGACGATCGGCATTCGCGAAGGCAAGAATCGCGAAGTCCGCAAGGTGCTGGCGGGCTTCAATCTCGACGTCAACCGCTTGATCCGCATTTCGTTCGGGCCGTTCCAGTTGATGGACTTACCCGCGGGACAGGTCGAACTTGTCCGCCGCCATGTGCTGGCCGACCAGCTTGGCAGTGAACTTGCCCAGCAATTCGGGCTTTCAGGTGCCAACGAGGCAGAGCGCGAACGCCGCGCCCGGCGGCCTCAGCCGCGTAAACCTCACCGGGAAGGGTGAGACTGAAAAAAAGCGGCGGGTGTGAGCCCGCCGCTGACCAGTCAAAGAATGGGAAACGCGACGCTGCGCTTCAGGCGGCGCGTTTGACTTTGTTGTTCTGGCGGCGCTGTACCTTGATCGCAGCCAGGTCGATGATGACGGCCTGCGAGCGCTGGGGTTTCATACCGCGCGAAGTTGCGCTGTCGGCGATGCGTTGACGCAAGGCCGCAACCTTCGGAGTGACAACCTTCGAAGGCGTTCTGCCCTTTGCTGGCGCCGAATGCGCGATAGCCGAGGCTTGGGCGGCAGCAACTGCCGCAATCCGCGCCGTTGGCTTGTTCAGCCGGGAAACAACAGCAAGCTGGGCTGCAAGAATGTGCTGGCCAGACCTTGCGGCTGCCGGGGTCGTAACAAGAGTGCTGGTGGCTTCAAGCGATACCACAAGGTCTGCTGTGCTTTCTGCCAAAGCGCGCTCGCGCATTGCGTAGTCGGCGTCAAACGAGCCCGTTGACCGGAAAAGCGGTAATGGCAACTCGTTCAGTGCCGGCGTGCCGGCGGCTATGCCGGTTTGTGCGTTTGCGCCCTTATCTGCAACGAGAGGTCTAGAACCAACTCCTTGAAGATAGGCGGCTTCAGCCGGGCTCATGCACCGCAAATGTGCGGCAACCGGTGCTTCTTTCTTCGCGGCCGGAACGTTTTCACGACCTGCCCACGGCATCTGCCATAATTTAAATCTCAGAAAAGAAAACATGACACCTCACGCTGTTCCAGCCGCCCCCACAGGCCTGCCTCGCCATTGAGAGTGCACTCTCTTGGTTAATCCGGGCCTAATTGCTGTTGCGTTTCCAGGCGAATAGACATGTTTGCTGCGAAAAATTGAGACCAACAGCCCAAATGCCTATGCATCAAAGCTTGAACCGGTTTTGAGAGTTTCTGTCCGTGAGGGTTTTTGGGCCTTGTGCCAGCGGGTTCATGTATCGCATGCAGCAACAACACACCCAATGCACGACCGAAGCGGCATCAGCGAGCGCGTTATCTGCCGGTTGCCGGGGCTGGCCATTCCAGGGGCAGCGATGGATCGAGCGCGAATTCCTGCGGCGGGGCCAGTGCCTCTCTTGCTGCTACGGCTGGGGGAGCGCTCATCTCGCGGTCCTGCCGTGCCGATGTTGCCTTAACTGTCAGCGGCCTTGCCAGCTTTGGGCACTCTGCCTGGCGAGTCTGTTGCGTGCGCCGATGGAGGCTCACCACTGTGAAATTGGGCTCAGTTTTGGGAGTGGTCAGCTTTTCAAGGCGTCGTATCGAGCCGGTCTCGATTGGCGCGCCAGCCTTGGAGCTGGGTGCCTGGACCTCTGCGTGTGTGAGGGCTGCACCACCCGGCGCCTGCGCTTGGCGCTGGCTTTGCGGTGCTGTGAACATGATTTGCGACATGAACGTCCAGAAGCCGACAAAATGCCAGAAAATCGCCCCGGCGGTAAAGCCAGCGGCGGCCCACTTGAGGTTCTGGGAATGGGCCGCGTTGGGCAGCGTCCAAACTTTTGACGGAGCAGCGCCTGGCCGTTCGTTACCCCGTTGCGCCCGCGCGGGTGCAAGATCGCGCATAGACCACTGTGCCGCCGCGCGCGGCGGCAGCGGGGCGAATGGCCCCTTGCTGTGGTCGTAGGTAGGCCGCATGTCAGCGGCCCGATGTGTGGCGAACGAGAATCATTGGCAGAGTGTGCCGGGGCGAGGCAGCCCCCCGCAAGGCCGTCTGGCCATCGCGTCTGGCTATTCGTCAGATGTCCACAGCGTTGCCTGCCTCACTCTTTCCAGGGCTGCACCGTTGGCATAGGCAAGGGCGAGAGCGGACGGGACTTCTGCCTAATCTCGTAGGTTTCATCTCCCACCCGCGAGGATCTGACCGGAGGAACAAACATGCTGGTGGCGTTGCACAGGCGCCGCTGGTTTTCGTTGCTGCCACATGCTGTAGTTTCGCCCGACTTCGTCATGCAAATGCGGATTTCGCGCAAACGCCTGCCGGCGCCACCGCAGGAGATTGCGATCATCTCGCGGCTCAGCTTCGGGTTGACCGCGAGGAAGTGACTGACGAGGTCGGAAGGCGTCACGAATTGCGATTCGAACGGGTTGATGTAGCGGTCCGGAATTTTGATGCCGGCAAACAAGCGGCGCACGAACTCATAATAGGCAAACGGGGCGAGCCCTGAACAGGTGCCGTGCTTGCGGTATTCGTGGATGATGAGGCGCTTGCTCGGCATGATGTCCATCATCCGGTCGATCACTTGATCGGGAATGTACGAGCTGCCGGTGCGGGCGCAGTTCTGCGGGTAGCCGCTGTCATACTGTGGCCACAGCCCATGCACGATGAAGGCGAAGCGCTTGCCATCCTGACGGGCGCATTGCTGCACGTCATCGGCGCCTTCCTCTTCGGAGCAGTGCGTCGGGCTCCATGACAAGACGAGGGCGTAATAGTCGAAGTCGCCAGCTTGGTTGCGGCTTATGGCAGGCTTCGGGCCGCGGTTGCGGCGGTCGTCGTAGCTGCTGCGGATGCCGCTGTCATCGGGCTTTGCCGCACCGCTGTCGCGTCTCACGAAGCCATCGTCGCGCTGTGCAAAAGCCACCGAAGGGCTCAAGGATTGCAGACCGGCCACCGCGACCGCCAAAAAGCAAGCCCAACCCCAAAAACGTCCGTTCATTCCTGACAGTCTCCATAGCCGGCACGGGGAGTGCCACCGGATGCGGACCATAACGATCATGCGGCGCGCTGCAATGTCTTGCGCCGCGCGCGGCTTGTTAAATCTTGGTCATCACAGGGTTAGGCGTCACGGTCTGCAAGGGCCGCTAAAATACGCGCCCAGCTGCGCGCGCCCTTCTTGAAGCTTCTGAGGTTGTACTTCTCGTTGGGTGAATGGATGCGGTCGTCATCAAGGCCGTAGCCAACCAGCAGGCTTTCCATGCCAAGCACGTCGGCAAAGGATTTGACGATCGGGATCGAGCCGCCGCAACCCATCATGACGGGCTTCTTGCCCCACTCGTCTTCGAGGGCGGCGGCTGCCTTGCGAATAAAGGGCGAAGACGTGTCAAAGCCGACGGCATCGCTGCCGCGCGTGCCGATGAATTCGACAGTGCAATCTGGCGGCAAGTGCGCGCGCACGAAGGCATGCACCGCATCGAGCACCTTTTCGGTGTCTTGCCCCGGCACAAGCCGGCACGTGATTTTCACAGACGCTTTTGACGGAATAACCGTCTTGGAGCCAGCCCCTTGATAGCCGCCGGTGACGCCGTTGAATTCAACCGTCGGCCGCGACCACAATTGCTCGATCACCGAGCGGTTGGCTTCTCCGGCCGGTGTCTTCAAACCAACTCCGCCGAGAAAGTCAGCCGCGCGAAGTCCCAAGGCTTCCCACTGCTGGGCCTGCGCCGCGGGCAGTTCAACGATGCCGTCGTAAAATCCGGGGATTGCCACGGCACCATTGTCATCATGCATCGCGGCCATGATGCGAGCCAATGCTCGGATCGGGTTGATGGCGGGTCCGCCGTACATGCCGGAATGCAGATCGCGCGAGGGGCCGGTGATAATAACCTCAGTGCCCGCAAGCCCGCGCAGCATGGTGGTGATGGCGGGCGTATCTTTGTCCCACTGGCCGGTATCGCAGACGAGCACCACATCTGCTTTCAGTTCGCCGCCCGATTGCGCGAGGAACCCCGGCAGCGATGGTGACCCGCATTCCTCTTCGCCCTCAAGCATGACCGACACGGCCAACGGCAGTTCGCCCGCCACTTGCTTCCAGGCGCGCGCGGCCTCGAAGAACGTCATCAACTGGCCCTTGTTGTCTTGCGCCCCGCGGGCGACGATAACATCGCCGTTGCCGGGCTCATTGACGATCGATGGTTCAAAGGGTGAGCGTGTCCACAACTCCAGCGGATCGGCGGGCTGCACATCGTAGTGGCCGTAAAACAAAACGTGCGGTGTGCCAGGTGCGATTGTCGCGCGGTCGTGCGCCACCACCATCGGGTGGCCGGTTGTGTCGCGCACACTGGCTGTAAAGCCGATGCCGTTGAGCGTTGCCGCACACCAATCGGCAGCCTTCCGGCACTGCGGTTTGAAGGCGGGATCGGTGGAGATGCTGTCGATGCGCAGCAACTCAAACAAGCGCGAGAGGCCATCATCGACGCTGTCGTCGAGGCGTTTCAAAACGGCGGGTAGATGCGAGGTCATGGGGCGAGTTCCAAACTGCGGCGTCTGACCCGGAGAGTCACAACTTTACTTCTTTTCCCCTCTCCCCATCGCACCCGTGGTGCGAATGGGGAGAGGGTTAGGGTGAGGGGCCACCACAGGGTCCGGCGCAAGCTTTTTGCCCCTCACCCCAACCCTCTCCCCGTTCCGGCGGCGCGCCGAACGGGGAGAGGGGGAGGTTCACGATACTGCGCTTGCGTTCAACATCTTCGCGGCGCGCGGCGCGAAGTATGTCAGCACGCCGCTGGCGCCGGCGCGTTTGAAAGCAAGCAGGCTTTCGAGCATGGCTTTGTCGCCATCGAGCCAGCCGTTTTGCGCCGCCGCCATCAGCATCGCGTACTCGCCCGACACCTGATAGGCGAAGGTCGGCACTTTGTGGGTTTCTGATACCCGCCGCACGATGTCCAAATACGGCATTCCCGGTTTCACCATCACCATGTCAGCGCCTTCTGCGATGTCGAGCGCCACTTCGCGCAGCGCTTCATCACTGTTGCCAGGGTCCATCTGATAGGTGCGCTTGTCACCTTTGAGAGTTGACTTCGATCCGACGGCATCGCGGAACGGGCCGTAGAATGCGCTTGCATACTTTGCAGCATAAGCGAGCAACTGCGTATCGCTATGGCCCGCGGCTTCCAGTGCCGAACGGATGGCGCCGATGCGGCCGTCCATCATGTCGGACGGCGCGAGGATATCGCAGCCAGCCTCGACTTGAACCAGGGACTGGCGCACCAGGGCTGCGACCGTTTCATCATTCAGAATGACGCCGTCGCGCAGCAAACCGTCGTGGCCATGGCTGGTGTAGGGGTCGAGGGCCACATCAAGAATAATGCCGAGGTCGAGGTTCGCCGCTTTGATGGCTCGCGTTGCCCGGCACACAAGATTTTCGGGATTGAACGCCTCGCGTGCATCGTCGGTGCGCAGTTTGGGATCGGTGTAGGGAAAAATCGCCACGGCAGGAATGCCAAGTGCAACAGCTTCGCGCGCGGCTTCCACAATCAGATCGACAGAGAGCCGCTCAACGCCCGGCATCGAGGCTATTGCCTGGCGCTGGCCGTGGCCTTCGAGCACGAACAGGGGCCAGATGAGATCGGTGGGTGAGAGCGACGTTTCGCACACCAGCCTCCGCGCCCAAAGCGAACGGCGGTTGCGGCGCATGCGGATAGCGGGGTAGCCGGGGGGAGGTGTGGTCATGGAAAAGCGGGCGTCCTGATTGCGATTTCACAGGCACCTTCGCTGGGCCGTTCTTGTGATGCAAGGGCTTTGCGGCATCCCCGCCGCGCACTGGCGTTAATCACAAATCTTCTTCGTCTTTCGCGGTGCCATATCAACGTGGAAATGGTTGCGGTGGGCGGCATTGGCTTCGGGCCCGAGCGTCGTGCCGAAAATTTGGCAGGCGGCGCTGTGTGTTTGATGCAGAAAGGCTGCAGTGCGGTCTTTCGGCTTTTGGGCTGCCGCGGCCGGATTTGCCGCGGAGGCGCCCGGTGCCGTGAGGCCAGCCTTTGGGCCGCCATTGGCAGTGGTTTTATCTTTTTCCTTCGGGCCGCCGAGCCGGGCTGGCTGGAAGCCGAGGGCAGGGACATCTTTGGGGCCTTTCAGCGCCGGAGGGGTGTCCGTTTGTGCGGCGTTTGCCTTGACAGGGGTCTTGGCTGGAGTATCGGCAGGTGGGGCTGCAGCTGCTGCTTTGGCTGCTGCGGCAAGTTTTGCCGCTTCCGCTTCGGCCAACTCGCGCTGTGTTGTTCCCCAGGATTCGAGAACATATGCAGGCTGGGCGCGCGCGGTTACAAATCCGCGAATATCGAGCGCATTGGCACGCCCATGTTCCGAGAGCCTCGAGGCCGTGCGCCCGTAGGCGTTGCGGCACGAATAGTCGCTCATTGTTTCGATGCGGATGACTTCGCTGCCCAGGTGCTTCTTTGCAGACGGCTGCACGTCTTGCTTCAGCCAAATATGAAGACCGGCAACCATATCGCAGGTGAGGAGTGCAGGCGGGTCAAGAGAGACTTGCGGATTTTTCCCCACACTGATGAGGCGCACGGGTGCGGCTGCGCCGCAATCTCCGTCACGGAATGCAGGCTCGGGCACGCTGACCGCATCGACACCCTTGAGAACGGCCTCGCAGTGGGCCTTTGCCGCCGTGATCTCTTCAGCCGACCATTCCTTCGGCGGCGGGGGCGGGGCGAGTGTCGCCGGGAACGCCGCTTTTGTGGCTGGCTTTGCCGGGTCCGGTTTTACCGGAGCAGCCACGGTTTTTGCCGGATCGGCGATTGGTTTTGCCGCAATAGCGGCCGCGGGCTTTGCGGTATCCCCTGTGGCTTTTGAAATGCCGGGCGCAGCGGTCTTGGCGCTGAGCGTGGCGGCTGGCCCTGTCTTGCTTTGAGCGGCTTCTTTCGACGATGTTTTGGGTTGGGCTGCGTCAGGTCTCGTAACGACGGCCCCGGTCTTGTCGCGTGGTTTTTTTATGGGTGGCGGCACGTCGGCGGCTAAGCATTGCGCCGTTAAAAAGGTGGCGGCCAGCAGCGCTCCGGCTAATCCTGTCATGACGAAGCGCATCGGCAGCATTCGGCACACGGTCCTTCTGGCTGGCATGGCGGCATGCCGAGGCGACTGCGACGCGAACCTGTCACAAAACACGCGATTTGCGACTCTATAGCGGCAAAATGCGGCTGTGCAACGGCATTGCCTCGCGAGATGGTGAGGATAAGGCAGGTTTGCCCGGCACGACAGTTTCTCAAGGATGTACGAAATGGACGATCCAGCGCCACTCGTGACGGAAGACCTGAAGGTCAAAGCTGAGGGCGCCATGATGCTCGTCACGCTTGACCGGCCGCGCGCGTTGAATGCGCTGACCCATGCCATGCGCAACCGTTTCGGCGACGTTCTGACGAAGGCCTCCCGCGATCCGATGTGTTACTGTGTTGTGCTGCAATCGGCCTCGCCCAAGGCCTTTTCGGCCGGGTCGGACGTGCGCGAGATCTTGACTGCCGCGACTACAGACATTGCGTTTGCCCGCAGCCTTTTTGCCGAAGAATACGGGCGCAACTGGCATTGCGAGTGTTTCTCCAAGCCCACAATCTCACTCATCGATGGCCTGGTCATGGGCGGCGGAGTTGGCATTTCGCTCTATGGCACGCATCGGGTCGCGGGTGCTGGCTACAAGTTCGCGATGCCTGAAACGGGGATTGGTCTGTTTCCCGATGTCGGCACGTGTCACGCCTTTGCGCGCATGCCCGATCATATCGGCATCTATCTCGGCTTAACGGGCCGCATGATTGGCCGCGCCGATGCTTATGCGCTGGGCCTTGTTACGCATTGCATCGATGCCGGGCAGTACGATGGGATCAAGGCACTTCTTGCACAGGCGGAAACCGTCGATGCCGTGCTCGATGACCGCCACGTGGAGCCGGGCGAGGGCGAATTGCCTGGCAAACGCGAGGTTATTGCTTCGTGCTTCAGTGGCGAAACAATCGAAGATATCATTGCTCGGTTGCAGGCCGTGCAGGGACGAAACCGCGATTGGGCGCAGGCCGTCGAACAAGATCTCTCCGGCCGCTCGCCGCTTTCGTTGAAAATTACGCTGCGCCACATGCGCGAGGCCGCTTACCTCGACTTGCGCGAGACCCTGCATCGCGACTACCGCTTGGGCTGCCATTGCCTCGATGGCCACGATTTCGCCGAGGGAGTGCGTGCCGTCCTGATCGACAAGGATGGTGCCCCTCGCTGGCAGCCTGCGAGCCTGGAAAAAGTAACAGCTGCGATGGTCGATACTTATTTCGCACCGAGGACCGAGGGCGAACCGGTCTTGCCCTCGCGCAGCGATATGCAAGCCGCCCGGGCCTGAAATGGCTCTAAGTTTATGTAGGCATTCCGGTTATCTAATCGCGCTAAATTTGCCGGTGATTTCCGGCCGTTCTTAAGCGGTGTCAATAAAGTCTTTATTGGCACCCCCTGTTACTGTTCTTTTACTATGCCTATTCAGGTAACTTTTATGGGTCTGCGGTAAGTTGTGTGCAAGCCGGAACACCGGCAACTAAATACATACAGGTTATGAGGCAGGTCCATGAGTGTTGCGTTTGACGTGGCGCGCAATCGCGCGCCGGTGCAAGCTGAAGAGTTTCGCACCGAATATCTGCAGGCATTGCGGCTTATCGAGCGCCTGCATCGCCTGCTTCTCGATGTCATCAAGGATGAGTTTGATCGCCTCGGCGGTTCGGAACTCAATTCCGTTCAAGCCCTGTTGATGTACAACATTGGCGAGAGCGAATTGACAGCGGGCGAATTGAAAAGCCGCGGCTACTATCTCGGCTCGAATGTTTCCTACAACCTGAAGAAATTGGTTGATATGGGATACATCGACTATAAGCGTTCGGAATCCGACCGCCGCAGCGTGCGCGTTTCGCTGTCTCAGAAGGGTAAGGATGCCTGCGCCGTGGTGCAGAAGCTTTATCAGCGCCAGCTCGGCTCGATCGAGGCTGTCGGTGAAATTACCAGCGAAGATTTCCGTGGCTTGAACAAGGCGCTTGTTCGCCTAGAGCGCTTCTGGTCCGATCAGATCCGTTATCGCCTGTAATTCGCAAAACCTCTCTCTCTCTCTCTCTCTCCTTCGAATTTGAAAGGGGCCGTGGCATCACCACGGCCCTTTTCTCGTTGCACCGCCGCATCAAAGCCTGGTGAGCCACTTGAAAAATGCTTCTTCCGGCTTTTCTATCTGGTGCAGATAGCGCAGGGATAGGGCGAGCCATCCGGTGCGGCTCACAAAGAGGATGCGGCACATGTTGGACGGCAGGTCATTGGCGCAAAGCAGCACTTCGGGCCTGTTGTCGTGCGTTACGTTGGCCATCCGTGCCGCATTGGTCGCCATTATTTTTGTAACATTTTGTGACGCGCCCGTTGGCAGAGCAGCGCTCGCTCAAGAAGATCCGTGGACCATGGGCATGGGGCCGACAGGACCTGGGACGGGTGGGTCTGCCGATCGCGAGTTCATCAAAGAATGGGAAGGAAATCCGCCGCCAGGATACCCCACTCTCTCGGCGGCCAACATTGCCGCCATCCAGGCTGCGATAAAGACGTATACGCAGATCGTAGCTGACGGTGGCTGGAGCGTGGTACCTGACGTCGAGATGCGTTCGGGTGACACCCATTTTGCCGTGAGCGTTTTGCGAGACCGGTTGGCGAAGTCTGGCGATCTCAAAGATGCTTCGTCGGGAGGAGAGCACTTTGAATGGACACTCGAAACCGCCGTGAAGCACTTTCAAGCCACCAATGGCCTGACCCCTACCGGCATCGTCGATAAGCGCACGATTGTGGCGCTCAATGTGCCGGCAGCAGGCCGTTTGAAGCAGCTGAAAACGAATCTAGGGCGCCTGCAGCAATACGACGGCCTGTCGAAAAAGCGGTATGTCGTCGTGAACATTCCCGCAGCGCAAGTCGAGGCTGTCGAAGCCAACAAAGTTTACGCACGCTATGCGGGCGTCGTCGGCAAGCCAGATCGTGCAACGCCGCTCCTGCGCTCGACCATTTCCCAGTTGAACTTCAATCCCGTCTGGCGCCTGCCGCCTACGGTGATCAGCAAAGACCTGATACCGCGCGGCCGCGAAATGCAGCAAGCCGGCAAGAACGTGCTCGTGAAGTTCGGCATCGATGCTTACGACGGCAGCGGCAAGAAGGTTGACCCCGAGAAGATCGATTGGAGTTCAGCCCAGCCAAATAGCTTCAGCTACAGCCAACAGCCGGGCAAAGAAAATCCCCTGGGGTTCTTGAAGATCAACTTCAATTCGGCCGAGTCCGTCTACATGCACGACACGCCCAAGGAATCGCTGTTCGGGCGGAATTTCCGGGCGGCGAGTTCCGGCTGCATCCGCGTCAACAACATCCAGCATTCGGCCGTTTGGCTGCTAAGATCAAATCCTGGTTATGACGAATACCGCATCCAGCAAATCAAGGAGAGCGGCCAGAGGGGCAACGTCACTCTGAAGAGCCCGGTGCCCTTGTACTTTGTCTACATCACTGCCTGGGCGACCGAGGACGGTGTTATACAGTTCCGGCGTGACCTCTACAACAAAGACGGGATCGGCGAGACCGCTGGAACCTATTAAGCCGGGTTCGGGGACTCAGGCCCGGCGGTGCCGCGTAAAGGCCATGAGCTTGCCGCGCGGCAACCATTGTTATCCGGCAGAAGTCTTGTCGCTTCAGTAAATTGACATGTCAAAGGCGCGACAACTCATGCGGTTGATTTGACAGCGCAGGCAGTTAATAAGACTTAGAAAAATTACAAACTATGCCGGGGAACACGTTCTGATGGACTATGCGGAGCATTTCAAGGCTGCGCTCGACGCGATCCGCGCCGAAGGCCGCTACCGGGTGTTTGCCGATGTGAAGCGCGAGCGCGGGGCCTTTCCGCAAGCTTCTCATTACACCGCCAACGGCATCCGCCCGATCACGGTGTGGTGCTCGAATGACTACCTCGGCATGGGCCAGCACCCCGCCGTTCTCGCGGCTATGCATGAAGCGCTCGACACGGTCGGCGCGGGCTCAGGCGGCACGCGCAACATTTCCGGCACCACGCACTATCACGTCGAACTCGAAGCCGAGATCGCCGATCTGCATGGCAAAGAGCAGGCCCTGCTGTTCACGTCGGCCTATGTCGCCAACGACGCGACGCTGTCGACGCTGCAAAAGCTGCTGCCTGGCGCCATCGTTTTCTCGGACGAAAAAAACCACGCCTCGATGATCGAGGGCATCCGCCACGGCGGCGGCCGCAAGTACATTTTCCGCCACAACGACGCGAACGATCTCGAAGCCAAATTGAAGGCAGCGCCAGCGGGCGTTCCCAAGATCATCGCGTTCGAGAGCGTCTACTCGATGGACGGCCACATTGCGCCGATCGCAGACATCTGCGACCTCGCCGAGAAATACGGCGCGCTCACATATCTCGATGAAGTGCACGCGGTTGGCCTTTATGGCCCGCGCGGCGGCGGCATTGCCGAGCGCGAAGGCGTCATGCATCGCGTCGATGTGATCAATGGTACGCTGGCCAAGGGCTTTGGCGTCATGGGCGGCTACATCGCTGCCAGCCGCGACCTGTGCGATGCGATCCGCTCATATGCGCCGGGCTTTATTTTCTCGACGTCGCTGGCACCCGTCATTGCTGCAGGCGCTCGGGCCTCAATGGCTCATTTGAAAGTGAGCCAGCTTGAGCGCGCCCGCCATCAGGAGCGCGCCCGCACGTTGAAAACGCGCCTGAAGGCTGCCCGCCTGCCTGTTTTGGATAATCCAAGTCACATCGTGCCCGTCATGGTTGGCGATCCGGTGCATTGCAAGGCCGTCACCGACACGCTGCTCACCCGCCATGGAATCTACGCCCAGCCGATTAACTACCCGACGGTGCCGCGCGGGACCGAGCGCATCCGCCTGACCCCGTCGCCTTTGCACACGGACGGCCAGATGGACGTGCTCGTCGGTGCCTTGACGGAGCTTTGGGCGGCTTGCCCGATTTCTCACGGCAAGACAGTTAAACTTGCCGCCGAGTGAAGCTGTTGGTCCTTGCCGGACCTCTGGTTTTTAGCTCCTACCCGCGACCGATTGGCTTTTGGCGATCTGACGTGCCTGCAGAAGGCATCGGGAAGCTGAGATTGTGCGTAGCAGCGTCGCGGGTTTACGGCTCTTCTTGTCCCTTGTCCTTCGACCATGGTACAAGGTGCGATCCGGTACCGGAGTGTCCAGCGCGCCGTGTGTGACCCCGCTTGAGACCCGCTTGTGAAGTGACGCTTCTTTAAAAACAACAACCAAAACCGCCAGCCGCGAGGATGCCCGATGTTTAAAATGAAGTCTGCCAAATCGCCGACCCACAAATTCTTCAATGCGGCGCTTGCCGAGACCGATCCCGAGATCGCCAAGGCCATTGGCCAAGAGTTTGGCCGCCAGCAGGATGAGATCGAACTCATCGCGTCGGAAAACATCGTCTCGAAGGCTGTTTTGGAAGCCGCCGGAAGCGTGCTGACCAACAAGTATGCCGAGGGCTATCCCGGTAAGCGCTACTACGGCGGCTGCCAGTACGTCGACATCGTCGAAGAACTCGCCATTGAGCGCGCCAAGAAGCTGTTCGGTTGCGGCTTTGCCAACGTGCAGCCGAACTCGGGTTCGCAGGCGAACCAGGGCGTGTTCATGGCGCTCATGAAGCCGGGCGACACCATCCTCGGGCTGTCGCTGGCCGCTGGCGGTCACTTGACCCACGGCGCGCCCGTCAACCAGTCGGGTAAGTGGTTCAAGGCCGTGTCGTACATGGTCGATCCCGTAACCCACCTCATCGACATGGAAGAAGTGCGCCGTCTCGCGCACGAGCACAAGCCGCGCATCATCATCACCGGTGGCTCGGCCTATCCGCGCAAGATCGACTTTGCCGCTTTCCGCGCCATTGCCGATGAAGTAGGCGCGCACTTCCTCGTCGATATGGCCCACTTCGCTGGTCTCGTCGGCGCAGGCCTCTATCCGAGCCCGTTCCCGCACGCGCATGTGGCCACCACCACAACGCACAAAACATTGCGCGGACCCCGTGGCGGCATGATCCTGACGAACGACGAAGATCTGGCCAAGAAGTTCAACTCGGCGATCTTCCCGGGCATTCAGGGCGGCCCGCTGATGCATGTCATCGCTGGCAAGGCCGTTGCCTTCGGCGAATGCTTGCAGCCGGAATTCAAGGCCTACATCCAAGCCGTGATCGACAACGCCAAGGCCATGGGAGAAGTGCTCGTTCAGAACGGCTTCGCGCTGGTTTCGGGCGGCACCGACACGCACCTGATCCTCGTTGATCTGCGTCCCAAGAACTTGACGGGCAACATCTCCGAGAAGTCACTCGGCCGTGCCCACATCACTTGCAACAAGAACGGCATTCCGTTCGATCCGGCAAAGCCGATGGTCACCTCGGGCATTCGCCTCGGCGCGCCCGCTGGCACCACGCGCGGCTTCGGCGTTGCGGAATTCCGCGACATCGGCCGCATGATTGGCGAAGTGCTCGACGGTCTGTCGAAGAACGGCGAAGAAGGCAACGGCGCGGTTGAAGCCAAGATCAAGGCCGAAGCCACAGCGCTGTGCCGCAAGTTCCCGATTTACACGGCGTAAGGCTTGCGCCGGAAAATTGGGTTTCAACGCGATTGAAAAAGCACCGGAGGCGAAAGCTTCCGGTGTTTTTGTTTGGGGGGGTGGGTTAGAGGTGGGACTGGTTTTGATCCGGAGGCGACTTTACGTGTTGTGTAACAAATTCATGTAACCTATCCGCCAATTGTATCGAGGCAGGCGGATGATCTTAACTTACAAATTGGAAGCCAAGCATTTCCAGGATTTCTGCACCGCAGTAAATCGTGAACTCTCACACGTGAATGGGCTTAAAGGTCAATTGATTTGGGGGAGTGTAGTTGGTTCGATTGTTGCCGTTGCAGGACTAGCTGGTTCGGCCCTTTCGGGGAGCCACATGTTTTACTGGGGCTTCTTCACAGGCGCATGGTTTTTTTGGCTTGTCGATTATGTCTTCCGACTGTTGATTGGAAGAAGGCGCGCTTCGTTGATGTATAAAGACGACGGACTGGTGCTAGGTGACCGCCAGTTAACTGTTGATGACAGCGGAGTTCATATTAATGGCGATCTTTTCAGCGAAGAAGTGAGTTGGAAGGCGATTAAATCTCTCTCACTTCAGCACCTAGTCACGGTGCTTTGGACAGACAGAGCAGCGGGCATTTTTGTTCCGCGTTCAGCATTCGCAACCCCCGAAGAAGAGGCGAATTTCGTGACTTTTGTTCAATCGAAAATTGGCGCGTCGTAACGGATCAATGTCTGGCCTTGGCCCATAGCAGAACTCCATACCCCTTCCAAACCTTCCCCCTTATTTCCCTTGGCGGCAGGCGCGCCAAGCCGTATGCGTTGACGGCGCAGGGGCGATTTGCGCTCGATACCCGCCGCCCACGCGCTCTTGAAACACGCGGAGTTTTTGACGAATGCGCTGCCCCTACTGTGCGTGCGAAAATACGGCTGTGAAAGACAGCCGCCCGACGGACGAGAATGCCTCGATCCGCCGCCGCCGCATCTGCCCTGACTGCGGCGGCCGCTTTACCACATTCGAGCGCGTGCAACTACGCGAATTAACCGTGGTCAAGCGTTCGGGCCGCAAGGTGCCGTTTGACCGCGATAAGCTCGTCAAATCAATTGAAGTGGCGTTGCGCAAGCGGCCGTTCGATCCCGATCGCGTTGAGCGCATGGTGTCGGGCATCGTGCGCCAGTTGGAGAGCGCCGGAGAAAATGAAATTGCCTCGTCCATCATCGGCGAATACGTGATGGAAGCCTTGCGTGGGCTTGATCCGGTCGCTTACGTTCGCTTTGCTTCCGTTTACCGGGACTTCCGTGAGGCGGCTGACTTCCACGAATTTCTGGGCGAGATTGCGCGCGACGATGCCGTCGTGGAAACAGCCAGCCCGGCTCCCACTTTGAAGAAGCACTGACACACCCGATGAGCGACCACGGCACATTCGATCGCCACATGATGGCGATTGCGCTCACTATGGCGCGCCGGGGTCTTGGCCGCACGGCGCCCAATCCGTCTGTCGGCGCGGTGATTGCCAATGAGGCGACAGGCGAAGTCATCGCTCGCGCCGTCACGGCACCGGGCGGCCGGCCGCACGCCGAGACGACTGCGATTGCCGCCGCCGGTGAACGTGCACGCGGGGCAACACTTTACGTCACGCTCGAGCCCTGTTCGCATCATGGTAAAACCTCGCCGTGCGCAGATGCCGTGATTGCGGCGGGCTTCCGGCGTGTCGTGGTTGCGATCTCAGATCCTGATCTGCGCGTTGCCGGACGCGGGCTCGATAAGCTCAGAGCCGCTGGCATAGCCGTGGTTCGCGGCATCGGTGCCAGCGAAG
>Ga0247837_1003025_pt1 | contig 30304 bp, 27 predicted proteins | sample LaCtaG_2_FD_187115 | JGI IMG/M metagenome (GOLD analysis project Ga0247837, IMG submission 187115) | Freshwater microbial communities from meromictic Lake La Cruz, Castile-La Mancha, Spain - LaCruzMarch2015_14.5m | ecosystem: Environmental > Aquatic > Freshwater > Lake | place: Spain: Castile-La...
ATTACTAAGAAGCCGCGGCTGTCCCTGGAGTTGACCATTTTAATGGTAACTTCGAACTAGTTATTATATAAGGACAGCGGAGCTTCGGTTTAGTCGAATTCACAAGTTTCTAAACATGAAGTGAGTACTACTATTTATTTCCCAGGCGATTGCTGTCCTTTGCGTCTTGTTCGGCGGACTGAAGTGGTCCTGAGGTCTCTCAGGATGTCCTCTACCAAACTTTGCTCAGTGTCTGAGCATCTTGACAGCTCCCCAGAGTCTCCAGACAGCGGCAATCTCAGATGCAGCCTCGATTTCCTATGCACCTTCCTCTTAGGAGCAACAGCAGAGCGCGGACGAATCGTGGAAGGGGATATGATGGGGTTGAGCCGCTCCAGCAGTTTCCCCAGGTTATCAGACGTAATCCTCTTCTTCACCACTAGTTCCGTCTTATAGGAATGCAGACAGATGAAGTACCACTTCCTGTCTTTGTCCTGGCTGAAATCGACCACAAGTTCCAAAACACCTAAATTCCGCTCACTCAAATACCCTCTTTCTAGCACTGTTTTGACCATCATCACCTGCGTTTTGAGGGCTTCTATAGCAGTCCAGCTGAATACGTGGAAAGTATCATGGGCGGAAGTAGTCACACAGAAGCGGTCGGAAGGGGTGCAGTCTTGACTGTCAGTCTCCAACTGCACCACTGAGGCTTTCTTTCGGCGGATGGTGGCTCGGGTTTCTTGGGATGAGTAGCGGAGTGACTGGGCGAATTGGTGCTTGGACTGGGCCACTGGGATTAGATTTTCGTATATTTGATAGGAGAGATTGCCGAGTGTGGGTTGGAACGTAACTCGCATAATAAAGGCGCACGGAGACCCATTATAGACAAACCTCTGCAGAAAGGCAGACTCCGAATGCGCCAACCTCGTATTCCACACCAGCTGCCCCGCCTGCACATTCATCAAAGGAATGCACAGATCCGCCCCTTCGCCCTCACTTTCCTTGTAGATAGCGATGGGCACTGGTGGCTTGGCGGCCATACTGCAGCCCAGCAGCATTGATACGACACTGTGTAGTCCTTACTCGGGCGAGGACAAGCCTTCTCTTAGCACTACGATTCCTTCGGAATTGGACCGGATTAGGGTCGGCCGGGCTACGGAGTACCCAAAAAGGACAGTTTCAGGCAGGTTGAGTCTCAGGGAATGGACCTTGCTGTAGGTGATTAGGACGCTGTAGAAGTCGAGAGAGGACTTCGGCAGCACTCGGAAGTTGGAGTTGCCCTTGCGGACTAGGAAGGAGGGGCGGAAGGCGTCCAAAGGACTGAGAGTCGCAGTCATTATATTGAAAGGAGGGAAGCGGGGGATTGCCCTGTACAGCGGCTTTATTAGAGAACTCTAAGCACAGGAAGGCCGCCAGATTGGGCACTGTCCAGTCCCAGTACTGCTGAATTGCATGGTAGAGTGGGCGTATTTCTATCAAAACAGCTGCTTCGCAGCAGGAATAGTAGTAGTTTTCAATGGCGCACACTTCAGACCTCGAGCGTACATCCACCCTTTCCCTCTCTCTCGAAAGCGACCTCCTCTTCCAACGCCACTCCATACCCTCCCCAGAGCTGCTAGTCTCCCCCAGTCCCATTCACTCCAAACCTACCCAGGGAGTGCACACCTGTAAGCTCCAGTCTGCCAGTAAGCCTGTGACTAGGAAACTTGGAAGAGGCTCTAAGAGCGGGACTTATACGGTAGTTGAAAAAGCACATAAGAAAGGAGTTAAGCGAAGTGCGTTTCCCATAGTGTGCGGGTATTTAGGACTGACTCAGTCAATGACGGAATTGAAGGAAAACGGGAGTAGGAAGAAGGAGGGAGACTCGGCACTGTGGGCAGCTAAAGAGCCTACCGCCCTGATTAACTATTTACAAGGACAGCGGAAAAAGAGCAGGCAGGGGAGGGAGCCACTGAGTCTAGGCACCAAGGCCAGATTGCAACTGGCCAAGCCTCGGATGCTCCCGCCTCTATTGGGTCTTTCCTACAGTCGCTTGCTGGAGCACTCTGCAACTACAGTGCTATAGTGCTACCTGTTGACTGGGGAATAACTAGAAACAGGACTTAGCTTAGTGGTGGACTAGACGCATATTGGGACTGTAGGAGCCTGGTCCTGGGGAGATTTGAGTCTCAGCAGTGGCTGGGACTTTGGCAGCTCTTGCAATTATCACCCTGGGCGACTGCGATCTGAACCTTTTCTCGTCATAGTGGTAGTCCCCGGGCCCAGGAGTGTGCATCTGCGGGGTCAAGTCCGCTTTCTTGGCTCTGCCGAAGCTGCCTACTCCCTGGATGTGGTCGAAGTAGGAGTGCAGGTAGGTAGGGGAGGGTTCGTCCCTGCTAGCCTTGGTGGTGGGGAGGGAGGGGTCGGTGTCTTCGGGACTGGGAGGTCTGCGGGGAGGCGTTCCCCAGGGTCTTTCTTCCTGCCTGCCGTCAGCTAGAGGACGACTCGTCCCCACTCTCTGCTCCACCTGTCTCCTCGCCTGTCTATGGTCCGGCGTCGGTCCAAACTGCCTCGTACTCCGCACATCCCAGATTTCATCAACTGCTTAGCACCTACTGTAGTCCTCCACCCACCTCTTTAGGGCTTCTCTGCGAGTGGGGTTGGCGGTTCCGCTCTCGACTTCGTACTTGTAGAGGCGAGTTAGGGCGGATTTCACGCTGCCGGCTTGGGGGTTCAGGTTTATTTCGAGGCCTGGCTTCATGTTTATATGGGAGAAAGTGGGCTTCTATACTGTAATTGGGAAGAGGGGTTTAATAGATTAGTCAGTACTGCTTTCAGCTTTAGTGTGCCTTTTTAGTGCCTTTTAGGCCTGAAAAGTCTCTTTTTGAGTGTATGGAGAGGGATATTTCTTGTTTGGCAGTCGCGATTTCCAGTGAAATAAGCTTATCCAGCCTACTCAAAGCATTTCCATATTAGTAAAGCATTTCCAGAGTATACAAACACTAAAATTGCAAAATTATGTCTTTTCCGGCCTCGATATTTCCCCAAAATTCCCTGTTTCTCTTTTATATCTTAGTAAATTGGACTAAAGAGACTGAATGCTGCATTTCTTTTATCAAAAGTAGGCGAAATATGCAGTCTTTGAAACTAAAAGATGTGTATATTTGAATAAAAATGCTGCTTCTGCCTCTATCATTTCTACAATTTGTGGCTTTCGTAGAAAAAAATCAATTAAATCGTCCAAATTTCGCACATTTCTGTACTTTATCGCTACCCAACGGAATTTAAACGCAGTACAAAGCTTGCAGTAAGCGAAACCAGAAGAATACTGAGAAAATAGGTTTTAGTCCAATACAAAGGGAAAGTCCGGGACAAGGGGTATATAAGGAGAAAATGGGCGGTTTGATAGGGAATTCGAGGTAGTATAATTGTAGTACGCCTGCATTTGTTAGCGGGTAATCCAGGTTCAAATCCTGGTCTCGATACTTTTATCTCTCAGTCCTACTACAGTGCTTAGCGGGGAATTTGAGTAGCTGCAAGGCCTATATAGGGAGGAACGCTGCAGAACCACTGTCCGAGATAGTATAGTGGCAAGTATATCTGCCTGTCACGCAGATGACCCGGGTTCAATCCCCGGTCTCGGAGCTTTTTTGCGTATTATTGGATTCCTCTAAGGCTTATAGACCTACTGCTTGCCTCCAATTGCCTATTTCCCGCCTGCTTTCCTGAGACTATGCCTATATTCGGAAGGAGTGGAGCCAATTTGCATAAAACTTGTGACTGTAGTAGTTGTATTCTTTTCTACTTCACAGGTTTGACTGACTTCATAGACACAAACTAAATCGATGAAACAATCACAGACACTGATATTCGCCTAAAATTAAAAATAAACCTCCAGATGCACAGCTGTACCTGCCTAGAAGGCTGCAGGAATAGAGAAAAGCCCACTGGTTACGTATATAAAATTGAGAGAAAGCGGGAATGGGTAGTCGGAAATAAGAGGAACTGTATGGTGTGGATGGCGGCCTTCTTGTGAACGATCATAGGAATGATGGATATGCACTAGAATAGTATGAAGTCAGAGAAGCTGCCTGTGGTGCTGCCGCTCTACAGCAGCAGCCTCTCTGCCATTCTGCACCAGTTGGGGGACAGTCTCGGCGACTTGGCGGAGGCAGTGCGGACCGGAGACCCCGGGTACCAAGCGTAGGCCCTAGACAGCTACTTCCAAGCCTACTTTGAGCGCAAAATTCAGCTTCTAGCGGCGAATTGTCCGTTTCCGCAGATTCGAGCGCAGTGCACGGATTTCCTGGCGTCGATTGGGTCGACTTTGGTAGTTCCAGGAGATGCAAGTGCATTTTTCCCCAATTCCGTCCTCAGCGACCTGACTTCCAGCCTAGCACCCGCCCAACAAGCCAAAATTTCCCTCCTCAAAGAGTCAATTTTCCTAATGATCGGCCGAGTGCCTAACTACGAAGCGCTATTGACTGGCGAGCCGGACTACCTGGACCTGCACAATGAACTGCTCACTGTGGTGTTTGCACAGGAAGGCGCTTTGGCAGGCAAGGTGAAGTACTACTTGGCGTTTATGGCAGCGGCTGCGCATCAGTGTGAGTACTTGATGAGTCTGGAGAGGGAACTGTGCTGGCTGAGTGGGGGGAACTCGGAGTGGTTTGAGGCGGCGCATCAAAGTATACCGGAGAAGATGCAGGCTATTGGGCCCATTAATGCCAAGTTGGCGCACAGGCCTTGGGACCTGAGCACAGAGGACCTAAGGACAGTACTCGCGAGTTGGACTATGTCCGAGCTAATCGAGGCGCTGGTAGTGCTCTGTCTGTTTCACTCACTTAGTTCACTGGTGCTGGGCTTGGGAGTCGCACAGGAGTTTGACCTGCCTGGGCCGCGTAGACGGAAAAGTAGCATATCCGCAGTCAGAGGGAACTTGCATAGGACTGAGGTAGTGGCCCAGTTGATACAAGAAACCGCGGCGCTGGATGAGTCGCTGGAGGAGGATGAAACGGGAGACTACTTTGAGCAGATGTCAGGGGGGTCGTTGCATTATAGCAACTACAGCGGCTCTGGCACGCGTTTGTATCCTTCGGATTTCAATTGGCGCGATCACGGCTACGCCCTATTGGAGCGGCTTTTACCCAACATCGCCCCACGACTCAGTGCTTCTCTGGACTTCGCGTACCACACAGCCATGTCTTCGAGTCGCTGGCGGGCTATTTGGGTGTACACCCAGCGTCTCTACGGCCTCGAATACGACGACTACAACTACCGCGACATCAACACAGAATTAACAAAACCCACGAAGGCCTTTCTGAAGAAAGTCGCCTGCACTCCGCACGAAGTGAGGGCGGAGGACTGGAGCCAAGTGGCCCTGAGTACAGATGAGAAGGTCAGACTAGTGCTACTAGTCTGCGAAGCGCGGAGGGAAGGGGCGCTGCTGTACGTCCTGCATGCTCTCAGAGCCGCGATATAGCAGGATTAATATGAGCGACCTTCGTATGATGTCCCCGCGTAGTGCCACTTCTCGAGTGCCTTCTGCAGTACTCAGCACTGGCAAATGTGCGGTTCACTGCAGGGAAACGCATAACTCGGCCAAAGCACTAATCGCCCAAGTCAGAGCTTCTATCAGAATTGGCAGGTTTGAGGTCGCCCTGGAGGACTGTTCTACTCTCCTCGCAAAGACACCTGAACATATACAAGGACGGTTCCTAAAAGGAGTCTGTCTGGACCATCTAGACAGAAGTCAAGAGGCCGTAGAGGAGTTCTCACTGGTACTGAAGCAGGACCCTTCCCACGCCAACGCAACCCTCAGCAGAGCTGCCGCACTCATAAAACTGGGCCAGGCCACTGCCGCACTCGAGGGGTTCGTGCACGGACTGGAACTGGACGAGCAGCGTAACTGGCTCAACTCACACCGCAAGTCCTACTCAACCTCCACTTACTGCAGTAAGTCCAGCTCCGCCTCTTCCTCTATCTCAGAACTGCCCTCGGCTCTCAGTGAGGTTGCATCAGTGAAAAGCTATGCACAAGCTGTGAACACTCCGAATCCTGTGGAGGAGATGAAGGCTTTGAGTGAACAAGAGTGGTACTTGAAGGGCTGTGCAGCCCGAAGAAGTGGGGAGCATGAAGAAGCAGTGCAGTGCTTTTCTGCAGTATTGGACTTGAACGAAGCAGATTTCCGGGCTTTATTGCACCGCGGACTGGCGCTTGAAAGTCTGAATAGACTGGGAAAAGCACTCGAGGACTACTCCAAAGCAATTGCCTTGGACCCAAATAGCGCACTGGCTTACCACCGTCGCGCCCTCGTCCTAGCTCGCCTAAACCGCCCACAAGACGCTCTTACAGACTTCGCTATCGCAATAAGTCTGGAAGACAGGGCTGTACTTCACCATACCAGAGGCCAACTCTACTACTCAATAGGCTTAAAGGACCTGGCAGTGCAGGAGTATTCCCGCACTCTGGAGTTGGACTACTTGTATGCGAAAGTGCGCTTTCACAGGGGAATCTGCTATGAGGAAATGGGGAAAAGGAGAGAAGCGGTGGCGGACTATGAGAATGCGATAGTGCTGAATGGGGATTTGGAGGCCTGCGAACGATGGCTTTCCTTAGCGAAATCAGATATCCAGAGGGAAAAACTAAGGAGGAAAATGCAACATTCAGCGATTTGGAGGTATATGGAAGGGCTGGATTTCGAGGCAAAGGGGGAATTACAGCAGGCACTGGAGTGCTTTTCAGCTGCAATAGCAGCGCAAGAAGACCAAGGAGAACTATGGCTCGCTAGAGGGAGAACTCGCCTAGCACTCGGAGAACTGGACCAAGCGCTCTCAGACTGCAAAGAGGCAGAAGACCGAGGGGGAAATGTGCACTATACCCGTGGCTTAGTGTATCTAGGCCTGCAGCTCTATGCCAATGCTATCGAGGACCTGCGCCAGGCTACAGCCTCTATCCAGGCCTTAACTGCACTGGGATATGCTTATGCGAAGGGGAATATGCATCTAGACGCAATCAAGACTTACACCCGAGCACTGCTCGAAGCCCCGTCCAACCCCGTCCTGCTCCACAACCGAGGCAACTGCTACCAGCGTATCCTCAAACACACCGAAGTAACCACTCCCCAGGCCATTTCCGACTTCTCCCAAGAAATCAGTCTACAGCCCTCCGCCCTCGCCTACTTCTCCAGAGGCCTGTCCTACGAACTGCAAGGCGCTCGGTCCAAAGCCTTGGCCGACTACTCCAAGTCCCTAGAGTTGTCCTCGTGAACGATTAGTGCCTACCTGAGTCCGAAGCCTTCTGAGTTGTTGATAGCCAGCAGTAGCATGTCCCGAGTCTTCTTTTCGCTGGTGTACTCCGGCAGTAGGAGATGGTTGAAGCAGGTGTGCGCGGTCATCAGTCGGTCAGAGTCAGGGCCGTTTCTGGAGATCACGAAGCGGAGAGAGCCCAGGCCGTTGATGGGGGCTCGGTCGGAGCCTGTGACGAAGAAGAGGAATTTCTTCTTTTGGTCTTCGGAAAGACTGTGCAGGACTTTCCAGAGCATTTGGCAGCTGCGGGAGTCTTTGTTGTAGCCGTCTTCATAGATGCAGGCGCGCTCTAACTCATAAAAGTCCAAAATAGGGTTCCCGCAAACTAGCAACTCCAGCTCTTCCGCCCGAAAGAACTTCAGCACTTCGCCCCCACAGACCTTCAAAAAGCCTCTTCTAAAGGCTTCGAAACTCAGACGGAATGAAGCGTTGAGCATCCAATCGACGTACAAGTCCACGTATTCCTGTCGATTGCTGGATGTTAGAGGAATTTGGGCGCCGCCTGGCTTCAACTCGTGGGTGCGAGTTTCCCCGTAGGCCTGGGTTTCTACTGTGAAGTTTCTGCATAGAATCGTCTCCAAATCTCCCTCCATAACCAGCACTTCTTTCAAGCTTTTCGCCAGCATGGGATTAAACATCGCCAAGTCCTCTATAGTAGTCCTCGTCCCCACCAGCTTCTTATACACTGCCAGCGGCAAGTGCACATCAATGATATTAAAGTTATAAATGGCCAACCCCAGTATCAGTCCCACCAACTCAAACTCATCTTCCGGGGCTATAGTGTCCGCATTGAACCAAAAGAACCGCGTTTCTTCGTGGTATGTGAACATGCTGAACTTCGGGTCGAACAGCTCTCGCACAATTAGTTGGAAGAACTCCTTCTGCACTCCTCCGCCGTCCACTCCTTCTTCGTTGACGAAGTGCACCTTTAGAGGCTTTTGGAGACTGCTGTCGCCGTGCACGAGTTGCACAATTGTGTCTTCTATCAAGTTTTCTCTGCGGACTTCGAGGATTAAATAGGGCATGAAGCCCATCAAGCCGCCCATTTCCGCCAACTCATGTATACTCCTTCTCTGCGAAATGTGCTGCTGTATGGCGGAGTCAAAGTGCAGAAGCTCCGACTTGGAAGCGCTGTCAAGTATCCAAGGAAAGCGGACGAAGGAGAACAAATCGGCCATTTCAGACTCGTCTTTGGACCGCCACCAGAGCTTGAATTGCTCCCGCATGTCCATTTCCTTGTTCACTGCATCGTTGTAGAACTCCTTATAGCTTACTTGCTCTGAGACATTTGCGGAGTTGAGGATGTCAAGCAGGTGAACAGCCGCCACTACGTCTGGATGCATGTAATTCGCCTTGTTCTCGCATATCTGCAGGGTGATGAACTGCTGGAGAGGGTAGATAAAGCGGAGTAGGTGGTCAGTGGTGTACCCCTGCAGCCACTCCACTAACTGGACTCGGACATAAGCGTCTTCATGGTCTATAGCGAGATGGACGATTTGGACTAAAGTGTCGGTTTGCTCGGGCTGCAGCAGGTCTGGAGCTTCGAGCAGGACTAGCAGAGCTCTGGGTAGGAACAGCTTTGTGAAGTTGCCCACTATGAGGGAGTTGAGGGCGGTTTGGAGCCAGTTCTCTGGGAGGACGCCGGATTGCACGAAGTCTTGAGCCTGTTGAAACGTCCTTTCTACTTCCTCGAAATCCAGTCCTGGGTCCGTCTTAGTCACTGCGCCTTTCAAAAAGGTGGCCCCTAGCACATCCAAATGTCCGAAAATCGCCAATAGTGGCGTTGCTTCAGATGCGCCACTCATCGCCGGCAGCTCCTCACAGGTCAGAAACGGGTCCGGAACCTCCAGTTTCTGAGTGTACCGCCTAATGGCATATGAGGCTGCTTCATTAGTGGTCAATTTGATACCAAAAGGGTAATTTCCGCAGTCTTTGTTGAAGCAGACAGGCCGGCCGCAGCCTTCCGTAAGCTGTGTGAATGCCTCTTTGATCACCTCTCTGATCCTTTGCTTGGCGTCCGTCTCCATACTAATTATAGATCCATGGGGTAGGAAATGGCAGCGGGAGCCTGTGCTAAGGGCCTACTTATTGAGAGCCCGGCGAATTCCTTCCACTACTAAGGCTTGGCTGTTTTGGACCTTGTTGACTATCATGGTGGGCAGGCGGCCGCCTAGGTCTGCGTGAGTCATGTAGACTAGGCGAGTGCTGGCTTCCTCTAGGGGCTGTAGAGCAAAGCCGCCTATATAGAGGTGAGCGCGGACGAGGTCGGGATTGGAAGGGGAAGCTGGGTGCGTAGTCGAGGTCGCTACTGCATATAATGTCCCATTAGTCTCTTGAAATCGTCTCTGAACTAAGCACAAATCTCTCCCACTTGCCGGAAACTGCCGCTTATACCTCTGATACACCACTTCCAAGTCTTCCGAGTAAGCCTCAAGTACATACCCGCTTTCGAACATTGTGTCATATTCACCTTTTCTCGATAAATCCTTCAAATAAGCCATAACCTCTTCGGCCGGTTTCCTTATAACTGCCTCTCCTCGGATGATATATAGGCTGCCGGGGGCGGGTCTGCGCGACCCCTTGGTCTCAGTCTTGCCTGTGGAAATCGCTTCCCACCCGGAAGTCTCTTCTAGCAGCTGTTTGAATACGCTTAAAGCCTCGTTGGATTCGGACTGGTACCTAGTAATTCCTTCACTCGGCTCAGACGCTATCGAGGCAGATGGCAAGGAAGAGACCCCTTCTTCTTCATCTCCCGACATCTGCTCCGCACTTCCCTGCTTTAGGGACGTAATTTGCTTGGGCGAAGAGTGCAGATAGGCCAACAAACAAGGCAAAACATCAGGATTAGCGGCTTGCAACATCCAAGGAGTTGCACACTTTCCATGCACCGAAATGCGGGTTTTGTCTGCATCCACTGCTTCAAGCGTGAAAAGGTATTTGAGTGCTTGGTGTTCCCGCTCTAAAAGTAAGTATTGCTTGCTGTGGATGTAGCAAGTGCGGGTAATTGTCTGCTTGATACTGCCTGCGGGGGATGTATATGTGAGGGAAATTTCCTCCTTTTCAGTGGATTCGCTGCAGAAAGGGTCCCACAGGCCTCGGCCTGGAATATCGAGGAGGACTGATAGGACTTCGGGGACTGAGCGGTCAGCTACACCGGTCGATTTAAAGGCGATTTCAGTGCTTTGTAGCTTCTTCCTGCCTATAAAGCTACTCCTGATATACCCAGTCAAGGCCACTACCAGACTCGCTTTAAATACTAGCGACTCGCTTCCGAATACTAAGAGTGCAACTGCAAGAAATATGAGTCCAAGGGTATTAGGGATCCACGTACTTTCCCCTTTGCCGGGTCTCTCCTCTATTGCTTCATACCTCATAGAGTTGCCTTGGCAGCCGACCAGGATATAGCACTTTTCCAGAATTGGACGGATCTTCTGGAATACGAGGGAGGGAAGTGGCTCCAGGCAGAATTGCTTTGCTATTCGCTCTTCGTCGAAACCGCTGTCAGGACTATTCTCCTCAGAAACTCGACTCCGCAGGTCCGATTTGAGCCCCTTGATAGCCTCCACCCAAACCGCTCCTTCCTGCTGCGTAGCAAACGCCAACCCAAACACCGCTTGATCCACCCCTACCAACTCCACCACATACTCCCCCTTCCTGACTCCCAAGTCCCTCACAGCATAGCTAGACAGGGGCAATATCCCTCTCGGCTTGGTGTCTCTGGAAGACTTGTAGTAGTACAGAAAGCCGCCTTCCAGGATGACTATTCGCTTCACCCACTGCCGTTTTCGCTTGATTCGCATCACTGTCCGCAACTCTGGACCGCCATTCTGCACACTGAAGGACATATTTCAGTCCCTGCTTCATGGGTTCAAATTTAAATAGTAACTGATGCAGCACACAGTGCAGCCTGTTTACATGCGCCACGGCCTGCCTCTCGCACCTGAACTCGGCCCTTTAAAGACCTTGCCGACTACTCACCTCCAAGGAGACTCGTCACTTGCGCGGTACCTAGCTCCCCCCTGCGCAGAGCTAACCACCTTCAGCGAGCTCTGCGACACCCTAATCGAAAAGCGAGTTTCCGCCCCAGAATCCCGCAACAGCAGAAGCAGCACGCCTTCAGGGAGATCCTCAAGGCCTGCCCCCGTGAGACTTGCAGAGCCAACGGAGTACCAACCCTCCGAAGAACTGGTCTGCGGCACTCCTTTGAACCTGCTGTATGAGCGGAAAGTCGCCTCTGCGAGGGCTTTGATGGGCCAAATGGAGGTTAGTCTGGACAGACATAAGGGACTGAAAGGGTATTTGAAGGATTTGAGGGGGCAGTTGGGACACAATAGTCAACTTGCGTGTGCGGAGTTGCAGGCCAAAAGAGACGCGATAGTGGGGCAATTGGACGCCTATATCCACGAATCCACCAAATCCGTCCAAATGACGATCAAGGAAAAAGAGCGCTTTTTAAGCGGAAAAGAGCAGGAACTGGATATAGTCATTGAAGAATTAGCAGCCAAAGAGAACATACTAAAGCTAGCGACTACTGCAGAAGCAAAGAGTAAATTCGTACAAGACTTTTCCCAACACATGGAGCAGGCGGAATCTGCTTTGAAGCTATGGGTCGCAGATTGCCAGGTCTCTGCAGCCTGGGTAGATATCAAAGCTCCAGTATTTCCCTTTGCTTTAACCATGAAAGATCCAAAGCCTCCAATGCTACTAGAAAGGGATGTCAACCGGGACCAAACCTCTATCCCAGTAGCGGATACACGTATAGGAACGGCTGATAAGCCTGTACTGCCCAGTCATAGCCACAGACATCACCACCACAAGGGCAGCAAAGTCCCTAAACTCAACCTGACCCCCTCCCAAGACACTTCCGAAATGTATGAAAACTCACATGTGCACGCCCACTTGATGCATCAGAATAAGAAATTGATGCAAAGATTGGAGTATTGCCTAGACAGAAAACTCGAAAACACGCTAAATACGAAGCTAGTTCGGAAGACTAAGGAAGAAGATTGCTGCAGTGAAGCCACCAAGACCTCAGACATTGAGCCAGCAGAAGGCTCTCAAGTGTCAATATCCACCCTAATCACGGACTCCTCGGAACTGTGAGAGTTACACAGGCAAACTGACAGAGAAGAAGTGGGAAACGACTGCTTGCGTCTATACATTCCGCAAGGCTACCCTGCTTATTCCTGCTACTACCATGTGACATTGAGCAGAGAAACGACTGCAGGCAGTCTGCTGGTTTCTCTAATGCAGCACATGGGGTTCGGGTCCCAGCGCGACTATAGGGTCGTTCTGCAGCGAGACCAGGGCGGGAGTGAGGAAAGACTGAGTGGCGGGGAGAGACTGAAAGACAGGGTGGGGAGCAAGAGAGAGGACGGCTGGCCTCGACTCTTCCTAAAGCCTATCAAGTCGTAGAAACTTGTCTAAGCCGATTCCTCCTCACCGACCTGGCTACCTCTTCCCGAGCAGTTGAGGAGCCTGCACTCTCTACTGTCCTCCTTCGTATCTCTTCTTTTCCCTCGTTTATTCGCTGGGTTTCAGCTTGCTGGCTTCATGCAGCCTTCCCTAGGACAGATCTGATTTTGATTCCGCAAAGTAGTAGCTACGTATGAGTGGAGTGGAGGAAGACGACTTAGGGAAAGCAGTAGGCGCTTGCAGAACTGCTTGCAGTCCTTTGGGGTAGGAGTCTGTGAGATGGGGGTAGCTGCCATACCATTTTGACTGGTGTCCAGCCCCTTTCCCAAAAGGCCTGGGAAGAATTAATTTCCGGCAAAGCACTGTCCATAAGCAAATCAACTCCTGCTAAATCTAAGCTATCCACAGGGGTTTCACACACATTTCGCATACACTTTTTTCGTCCTGCTTTCACTATTGTATTACCTCTGTCTTTTCACTCTTTAGACCTCTAAAGCTAGAATTGCTGAGCAGTACTTCCATGCATAGTAGTAAACATTGGCTATGACGGCTCTACCACATTTGCCTCTAGTCGAAGTGCTTGGCTTCAACCCCAATGCCCAGTTTCAGCCTGGCAGTTGCGAAGATCTAGCGGCTTTCGAGGATTTCCAAGCTTCTGCATGCAGTGCATTCAGTGCAACGCTCAATGCAGCAAAAGGGGTTCAGAGGGAGTTCTGTTCCCTCCTCGCCCAGCTGAACAGTTTAACAAAGTGGCCGACATCTGGCCTGAACAGAGAGAAATTGCTACAGCGACTAGTCATCGAAGCCGCAGTTCCCTATACCGGCCCTAGATACTTCCATATTTCCCTGAATCAACAGTTCAGCCGCATCTTCCTAAAGCGAAGAAAGGTGCAGTATTCCTTACATAGGCTGAAATGCGTCGTCTTCGGCCCAGCAAATGTCTCCATTCCGGGTGAAGACATGGACTTCAGTCTTCTGACCTTTACTTCTCAAATGCCTGTGCGGCCTGTCCTCCCCACAGAACAGGAAACTCCAATTTTAGCAGGCCAAACTACGCATAGAGGACCACTCACCGCGCCACTCTCCTTCGCCTTCAAATTCACCCACATCAGTGCAGACTTGCCTGGCGGAGTACTAACTCTGGTCGTCATTTGCTCCAACTCTGCAGTCGAGCCTCTCGCCATCCCCAACATCGTCGTCAAATCTCTCCGCAAGAAGTTTAAATTCACCTCTGACTAGTCCTTCTCTACCACTGTGATGGTCTGCACCTTAGTCCTTTCTATTCCTATCTCTGAACTTGCGTCTTTTGATGCGCTCGCGCAGTGCGTCGTCCTTCTTTTCCTGCACCTTGGCTTGCTTCTTGTCCAGCATGGCTTTGCGCGCTTCTGATTTGGCGTGTTCGTGGAGGTCCTGAGTGGGGGTTACTCGGTCGGATTTGACGGCTTTGAGGCGGTCGAGGAAGCCTGACACTCGCTTTTCAGCCTCTGTGTGCAGGACGTCTACACTGTGTTCCTCAGGCTGCCTCACCAGTCTGTGCTTCTGCCGAGCGAGGAACGGCAGTTCTTGCTGCAATTTCTACCTTTCCAATACCTTCGGTATGCGCAAAGGCTGGAATTGGAACTCCTTCGGAGGCTCATTTGTGTACTCGCAGTCTGGATTGGTAGGGGCCGGGAGTCCCTTCAAAGCCCTCAATTCAGCCACCGTTTTCATCAGTCTTTGCCTACACTAGTGCTCACTCTGCATAAGTCAGCAAGGGGTTGAAGTACTTTTCCGGCTGCATCTGATAGTAAGTGCGCAGAAACACGATATCACTCATCAGGATCTTGTCTTCAAAGGTAGCCCTGTAGGTCCCAGGCGGCCCCACTCCGTCCCTCGCTCCCTTCTTCACCATTCCCCTAATCCCAGACACAGTCTTGATCTTCGCTCCTTCGAACTTCGCCACTTCCAGCTGAGAGTTGAACATCCCCTTCACAAAGGCAGTGTTTTTGAAGACCTTGAAAGGCTCCCCCACCAGCTTTAGCTTCTTCATGATGGGGAAGCTGTGGTTGAGTTCCAACACTGTGCCGCTGCCTGATATGCGGAACTCCCGTGCATTGATGTGGACTACAGAGACAAAGGCGGTGCCTACAGCAGCGAAAGGTCCGTAGAATACAGCCAAACAGTGCGTGTATTTGGGGGTGTACTTGATCATTCGAAGCCTTTCAGTGCTCAAGTCTTCAGTGCAGAACAGCGGCATGGACTGAAATCTATGCCAGCCGAGGGAAAGAATCAGGGGGTTGTTGGACTTTAACACGTGTTTGTACCATCGGTGCAGTTTGAACCTGGCTCTAGTGAAGCCCAGGGTTGTTTCCGCTGGCTTAACTGCGCATAGGAGAGTCGGGTTCGAGGCTTTCAGCTTCGACAGCAAGTCAGCGGAAAAGCCTGTCAAAGTGACCTTCACATAGGAGCCTTTGGCTGTGCCATTGAAGCCCTCTTCCAGGACTTCGACCTGCGCCTTCATAGACCCGGGCTTTGCCTCTGCTTCCTCCTCCGGGACTTCCTCTACAGCCTCTGGCTCTTCCTCTATAGTCCCCGCCATGAACCTGCTTCTAATGACCTGCGCATACTGCTCAATGGACGTAAACCTGGGTATGACTTTCAGCCGACTCCTATCGTATTCGTCCACTTCCGACACTTGCTTCCCTGCTTGGCCCAGTTTCCCATACACCAGCGACTTCAGGTCGGTAGCTACAGTGTCGTCAATGCGGTATTCGACCAGTTCCTTCTTCGGCAGCAGCGCCTTTACCTTTTCTATGAGTTCGTTGGTGTCTTCCGGGTCGGATTCGACCAGTTCGGTCTCTTGCGCTAGGAGCGGAAGGTCCGATGTTAAGGCCAAATGGGCCTCTTTTTGGGCTAATTTGGCGTTTAGGGTGATATCGTGGGACTGCAGTTGGCGAACCATTTTGACTCCTTCGCTGGGTTCGGCCTCCCCTTCGTGCTCGGTAAACACCACGTATCGATCTGGCAAATTGAGATATCCAGTGGATTTGTCGAATTGGACTGTGCCGATACTGCAATTGGGCGCATAGAGCGCCCTTTCCTTGTCCTTTAGTGTCCTATGGCCTTTTTTCCCTGTGTGAGCGACCATTTGGGGCACTGGATCGTCAATAACTTCCATACTCCCCACAGCGTAGTTGCCAATTCCAGGCACCATTACCTCTGATTCGTTGTAATGAGTGCCTCGCACATAGCCGTAAAAGGTAGACTGGTTGGGGTCTAGAGCTGCTTCGAACCTGTCTGCAAGGATGTAGGCGTGGTCTAGTCGCCACTGCACAGGCTTCCACTTCAAAACGGAGATAAAGCGGGTCAAGTTGTGCACTTCTCTGTCTGTATACAGGGCATTTCGCATACCGGACAGGTAAAACAGCTTCGCGCCTTCGTATACTTCCGCCCAAAACCGCTTTTTCATGACTTTCTTGATCTTTCTGAGCGATTTGTTCTCTTTGAACTTGTCCAAATGCGTCAAAATGCCCATTACACAGGGCATCCCGTGGTTCTGCATGAGTGTCAGGAACTCAAAGGTCTCCATCTCGAAGCCCACACTGGCGTCAATCACTAACAACACCAAGTCTGCGGCTTTGGCCAAATCCAGCATCGAGCCTACGTCTTGAGGGGCTTCGATGAAGGTAATGCGAGTGTTTTTGTCTGTGTGGAAGGTACTAGTGCGGAGGGTGATAGGGCCGGAGACGTCGAGGAGGCGCTGGCGGGTGTAGTGCTTTACCAGTGACTGAATGAGGGTGGTTTTGCCTGACCCCCGAGGTCCCTGGACCACCACTACATGGGGCGGATCCATTATAGCCTAACTACAAGATGTTCTGGCACCACCTCTGGTACCGGTCATACCATCTCGTGGTCCAGTGGTCCAGACTTTCGTCTATGAGGCGGTTGATGTACTCTCTGCAGTCCGAGGAACTCATTTCTTCACGAGGGTTGAAGCGTTCTCTTAGGTCTAACATGGCTTGTTCCCCGCCCATAAAGCAGGATAAAGAGGCTCCGCTCCCGGTCCTCATCATTTCCAGCAGAATCCATATCTTCTGCTGATTTCTCCGCAGGGCAATAAAGCCCTTCACACACAGCTTTCTGAAATGCAGGAAAAGTGAAGATCTCACTCCGCCCATCACATTCACGAATTCATTAGTCAGCTTAAATGGCGCTTGTTCGAATTTTATCCCTTTCCCGGGACTATTGGAAATCAGAAAGCCAAAGTCGATGTGGATAACGTGTCCCTGGTTGTCCAGCAATATATTTCCATTGTGTCTGTCCTTGATCTGCAGTATATAGCAAACCAGGGAGTACGCAGCAAAGCTTTCCACAAAACTCTTCCTTGCAGCCTTGTAGGCAGGCGCCTTTTCCCCTCCAAACTGCCATATAAAGAAGTCGCTGAGACTCGTGAGGGAACCAGGCATAGATTTCTTGAGAGAATCGATAGACATAGCATCTGTTACGCATTCAAGAATGCCGCAGTCAGGGCCTGTAGCGAGGATTTCATACGGTCTCAGCCATAAGTTCAGTTTCGACTGTCGGAAGATTTGGTGGAATTGGGAAATTAGCTGCATCGCGAGCTGTTCCTGCTTCAAGTCATCCCCCGATTTAACAATAATGCTGATGACATTCCAAGTGCGGAAGTGGCCGAAAGGCGACCTGCGCTTGAGCCGCTCCTTCTGCTCCTTAGCGGACTCTCCGAATACATTTCGAGTGTGATGAAAATCGGAAGGACTGCTTTGTTGCTGCGGCTGGTCACTTTGTTCTCCGTATACATAGGCAATAGTCTGCCTGACGTTGACACTGCTGTGGGCTGCTTTGGTGTGGGTGCCGATAGCTCCTGCTATCACGTGGTTGCTGTAGTGCTCATCTAGCATTTTGGCGTCATCGTCCTTGTCTTCTTCCTCGATTTCCATCAAAGGAGACTCTGCTTCAATGAGAGATTCAGCCCGGACTCTCGGGAAAATTCCGTGGCTGAGTCTGACCTGCTGCGTAGCCTCGCTCATAATTTGCTGGTAATTGCCATAGGTAAGGTTGGAGGAAACCAACACAGAGGCTCTGCGACTAGTGGGAACTGCGGGCGCCGCTTCCTCTTCACTTCCTGACAAAGAACACATTGACTCAGATGCTTCCTCGTGGTACCGGGCTTGCAGTTCATCAAAGGGCTTATATATCTCTATGCAGATTAGGAAAGGAGCGCGTTCCTTAGTCTTGAAGACCTTCACTTCGCTTATTGGGATATGCAGCACTGCACATTCCCGGGTAAATGTCTTGTCGAAAGGCAAATAAGCAGCCGCTGGCAATTTACTATTAATGTCCTGCAGGGCTTCGACCAGTCTTTCCTTTTTATTATCCGCCCGGAGCAATTTAATGGAGATATCCGTCAAATCCTGCACAAAGTACATAGTGGACATGTAGTGGTCAGCTGTTTCTCCAGTCTTGTAGGGAGGAATGAGGACTTCTCTGGGGTTTATCAAGGGAGTGCGCACTGGGTAGAGAGTACAGTGAGGGTCGTCGTCGGTGGGGCCGCGCATAGTGTTGTAGAGGGAAATGCGGTCGGAGAGAGGGATGAGGGAGGAAACTTGGGAGCGTCTAAGTGCTTCCAGCATCCCTGCCAGTTCCGACGCATTGCCCAAGCACAGCACATTGGAATTCCTGGAGGCAATTTCCACCGCCTTAATTAGCCTGCATACTCACTTACTTCTCCACATCCACCTTTGGCTCTTCCAAATGGCCGAAGTCATTGCACCATAAGAACCAATGCACCCTATGTGCGAAGTAGAAATCAATCATGCAAGCATTGAGCAGGAACAGAATCATTTCCTCAGTCTTCTGCTGCTCATACTCCCCAAAGAGCAGGAAATTAACCAGCTGCGGCACGTAGAACTCGAGATCGTCTCTAGAGACTCTATGCAAATTGGGCTCAATCTGCAGGCCGTCATAGTCTTCACGAGTGAACTGGTCTGCCGCCAGTTGCAGCAGGAAATGAAAGACCTTATCATCAACTAGCTTCTTTGTGTTTAGTTTGCTTACGATTTTCTTCCACTTGAGTTTCCACGGGTAGGCGGATTGGTTGGGCTGGGTGAAGGGTACGTTGGAGTGGGTGCAGCAGCAGAAGAGGGAGCACAGGCCAGTGCAGCAGGCAGTTTCCTTGAGGGACTTTTCCGTGCGGAGTAGAGACTTAGGGTCCAATTGCCGGTCCTGCATATTATATATGCTGAGGACCGCTCGCTGGTTCTCGTCCAAATGTCACTACGAGCTTTTGGGAGTTCAGAGAAACGCGACTTCTGATCAGATAAAGGCAGCGTACTACAGCCTGGCGAAGACACACCATCCAGACGCCCAGCAAGACTCGCAGAAAACTGCGGTTTTCGGGACTATGGCGAGTGCGTATGAGACACTGATGGATGAGGAGAAGAGGTATGCGTACGACTTGGAGCGAGGCTACCTCAATGCGATGGATGTAGACCGGATGGAGGACCTCAAGACTCGCTATGGGAGCAGATACCGTAAGACACAGGCAGAAGCCAAGGAAATGTGGAAGTCGGCTGTTCATATCGACCAGGCATTAGGGGAAGAAGTACTGAAAGACCCTTTCTTTGCTCCCAAAGCCCTGTTCCGTCTCCTGCGTAAGCCAGGACAGTCCAAGGCGGAGGACCAAGGCGCCTGGCTAGACGACATTCGCATCTTCAGGCAAATGACACTGCTGAGTGCTTGTGTAGGCTTCGTCCTGTCCTACAACGCTACAGTGTGGACAATTGAGCAGTTCCTGTACCCCACTCACAGGGAGTAGTATCCACTGCAGTGCATATAAGCTAGATTACTAGAAGAGCTGGCAGCAGGGGTCTGATCTGAGCGGCGGCAGGTCCTCGGTATCAACCCCTCGCTGTCCCTCCAGTCCGTGCAGAGCACTCCTCAGCTCCGCTAGTTCTTGCTTCAGGAAGTCGGTTTGGTCTCTGTAGTGCGAGTTCAGACTTTGAATGTGGTCTTCTTGTGCATGCAACTGAGACCTCAAGTCTTTATTCTCCCTGTACAGCTTCGCTAGTTCTTCCTTAGTGTTGCGCAATTCCAGGGAAAACTGCGAACACAGTCCGCCCAGCTTTTGACTATCCGCCTCTTCAGTCACTTTCCCGAGTTCCACATCCGTCAGCAGCGATATGCCGATGCGGTGGGCCTTGCTGGGCTTCCTATTGGAAGAGTAGAGCAGTTCATGGTCACTGATGTCCTCCAAGATACTCTTCGTTATCGCGTCTTCCTCTGTATGTCCAGTCCGCTGTCTCTTGAAAGACGCATTGGAAAAGCTGAGGTGGATAGAAGACCCAGAGGAGGACTCTTGCACTCTGTTGAGGTCTGAAAACTGCCTTTCCGTGCGTTGACTGAAAGAAGACGGAGGCGACTTTTTGGGGTTGATGGAGGAGAGACTGTGCGACTCAGGGTCGGGAGAGGGCCTTTGCGGCTCGTCGGAGAGGCAGTTGTGGCTGAGGATTTGAGCGGGAGTCAGGTAGTGTGCGGAGTCGATGGGAGGGGGGAAGCCTTCCTCGGGACTGCCGAAGACCTTCTTCATTATGAAAGGAAAGAATGCTAAGGAGTTGGAGGGACTGTTGAGGCTTTGGCCTACGGAGTGAGTATATGTATTCTCAGTTAGAAAGGCGATGTATGCAAACTAATTGAATCCAGACATTCAGAAAAGGCAGTTCCTGCTACTGGATTGGCTGAGTAGTGAATTCACACATTTATTCCTGTCTCTTGAGATCAGTTTACACTGTGCGGTCTCTCAAAATCACAAGCAGGTTCCTACTTCCCACATATAGAGTGGGAAATCGGTATCAAATCTTTCCTCGATAAGCAAGTCTACTGGTTCCTGTGTCGTCTGGAGTGTGGCTTTCGCCAACTTGAGTGCGTATATATATATTCAGACTGAAAATAGTGGCTATTCGTCACATTTGTAGGATGTACTACTTTGTATTTAGGACTGCAGCTCCTGCATTGACAATACACTGAAAAGCTCTGCATTACATACAAATCGAGCGGCAGAAATGGGAATATTAGTAAATTCGGAGGAAAAGAGCGAATTGGCGAGGTGGTGTATGCGCGATATAGCAAATATAGGGCAAAAGCGACGTAATGAGCAATTCCCCTCAACTTACTGCTCGTCCAGACACCGAGTGGGTATCTGTAGGGAATGATGGTGTCTTTTTGACACTGCCTATTCCGCCTGCACCTGGCTGAAGCTGTATGTCCCTCCTCAATACTTCCCTAAGTTTCTACACCAACCCCCACTCCCAGCGTTGATAGTCCTAATACCCACAGTAACTAGGCCCCTTCCTTCTGGTCGAAGTAGTCCTGCACAGAGGTTAGCCGCTCCTCTCGCGTGAAGGAAGCCCGCGTCAAATGCTCCCACTTGGTCACCTGCAGCAGCGCTTCCGCCTCCCTCACCAGTACCTTTAACAGCTGCCGCTTGGCCTTCACTCGCTCCTCAGATAGGCGCAGACGCAGGGAAGCGGGCAGGGAAGGAGGCAGTGAGACGGAGTCCAGCAGTAGGTCTATACGCGCCTTAGAGGAATCCATTACTAGGCAAAAAAGCTCCGAGACCGGGGATTGAACCCGGGTCATCTGCGTGACAGGCAGATATACTTGCCACTATACTATCTCGGACAGTGGTTCTGCAGTGTTCCTCCCTATATAGGCCTTGCAGGAATCTACACTACTCAAATTCCCAGCTAAGCACTGTAGTAGGACTGAGAGATAAAAGTATCGAGGCCAGGATTTGAACCTGGATCACCAGCTTTCAATGCAGGCGTATTACAATTATACTACCTCGAATTCCCTATCAACTACCTATATTCTCCCTATATACCTGCTGTCCCCGGCTTCCGCTTATACATTACAGCCCCCGGGATCGTCTTCGGAAGTGAGTCAGCATAGAGATAGGCAATTTCTAGTTCGGCTTTCTGCACTTTAATCCTGAATGTAGAAGTTATGGCAGTAGACAGGTTTGAAGGAAGAGGAATTAGGCAAAGGACGAATATAAGTCAATAACATTACCTTCAATTCGCTCAAATTCCCCTATTTCCCCTGAATTCCCCTAAAATCATCAAATACAGTTCTCATATAGCACTGCAAATGACTATTTTCATACTTCCATCTCCCTAACTACTATTAGCCCCGTCTACCAGTCTCGCTATCTTGCTCTTCTGCGTATCAGACAGTCCCGCCCATATCTCCAACACTTCACTGCCCCCTCTGCCTCTCAACCCCAACAAAAAGGCCTTCACCTTCCCCGCAAAGTCCTCCGACACGAACTTCGTCTCCAACACAGTGCCCAGAATATGCACGATCTTGGGCAAAAGTCCCAAAAAGGCTCTTTGCTCGAGCAAATCTTGTTGGTTTTGCACTAAAAAGTCAGCTAAGAGTGCATGCATCAGTCGAGCTTCCGCTTTGTCGTGCTTGAGAGGGAGATGGTTGATCCAGTAGGGGACTACTTCGGACAGAGTGACGGCGGAGGAGTGGAATTTGAGGACTTTGCCTATGGCGGAAACAGCGTTGTCTCGGGCGGAGTGGTAGGAAGGGTTGCCTTTACCGGAGGTGCTTTCAGCAGCTCGCATTAGGGCGGAAACTGCTTGAGAGGCAAGGGGGGTGAATAGGTCTGCAGGACAGCGCTGGGCAAACACGCCTAGGCCGTAGCAGGCCGCCTGCCTCACTTCCGGACCAGACGCTGACAAGTGACTCAGCAACGGGTCCTTCAGCTGCATCCAAATCTCTCCCAGCCGCTCCGGCCCTATGAACTCCACTATGTCATCCACAATAAACAGCGCAAACTTCACATTGTCGTCCTTCCCGTTGGGGTCCAGCAGCAGCGGCAGTTTAGTGGTAAGGAAGTAGGACACGACAGGGAGCGCCTCCACTGTATGGGTCTTGAAAAGAGCGGTGAAGACCCCTGCAATAGCATTGTGCAGTCTGCTTTCCTCCACTTTCCGGATGCTGGTGAGTTCGTCGCCTTCTTCGCTGTCGCTGTCTTGAGTGTCTGCTGGACTTTTCTCATTTAAAGTCCGATCCAACAGCTTAATTACTCCCTCGGATATCGTTTGCACTTCGACCTGCGACAAAAACGTCTTATTCGGCGTTTCAACAAGCGCTTGGAGCGTTTGTAACTGTGATATGCTTGCGTCCGCATCAAATTCCCTATCCAAAGCTTCCCATATGGCCGGGAAAATGAGTCTCGCCAGGGCAATCGTCTGCATTTCTGCATTGCCCAGGCCACTCAGTTGCACTGTGCGCAGAGCTGCGCCTAAACACCCCGCAGCCGCCACTCTAATATCCTCATTTATGGTGTAGGCCACTAGTGGCAAGCAGAGAGACACGGTTTCCTGCACAAAGGGCAAGTAACTGCCTTTCATCATTTCCATTATCGTCAAAAGTGTCTCCAAAGCCGTCTTTTTATCCTCAAGTTCAGCCGTATTGACATTAATTGACTTGGATCGGTTGGAAACCTGGGCAATTTCCTCCAAATTGAAGGCGGACTCCGGGGCCATAGCAGTGCTGGCCAAGGCTTTGACCTGCGCCATGGCCAAGAGCCCGGGAATGACCTCGGGCAAGCACACTGCGAAGTCCGACTTCAGGTCTGAGCAGAGTCTTTGCCAGGCTGTGAGCAGGTAGTTGGTTTGAGGGTCTGCAGCTGCTAACTCCTGTTCCTGTATTTTGCGGAACAGGCCCACTACCAGGCCTAGTTGCGGCATGTAGGTGGCTTTCCCTACTGAAACGCAGAGTATGCTGATGCATTCAATGGTCCTGCCCCGCAATTGCTTGTACACGGGCTCAGTGTAGCCAGTCACTACGTCCATTAGGAGCTGCAAGAGGGGTGGGTAGTACTGTGCAAAGCGCTCCCCTGCGACTTCGGCAAGGGCAGCGAGTGCGGTAATGGAGTACTCCACTACGATGGAAGGACGGGACTTGCTGATTAGAGACACCAGTTTTTCAGTGAACGGGGCCAGGTAGGGGTTTATTAGGTCGGAAGAGGCGTCTTCAAAGAAGTTAGCCACTGCAGCAGCGCAGTGACTGAGTACCCGAGGGACCGGGTCCTCCAGTCCTGAGAGGAGGGCTCGAGCTAGTGGCTGATGGAAGGCAGAGCGCACATCATCTCCCTGGTCCTCACACAACTGCCCCAACGCGTGATACGCCGCATACCTGACCTTCGGATGGTACTGCAGTCCTGTGTGAGGAAGCAGTATGCGCACCAACTCCCCCAACTTGCTTTCCTCCTCCACATATTGTCCGAGTTCGGATATTGTCATTAGGGCGGAGTACTTCATGCGCCAATCTGCTTCGTTGGCTAGTAAGGTCTGCACTGCGGAGGTGAGGAAGGGGAAGAGGTGTTCGTCGCCTACGCTTTCCATTAGCCGGCTAATGCATTTCCGGCCTGTTTGTGCGTAGTCTATTTCGATTTCTTCAGCGTCGTCCTTGTCCTGGAAGCCTTCAGGCGGCCGGGACCAGGACTCCTCCACCTCCGCATCCACACTCACCATCAGCAGAAAGACCTTTTCCAGCAGCACTTTGCACCTGCCTTCGTTGCCGCGTATCAACTTCGGCTTCCTTTCCACGAGAGACACCACCATTTCCACTGTCAAACTCTTCACTCCCAGTCCCGTTTCCAGCCCAAATATATCCGTCAGGAAACTCACCATTGTGTCGAATTGCTGAGCAAAGAAGTGAGGCTCTGCCTCTGCCAGGTCCAACAAGGCCTCCAAGGCTTCCCGGCCTTCCGCCTCGCCCTCCTTCGCTGCCTTAAAGGCCACTTGCAGGAGCGGCATTAGGAAGGAACTGAACTCCATAGCATCCGACGTCTTCACAATGGATAAAAAGCCACATATAGTGGTCACAGCCGCCAGCGCAGTATCGGAGTTAGTGCTCTGCAGGCCCATTGTGAAGAGACGCCACAGGTCACTCTTATGTGCGAGCAGGCGACTGTGCACGTAAGTGGACAGGGACGCGAGGATTTGCAGTGCGGAAATGAGCTGCTGGTCATTCGCTGTGAAGGCAAACACGAAGGGAAGCAACTCTGCCCAGCCTTCCTCAGTCTCTCCGCCCAGCACTGTAGCGCCCAGTTCCCCCACTGTGTCCGCCACTCGCTTTCTCACAGTTTTCTCTGGCTCTGCAAGTAGCACGGCTAGGAGTTCTGTCTTTACTGTGTTTTGGACCTCGGGCAGTAGGGATGACCACAGTGCAGGGGCGGCTATACTCAGAGCAGTCAGGATTTGTCTGAGGAGGACAGCCGCCAAGGCGCGAAGATGGCCTTCAGGCGCTTGACGAAGGATGCAAATCAGCGATTTGATGAGTTCTTCAGGCTGCTCTTCACGCATGGTGGCTAATTTCTGCTCCTGCGCCTTCCTGTCAGCGTTGCTAGGGGCCAGAACGGCCTGTAGAATGGCGTGCACCAGGGGCAGACTGGCGGGCACGTCCATATTGTATGGAGTTCGAAGCAGGCCTGTGTGAGCTGCGCAGGTCCTCAGGACTGCTGTGTCTAATGCTGTGCTGCCCCTGCTACTGCACACCCTGTTTAGTGCAAAGTGCGGTGGTGTCTAAGGCTACGAAGGCGGGACAGGCGTGGTGGTGCTTGTTGGCGCTGATGTGTTGCTGCTTCGGCACGGCACTCAATAGGGGAGTCTTAAGGCGACAATACCGGATACAAGGACGGTGGTGGAGAGACTTGCTTGTGCACCTATTCTGTTCGGTGTGCGCCATAGCCCAGGAGTACCGCGAAGTGAATAGTCGCCAAGGTAAAGCAGCGCTAGGTCTGCTGGGCAAGCAGTTCCTGCCGCAAGCAGAAGCCGCAGCTGAAGCGCCTTCTGACTCGACTGCTTTCTATAACTGAACTGTCTGTAGTTGCTCACCGGTATTAGCCTCACTGCTTGATTATTGCTCAGCAGGATCTCCTTCTCAGAGGATTGGAGTACCAGATATAGGAATGCAGATGTCAGTATGATTCAGTTCTAGCATACAGCCCTGTGATACCCTGTAAAAGCAGAGCTTTGCATAGGGGTGTGTGAAGAGAGTGTGGACGGAGAGACCAACTTTCAGCATAATTGGAGAATTCAAAGTGCCAAGTTGTTAGGTAAAGTGAGCATGGAGCGCAATTTACAGCTTTATGGGAAATCAACGCCAAACAGTGCCCAGCTCCACCATGGCAGTCTACAGGCAGCCACTCCTAACCATTATTTCTATACCACAGCAATCCCGAATGTGATGCTACTCAAAGCAAGGTCCATTCCTCTCACTCTGCAGTATTTTCCTTTTCGTCCAACAATAGCGCTCAAAACTATCGTGATCAATGTGGGAATACCTTAGAGAATAAAGGCAAGACTAACTTAGAGATATGGTACTTTGAAGGGATATGGGTCGAGGAAGGTCTCGGTCTTCACTCAGAATTGAGGAGTTGATAGAGTCTTCAGGCAACTCTATTACAATACACGAAATGTCGTCCACTACTACTCCTTCAGTCTCCACCAACCCCATCCACCTATACCTGGCTTCCTCACAGACCAGCCTGGCAATACTCACTGCGCCTACCTTTGCTTTCCCTTCCTTCCCTCCTTCTTTCCTCGACACTCCCAAGTACATATCCACGAAGCAAGTCACCTCCTCGTTGCTCAGCACGTCCCACACTCCATCCGAAGCCATCACAACAAAGCGGTCTCTGCCCTTGTACAGGTTAAAGGAGTGTACCAAAGGCTCAGATATCACTCCCACTTCTTGCCCCAGCCGATCACCCAAAGCCCGAGACATGGCTAAGCCCGGGGCGAGCCCGTAGCGGGACATCACACGGTAGGGCCCTAGTTTGGCTCCGGAGTCAGTTTCTAGTCGAGCGACTCGGCCTCCCGCTGCCTCTATGCGTTCCTTTTCCCCTTGGTGGTGCGGCTTTTGGTCGATTGTCAGTCGCACCGGTCGTATGGGTCTGCCTTGTATCTTCCGGTAATAAGAGTTGTGGCAAATCACAGGCAGTGGCAGAGTCAGCGTCCACTTTGTACCGAGGACAGCTCTAGAGTCGCCCACACTGCCCGCCACGAGGCGGTTTTCCTGCAAATACAGGCATACAAGCGTAGTGCCTGAGGAGGTGGAAAGATGGCTTTGCTTGCTGGCCTTTAACTCGCGGTCGCAGGAGGTGATGCAGGAGGAAATGGCTTGTTCTGGGGAAGTCTAGGTGGAACGCACCTGGAAAAGGGAACGGTTGAGGAGGAAGAAGGAGCGGATAAGGAAGGCCGCCTGGGAGGCTACTGCCCTGCCCTCGCTTCCATGTCCATCTAGCAGCATAAACATGACATCTTCCTGCTCTTCGCCTTCCCGCACGAAGTCCACCACATCCTGACACTCCTTCACCAGGTTAATTTCAGGAAACAGTCCCGGCAGTGCACAGGCGGAATAGGTGAACTGCTCCTGTCCCAGTTGAAAGCGTGTGAATAGGGTTTGGACAGGTGCAGGGAGACTCACTTCAATAGGGTCGGAGTGGTCTGGGAGGTGGAGTTTGTGGGAAGTCGGGTAGCTAGGGTTTTCAAGCTGCAGGGCAGAACTTAAACAATTCCCCATATCGAGCTATTAACGCGCTATTGACCTGTCCGGGCTAGAGCGAGTGGTTCAGATTAGGAATTATAGCGAGAAACATTAATTACACTCTCACTTTCTCTTATTCTAGCACAAAGACCGCTGTGGATATCCCTCTTTCAGTGGCTTTCGATGAGGCTAGGGGTGCAAAGTCAGATTGAGAGAGGGCTCTATATGTGGAAAAATCTGCCCGTTTCTACCTGACTTCTCGCTTAATCTAAAGTGATTACTGTCCTAAGACTGTTTTGGCTGGGCGAAAAGGCTAGCCCTCCCTCCACATTCGGAACACTGTTGTACAGAATATGCAGTTCTCCCCTATACCACATTTGATACAGTTGCTGTAGTACCCACTGCTAAATCTCCTCCAATGCTCCCTTCTAAATTCCCTCTCAGGCCAATGGACTGCCTAATAGACAAGGAAGAACTGGTGGTGGTCCAACATGGAGTAATTGGTCGTTGGGCGATAGACTCAGCTGTTAAAATACAGTCGAGTGAAGTATTCTTCTTGGATATGGAAAATTTCGACATATTTGTTACCAGCCAAATAGACCCGCTGGTTATATAGCACTAGCATAAGAACAGCTATTGGTTTGAGCATTTGGGCTGTAATTAGTTTCCACTGCTTGGCTTGAGCGTGCAACTTTTCACATATTTGAGTGTCTCCTCCGAATAAGTAAATCAAGTCTTTGGAGTAACGAAGGACTCCTGAGAAAAAAAGCGACCTACATGCATAGGCGGTAGTTGCTTAATAGTACCTGTTTTTAAATTAATAGCCTGAACTTCAGTGGTGCTTCGTACTCCAAAGCGAATAATTTGGTAGCGAGATATGAGGCAGTACCCATTGTCATCACTTATACCTGAACTTCTGGTTAGGCAATAACTATGTATGGTTTGGGAAGTGGCTAGTTCGTGGGGAAATATCAGTTTGATAGTCGAGCCATACACATAAACCAAAGCATTGCTATTGCTCAACTTGAAGACTTCTTTGGCAGCTTTGCCAGGCATCGTTCAAATCCACTCCCTCATTCTCACAGTAGGCCTGCCACACATCTGTGTGAGTGGACAGTCTGTACCACTGCACCACACAGCTGAGGAACTGCAGCAGGTCCTTTGCACTGCTCAGCTTCAGTACTTCCAACACAGCTCTCACAGACTCCATTATTATCATTCTTTGGGTGTTGCTTTTTCATACTGTCTAGTTAGTATCAAATCTTAATGGCAGGTAAATCTTCAGGCGGAAGGATGATTTTAGACGTTGAAAATCTCTATTTTAATCCTTAATAGCAAAGTTGCTAGTAAGGAAAGTTAGTATATTCTCTGTATATACCATTGAGCAAGCAATTGCTTATTAAATTGTTTTCGGAAAGCTTTGTATAAGACTTTTCCTGTAATTTCTCAACTCAGCCAATGCGATTCAAAGAGAAATAGCCAATAAACATTATTAAATTTCCACATAAGACCCCAAATGACTAATTCCTATCTATCAAAAGTGAGAACTTCGTCTAACTGGCATCTCTGTGCATCAGAGGCAAGCACTCCCAATATCCGCGGGTAGTCATTATGCAGACAGTAGCATACGCCCTGGTACCAGATAGGGGGACAGTTCGTATAGTACCCATCTCCCCTTGATGTCCCTTGCTTCGCTCTAAAGCCTGTCTCATTCGAGCCTATCCTCCACCTTTCCACTATCTCCTTCTGTAAGATTACTAGTTCGTCACTGACCACCAGACATAGGGAATAGCACCAGCCGTCTAAAGCCTGCAACTGCAGCACACTAAATAGCTCCGTTTCGAGGTCAAATACCTCGATTTCTGTGCTGTAAGCAAGGTACACGGAAGTCAGGTGTCTAGCAGCGGTTATTGAACTTTTGTTAGACTTCATTACATCCTTGATTCCTTCCCAGGTCCAGGTAGTCAGCTTTAGCTTCTCTGCAGTTGTTTCGTGACCTCCGAAAAGGTAAATGTAGCCTTGGTAGCGAATAAGACCTGGGTAGAGCCGTGGACAACTCATAGGCGCTATCAAACTGATGGCCCCTGTTCTTAGGTCAATTAGTTGCACTTCTGGACTCTCATCGTTGCCAAATCGAAGTACTTTGAAGCCTGTAAGGAGACAGTAGGCATTGCGGTCTCCAATGCCTGAGTCTTGGAGTAGCTCTATAGTTCTAACAGCATTGGGACTGGACAGCTTGGGGACTGAGATCAGAGTCACAGTGCTGTTCCGGATCATAAGGAGAGTCGAAGTAGCGAGATAGTTCTCTCGATAGGCAGACTTTGCGGGAGACTCGCAGGGACTATGGAAACAGTCCTCATACAGACTTCTCCATAGCTCCTCTGTGCTGGCTAACTCCCCCCACCCTCTGCACACCAGTGCCTCTGCCTGCAGGATGTCCCTGGCTTCCAGCCACTTCATCACTTCCAGCACTGTCCTTCTTCGCTCCATCTCTTTACACCATTGTTCCTACTGTGAAGGTGCAAGGGGAACTCTCGGAGTGGTAGGGTTTATCAGTCTCGCAGTAGACCTGCAAACCTCTGTATGGGTGGAAAGTCTGTGTTTGCACATATACACCACTGAGGTGGTTTAATACATCTCTGGGACTGCTTACTTTCAGCACCTCCAGCACTGTATCTGGTTGATTCCATGATTACCATGTAAAAGGGGAAATAGTGGGAAGAGGATGCAGTGCCATTCACGCACTATGGATAGTTTTGTGAAAATAGGGACTATGAGCAGTTCTATCCAGACTCCTACTATCCTCAGTGATTCCCAACTCCCTATACCCGCCTGCAGGATGTCCCTCTATCCCAGCCACTCAGTACTCTCCATTTCAAGTCTCTTTATATCCAAGGCAAAGCGAACACACTTGCTGGGCGAAAAGGCTAGCACTCCCGAACCATTACGAGAGTAGCAAGGATAGGGTGGTCCTCACGATAGACAGACTTAGGGGAGTGAGACTCGCAAGGCTGCTGAAAGCAGTCCTCATACAGACACTAAATATAAACCACGAATAGGGA
>Ga0247837_1003031_pt1 | contig 30244 bp, 28 predicted proteins | sample LaCtaG_2_FD_187115 | JGI IMG/M metagenome (GOLD analysis project Ga0247837, IMG submission 187115) | Freshwater microbial communities from meromictic Lake La Cruz, Castile-La Mancha, Spain - LaCruzMarch2015_14.5m | ecosystem: Environmental > Aquatic > Freshwater > Lake | place: Spain: Castile-La...
CTACCGAGGGTTCAAATCCCTCATCCTCCGCCAGGAAAAACAACTAAAGATTTGTTCGCATAGCAACCTAGATTTGAACTTGCGTTACAATCAAACTGCTCACATTAACTTCAGATTGTGTTGTAAGTTCTATAAGAGGTAATTCTCTTATTATTTCCAGGCGATCTTTACCGCTCAAATAACTCAATCTTCCAGATTCTTCTCTGCTTTCGCGAATTCTCCAATCCACATACCTCTCTAGATTACTTGGAGTGGCAATCTTAAAATTGCGTAACAAATTATTTTTGACAAAAAAAGCATTATTTCCTACTCTGTTAGTTCCAATAAAAACAAAATTTTTATTACCGAGTAGTTTTACATAAGCCTTTAAACTTGCTCCGTAGTACAAACCACTGAAATGTTTTTTGTACCTATCGAATTCATCATCGCGAGGCACTGTTACTTCTTTTATTGCTCCAAAAATCGGATTGTATTCAAGGACAACAATATCAATTTGAGTTAAATTGGCCTCCTTTATAATCCAATAGTCGTTACCATCTAAATCGATGGAAAAGATATCAATTTTTCCAAATTTTTCTTCACCTAACAAAATAATGGAATTAATTTTATCAGGTGTAACCCACTCAACTAAAGGAATTATTTCACTTTTCCAAAATACAGAACTAGATTTCACGTTGTCTGTTAAATCATTTCTACCATCAACGGCAATTATGTTTGCGTTTCTAGATTCAGCCAAAAATCTTGAATTACATTCTGTAAAATTCCCAGAACCTATTTCAATAACGTTTGGCTTACTGATCCCAACAGCCTCGCAGATATAATCTAAAATTCCATCTTCTCCCCATTGACTATAAACTTTAACTTCAGCATCCCATAGGTCTTTAAAATTATTAGATGCTGCTCGAGAGGAAATAATTGCTGATTGACCAAGTAAAAATTTTAAATTACTTATTTCTGGCTTAAAATAATTACGTAAATGTAATGCTAACTCTTTAAATTGTTTTATTAGAAAAAATCTCATTTGGATAGTTTATACTGAAATATAATTTTCGATCCCTATGTACTTTATTTCAAGAAACTCTTCAATTCCTGCGAATCCACCTTCTCGCCCTAAGCCTGATTGCTTAACACCGCCAAATGGTGCGGCTGGATCTGAAATAACACCTCTATTAATTGCCACCATACCAGATTCCAAGGCGTGCGCAACCTTCATTGCTCGTTCTAAATCTGAAGAGTAAACATATGCAATTAGACCAAACTCGGTTGCATTCGCTAAAAAAATCGCTTCTTCGTCAGAGGACGTAATAACAAGTGGTGCCACAGGACCAAAAATTTCTTGATTTAATATTGGATTATCATATTTAACAGTAAGCACTGTTGCTGGATAAAAAGCACCAATGCCAGCAGGTAAATTACCGCCAGTTTTTATCTGGCCACCAGCTGTAACGGAGGCATCAACTATCTCTGCAATTTTATTGCGCTCTTTTACTGAAACACTTGCTCCTAATTGAGCACCCTCTGTTGTGCCAGGGGCCATTTTTAAGTCTCCCATGGCTTTGGTAAATTTTGTTGTGAACTCATCCGCCACCTCTTTTGCGACATAAAAACGATTTGCAGCTGTGCATGCTGCGCCACCATTTCGCATCTTGGCAAGAAGTGCCCCAGCAACAGCCTCATCTAAATTGGCGTCCGATAAAACTAAAAATGGTGCGTTACCACCTAACTCCATTGAGCAACGAATAACACGTTCTGCTGCCTCTTTTAACAAAACTCTGCCAACCTCAGTTGACCCAGTAAAAGATAAATTGACAACTCTTGGATCCTTTAATATTTTTGCAATCGCAGGCCCAGCTGGTGTTGGCAGAATTAAATTAACAACTCCTGCTGGAACACCAGATCGCTCTAAAATCTCAACAATTGCTATTGCGGTAAGTGGGGTTTCACCTGCTGGCTTTAGGATAACTGTGCAGCCGGCAGCGAGTGCTGGTCCAATTTTTCGAGTTGCCATCGCGGCTGGAAAATTCCAAGGGGTAATTAAAAGAGATACTCCGATTGGTTGCTTGGTGACAACAATTTTCTTGTCCCCACTAGGAGAAGTTCGATACTCACCATTAATCCGTACCGCTTCCTCTGAAAACCAGCGGAAGAACTCTGCGGCATATAAAATTTCACCCTTAGCATCACTTAATACCTTGCCATTTTCTCTAGTAACTATCTCAGCCAATCGATCAGCATCTGCCACCATAAGCTCAAATGCTTTTCGCAGGATCTCACCGCGAACGCGGGGAGCAGTTTTTGCCCAACTATTAAATGCGCGATGCGCTGCATCTACTGCATCAGCACACTCTTTATCTGATGAAACTTGCACATTAGCGATTACTGATTCATCGCTTGGATCTGTAACAGCCAAGGTAGATGAGCCATTTACCCACTTGCCATCAATATAGAGCTGTGTCTTTAACTGCATAAAGATAAGCATAAGCCAAGTAATGGGTACTTAAAAATCACCTATTTAACTGGCGTATACTTACGGCCTTATTTCTCATTAGAGAGTGTTTTAAAAAGTGCCTGAATCTTGGAGTGATAATGCAACAGCCCCTAAGGTGCTTTCAGGGCATGCACACCTTAAAGATCCTCTTTCCTATAAAATCAAGTGCTAGCTGGTTGGTAATCCACTAAATCGCCAAACTCTTAGTCATAAAAGATTAAGCAAAAGATATGGCCTTGGAATTTCATCCTCTGACTGCATCTCAAGCTCAGCCCATGGATCTGGACAGATATTACTTGCCCTAGTTCCTGCCTTTGGTTTGCCAGCTTTTACCATGTTGTCGCAGACGACAATAATGGTTTTACTAATACTTCTTATGATTATCTTGTCATATCGAAGTGTAATTTCAGTATATACAAAGGTAGGAGGGGTATATCTCTAGGTACAAAAAATCTGTAGGGCACTTTTCTATTTTGTAGCCAAGGAATTTATTCCTAGACTCAGCTACGATCTTATTAATAACCTATCGAGATATTTCAGGCTCGTATAGTTGACTTAAATTCCAAAAACTTAACAGATCGTTAAGGGAGAATATTACCATAATAAATTTTGATATTATCAAAATACATAATCAACTTTCGAGAGTAATTCCAATCATGTTGCATTTGACATTCATTCTGAACCAAATTGTGAAATGTTCAGAAGTAGATTCAGTGTTGAAATAAGAATCAATAGGTATAACACAAGTAGTCAAGAAATATCTAGCATTTTAATCTAATGTAATTTTCGAGCTGGATTCCCTGCAACCGTAGAATTTGGTTGCACATCTCCCAACACCACAGCACCCATACCTATTTTTGAACCCTTCCCAATAACTGTAGGATTTCCGATACTCCCGGGCATAATTGTCGCCTGAGCACCAATAAACACATCGTCTTCTATATTTATGTACCCGTTAATACGTGCCCCTGGGCCAACTGTCACAAAGTTGCCAACATTTACATCGTGCGAAACAGAAGCAAAATAATTAATTTGTGAGAAATTTCCTATTGTTACATCTGGTGAAATTAAAGCAAGCGGCGAAATCGTGACACCTAAGCCTAACTTTACGTTATTTGCGACCACAGCATTTTTAGAAACAATTTTCACAGGTTGACATCCAAATGACAAAAATTTATTTACTAGAATTAACCTAGTTTTAGGGTCGGAAATAGATACGTTGAATAATACTTCATCAGATAAATCTTGCTGGAAAAAATCTTCCTCGGAAATTACAACTATGGAATGAATCAATTCACTTTTTGGATTAGTTTCTATATATTGAAAATCTTCTAGCCTACAACTAAACTCGTTGAGAAAATTCTCAACTAAGATTGGCATTAATTCTTTACCGTTTCCCCCAGCTCCGAAAAGAACTACTCTCATTTTGTTAGTGCTCCTTTAGCAATTTTTATCATAGAACATGATTTTTGAATAGGTTAAAATATACTACGCCTAACGATATTTGTGTGTTTGTAATTGGATTCGCACGTCATGTTCGTAGAATATTGCGTTGCTATATTTTTGTGATACATTTGCTAAATCTATGATAGTAATTATTGTCGATAATTTAGATATCGGTGGCATTCAACGATTTGCTCTTGACGAATGCTACGCCTTGGAAGCGGCTAAGGAAGATTATTGCTTACTTGTACTTACCAATGAAAATCCAAACTCAATTTTGGTGGTTGATCAAGATTACCTACCTAATGGAGCTTTAAGCATTCATTATCTTGATCATACAATTACAACTAGAGTTGTTAATCTCATAAAATTTTTAAAAGTAAATAAGCCGAGAATTATCATTTCGCATTCAGTCAGTGCAACTTTATTAGTGAGAATTGCTTCTCTTTTGATGTTGCGTAATTTAAAAATTTACCTCTGGATTCACCAGGCAATTACTCTGTCGAGCGCATTACAGGCATTTAAGCGAGTTATCTACAGTAATTTTGCGTCTAAATTATTTTTTGGTGCTAGGCATTTTGAGTCTGAATGGCTCGAATACATTAATAAACGATTTTATTTAAAGTTGTTATTCTATAAGGAAACCCATTTCAGCAGATTAGGTATTTACTTGCCTAGAGTTTTATCGCCTAAATTCAAAGAAGTGAGTATCCAAAAACGTGAATCAATAATTTTTGCCTCTCGTCTAACTAAGTGGAAGGGTTTTGATAAATTCAAAGAGATCGCTAATTTTGAAGAATATCTGAACTTTAACCACATAGTTCTTACCTCAGCTAATTGGACTTCAGCCAAAACTGGGAAAATTTCAGACGCACAAACAGATCTCTTCGTTCTAACAAACGCTAGTCCTGCTAGTTTACGTAGTTTGAGAAATGCAGTTCATTTATACCCCACAGAATATGGGATAGAGACAAAATATCCCCAGACAATTGGGTTGAATGTTTTAGAGTTTTTGGCTTTGGGAATTCCTAGTTTAATTTCAAAGGAAAGTTTTGAAACCTATCCAGAATTAAAAAATTCAGTTTTAATTTCAACATGCGAATGGAATAACCCTAACGATATCAAGAACAAGCTGTCTACTTTATTAAATCTTGATCCAAGCGAGAAAATTCAGGCTAGTATTGACCTTCGTCAGACCATATCGATTGATAGACATATTGCCCTGATTCGGAAAGGTTAACGGGAGCTAATGATGCGAGAAAACTCTTTGTTTGTAGAAGATAAAATTTCTATTCTGATTCCTACGAGAAATCGTCCCACAAATGTTCGAAAAGTGGTGCATTCAATAATGACTAATGCGTTTGATTCAAGTTTAGTTGAGGTAATTTTTTATGTTGATTATGATGATCTTAGTTTCCCTGACGAAATCATAAGTTTAAACGTTAAAAAAATCGTAGGTCCGAGACTATGGTTATCTGTATTACAAAATATTCTGTATACGCATGCTTCTGGTGAAATAGTTATGTATGCTGCTGACGACGTACAGTTCCAAACTCAAAACTGGGATCAAATGGTTCGTGATAAATTTCGAGAAATAGATGACCGTATTGGGTTGGTTTTTGGCAATGATTTAGGCTCATATGGAGCCTCGATAGCCTTACATGGCTTTTTACATAGAAAATGGATAAATACTCTAGGTGTTTGGGTTGCTCCGGGACGAGGTTCCTTGTACGACTTATGGGTAACAGAAGTTGCTAGGGAGTTGGGACGTTTATATTATCTGGAAGATTTGATTGTTGCGCATATCCATTACCGCCAAGGTGAAGCAAAAGCTTTATTTGATGATACATATAAAAATGTTTACTCTGCTAGTAAATCTTGGGTTCCTAAGGACACCTACTCGCAATTAAAAAAAGAAAGAAGAATCGATCATATTTTGCTTCGGGAAGTTATGAATCAAAAGCCACCAATAAATCCTAATTATGTTCTTGCGCACTTAGTTGTGTCATTATTTGATAAAATGAAAGTCAAAGCATATGATCAACGACGAATTTTGAGTTTGACAAATTTCCGAATAATTCCAATATTGATTAGGAATCTATTTAAGATTGTCTTAAAAAAGTAAGTTCAAATTCTATGTTTCTACGCTTGCTCGAGCTAAAATTCCAAAGATTACGAAATTATGCTCTGCCTAGAAAATACTTTTCGTCTTTATAAACTTCCAGGTTTTATATTAAGATTGTTTAAGTACAACTCTTTGGTATATTAAATTCTAAAGTAACTCCTTCAGAATTTAATCAAGCAGGCTTCGTAAGTAATTTCCGTACTCAGTCGCACCATAGTTTTGAGAATTAAGAATCAATTGCTCATCACTAATCCACTTATTACGCCAAGCGATTTCCTCAGGCGAACTGAATTGTAATCCCTGCCTTTTTTGTAAAACTTGGACTAGTTCGGCAGCTTCAAATAATGAATTCACCGAGCCTGCGTCCATCCATCCTATTCCCCTCTGAAATAATTCCACTTCAAGTTGATTTTTTTCTGCATAAACGTTTAATAGATCAGTTATCTCCAATTCTCCTCTCAAAGATTTTTTTAAATCATAAGCAATTTCAGAAACGGTCGCATCGGTAAAATACAAGCCAGGGACTGCTAAGTTGCCTATAAATTCTTTAGGCTTTTCAACGACTCTTATAACCTTATTGCTATTTTGATCTAACTTTAATACACCGTAGTCTTGTGGATTGTTGACTGGAAAGCCGAATATTTTCGCACCTTTACTGATAATTGAATTAGTTAAAGTTCTCCCTAAGCCTTGACCCAAAAATATATTATCGCCCAGCACTAAAGTCACAGGTCTATTCTTAATAAGTTTTTTTCCAATCAAATATGCATCTGGAATTCCATTTGGCTCTTTTTGAACTAAAAATCTTAGATTAATTCCAAGATATTCAGGTTTTGGAAAAAGACTTTGATACAAACTTAAATCTTGAGGTCTTACTATTATAAGCACATCCCTGATTCCAGCCAGCATTAAAGTTGATAGCGGGTAATAAATCATTGGTTTATCAAAGACGGGCAGTAAATGCTTATTCACGACTTTTGTTAGAGGAAATAAACGCGTACCATTTCCACCTGCCAGAATAATTCCAAAACTTTCTACCATGTTTGCATTCTTTCAGGATTACTTAAATACCATTCAATTGTTTTAAAAATTCCTTGTTCAAAATCCGTTTGCGATTCCCATCCCAATTCATTTCCAATCTTTTTACTGCTTATAGCATATCTATAATCATGTCCTGGTCTATCTTTGACTAACTCAAAGAATGGTTTCTGGACTTGCATAATTTTAGCAATTTGTTTTACGACTTCTAGGTTGGTTTTAAAAGTATTACTAGAGACATTGTATATGGTGTTCAACTTACCAAATTCTAGAATTTTGGTGAGTGCCGAGCATGTGTCACTCACAAATATCCACTCTCTAATATTGCTTCCATCTCCATACAATGGTACTTTTCTGCCATTAACAAAACTCTTAATTATTGTAGGAATAAGTTTTTCTGTATGTTGTCTAGGTCCATAATTATTTGAACACCGAGCAATTAGGTAATTCAACTGGTATGTTGCAGAAAAAGCTTGTACCGCAAATTCTGCGGCAGCTTTTGATGCTGAATAAGGCGATGATGGATTAAGCTTGGACTCTTCAGAGAACTCACCTTCGGTGATCGATCCATAAACTTCATCAGTCGAAATTTGAAAAAACTTGAATACCCCAAACTCGAGTGAAGAATTCAGTAAATTACATGTTCCTATAATATTTGTTTGCCAAAATATATTTGGCTCTTGAATTGATTTATCAACATGCGATTCAGCTGCAAAATTCACGACGAAGTCAAATCTATTTTTTTTAAAGCATTCGTGAATGTCTTGACTATTTCTGATGTCAATCCTCTTGAAATTAATAGAGTTACTGACTAATTTTAAGTTTTCGAGACTTCCAGAGTAAGTAAGTGAATCTATAACTGTAATTTCATATTTGGCTAGTTGAGCTAATTGGTACACGAATTCAGAACCAATAAAACCAGCTCCACCGGTTATTAACACTTTGATTTTTTCTGTATTCACTTAGATCATCTTACACTTAAAATTAATTTGCTCAATGGAGAACTTGGTGTTAGGGCAGTAGCAAACTTACACTCATAACCTAATCGCTTTATCAATTTGTATTCCCCCTTAAAACTAAATACAGAAGGAAACTAAAAATTCACAGACTAGAGACATTACTTTCCCCTTAACCTAATATTCGGGTAAAATACAGACCAATGAGGCAGAGAGTACCATCGAATAAGTTCAGAATAAAACCCAGAATATATTGACCGCACAGATTTTTTCTAAATTTTTTGTCTAGAATTTACTTCCATACGCGAGTATTGATCCATCAATTGGAATTCAATAGGTATTGGAACTGTACTTGAAGTTAAGCCCTAATATCCGCAAGTAGAAAGCTTTTGTTTATGAATTGTTTGTCTAAGGTAGTATTATAATAAAATGAAAAAGAATGACTTCATTAAAATATTTGAACCAACACCTCCTCATTATAAAGATTTAGAGAATTATCTCAGGATAATTGAAGATAATGGATGGTTTACAAATTTTGGGCCATTACACGATGAATTGATCGAGAAATTTTCAACATACTTCGGTTGTCCTCAGAGCCAAATTGTACTTTTCTCAAACGCAACTTTGGCGATCTCCGGTGCCATTTCTGCACTAAACCTGAAAGATAAAAGATGGTACGTCCCATCATGGACATTCTCTGCAACACCTTTGGGGATCATTTTCGGAGGAGGAGACCCTCATTTTGTTGACGTTGATGATTCAGGTCGCGCAGATTTTAAAGGTAAAACTGGAAACTTTCTTGATGTTTTACCCTTTGGAGATTCTATTCGAGACGATATTCTAAACTCAAAATTTGACTACCAAGTTATTGACGGAGCAGCATCTTTCGATTCGTTAAAGGACTTTAGTCTTCCGCGAGATAAACCAATTGGTGTTGTAGTAAGCCTTCATGCAACAAAGTTAATGTCTACAGGGGAGGGTGGAGTATTTATCACTAATGACCAATCATGGGCAAATAAGGTCAGAGCTTGGACTAGATTCGGGTTTGAGGGTAGGGAAAGAATCTCAAAGTCAATCGGAATAAATGCAAAATTTAGTGAGTATCAAGCAGCATTAGGCTTGGCCTCTTTTAATAATTGGCCGAGCCATCGATTAAGAATTATAGAACTCAATAAAAAGATCTTAGATATCACCCTAAATAACGGATTTGAACCTTCCTCTGCGAGTATAAAAGGTTTTGCTACGCCATATTGGATAATCAAAACTTCAGGATTTGACCAAAAAAATAATTTAATGAAACAATTTTCACGTTTGAAAATTGAAACTAGAAATTGGTGGGAGTCTGGATGTACAGATATGCCGGCTTTCAGTAATTTTGTAAGAGAAGATCTGGTCAATACTAAAAAGATTTCAAATGAATTAATTGGTTTACCGTTTCACCTAAATCTCAATGAGAAAGATTTAGAAAAAATTGATTATGCTTTAAGCTTATCCAGATAATCTGTCAATTGATTGATAATTTTCTTATCTCCTACTGGGAGAGGTTCGATACTCACCGTTAATTCGCACTGATTCCTCTGAGAGCCAGCGGAAGAACTCTGCTGCGTATAAAATTTCACCACAAACATACGGTGCTGTCTATGCCCAACCTTTAAATGCTCAGTGGGCTGCATCTACTGCTTCAATACATTGCTCTTTAGATGAAATTTGAACATTAGCAATTACTGATTCATCAGATTGGTGTGTAACTGGCATGGTTGATGCTCCTTTAACCCACTTGCCATCAATATAGAGCTGGGTAGAAAGTTGCATAAAGATTAGCATGCGATCAGTTTTCACTGCTTAAAAATCAAGATTTAAACAGGCGTATACTTAATCTCTCAACTTCTACTTGGAGCGTGTTTTCAACTTTGCCTAACTCTTGGAGTGATAACGCACCAGCGCCAAAGGTGCTAAAAGAGCATGCTCATCTAAAGGATCCATTCTCCTACAAAATCAAGCGACGTCTTTTAGGCAATCCTTTAAACCGCCATACTTTAAGCCACCAAAGACTTGATAAAAAGTATGCGCTAGGAATTTTATCCTCTGATTGCATCTCAAGCTCTGCCTATGGTTCTGAACAGATTTTACTTGCCCTAGTTCCAGCATTTGGTCTTGCCGCTTTTGCAATGTTGATGCCGATGACCATGATTGTTTTACTAATTCTTTTAATTGTTACCTTGTCATATCGAAATGTGATCTCTGTTTACACAAAAATTGGTGGGGCATATATTGTCTCTAGGGATAACTTTGGCCCAGTTGTTGCTCAAGTTGCAGCAGTTGCCTTAATGCTTGATTACATCGTCACTCTTGCAATTCAATCTGCAGCCGGGGTTGCTGCCATTATTTCCACTTTCCCAGAGCTTTCTCCCTGGAAGATTCATATGACTCTTGCAATTATTCTCTTACTTACCTATGGAAATTTAAGGGGAGTAAAAGAGGCTGGTAAAGCATTTGCCCTTCCTACATATCTTTTCGTTGGCTCAATGTTTACCGTCTTTGCAATCGGTATCTACCGAGAAATTTCAGGAACCCTGCCAACCTTAGATATCAACCAACCGGGAGCAGTTGAGATCGGTCAGGAGCAAGGCTTGTTAACCTTTGCTGCAATCTTCATATTACTTAGAGCATTTGCAAATGGTGGATCGTCTTTAACTGGACTTGAAGCTATCTCAGATGGTGTCTCTTTGTTTAAATCACCAGAGCATGTAAATGCCAGAAGAACTCTGGTAATTATGAGCACGCTGCTTGGTTCATTAGTTCTAGGTGTTTCCTACTTTGCCCACAAGATTTACGCCATGCCATATGAGTCAGGAACACCAACAGTAATTTCACAGATTGCAAAAACAATATTGGGAGATGGCGCCTTTGGCAGTGCATTTTTCATAGTTGTTCAGGCTGCAACTATGTTAATTTTATTTGCAGGCGCCAACACCACATATAGCGCCTTTCCTATGGTGGTTAACTTTGTTGCCCAAGATGGATACTTACCTAATTGGCTAACTAAACGTGGACATAGGCTTAACTTCTCAAACGGAATATTAGTTTTAACAGCGGCTGCGATGATATTGATATTAGTAACTAGAGCATCAGTAGAGCATTTAGTTGCCTATTACGCACTGGGAGTATTCACCGCATTTACTCTCTCAGGTCTTGGTATGGGTAAGTATGCAAGAACCCATAAGAAGGGTGCTTGGAAGGTTAACTATGTAATAAATGGTTTATCTGGCTCAATTTCACTAGTAGTAGTTTTGATCTTTGCTGTAGTTAAATTTAATCAAGGTGCTTGGGTAGTTGTAGTTGTTACCCCATTTTTAGTAATGGCATTTTTAAGATTGCGCAAACAGTACACAAGTGAACAAGATGCACTTAACATAACAATTCAATCTTCAAGAGCTACTTCAATGACTAGACATGACGTGACAGTTTTAATTGATAGCTTTGATCTTGCCACAATCGGTGCCATTCGATATGCCAGAAGTTTAAATCCAAGAAATCTTTCAGCAGTACATTTTGTAATTGATGATAGACGTGCAGAAATGTTGAGCAAAGAGTGGGCAAAAAATGAGGCATGTGCTGATGTGCCACTTGAATTAATTGATTGCCCTGATAGACGTCTTGCTAATGCTGCAGTTGATTACGCGATCAGAGCAACTGCTGGCAATGATGTTGAGTTAACACTTCTTTTGCCTCGTCGTTCTTACTCCAAGGTTTTAGGCTGGCTGCTTCATGATCAAACAGCTGAAGATATTGCTCGTCCTATCTCCCAACTGGAACGAGTTGTTGCAACCATCATTCCATTTGATGTTGAAAAAATTATCTCTGGCCAAAGCGGCTGGAAGGCGCCATTAGATAAGAAAAGTGAATCAAAGCAAGAGGTGCCGGTAAGAACACAAAGTGCGTTTACTAAAGCACCTGTTGCAACTAAACCAAATGAACCAATAAGCCATTACGCTGAAAATATCACTCCCATTGGCAATATCACTTGGCGTAAACGAGCACACGTTCAGGGAAGAGTTAACTCAATAAAGTCAGCACCTTCTGGATCATCCCCATTAGTTGAAGTTGAAATGTGGGATGAAAGTGGTGGCGTTACTTTGCAATTCTTAGGTAGACGTGAAATTACCGGTCTTGAGGTCGGCTCACAATTAAAGGCAGAAGGTATGGTGGGTGAAAATAATGGTCAGCTAATTATTTTAAATCCATCATATGAAATTATTGTTTAACGCTTTGTTGTAAAAAAATCACTAAGTAACTGCGCACACTCATTTTCTAATACGCCACTTAGAACCTCTGGTTTGTAGATAGCGCGTGAATCTCGTAATAGATCCCAAACAGATCCAACTGCGCCGTACTTTTCATCAAATGAACCAAAAACTAATCTTTTAATTCTGCTTTGCGCTATCGCGCCAGCACACATCCCACATGGCTCAAGTGTTACAACCATAGTTAGCTCATCTAATCGGTAATTGCCTAGTTTCTTTGAAGCATTTCTAATGGCAACAATCTCAGCATGAGCAGTTGGATCATTATCTTGCTCTCTTAAATTAGCTCCCTGCCCAAAAACATTTCCAGAATCATCAACCACTAAAGCACCAACTGGCACATCACCTTTAGTGGCAGTCTCTTTGGCAAGTGATATTGCCTGTTGCATTAGTACTTTGTAATCCACTAATTACTTTCTATTACCTGATTAAACTGTTCGCCAAATCCTAATCTGCTGGCAATGGCCTCTAATTGTTCATCTGGGTATAACTCAGAGTCATCTAGGATGGTTAAGAGCTCCATCTCACTTACTCCTAAATCATTTAGTAGATCTAAATCCCCACCAGGTTGGGCTTCATCATCTTCTTCTGGAAATTCAAGATCTAAAACTTCAATTAACTCTGCGGCAACCTCATAATCTAAAGCGTAGGTAACATCTGAGATCATCATTTGCATTTGATCACCTAATGCTCTTGCAATGATTACAAACTCATCCTCTATTGCAATTAAAGCAATAGCTCCACCATTGGTTTGTTGAGCTTTTAGTGAATCAATAATTGCGCCAATATCTCTAGTTGAAACTAATCGGGTGGCATCCCAGCGACCATCTTCATGCCAGGCGATGATTCCAAAATCTACTGACATTTTGATCACATCCTTTCAGCAACTTTATGCTCAAAACCTGACCTTCTTATTCTCCCGTTAATCAGTAGTAATTGGTAGTAGGGCTTACTCCTTGTAGAGTAATTATGTGAAAATCCATATTGCAGACCACCCGCTGATTACACACAAGCTAACGGTGCTGCGGGATGAAAAAACTGATTCACCAACCTTTAGGCGTCTGACCGAAGAAATTGTTACCTTACTTGCCTATGAGGCAATGCGTGAGGTTAAAACTCAAGCAGTAACTGTTAAAACACCTGTTGCTATGGCGCAAGGTGCGCACCTTACAAAACCAAAACCAGTTGTGGTACCAATTCTTAGAGCAGGCCTTGGAATGTTGGAGGGATTTTCTAGATTAATTCCAACAGCTGAAATTGGTTTTCTTGGCATGGTTAGAAATGAAGAGACATTAAAGGCAACAACTTATGCAAATAGATTGCCAGAGGATTTAAAGGGTCGTCAGTGTTACATATTGGATCCAATGCTTGCCACCGGTGGCACATTGGTTTCAGCTATTGAGTTCTTAGCTGCAAAGGGTGCAACAGATATAACTGCGATTTGTATCCTGGCAGCCCCGGAAGGAATTGCTGTGCTAGAAAAAGCTTTTGCATCGAGCGCGCTGCAATTAAAACTTGTTACCGGCGCACTTGATGAGCGATTAAATGAAAAAGGTTACATAGTCCCAGGTCTTGGAGACGCTGGTGATCGTTTATATGGTGTTGTTTAAATGGCAAGTACATCCCCCGGTTATGGAATCACAATCCGTGTTGATGGACCTGCTTCAGCGCAACCAGTATCTGAAATAACTCAAGCTATTTTGGCAGCAGGTGCTGCTATTACGGCCCTAGATGTTGTCGAATCTGTTTTAGATAGAGTAGTTATAGATGTTACCTGTGATGCAATTGATGCCGAACATGCTGAAGCGATAACTGCCGCTCTTTCTGCTAATAAGAACTTAAATGTTAGAAAGGTTTCTGATCGCACATTTTTGCTTCACTTAGGTGGAAAAATTGAAATTGCATCCAAGGTTCCACTTAAAACCCGTGATGATCTATCTCGTGCCTACACACCAGGGGTAGCCAGAATTTCACAAGCAATTGTTAAGGATCCTTCTGATTTAAGAAGATTAACTATTAAACGAAACACTGTCGCAGTTGTTACTGATGGATCAGCTGTTTTAGGGCTTGGAAATATTGGCCCGGGGGCGGCTTTGCCGGTGATGGAGGGAAAAGCTGCTTTATTTAAAAGGTTTGCCGATGTTGATGCTTGGCCGGTATGTCTTGATACTCAAGATGTAGATGAGATTGTTAGAACAGTTCAAATTATTGCACCCGTCTATGGTGGAATTAATCTAGAAGATATTTCGGCCCCACGTTGTTTTGAAATTGAAGCACGATTGCGGGATCTACTTGATATTCCAGTTTTTCATGATGATCAACATGGAACTGCAATTGTGGTCCTTGCTGCGTTAACAAATGCGTTAAAGCTAGTAAAGAAGGATTTAAAATCAACCAAGATTGTTTTAAGTGGAGTAGGCGCAGCCGGGACTGCGGTTGCAAGATTGTTGGTAGCAAAAGGTGCTCAAAATATAATTGGCTTTGATAAGGATGGTTTAGTTTTTGAGGATAAAGGCGCAGAGGATCCAATGCGTAAGTGGTTTGTAACAAACTGCTCACCTGGTTCATTTAGAGGTGATATCCACGCTGCAATGAAGGATGCTGATGTGTTTATTGGCGTAAGTGCTCCTAATGTATTAACTGAAGATGATGTTAAATCAATGACAAAGGGTGCGATTGTCTGTGCATTAGCAAATCCAGATCCTGAGATTGATCCAGCATTGGCAAGAAAGCATGCAGCAGTTGTTGCAACTGGCAGAAGTGATCAGCCAAATCAGATCAACAATGTATTGGCTTTCCCTGGAATCTTTAGAGGTTTACTTGATGCTCATATCACCAAAATCACCGACAATATGTTGGTGCTAGCAGCAGATGCAATTGCATCCTGTGTTTCAGATCAACAACTAAACGCAAACTTCATTGTGCCAAGTGTTTTTGATTTAAATGTCGTCCAAAAGGTGGCAGCTGCTGTAAAGAAGTCTATTTAAATAAATGCTGAGCTTTGCCGCCTCATTTGATGAGCAACTATCTCCAGTTGCTCCTTTTTTATTTTATGTAGTTATCGCTGGAATTATTTTTATTGAAACTGGCTTACTAATTGGCTTCTTCTTGCCTGGGGATTCTTTACTTTTTAGTGCGGGTTTAGTAGCTGCTAGTAGGGATGACATAAATATTGTTTTTCTCATTTTGGCCGTCTTTTTAGAAGCTTTTGTGGGTGATCAGGTTGGTTATGTAATTGGCAGAAAGGTTGGCCGGCCTTACCTTGAAAAACATAAATCAATGCGAATGCAGAAGATGCTGGCTAGATCTGAAAAGTTTTATGCTCGCTACGGCTGGTGGTCGGTTGTAATCGCAAGATATATTCCTTGGGTTCGAACTTTTGTGCCACCAATTGCTGGAACTGTAAAGATGAATTACTACAAATTCTTATCCGCTAATGCTTTAGGTGCTTTTTTATGGGGAGTTGGAATTACCTTAGCTGGCTTCTACTCTGGCTCAATCTCGTGGGTTGGCGATATCTCATACGCCCTTGCTGCCTTTTTTATAACTGCATCCTTAGTTTCAGCCTTTATTAATTACCGCCGAGATAGGCGCGACTGACCATTTGCAACCACACCTAAGTAGGTGAGAGCGATACCTGCAATCAAGTAAGGTGAAATTTGTGTGCCTGGTGTTGGAAAGACAAAATCTATTAGTAATGAACCAATTAACATTCCGCCAACACTAAATAAGGTGAACTCAAGTACGCCAAGATGTTGAACAATGTGGGCTGAGAGTGCAATATAAATTACCCCAATTGATCCACCTAAAAACATCCACCAGGGAGCGGTTTTAAAATTTAAAATTGAGTGATCAGTAAAGATTGATCTAACAGCCAATAAAGATAATAAAAAACTAGTGCCAGTAATAAAGTTAAGAAGTGAGGTAGCAAAACTTTTATTTGAATATGAGTTAATCCTGCCATTTAGTGCCCGCTGAACTCCAACCCAGGTGCCGGCAAAAAGTGCTAAAGATAGAGCTAATATTGAAAAATCACTCATCGCAAACCTATCCCAAACAGATACCGCCACTGCGATAACAGTAATAATTGCTGCAATTACTCTGCGTTTAGTAATTAATGATTTAGCGCCACCGCTTAAACCTAATTTATCAACCCAAAGTGAAATGGCAGTTTGACCAGCAAGGGATGCAACAGTAAATAATGCAACACCTGCAATTGGAACCACATGGGTTTGCATTGCAACAAAGGATGCACCCAGTACACCGGCCGCAAGTGTCCAAGATGGCATTTCTCCAGCCTTTGTCGCTTTAAATATTTGCCTAAAGCCTGCTCTTACATCTTTACGAAACACAGCTATCAAAGTTACGAAAAGTAATCCAGTAGAAAATGAAACTATTGCTGCCTCTAACGAGTCACCCATCTCATCTGAGAGTGCCCCATTTACCCTAGATTGCGCAGCAATTAATACACCAGAAAAAGCTGAAAGAAGCTCAAGGCCAACTACCTTCTCACCAGCTTTAATAATTACTCTCCTTAATAAACTCTAATAAAACTTATTAAGGAGAGTATAGAACTTATGGCAGCGCTGGGGATGAACCTAGAGTGATATTAAATGTTTTTGACACACCAGCTGTAGTTTCAACAACCATAATCGTTTGATCACCTGGCGCGTGGCTTCTAATTCGCACTATTGCAGAGACTGCGTCATTGACCTTAAAACCATCAATACTTTTCACAATCATTCCAACGCTAAGCCCTGCTTTATCTGCAGCTTGTCCTGAAGTGATTATTGCAATTTTTGCGCCGTTTCCAGCAAAGGTTGGATCAAATGAAATACCCAAAAATGGTTTAGTTGACTTACCAGTAGCTATTAACTCATCGGCAATTCTGATTGCTTGATTAAATGGAATTGAAAAACCAAGTCCAATATTGCCACTTGGGCCAAAGGATGAACCAAGTGTTGCAATTGCTGAGTTCACACCTACTGCCCTGCCTTGTGAGTCAACTAATGGACCGCCTGAGTTTCCAGGATTAATTGCAGCATCAGTTTGGATAGCGTCCATATAACTTTCAGCTGTTGTTGATCCAGTTGTTACTGGCCGATTTAATGCCGAGACAATTCCACTAGTTACAGTTCCAGATAATCCCAGTGGAGAGCCAAATGCAATTGCAACATCCCCAATTGCAAGGGAGGCAGAGTTACCTCTTGGAATCTCTGGCAGATTTCCTTTATTGATTGAAATTACTGCCAAGTCATACTCAGAGTTACGGCCGACAATAGTTGCGGTGTAAATATCACCATTGTTTAACTCAACTTCGATCTTGCCACTACTTGCTGCATTTTCAATGACATGGTTATTTGTGATGATGTAGGAAAGGGAGGAGGTAGATTTGTAGATTGAACCAGAGCCTGTGCCATTACCGGCAAGGGCTGTAACCTCAATTGAAACTACTGAGGGTGAAACCAACTGAGCAATACTTTTAACATTTGCCCCGGTTGCGCCAATATCTATGGCACTTCTTCCCTTAGCACAGCTGCCATTAGTGGAGGCGTAAAGTGCTTTCGTCTTGTTATCAATACAAGCTTTAACCACCGGCACATTATTAGGAGTCGCTATTGCATAACCACCCACTGAAACTGCGCCAATAACAAATCCAATTAATACTTTAGCCGCTCCGCTTTTCATATTTCTCTCCTTCTATGTCATAAAACTAATACTCAGATAGTAGGTAGTTTACTTGAGAGATAACTGAGAAATTACTGGAGTAAAGTTAAGAGATGGATCAAGATCTCACCATAGAAACCAACCGGCTTTACTTGCAAACCGTGCTGCCAGATGAGTACCCATTGCTTGTGCAGAATTTAGCGCACCCAGGTCTATGGGGTAATCGAGGATTTACTGATCGGCTTAAATACTTTGCCAACAATCCAAATCCTATTAAGTATCGAGCACCAAGAATTACAGCAAATCCAGAGCTTGCAAAGTATTTACTTCGCGTTGCAGTACTAAAGAGTGAGCAAATTATTATTGCATCGGCCGGATTTCATGATGGACCAGATGCAAAGGGAATGATTGAGATTGGTTTTGGAGTTGATAAAACTTATCAAGGTAAAGGATACGGACAGGAATTACTTCACGGCATGTGGGGCTGGGTTGTAAATACTCCTGAAGTAAAAACTCTTCGCTACACCGTCTCACCAGATAACTTAATTTCTCAACACATTATTAAAAAACTTAGGTTTGACTTGGTAGGAGAGCAAATAGATGAAGAGGATGGCTTAGAAGAAATTTATGAAATGAGTAGCAAGGATTACCGATTAGCCTTTCTTGGTAAATCTTCATAGCTCATATTTCTAACTTGTGGATCTAGAAGTGGCACCACAATTGCAACAACGGTGATAGCAGCTAAAATCTGTAAAAAGTTTTCAATGCCAACTAAGGTTGAAAGCGGCGCGGCAATTGCGAGCCCCACTGGCCTGAACATCATTGAACCCATTGCATCAAAGGCTGAAACTCTAGAGAGTGAATCCCTTGGCACCTTTCGCTGAAGCGCAGTACTCCAAAGCGTTCCCCAAAGATCTAAGGTGATTCCAAATAGAAAAGCACCGAACGCAATCATTAAAAGAGATTGTGGCTTGGCAAGTGACCAAATATAAAAAGTGATTGTGAAGGATGAGATCATTAAAAATCTCATTGGATACTTAGGCTTAACCTTAATTGCAATAAGTGAACCAACAATTAACCCAGCAGATTCAGCACTTATAACAAATGACCAAGATTTAGCACCATTAAAGTGTTCAAGGGCGATAAGTGGACCTAATACATTCTCAGCAGCTGCCCAGCACATAACGATAAATGAGAAAGCGCCAACAATAATTACAATCCATCTAAATGATAAAAAGATCTTCCAGCCATGAATTAAGTCGTCCAGCATGGTGTTTTCAGTCTTTTGTGCCCTTGGTGTTAGGTGGCGAAAGGTAAAGATCATTAGTCCTGAGATAAAAAAGCTAGCAGCATCAATTGCTAGGGTAAATGCCACACCAAATATATCTATCAGTATTCCTGCAACAGCTGCTCCTGAAATTACGCCAGCATTTGTCATAAATGCGTTTAGCGCGTTTCCCTTTTGCAAACCTTCTTCCGGCAAAACTGCTGGCATTAGCCCTGAGAAAGCGGGCCAGAAGATTCCCCACATCAAACCAAAAAAACCATTTGTAATTAAAAGAATTGCTAGTGGCACCTCTCCTTTTGCAAAGTAGAAAACTTGTATGAATAGAACCGCGCCCGCTGCCATATCGGTTAGGCCAACCATTCGAGCCCTGCCATATTTATCAGCAATCACGCCACCAAAAGGGGCCATAAGTAAAAAGACAACTGTGGTTGTGCCCAATACAAATCCCAACATATTTGCTGAGCCATTTGGTAAAGCTAAGATTCCAAAGGCAAGTGCGATTGGCCCCATGCCATTTCCAAAATTTGAAATAAAGCGGGCGATAAATAATCGCTTCACATACTTATGAGCTAAAACCTCTTTTGTTAACACCTGGCTATTTTGACATATTAACTGTTGGTCTATCGGGCAGTTTTAAGCGTGAAGCTGCAATGCTAATAACAAGTAAGCCTGAAATTAAGCCTGCCAGCCAATACCAGTGAGCATTAAATCCTAATAATGTGCCGGCAAAAGCAGGCCCAGCAATTAATGAGATCTGCCAGGCATTTGTTCCCGCTGCGTTATATCTTCCCCGCAGATGTTCTGGTGCTAATTGATTTACAACTGATGGCAAGATCGGTGACCAGATCATTTCACCGAGTGCGAATATAAATTGACATAAAATTACAAAAAATAACGCACTGCTTTTTATAACTCCACTTAATGCAAGGGAGACCCAAGCTACCGCCCAAAGTAATACTGCAATAGACATCGCAGTTTTTCTCTTCACAAGCAGTAACCGTTTATTTACCCACAGTTGAAAGGCTGCAATCACAAATGTGTTAACAGCATATGCCCAAGCTAAATCTCTTGGCGCAAGACCTGAAACTGAGGTTGAAAAGGCGGTAAAGCCCACCTCTAATTGGCTATAACTAAATAGAACGGCAAACATTGCCACAAACCAAAATTTTACAAAGGTTTTATCGGCTAATACATCAGCCCAGCCGCCTTCTAATTTTGCTCGCTCCATGCGCTCATTCGCACTTCGCCTGCCCACATTTTTTAGAGTTAAAACGACCACTAGATAGACAAGGTAGGAGATGCCATCACCAATAAATAAAAGCTCAAATGTTCTTGGGTTATCTAAGGTAACAACTAGGGATGAGACCAAGCCGCCAATACCAATTCCTAGATTTAACATTGCAAATTGCGCTCCATATATGCGCTCACGCATATGCTCAGGTGTTAACTCTGTTGAGATCGCATTTTGTGATGGCCACATGGCAGATTGACCAGTTGCACAAATTGTTGTTACCAAAAACGCTTGGGTAATTGTTTTAACCTGACTTAGCGAGCAATAACCAACAAAGCTGACAAGTAGTGAGGTAATAAGTACTGGCTTTGGTCCCCATTTATCAATTAAGTTTCCAACCAAAGGCGATATTGCAAGGGATGAAAATGCACCATAGCTTGCGATAAGTCCTGCAACTGCAATTGGAAATCCTCTTATATTGTGAAAATAGATAAAGGTATAAGGAAGAACTAAGCCATTCCCCAGAGCTGATAAGGCAATTCCAAGCAACATAACACGTGCTTGTTTAGGAAGTTTTTCAATTTTTGGATTAACCAATTTAAACAATTACCTCTTTTGAGGTGGTAATTGAGTCCAGGAAGTTCATATCTGGGGTTACGCCAATTCCATCTCCGGTTGGCACAGTTAAATAACCATCATCCATAACAAAAGGTGTTGTTATATCTTGCTTAAAATAGCGAGCAGAGGCTGATGTATCCCCTGGTAATGTAAAACCAGGAAGAGCAGCAAGAGCTAAATTGGCAGCTCTGCCAATACCAGTCTCTAACATTCCACCACACCAAACTGGAATCTCACTTTTAACACACAAATCATGAATCTTTACCGACTCTAAGTAACCACCAACCCTGCCTGGTTTTATATTGATAACAGTTGTAGCTTGTAGAGCTAACGCATCTTGAGCAGATTGCAGCGAGATTATTGATTCATCAAGGCAGATTGGTGTCTTAACCTCTTTAGCAAGAAGTGCGTGACCTAAAATGTCATGCTCATCCAATGGCTGCTCAATTAGTAATAAATTAAATTCATCAAGCTTTGCTAAGTGTTTTCCATCATCCCTTGAATATGCCTGGTTTGCATCAACTTGTAGTGGAATCTCTGGCCAAATCTCTCGAATAGTTTTAACTGCTTCTATATCCCAACCTGGCTCAATCTTTAATTTAATTCTTCGATACCCTGCATCCACATAAGACTTAACCTCTTCAACTAGAGCATCTAAGTTATTGGCAATTCCAACAGATACGCCACACTCCACCCTACTTTTTGTGGCACCAAGGTAAGCAGCAAGGGAACTTTTCTCATCTCTTAATTGCGCATCTAAAATGGCAGTTTCAAGTGCGGCTTTTGCCATCTGGCCACCCAAGAATGGTTTTAAAATTGTTGCCACATCTTCGGCCTTAAACTCTCCAGCTTTTTTTAATGCGGGGAGTAAAAATCTTTTAATTAGATCAATGCAGGCGTGTGTGTACTCAGGTGAATAAAGAGGCTCAGACATTGCCACACACTCAGCCCATCCAATTGTGCCTTTCTCATTTACTACCTTCACAATCAAAACTTCACGTGAAGTTTGGGTGCCAAATGATGTTCTGAACGGCCTTACCAAGGGTAATTGAATAATTCGTAATTCAATATCTTTAATTCTCATATCCGCACAACATATTCATTATTTGCTGAAAAGCCAATTACTTTGCCATTTTTCTCAAAAGCAGCTATGAATTGTTCCCGAACCTGCCTGCGCCATTTCATGCTTTCATTTTGATTTTTAGATCTAATAGCAACTATATCTTCTGGAATTTCAATCAAAATATCACCTGGCATCGGGTTAGTGATTGCCTCTCTGGCTTTTGGTGCTTCTGTATCTGTGCGCCAAGAAACCATTAAACGATCTGATTCATCCCCTGCATTTAGTGCATCAGGCATATCACCATAAAAATTAGGGTGATATGCAGAAATATCCACCCCAAGCTTTGCAATATTTAATTTTGCGTTTCTTCTTACTAATGGATCAAACGTCCAGGAAAGATAAGAATAATTCTTGGCTTTCGCCCAATTCCATTGATCTATCTTTAAAGCATAGCCAACACCTTTGTCTTGAAACTCTGGCAAGACTGCAGTCATGTGTGAATGAAGATGCAAGCCATCATTTGTCGCTGGAAAGGCGAAGGCTGCGCCCACTATTTTATTATCTATAAATGCACCGGAAAGGTATGAACCGCTATGAACCATCGCTTGCAGAAGGTTTGGCGTTATTTCAGTTCCAGCATCCATAGACCATGTTGTGTCAAAGATTTTACGACCAAAATCCTGGTCTTGAAGATTATCTAACTCTCGCACTTGAATTGGATTGTTCACTTGGCAATCTTACTGGTGCGCCCGCAGGGATTCGAACCCCGAACCTTCTGATCCGTAGTTGGCCAGTAAATCTGAGCTTTTAGTTCCCTAGAACTCACCTTACTTGCCTATCTTTTCGACCGTGCTTACGCCCGATCAGAAAGTTACCATCTCATCTTTGGTAAATATAATTATACGAGTTTGAATTAACACCCTGTAATTGCTGCGTAAATCCATTTAGCAGTAATATCTGATCACATTCTTTACTCCTAGGGTTTTCTAAATCTAATTCGATAAAGATTGATTTAATTATTTTATTGCTTAAAATGTCGCCGAATCCCTTAAGTACTTCGATCTCATTTCCATCAACATCAAGTTTAATACTAGTAGGAATTTCGAAATTAAACTCTGTAATTAGTTTTTTTGCTGTAAACATACATACGTTCTGCGTATACTCGGGCGTGAAGTTCTTCCCAGTTAGTCCTAATGTCGTATCGGCTGTGTTGTAGGCGTTAGCAATTTTAAACTCCTGCATATTGAAATCAGAAATTTTATTATCAGCACCAAGTGCAATTGGATAAGCTGTGATGTTCAATAAATTTGATTCGTAAATATTTGTAATTAATGAAGAGTATGTCAGTCCATCAGGTTCAAATGCGTATACCTTACCTGATTTAGCTCCAGCGTATATTGAAAAATTACCAACACAGGCTCCTATATCCCAAAAAATAGTTTCGGTAGATAAATTATTATCAATGAAAAGTCTTAAATCTTTTTCGATTTTAAATCTTTCTAAAACTCTGTTTTTTTCTAAAAAAGTTCGTGTTACAAAATTTTGATTCAGTAATTTTGTTGTTGATAAACTATTAATGAGTGCGTATCTTAAAACATTCGAAGGTTTCAGCCTTATAACACTTATTATTAAATCAAGTGTATTTATAAATAAAGTTATGGATCTAACAACCAATAACAAAAAGAGCTTGGAATACATACCTTTATATTAGTGCGCCCGCAGGGATTCGAACCCCGAACCTTCTGATCCGTAGTCAGATGCTCTATCCGTTGAGCTACGGGCGCAAAGTAAAGCGTTTCAAAGTCTAGCGATTTATTTGGAAGTGCCCAAACTTATTAGGCGCTTCCAATCAAACTCTTTTATACGAGGTTTTCCAGCTAATTCCCCTGAAATTACTTCAGATGCGTTGATTTTTTCCCAACCAGTTTGATCTATCACTAGATGAGTGGATCTTAATAGTGAAGTTATTCCCTCACTCTGTTTGGGTTCTTTAAGATTCTTAACAATTAATTCCACAACATCTGCTGAATCTGATTTGTTTGTGCCAATTACGCCAGTTGGGCCCCGCTTAGCCCAGCCAGTTACGTATAAATTATGTTCAACATGCCCGGCAACATTGGCGATACGCCCCTTTTCAATTTTAATTCCTTGATATTCAACTGCATTATAACCAATTGCAGTGATTACTAATCCTGCATTGATCGAAAATGTTTTATTAGATTCGACCACCTTGCCATCATTTACCTCATTAGCAGTGAAAAAAACCTCCAAAACCTTTCCACTTCTTCTAATCTCTTTTGGATTAGCTAAAAACTTTATCTCAAGTTTTCTGTCGACACCTTTTTTATCATGCGCTGCAATTAAGCGCATTGCCTCTAGATTATTTCTTAAATCTTTGTCAACCTCACCTGTTTGCTCAATTCTAGAGGCTGCCTGATTTATTTGATCAGCATCTATATAAACATCTGTATATTCAAGCTTTGGTAGCTCCCGAAGTTCAGGGGCGGTAAAAGCAGCATGTTCTGGGCCACGCCTACCACAAATAATTACGCGCCTAATATTACTTTGCTTAAGTTTTGTAAGTGCATACGCAGATATGTCAGTTTTATCAAGCTCTGATGGATTAATGGATAGCATCCTTGCTATATCCATTGCCACATTACCCGCACCAATAACAACTGCGGTATCAGTATTCAACTCTACTTCAACATTTGTGAAATCTGGATGAGCGTTATACCAGGGTACGAAATCAGCGGACGATAAAACATTTTCTAAGTCCTCACCTGGTATTCCTAGTTTTCGTCCTGCAGCTGAGCCAGTTGCTAAAACTACTGCGTCATATTGATCTCTTAGATCCTTTAAGGATACGTCTTTACCAAGTTCAACATTGGCAAATAATCTAAAACCTCTCTCTTTAGCAATTTTTTCAAATACTTTAGAGACGGTTTTTATCTTTTGATGGTCAGGGGCAACGCCACTTCTTACTAGTCCCCATGGAGTTGGAAGCCGTTCAATCAAATCAATTGCAAAGGTTAGATCATCTGATTGTGCTTTTTGTAACGCTTGAGCAGTGAAGTAACCAGCAGGGCCTGCACCAACTATTGCAATTTTATAAGAAGCCAACACTCCTCCCTCATACTTCATATACCTTTCTTACTTTTACGTTGTCGGAGAAAAAAGATTTGAACCTCCGAAACCTTTTGGAAGTTAACCTAATTAGCATTGTGGCGCGTTAGACCAGTCTACGCAACGTCTCCCTAAGCCAGAGTCTAACTTTTATAACTCCTAAAGGGAAATATAACCTAAACAAATTGCCAAATATGCTTTTCGGTGCGTACTACTCAATGTTTTAACTCACCTCCATTTCTATAGCTAATTTCCCAGACCCAGTTAGTCAAAATCAACAATACAGGCAGATACGTATACCTACCATTGTCACTTATGAAACCCAAGGTTGTTATAGTGATCCAAAGGCTCAAAACTAAAAATAAAACAAGGGATCTTGAATTCAGAAACAAACTATTTTTGCGAATATAAAAAACAAACAAAAGAAAATAGATAGTAAGTGGAGAGATCAAGTGCATATTTATTATGAGTTTCCAGGGAATGTGATACAACTCTATGACACTTTTGATTGATTTGTTATTGATTAATTCTGGTAGTTTACCCAAAAAATTGAATTCTTGACTTTCACCGCTTATCAATACTTGAATCAAAAAATACATATGATTTTGAGCGTACGTTTTTGGATCTGAAAGTATGGTTTTTAACCAGTCTTTCTCGAGAGTTTTATATCCAGCTTCATCTGTGGGTTGTATAGTTTTTAAAGGAGGAATTAGGTTTGACCCAAATGGGTCGTTAATACTGAGTGAAGTCACTGAAGACTGCCATGTATTTAACTTAAAAGCGTTACATAGGTATTGAATTGAACCCTGAAAAGACTCTAGTTTTACGAGAGCTTCATACGCGTTTACTCTGGTCGCTTCAATTGGGGATAAACATAAGGTTGCCGCCAAATCGTGAATCATTACTGTCTGTTGTGGAAAGCTGTGTTGTAAACCTGTATTGGCCCTAGTGCTAATTTCAATGACCGAAGGAGTCGCTACTATAAGTAAACAAAGGAATACTTTTACTATTGGCCTTAATGCAAATTTAATTTTTAGCGCGTAATATACAATAGGAAATAGTGCAATAGTAAGCCAGGGCCTGAATGAAAATGCAAATAATATAAGTATTAAGCTAGATGTAATCCAGATAGACTTACTAGAATAACAAGTTATGATCCCCATTAGTAAAAAAATTGATGAGATCATAATCCCGTCTCTAGATTGTGCTAATGATAAATTTAAACAAAAATATTGAAAAAAGAGGATTAAAATGAAATATCTTTTTTTAGTAGTGGTTACTACTGGTCGAAAAATTAAATACAGTCCAACTCCCGAGAATACACCTTGAATTATAATCAAATATTGCCACCACTCTAAAATAGAGTTGGGGAGTAACCCATAAAACAATGATGGAAAAGCTCCAAGGAAATCGTTTCCACTGCCTGATAAATACCCCGTTCTTGAATTTAAAATATCTTCACCGGAGAAATTAAAGTAATTTGAGATGATAGTTAAGGTAACTAAAACGATTGAGTAGATCTGGTAAATATACTTTTTATTTGTTAAAGTTCTATAATTCACATTATCACTTTCTATTTTGTTAAAACTAATAATGCTAAGTATACTACTTTTGATTTTTAGAGATAAGCATGCTCAATGATTAATACTTGTGATATATAGAGTTAGATTATGATATGCATAATAGGTAAATTATAGTCACGAGTTTTTTAGGGCAAAGAGTTTGAATTATACTGCTGCAGTAAACCAGACCCGTAAATCTATCTCCAAATAATAGTTTCGATAAAACTACTCGAATCTCGGGATCGTGATATAGCAATTTCTAACGCATTAAAAGAATTTATCGAAAAGGATAGGGCAACAACACCACTTTCTGGAGTACGTGCATACCCATCAATTCCATACATAAATCTGCGATGTGAAAATTTATCTAAGGTCAAATCACATACCCAATTTAAGTTTTACTAGTCAATATCTTTTATAACTAATAATCAATCTAACTAAATCGTATCCTAATTTAGGGTAGCGTGATTTAGGAATGTGTGTAGGTATGCTTCCGTCATCTGGGTAGCTTCTAGTAACAGGAAATTCAGAAGTCGAAAAGCCTGATCGAGATAATTTTATCGGTATAAAAAAAAAGAAATCATATCTTTTAAATTTGTTTATGTCGATTTTAGTCAAATAGTTAATGGCTCTTTTAGAAAAAACTCTACACTGATTGGTTGGATCTGTGAAAAACTTTCGTGAAGCAATTGAAATTATTGGAGAAATAAAATATTTAATGCCTAAATATCGATCTCGGGGTAAGTTACGAGAGATTCCACCTAAGCGGAACCTTGAGCCCTGTGTAAAGTCTATGTTGTAAGTAATTGCAAAATCAAAGATTTTCTTTATATTTCTTACATCATCCTTATTGTTGCCATCTAAAGTCATCACATAATCGTATTTATCTACAACTTCAGTGAAGCCCATATATAAGTCATAACTTAATCCATTACCTTTATTAGTGATGAGAATTGATTGTAAAATCTTAAAAGGAGTACCTATGAGTTGCTGGATAGACCCGTCGGTGCTCCCCCCATCAACAATAATTAGGTCAAACTCATTACCTAATTCAATCTCTAGATTTTCCACTGTTTTGATTAATCTTTGTCCCTCGTTTAAGCAGGGTATTATTATTGCTAGATTCGATAAGATTTCTGGTCTTATCATTATTTTTTCCATTTAGTTACCCTCATTTATCCCGATAACACCATTTGGCCCACGCTTTGCCCAACCTGTTGAATATAGATTGTATTCAGTATGACCTGCTTCCACAATTACTGTTTTAAAGTGTTTCAAGACTCTCCTTCATTCTATTGTTTTGACTAATTTTAAAAATGCTTTTGCTAAAATATCTTGTGAACAAGAATTACGATACTTCAAATTCATATTTTCCCCAATTAATTCAGCGGCCGTAGGATTATCTAGCAGGTATCTAATTTTTACTGCTAAATCCTGAGCATCACCTGCTCGCGTGCAAATGATTTCAAGCTTGTCTATAAAAAGTTCTTTTATCCCAGGATTTCCAGCCGTTATATAAGGCTTTGATAAATATGCCGACTCAAATGCTTTATGTGGGATAGTGCGGCTTAGTCTTCTGTGTTCAGACATTTGCCCAAGAGTTATTTGCGCCGATTTATAGATATTTGAAATCTCACTTTGAGCCTGAACATAATTTCTATTAACGTATGTGTGCTTGCTAAACTCAATATGCATTGGTAATCCTGGGCAAAAAATCCAAAAAGTTATATCTTCTGAAATTAACAGCTCAGTGGCAGCTGCTATTGTCTCTATTCCTAATTCTTGATTATACTTGCCTCTGAATAAAACAATTTTAGAATTGTTAAAAAAATTCGGTAGCTGGATCTGGCTAAACGCATCATTTAGACTATCTTCATCAACTCCAGTGTACAAAACGATAATTTTGTTTATATCAACAAGAAATATCCTGGAATAAAACTTTGCCTGATTCCTGGATTCCACAACTACTTTAGTAGCCTGATGTGAAGAAATAAAATCAATAAAATAAGTTTTTAATGCCAATAAACCAAAGCAGCCAATATTTTTTCTTGCTAAGACCGTTCCTTCAAAGAGCGACCAACCGGCATCCAGTATTACTCTTCGACCTAAGAAAATTCTCACAAAAGGTACAAGGTATTGGCTTGGAGACATTACTACGTATACATATTTTCTTGACAATCCTTTCCTTAATGTTAGAAATTGTTTTATAAGAGATTTCGGTTCAATTTTTATAAATTCGACATTAGCCCCAAGTTTTCTAACACCATTAAAATAAGTCCAACTTCTTGAATAGCCTGGCTTTCCAATGGTAAGGAATATGATTTTTTCGGAGGTCATTTTTCTCCTTATTAGGCTATGTTTTCTCAAAGTTTGCAATTGCAATTTAATCCCAGCGGAGACGAGAGGATTTGAACCTCCGAAACCCTTTAGGGGTTAACCTCATTAGCAGTGAGGCGCACTAGACCGGGCTATGCGACGTCTCCAATACATAAAGATTACCGCTGTTTACTCACCTCTAGCCAATTACCACCTCTTAGGTAGGCTTATCAAATGAATTCAGGTAGTAATTCCAACAATAATGAAAAAGGTGTAGAAGTGAGAACCCACGATATTCCAGTTGCTGATGCAATGACGGAGTTTATGAAAGAGGGCTGGGCGCCATCACCTTTGACTGGAATCTCATCCCACCCATCAATTCCCTTCACAAAACTACGCAGAGATAAATTGTCTAAACAATATGTTGGCAAAAGATTAGTTTTTCCATCAGGTTCATTAAAGGTTAGAAGTAACGACTCAGATTACCAATTTAGAGCTCACTCAGCTTTTAGTTGGTTTACGGGAATTGTTGCATCAGATTGTGTTCCAGACTCTTTGTTTGTAATGGAACCAACTACTTCTGGTCATGAAGCTTTGTTATTTATTCACCCAAGGTCACCTCGAAATGACAGTGAGTTTTATAAGGACACAAGGTTTGGTGAGTTTTGGGTTGGTAGAAGAATGACATTGGAAGAGACTGAGACAAAGTATGGAATTAAGGTTAGACAAATTGAATCAATTGAAGAGTTTTTAAAAGATAAAAAAGAGACTCTACTTGTTCGTGGTGAAGATTCTGCAATTGATAAGTTAGTTGAAGAAAATACGGAAGATGAAAAAGAATTCTTAAATTACATTTCAGTAATGAGAGCTGTTAAAGATAAGTATGAGATTGATGAGATGCAAAAAGCCATTGACGCATCAGTTCGTGGTTTTGCCGATATGGTCCGTGTTTTTCCAGCAGCAACTGCTGTGCCAAGAGGTGAGCGAGTAATTGAGGCAGCCTTTTATGGCAGAGCAAG
>Ga0247837_1003034_pt1 | contig 30237 bp, 31 predicted proteins | sample LaCtaG_2_FD_187115 | JGI IMG/M metagenome (GOLD analysis project Ga0247837, IMG submission 187115) | Freshwater microbial communities from meromictic Lake La Cruz, Castile-La Mancha, Spain - LaCruzMarch2015_14.5m | ecosystem: Environmental > Aquatic > Freshwater > Lake | place: Spain: Castile-La...
CCATCGCTTCCTTAAGTAACGTGTTGTTCGGCTCGATGACGTTCCCCAGTTCTTTATAAGATCATGTAATTATTATATATTTTAACCTACTGAGATGCAAGAGAGCCGCGGGCAGTCGGCCCTGGTCTGACTCCGGTATTTTGCCACAATAACCGCCCGCGCGCCCACGTTTGATCACCTACCTGGCGGCCCACCGTCGCCCGGCGCCAGCCGCCGCCGCGGGTCCTGGCGATAGAAGGCGCGCAACTGGTCGTAAACGCTCGGGTAACAGTCGTCCAAGAGGTCCGGGGTCTCGAAGAATGCCTCGCTGACCACGGCGAAGAATTCACCCGGGGACTCGGCCCCGTAGGGGTCGAGCGGGGTGTCCTCCCCCCGCTCGACGCGCCGCCCCAGGTCCGCGTAGGCCGCGGACATCTCCCGTGCCCAAGTCTGGGCCGCCATGTGGGAATGCAACGGCGGGCGGCCATTGGCCGCACCGTCGCGCAGGTCGAGCTTGTGGGCCATCTCATGCACGACGACGTTGTAACCGTCGAGATCGAGCCCCGTCGCCACGTCCGCCCACGACAGGATCACCGGCCCCCGCTCCCAGGCCTCCCCGCTCTTGACCTGATCGTCCACCCACACAAGCCCGTCGGCGTCCAGGTATTCCTGACCGGACACGAACTCGCTCGGGTAGAGGATCACCGCATACCAGCCGCGATACCAGTCGAGCCCCAGTTCCAGGATCGGCAGGGCGGCCTGCAAGGCGATGATCAGTCGCATCCGGTCGGTCAGTACCAGCCCCTGCACCGGCTCCAGCCGTTTGTCGCGCAGGAACAACAGCGCCAGATCGGCCAGCCGGGCGGCCTGCTCCGGGGGGAGCCCGGCCAGCAGCGGGAGCGCTGCCCAGGCCGCCGCGCGGTCCGCCGAGGCGTAGCGCTGCCGCTCCCGCGTCAGGATGCGCGCGCGCCACCAGGCGCTCAGGGCGCGCACAGTCGATGCTGCCGCGGTCACGAATAGACCTCGCCGGTCACCAGCCATAAATGCCGTCTCGTTTCTAGTTTTTAGTTACGCGTTGCCGGCCAGTATCGTACTGAAACTTAAACAAAAAACTGAAAACTAGAAACTGAAAACTAGAAACTGAAAACTAGAAACCGAAAACCAAAAAACTGAAAACCACTGCATCGACTTATCAGCCGCCGTTGCACTCTGTATCATCCACCGATCATGAAACGAACCCTACTCGCCCTGGCCGTGCTCACCCTTACGGCGCTCCTGGTCTGGCTCCTGTGGTTCTGGGAGCCGGCCGCCACGCCGGCCTACCAGCACCGGCCCCTGGCCCTGGCCGCCGCGCCCGCCGGCGGCGATTTCCGGCTCGACTCCGCCGCCGGAACCCTGGATCTCCAGGACCTGCGCGGTAAAGTGGTGCTGATCTACTTCGGCTACACCTGGTGCCCGGACATCTGCCCCACCAATCTGGCCTTCATCGCCGCGGGACTCAAGACCTTGACCCCCGCAGAGCTTGCCCGCGTCCAAGTCCTGTTCATCAGCGTCGACCCGCAGCGCGACGATTCCCCCCGACTGACCGAGTACGCTGCCTATTTCCACCCCAACATCCGCGGCGTTACCGGCAGCACCGAACAGATCGCGGCGGCGGCGCGGCGCTACGGGGCGGCCTACCGCCGGGTCCCGCAGCCCGACTCGGCCATGGGGTACCTGATCGACCACTCTGCCTACACCTATGTGGTCGATCCCCGCGGCCGCCTGGTGCAGACGCTCGACCATGCGACCCCGGCCCCGGTCATCACTGCGGCCATCCGTAAGCACCTCGGCGACGGTTGACCTCTACCGTTTTGAGTTTTGAGTTTTGAGTTTTGAGCTTTAAGTTTCTGGTTTTTCGTAAGATGCTGGCCAACGTGGCGTAACCAAGAACGAAAAACTGAAAACCTAACGGCATAACCCCGACGCCGCCCAATCACCCGATATAAGGAACCCACTGCCATGTCCAGCCCCTGCGTCCGTTCACTGCTCACCGCTGGCCTGTTCGCCCTCGCCCCCATGGTCTGGGCCGCCGGACCGGCCGCCGTCACCGTCGGCGACGCCTATGCCCGCGCCGTCCCACCCGGCCAGCCCAACAGCGGTGTGTTCATGACCCTGACCAACGACTCCACCCAGGCCCGCGCCCTGGTCGCGGCCCGGAGTCCGGCGGCCGAGACCGTGGAACTGCACACCCATACCAACGATGGCGGCGTCATGCGTATGCGCAAGATCGAGCGCATCGAGATACCCGCCGGGGGCAGCGTACAACTGAAGCCTGGCGGCCTGCACGTCATGCTTATCGGCCTCAACGGCGACCTCCCACCCGGCGGCACAGTCGCGCTCGAACTGTCGTTCGACGACGGCAGCCGCACCCAGGTACAGGCCCCAGTCCGCACCATCGAGACCACACCCAAGGCCCACTGAGCCGGGGACGGGCGGCCCCGCCGGGTCCGATACCGGATGCCGCCCGCGGCGCGGTCGAGCGAGGTGCCCAGTAGGCAGAGTTATCGCGCGCGCCTTATCCACCCGACAAGCCTTGATCGCCGACTGAGACCCCGCTCGATGAATGATGATACCCCCTTCTGGGAGACCACGCCCCTCACCGCGATGTCCAAGGCACAGTGGGAATCGCTGTGCGACGGCTGCGGCAAGTGCTGCCTGGAGAAGTTCGAGGAGGAGGACACGGGGACCATCGTCTACTCGCGGGTCGCCTGTACCCTGCTGGACACCGACACCTGCCGCTGCAAGGACTATGAGCGGCGGGCCTATCAGGTGCTCGACTGCATCACGCTGAACATGGAGACGCTTCAGGTGCCGACCTGGCTGCCGGAGACCTGCGCCTACCGACGGCTGCGCGAGGGCAAGCCGCTGCCGAAGTGGCACCCGCTGCTCACGGGCGACCCGGAGTCGGTGGCGCGCGCCGGGCACAGTGTGCGCGGGCGGGTGATCGGGCCAGAGAGCGGGGAGGACCCGCTGATGAATCTGATCGACTGGATCAAGTAGGGTCCGTGGTGCGGGCCAGAGGCGCGGGGGCCTCGATCTTGCCCCCGGCCATCGCGCCCGCCACTGTAGGTCGCCCTTTCAGGGCGACCATGAGACCGCACGCGGGCCGGGTCGCCCTGAAGGGCGACCGACACCGTGAAGGTCGCGCAGCGACGCTGTGGGAGCGGCTTTAGCCGCGACGAGACCTCGCCGATTGTCCGCGCGTCGCGGGTCACCGTGGCCTCGTCGCGGCTGAAGCCGCTCCCACCCGGGGGCCCGAACTCCGGCGCGACCGCGTCGGGTGACGGCGCGCAGCGACCGGCTGAGCGGAACGGGCACCCTGCGGGGCGCACCTAACCCGACCTACGGGGTCGCCGCGCCTTGATGGGCGTCGTCGCCGGTGCGAAACCAGGAGAGCTTCTCGCGCAGGCGCACGACCTCGCCGACGATGACGAGGGTGGGCGGCTGGGGCGGGTCGGCGGCGATGACGGCGAGGATGGTCTCCAGGGTCCCGACCAGGACGCGCTGCTGCCGGGTGGTGCCCTGCTGGATCAGGGCCACCGGCATCCCCGGGGAGACGCCGTGGCCGATCAGTTCCCGGACGATGACCGGCAGCCCGACCAGGCCCATATAGAAGACGAGCGTCTGGCCCGGGTGGGCGAGTTGGGGCCAGTTCAGGTTGATGGTGCCGTCCTTGAGGTGCCCAGTGACGAAGGTGACCGACTGGGCATAGTCGCGGTGGGTCAGCGGGATGCCGGCATAGGCAGCGCAGCCGGAGGCGGCGGTGATGCCGGGGATGACCTGGAAGGGGATGCCCTCCGCCGCCAGGGTGTCGATCTCCTCGCCGCCGCGGCCGAAGATGAAGGGATCCCCGCCCTTGAGCCGCAGGACCCGGTGCCCGTCCCGGGCCAGGTCCGCAAGCAGGCGATTGATCTCATCCTGGGGGACCGCGTGGTGATTGCGTTCCTTGCCGACATAGATGCGGCGGGCGTCGCGTCGGGTCAGGTTGAGGATCGGCTCGGCCACCAGCCGGTCATAGACCACCACGTCCGCCTGCTGCATGAGGCGCAGCGCCCGGAAGGTCAGCAGATCCGGGTCGCCGGGACCGGCGCCCACCAGATAGACCTCGCCCAGGTCGCGATCCAGGGCGCCCGGGGCCAGTTCGCGCTCGAGCGCCGCCTGCGCCTCCTCCACCTGGCCGGCGAAGAGGCGCTCGGCAACGGCGCCCTGCAGGACCCGGTCCCAGAAGCGGCGGCGGTCGCGCGGGTCGGGCAGGCTCGCCTTGACGCGGTCGCGGTAGCGGGCGCACAGGCTTCCCAGGCGCCCGTAGCCCGCGGGGATCAAGGACTCGAGCCGGGTGCGCAGCAGGCGCGCCAGCACCGGCGAGGCGCGCCCGGTGGAGACGGCCACCACCACCGGGTCGCGGTCAATGATGGAGGGCAGGAGGAAGGTACAGGCGTCCGGGTCATCGACGACGTTGACCGGGATATCGGCGGCGGTGGCCAACCGCGCGATGCGCCGGTTGACCTCGCGGTCGTCGGTGGCCGCGATCACCAGCTTCATGCCCTCGATGTCGGCGGGCTCGAAGTTGCGTTCCAGGTGACGGAACTGCCCGGCGGCGGCCATGCGGGCCAGGTCGTCCGTGAGCCGGGGGGCGACCAGGGTGACCGCCGGACCGGCGCGCAGCAGGCTGCCGACCTTGCGCCGCGCGGTGGTGCCACCGCCGACCACCAGGCAGGGCCGGCCCGCGACGGATTGAAAGATCGGCAGGAAATCCATGGGTGTTGGCGCGGCTACGGCTGGAGTTGACATGCAAAAGGCTTTAATATACTTAATTGCTAATGCTTTTGGAAGACGGACAGCGTGGTCAACGAGATCGATTCAGAGTCCCTGCACCAGCGCCTGGCGGCGGGCGAGGACCTTTTGCTGGTGGACATCCGCACGGAGGGCGAGATCGCCCAGGGCGCCATTCCCGCGGCCCTGATCCTGCCCATGCACCTGCTGCCGCTGCGTCTGGAGGAACTGCCCAGGGACCGCGACCTGGTGCTCTACTGCCGCAGCGGCGCGCGCTCCTACCAGGCCTGCGCCTATCTGCTGCAACAGGGCCTGGGGCGGGCACTGAACCTGCGCGGCGGGATCATCGCCTGGGCGCGGCACGGCTATGAGATCGAGTTCCCAGGACACTGAAGGCGGCACTGAGGGCAGCACCGGGCGCGGCGCCGGAGCGTGCACCGGGCGCCGCATCGCGCCCGCTGGCGCCGGTTTGCTGCCTTGCTTTTCCCGCGGGTTTGGCCTAAAAATAGCAACTCGCGTATTTTCGTATATTCTAAAACACCGAAACTCTGGAGGTACCCCATGGCCCATGATCAAGAACTCGACGCCAGCGGCCTGAACTGTCCCCTGCCCATCCTGCGGGCCAAGAAGACGCTGAACGCCATGACCGCCGGGCAGGTGCTGCACGTCATCGCCACGGACCCGGGCTCGGTGCGGGACTTCGACGCCTTCGCCAAGCAGACCGGCAACGAACTCGCCGAGTCCCGGGAAGAGGGCGGCAAGTTCCACTTCCTGATCAAGAAGGGCTGAGACGCCCGCCCCGCCGCGGCCCCGCCGCGGGCCGTCCCGACTACACCACAAGACTCCGGAGGACCAGATGGCCCCGAAAAAGCTCGCCATCATCGCCACCAAGGGCTCATTGGATTGGGCCTATCCGCCCTTCATCCTCGCCTCGACCGCCGCCGCGCTCGGGTACGAAGTCCAGGTCTTTTTCACCTTCTACGGCCTGCAGCTCCTGAAAAAGGACCCGAATCTGAAGGTGACGCCGCTGGGCAATCCCGGAATGCCCATGCCCGGCGGCATGGAGCGCTTCATGCCGGTGATGCTGACCGCCCTGCCCTTCATGCAGCGGCTCATGACCGTGATGATGAAGGCCAAGATGAAGAAGAAGGGCGTGGCCAGCATTGAGGAACTGCGCGCGCTGTGCCAGGAGGCCGAGGTCAAGTTCATCGCCTGCCAGATGACGGTCGACCTGTTCGACATGGACGCCGACGCCTTCATCCCCGGGATCGAGTTCGCCGGTGCCGCGGCCTTCTTCGAGTTTGCGGGCAGCAGCGATATCTGTCTCTATATCTGAGGGCCGTCGGGCGCACAGCGCCCGACGCGCGCGTGACACCGCGGACACGGTGTCACGCACCGCACTGCACGCCGAAGACCCGATACCGCCCGGGATTGTCGTTGTCGCAGTCGCAGTCGAGCGCCGCTCAGCACCGCGCCCCGGTCATCGTTGCGCCCACCGTGAAGCGGCCAATGCTCGTAGAAGCGCCATCCTGACGCTGCGTAACCGTTCAGCCCCCTCCCCGGGCGTCGCCGGATGGGTTTCGCTTCGCTCTACCCATCCTACGGCGCATCCGCGACTTACGCTCCCCCCGCAAGCCCAGGGTTCGCTGCGATGTGGGGGGGGCTGAACCTAGAATCGGCAATTGCTCACGCAAAGACGCCAAGAACGCAAAGAAGAACAGAACGTTGCAAGCGATGATCCCGGCACCCGGCAGGTGAGCCGTGCGACAGAGATAGCGCATTGAAAAACTTTGCGTCTTTGCGTCTTTGCGTCTTTGCGTGAAATAAATGCTCTTTCCAGGATTACGATTACGACAACGACAGCGACGTAGGTCGACCTGAAGGGCGACCTACGCCGTGGGCGGCGTGATGATCAAAGCCGCCACCCGCTCCGCTCCCCCCGCTCAGAAGGTCATCACGACCTCGATGCCGATCAGGTTGGCGCTCATCTCGTATTCGCCGTTGAGCGCAGTGGTGCCGTTGACGCCGCTGGTGGCGGTGTAGGGGACGGCGCTGCGGTAATTGCGCTTCTCACCCATGACGTACATGTAGCCGGCCTCTACCGAGAAGCCGCGGCCTAAGTCCTGCGCGACGCCGATCCCGAAGGTCTGGCGGTTGTTGTCCGGGACCCGGGCGCTGAAGTAGTCGTCGCCCTGGCCGGTCTCGTCATAGGCATAGCCCAGGCGCAACTGGGTGGCCGGCAGCACCTGCCAGGTCAGGCCCAGGCGGTAGGCGTTGGCGTTGCTCCAGGCGTTGGTCTCGCTGGAGATCTGGGTACCGGTGCGATCACCCGTCACGACCAGCCGATCGAACTTGCTCCAACCCGTGTAGCTCCAGTCGAACTCGGCCGCCACCTCCTTGGTGATCTCATAGCGCACGCCGAGTTGCAGGCGCCAGGGCAGGTTCAGGTCGAGGCTGGCCGGCTGGCCCTGGGGCAGGCGCCGCAGCGCCACCAGGGTCGTGTTGGACGGGGTGAAGTTCCCGCTGAGGCCGATGGTCGGGGCCGAGTGGAAGCTCGCACCCAGGCTCAGCGCCTTGAGGCGATACATGAGGCCGAGATTGAAGCCGACCCCGGTCCCGTCCCCGCTCATCGCGCCCAGGTTGGAGTTCAGTTCGGCGGACTTCACCCAATAGATGTCCAGGCCGGCCGCCAGGCTCAGGCTGTCGTTGACGCGAAAGGCGACGGTCGGCGCCAGGTCCAGGATCTCCAGCTTGCTGGTGGTCGGGTGGCTGGCGGTGGGGATGGTGACGGTCCCGAGCGGGGCCGGCAACCGCAGGGTCGCGCTCTGGCTCAGGGCCGGAAAGGTCCCATAGGGCCAGCGGGTCTCCAGGCCAAAGGGCGCGGTCAACCCGAGCCCAACGCGCCAGCGGTCGGCGACCTTGATCGCCGCCTGGATCATGGGACCGGCGACCCAGTCGGCCCCGGTGCCTTCGTGGTTGCCGCTGGCGGTCTTGACGGAGAAACTCGGCCCGATCATGAGCACGCCCAGCGCGACGCTGGACTTGTCGTGAAAGCCCATGGCGGCCGCGTTATAGGGGATGGCCCCGACATCTTTTGGGTTCGCAACCAAGGCGTTGGCGGTCCCGATGCCGGCGGTGGAGGCCTCGGGGAGCGCGAAGCCGGAGGCGTGCGCGCTGCCCTGGAGGCCGAGCGTGCCGATGGCCCCGGCGGCCAGGGCCGCGGCCACCGAGCGGGCGAGTCTTGAGTGCATGAGTGGTTCCCCGTCTTTAAGGTCGTTGTCGGTTGTCGAACGGCCGCGCTCGCCGCCCCGCCAGTGCGCATGAGGCGGCGCTCGCACCCGAAGTTGCTCGCCGGAGACATTGATGGATCGCCCCACCAAGACCCCGGCGGACCCGGACCGAAACGTGGAATCCTGATCTAATCCGTATAGTTAACGTGGCCGGCCCGAAACCGGAACTGTAGGCGAAGCGGCCGGCGATTGCCACCGATTGTTGCGACTTGAGGTCAGTCGCAAGAGTCAGACGCAGAAATGCGACAGGGGTCGGTCACGGCCGCCCCCGCCGGACCACCAGGAAAAGCGCCTGATATCACGCCAATAGGCCCGCAGACCCGGGCTGCAATGGTATAGTGATCGGTTATTGCCGCAGACCAGCAAACGGAATCATGCCGACGTCCACCCCCCCCTGCGCACCAACGCCGGAGCAACGCCTGACGCGGATCTTCGCGCAGTTGTGCAGCGCGGACCGCCACACCCTGCTCGCCTTTGCCGAATTCCTCGCCGCCGACGGGGGGGCGGACGCCGCGCCTCCGCGCCCCGCGACCATCCCCGCCCCCGTCCTCTCCGGATTCCCGGATCAGGGCATGGTTGCGAACCCGGAATCGAACCCGGAATCGAACCCGGAATCAGCCCCCGAACCGACCCCGCAGCCGCGCCCGGAGCGCGAATCGGTCATCGCCGCCATCCGGCGCCTGACGCTGACCTACCCCATGCTCGATCGCGGCCCCATGCTCCACCAGACCGCGGCCCTGATGTCCGCGCATGTCCTGCATGGGCGCACCGCGGCGGCGGTGATCGATGAGCTGGAGGCCCTGTTCCTGCGCCAGTACGAGGACGCGCGCGCGCACCGCGCGGCGGCGCCCGGGGACGGCCGGCCGGCCGGCGACTGACCGACCGTCATGGGCATCGTCACTGACTGGTTCCGCCGCTACCTCTCGGACCCGCAGATCGTCTTCCTGACGCTGCTGCTGCTGACCCTGTTCGCGGTCATCCTGACCCTGGGCAATATGCTGGCACCGGTGCTGGCGAGCATGGTGATCGCCTACCTGCTGGAGGGGCCGGTCGGCTTCTGCGAGCGCCGGGGCCTGGGGCGCATGCCGAGCGTGCTGCTGGTCTATCTGAGCTTCCTGCTGTTCGTGACCCTGCTCCTGTTCGGGGTCCTGCCGCTCGTCTCCCGGCAGGTGACCGAACTGGTCCAACAGCTCCCGACCATGATCAACGAGGGGACCCGGACCCTGGCGGAACTGCCCGGGCGGCACCCGGACCTGGTGACCGCCGAACAGATCGATGAGTTGATCGGCTCACTGCGCACGGAGACCGTGGCCTTCGGCCAGCGGGTGCTGTCCTGGTCCCTGGCGGGCGTGGTCGGGATCATCACGGTGCTGGTGTACCTGGTCCTGATGCCGCTCTTGGTGTTTTTCTTCCTCAAGGACAAGGAGTTGATCCTGGGCTGGTTCCGGCAGTACCTGCCCGAATACCGCCGGATCGCGGACTCCGTGTGGGCGGAGGTGGACCGCCAGGTGTCCAACTATATCCGCGGCAAGTTCTGGGAGATCCTGATCGTCTGGGCGGTCAACTACATCGCCTTTCTGGTCTTCGACCTGGGCTATGTGATGCTGCTGGCCCTGCTGGTGGGGCTCTCGGTGATCGTGCCCTATATCGGGGCCGTGGTGGTCACGGTCCCGGTGGTGCTGATCGCCTGGTTCCAGTGGGGCTGGTCGGCGGAGTTCATCTGGTTCATGACGGTCTATGCCGTGATCCAGGGCCTGGACGCCAATGTCCTGGTGCCCCTGCTGTTCTCGGAGGTGGTGGACCTGCACCCGGTCGCCATCATCGTGGCCATCCTGGTCTTCGGCGGGCTCTGGGGATTCTGGGGCGTGTTCTTTGCCATCCCGCTGGCGACCCTGGTCCACGCGATCCTGAGTGCCTGGCCGCGTTGGCCGGCGGGACCTCAAGCCCCCGACTGACCCGGGCCGGGCCGGCACTGCCATTGAGTTAAGCGCCGACGGCCTGGCTTCTCGTTCCCACGCTCCCGCGTCACTGCCGTTCAGTTAGGCCAACCGGCTCAATAGCAATGCTTTTTCCGCCGCTTATGGAAATCCGGCAAGACCCTGGAGGAGGATTTCTTGCAGGGCGGATTGCGGTGGCGTCCAGGTGCTGCTGTGCGTCGGCGGTCAAGAGCACCGGGGCGCCTTCTTCGCGTGCCCACGCGGAAGCAGGGGAATACCGAGGGGACGCTCCGCGCCTCGTCTTCCTTGGCGAGCTTGGCGCCTTGGCGTGATAATTCATTTTCTTCTTTGTGTCTTTGTGCCTTTGTGAGAGAATTCTTTTATTTCCTGGCGCCTTGGCGTGATCTTGACCGCGCTCGTGGCGGGCGCCGGCGGTCAGCCCGGGCCGCACTGCGGTCAACACATCACCAGCGGAGCCGGGGCGTCTCGCCCCGACGTGCGAGGGTTCAATCCGCCGGGGCGGGACGGCCCCGCTCCCGTCACCGGCTCGCCAGCCCATCGCGGTCTCGGGACGCGGAGCGTCCGCGGATGCATTCCCACGCGGAGCGTGGGAACGAGACCCACGCAGAGCGTGGGAACGAGACCCACGCGGAGCGTGGGCCGGGCTGGCCAGCCGGGCTCAGTCGCCGAGGCACTCGGCGCAGACCCCGTAGATCACCAGCGAGTGGTTCTCGATGCGGAAGCCGTGCGCCGCGGCGATGGTGCCCTGGCGCTCTTCGATCAGGGGGTCGGCGAACTCCACGACGCGGCTGCAGCGGATGCAGACCAGGTGGTCGTGGTGGTCGCCGCTGTTGAGCTCAAAGACCGACTGCCCGGTCTCGAAATGGCGCCGACACACCAGGCCGGCCTCCTCGAATTGGGTCAGGACCCGATAGACGGTCGCCAGACCGACATCGTCGTCGTTGGCGAGGAGCGCCTTGTAGACGTCCTCGGCACTGAGGTGCCGACGCCCGCTGCGCTCCAGGACGCTGAGAATCTTCTCGCGCGGACGGGTGACCTTGAGTCCCGCGCCCTTGATCTGATCGTTTTCCATGCTCGCCCTCCCGGGGGTTGCGCCGGCCCCCGACCGGGTCCGCTGTTCGGGGGCCGGGGCTGCTGTATGATGGCGGTGTTTACCCGCTTTGCTCCTATCATAACAAGATGCGAAAGCTTCTCACTTGTCCGGCCGTCTACCTCCTGGGCCTCGCCACCCTGACGCTAACCGCCTGCGCGGGGGAGCAGAAGCTCGACGACTATCAGAGGTCTATGCTCGAGCGGCTGCCCTTCGTCCACAAGATGACGGTGCAGCAGGGCAATATCGTCACCGCGCAGATGGTGGACCAACTGCAACCGGGGATGAACAAGCGCCAGGTGCGCTATCTGCTCGGCACCCCACTCCTGACCGATTTCTTCAACAGCGACCGCTGGGACTACGTCTACACCATGAGACAGGGCCACAAGCCGTCGAAGCAGCGCCGGGTCACCGTGTTCTTCAAGGACGATGCGCTGGTCTCAATTGAGGGCGACCTGCGCCCGAACCCGGGTGCGGCCGGGGCCGACAAGAGCAAGGAGACCATGGTCACGGTGCCCGATTACAAGGGTCACGACGGCCTGATCAGCCGCGGCCTGGACGCGGTCGGCCTCAAGAAATGATGGGCCGTCCCGGCACCCGTCAACCCAGGTCCGGAAGATCCTCACGCCAAGGCGCCAAGCTCGCCAAGGTTTGTCAGTGCATTACCCTGGAAAGAGCAGTCAGCCGTCAGCGATCAGCTTTCAGCATCGGCTGCTCCTGCGTCAGGCCAGGTAGACCTGGTCCGCGCGTTGGCAGAAGGCGTCCACCAGGGAGTTGGCGATCTGGTTGAAGACGGCCCCGAAGGCCTTGTCGATCAGGCGGCCGGAGAACTCAAATTCCAGTTCCAACTCCACCTTGCAGGCGTCCTCGCGCAAGGGGGTGAAGCGCCAGCCGCCATGCAGCTTGCGGAAGGGACCGTCCAGGAGCGCGATGTCCATGCGCCGATCCCGCTCGAAGCGGTTGCAGGTGCTGAAGGTCTGGTGGATGCCCATGCGCGCGACCTCGATCCGCCCGCAGATCTGCTCCGCGGTCTCGGAGATCACCTGCGTGTGCGCGCACCAGGGCAGAAACTGCGGGTAGGCACCCACGTCGTAGACCAGATCGAACATCCGCTTCGCCGAGTGGGCGACCAGTGCGCTCTTCTTGACGAGGGCCACGGTCAGGCGGGCCCGCTTGCGATCTGGTCCCGCACCACGGCGGCCAATCGCTCGGCCAGGGCCTGGACCTGGGCGCCGTCCGCCCCCTCCACCATCACCCGTACCAGGGGCTCGGTGCCGGAGGGCCGCAGCAGCACCCGCCCCCGCCCGGCCAGCTCCTGCTCGGCTACGAAGACCGCATCCACGACGGCCGGCAGACTGACCAGGTCGCGGCGCTCGGGCAGGCGGATATTGATCAGCACCTGGGGATAATGCTCCACCTCGGCGCACAGCGCGTCCAGGGTCGCATCCAGTCGGCTCAGGGCGGCTAAGACCTGGAGCGCCGCAACGATGCCGTCGCCGGTGCTGGTGCGGTCGCGGCAGATGATGTGACCCGAGGGCTCGCCACCCAGGATGCCGTCGGTCCGCTTCAGGTGCTCCATGATGTAGCGATCACCGACCTGGGTGCGGGCAAACCCGATCCCGGCCCGGTGCAGGGCGTGCTCGAATCCGAGATTGCTCATCAGGGTCCCCACCACTTCACCGCGCAGGGTGCCGGCCGCCTGGCGCGAACGCGCGATGATGTAGAGCAGGTCGTCGCCATCCACCAGTCGGCCCTGCGCATCGACCATCAGCACCCGGTCGCCGTCGCCGTCGAAGGCAATCCCCAGGTCCGCGCCCGCCGCCACCACCGCCTTGCACAGGGCGCCGGGGCTGGTGGAGCCGACGTTGCGGTTGATGTTGAGCCCGTCGGGCTCGGCGCCCAGGGGGATCACCTCGGCCCCCAACTCCTGGAAGACATAGGGGGCGGTGTTGTAGGTCGCCCCGTTGGCACAGTCCACGACCAGCTTGAGCCCGCGAAAGTTCATGGCCGCGGGGATCGTCGACTTACAGAACTCGATATAGCGCCCGCCGGCGTCCTCCACCCGCCGGGCCTTGCCCAGGGCCGCCGCGTCCACGGTATGCAGGGGTTGTTCGAGCGCCGCCTCAATGGCCAGTTCGACCTCGTCCGGCAGCTTGTCGCCGCCGGCGGAGAAGAACTTGATGCCGTTGTCCTGGTAGGGATTGTGCGAGGCGGTGATGACGATCCCGGCACAGGCACGGAAGGTGCGCGTGAGATAGGCGACCGCCGGGGTGGACATAGGCCCCAGCAGACGGATGTTGACCCCGGCGGCGGCCAGCCCCGCCTCCAGGGCGGACTCGAACATGTAGCCGGAGATCCGGGTGTCCTTGCCGATCAGGATGGTACTGCCGTTGCCGTGGCCCAGGACCCGCCCCGCCGCCCAGCCCAGCTTGAGCACGAAATCCGGGCTGATGTTGGGCTCGCCGACCCGCCCGCGGATCCCGTCGGTACCGAAATACTTGCGCATCACCACTCACCTTCAATTCATTGGCCGGTCAGCGGAAGCCGGGCCGGCAGATCACGCGGCTACAAGCCCCGAACCCCTCACGCCATCGTAAAGAACGGCTCACCAACAAGCTATACACGTTATCGTTGTCGTTGTCGTTGTCGCAATCGAGGTTATCATACCGCCCAGGGGGCCTTGATCATGGTTTCGGCCAGCGCTGTGCTTCTGGAGTCCAAGGCTTCAGCCTTAGTCTTGCCCATCCAAGGCTGAAGCCTTGGACTCCGTCCGGCCATCGCTGCTCACCGCTGGTCCAGGAATTTCTCTCACGGAGACACAAAGACACGGAGAAAGACACGTCCGGATCTCCGTGTCTTTGTGTCTCCGTGAGAGATTTCCTCTAACCTGCGTCTCTGCGGGGGCTTGAGCTTGCGGCCGCCCGCACCGCCTCCCAGACCCGCAGGGCGTCGCGGGTTTCGGCCACGTCATGGACCCGCAGGATGAGCGCACCGCGCTCCACGGCCAGGAGTGCGGCGGCCAGGCTCGCCGCCAGCCGCTCCCCCGGGGCGCGGCCGGTCAGGGCCCCGACCATGGACTTGCGCGAGAGACCCACCAGGACTGGCACCCCCAGCTCGGTGAAGGCCTCCAGGCGGGCGAGCAGGGCCAGATTGTGCGCGAGCGTCTTGCCGAAGCCGAAGCCCGGGTCAATCAGCAGGCGCTCACGCGGGATCCCGGCCGCCCGGCACGCGTCCACCCGCACGGCGAGAAAGGCCAGCACCTCGGCCACCACGTCCCCGTAGGCCGGCGCCGACTGCATGGTGGCGGGGTCCCCGGCCATGTGCATCAGGCACACCGGCACCCCCAGCCGGGCCGCGGTGTCCAGCGCGCCGGGGGCGCGCAGGGCGCACACGTCGTTGATCAACCCGGCACCGGCCGCCACCGCCTGGCGCATGACCTCGGGCTTGGAGGTGTCCACCGAGATCGGCACCGCAACGGCAGCGGACAGGGCGGTCACCACCGGGATCACCCGCGCCAGTTCCTCCGCCAAGGGCACCGGCTGGGCCCCGGGGCGGGTGGACTCACCGCCGACATCGATCAGGTCGGCCCCCGCCGCCGCCAGCGCCAGGGCGCGCACCTGCGCCGCCGCGGGGGCGCACCAAGCGCCCCCGTCCGAGAACGAATCCGGGGTGACATTGAGGATACCCATCACCTGCGGCCTGGTCAGGTCGAGCCGACGACCGCCGCAATCGAGCTGGGACCAATCGAGACGGGGCATCGCAGAGACCCGCGCGCCTCAGTGCTCGCCGGCCGGCCGGCCCAGGTGGCCGTCGTCCCGCGGCAGGCCCGCCCCCCGGTCGTCACCGGCCGGCACCCGCCCGGGGCGGCTCGGCTCCTCGTCGTTCCAGTCCTTGGGCGGGCGCGGCGGGCGCCCGGACATGATGTCGTCGATCTGCTCCGCATCGATGGTCTCGTACTTGATCAGGGCCGCGGCCATCGCGTGGAGCTTCTCGAGGTTGTCGGTGAGCAGTTGCCGCGCACGCGCGTAGTTGCGCTCGATGAAGCGCCGGACCTCTTCGTCGATCAGGTGATTGGTCTCGTCCGAGACGCTCTTGTGCTGGGCGACCGAGTGGCCCAGGAAGACCTCCTGCTCCTCCTCGGAGTAGGTCAGGGGACCGAGCCGGTCCGACAGGCCCCACTTGGTCACCATGCTGCGGGCGATGTCGGTAGCCCGGTGGATGTCGTTCTGGGCGCCGGTGGTGACGCTCTCGGCGCCGAAGATCAGTTCCTCGGCCACTCGCCCGCCGAACAGGCTGGAGATGCTCGACTCCAGGCGCTGCTTGCTGTAGCTGAAGCGATCGTCCTCGGGCAGGAAGAGCGTCACGCCCAGGGCGCGCCCGCGCGGGATGATGCTGACCTTGTGCACCGGGTCGTGCTCCGGCACCAACCGGCCGACGATGGCGTGGCCGGACTCGTGGTAGGCGGTGAGGCGCTTCTCCTCATCGGACATGACCATGGAGCGGCGCTCCGCACCCATCATGATCTTGTCCTTGGCCTTCTCCATGTCCTCCATGTCCACCAGCTTCTTGCTGGCGCGCGCGGCGAAGAGCGCCGCCTCGTTGATCAGGTTGGCGAGATCCGCGCCCGAGAAGCCGGGCGTGCCACGCGCCAGCACCGACGCCCTCACGTCCTCGGCGGCCGGGATCTTGCGCATGTGGACTTTGAGGATCTGCTCGCGCCCGCGCACGTCGGGCAGGGGCACGACCACCTGCCGGTCGAAGCGCCCGGGGCGCAGCAGCGCCGGGTCGAGCACGTCTGGGCGGTTGGTGGCGGCGATCACAATCACGCCCTCGTTGCCCTCGAAGCCGTCCATCTCCACCAGCAACTGGTTCAGCGTCTGCTCGCGCTCGTCGTGACCGCCGCCTAAGCCGGCGCCGCGGTGGCGGCCCACCGCATCGATCTCGTCGATGAAGATGATACAGGGGGCGTGCTTCTTGGCCTGCTCGAACATGTCGCGTACACGCGAGGCGCCCACCCCGACGAACATCTCCACGAAGTCCGAGCCGGAGATGGTGAAGAAGGGCACCTTGGCCTCGCCGGCGATGGCCCGGGCCAGCAGTGTCTTACCGGTCCCGGGGGGGCCGACCATCAGCACGCCCTTGGGGATCTTGCCGCCGAGCTTCTGGAACTTGGCCGGATCACGCAGGAAGTCGACCATCTCCGAGACCTCCTCCTTGGCCTCCTCGGCACCGGCCACGTCTTGAAACGTGACCTTGACCTGATCCTCGGAGAGCATCCGCGCCCGGCTCTTGCCGAAGGACATGGCCCCCCGGCCACCGGCCCCGCCCTGCATCTGGCGCATGAAGAGCACCCAGAGCCCGACCAGGATCAACAAGGGGAACCAGTTGATCAGGACCGACATCAGAACCGAGGGTTTATCGGGCGGCGCGGCCTTGATGACGACATTGTTGTTGAGCAGGTCGCCCACCAGGCCGTCATCACCCGGGCTGTAGGTGGTGAAGCGTTGCCCCGAGTCGGTGATCCCCTCGATGGTGCGCCCCTGGATGGTGACCTCCTTCACGGCCCCCTGCTTCACCTGCTCGATGAAGGCAGAATAGGTCAGACTGCGCGGGGTGGACCTCGTGGTGGTGAAATTATTGAAGACGGACATCAGCACGACGGCGATGACCACCCACAAAATCAAATTCTTCGCCATATCGCTCACGGCATCTGGCCTCTGGTGATGGGGTGCTCAGGTGACGGCACCCGGCTCTATCCGACCAAAGTAACACCCTTGCGGTGCCGAAAAAAGGTCATTTCGGACGGAATCCCTTGGCCACCAGGTACAACTCCCGACTCTCGGGCCGCGAGGCCTTGGGCTTGCGGTTCGCAACCTGGGCAAAGTCGGCCCGCAGGCCGCGCAGCAGCTCGTCGAAACCCGCGCCCTGAAAGGCCTTCACGACCAGGGCCCCGCCGGGCTTCAAGGTCTCACGGGCCAGGTCCAGGGCCAGTTCCACCAGATAGGCGCTACGCGGCTGATCGACCGCCGCCGTGCCGGAGATGTTCGGCGACATGTCGGACAACACCAAGTCCACCGGCGCCTCACCGAGGCACTCGCGCAGGTGCGCCAAGACCTCGGGCTCACGGAAGTCCCCGGTCAACAGTTGCACCCCCGGCAGAGGTTCCATCGCGAGCAGGTCCAGGGCAAAGACCTGACCGCGCCCACCGACCAGGCGCGCGGCAATCTGCGACCAACTGCCGGGGGCGGCCCCCAGGTCGACCACCCGCATCGCGGGCGTAAGCAGCCGGTCCTTGTCCTGGAGTTCCAGGAGCTTGTAGGCGGCACGGGAGCGGTAGCCCTCCTGTTGCGCGCGCTTCACATAGGGGTCGTTGAACTGACGGTCGAGCCAGCGTCGGCTGGATTTGGTGCGTGCCATGGGATCAGAGGTCGTGGACCCAGGCAAAACCGAAGGCCTCCAGCAGCGCCCCCGCGACCGCCCCGCCCAGGACACCGCCCAGGGCGGCGAGCGGCAGACCGGTATAGATCGCCGTGCCGACCCCCGCCACCAGGCCGGATGAATCCCCGTGCAGCGGCCCCGCCAGCAGCCAGACACTGCCCGCGGCCAGCCCCGCCAGGGTGGCGAGCACCAGCGCTTCGATCACACGGCAGGGGCGCGCCCTGATGCGCAACCGCCCGACCAGGCCTGTCCACCAGCGCACGCTCGCCACGTAGAGTGCGCCGTTGACACTGACCAGAAAGGCCAGGACCGCGACCGGCGACAGCGGCGCCGGACTCAGCGGCCCGGCCAACGCGAGCAGGGCCCCGCAGGCCGCGCCGGTGGTGAGCCCCGCCAGGACCTTGCCCGGCACCTGCCGGGTGCACTGGCCGGGAAAGGACACCAGCAGCCCCACCAGGGCGGCTAGACCGGCCGCGACCAGGACGGACTGGCCGAAACTGAGCAGGTCCCCGGCGGTCGTCAACAGCAGCACGCCCGCTCCGGCACCGATCCCGGCACCCACGAGGGCCAGTTCATGCGAACCGTAGAGGGCCGCACCCGCCGCCCCGGCCAAGGCGGCGGCGGCGGCATAGGCCGGAGGGCCCAGGCCCAGCCGCTCGAAGATGGCGGTGAGTCCGATGAACAGCGGTGCGTAGATGAGCCCGATGAGGCCCCAGACGAGGCCGCGCAGAAAGACGAGCCGCGCGCGAAGCGGGGCGCCGGGCGGGCGGACGGGTGCCGGGCGGCCGGACTGGGGGTCGGCAGACAAGGGCCGCACAACGGCGACCTGCGGAGCGATAGTCATGATTTCCGGGGGGGGTGCTGCTGTGGTCGGGGCCGGGACGGCGCCCCGCGGCGCAGGATGCAGGGACGCAAGGTCAGCAGGAGAGTTTTTCGTTTTCGGTTTTTTGTTCTTGGTTAAGCATTGTCGGCTAGCAACTCAACAAACAACTTAAAACTAAAAACTCAGCACAGTTGGGTATAAATGCGAACGAACGCCGAAGAAAAGACCATGGAAAACGGGGCCCGCGGGCCCCGTTTTTCGACCGCGCCCCGGGAACGGGGAGCGGGCGAGTGGCGATCACGCGGGCTTCTTGGCCCAGGACGAACACCAACCGTTAACGTTGACCAGCTTGCCACTGAAGATGGTGCACCCCTTGTAGTCACCGGAACCGGTGCCGGCCTGCAGGAACTGACAGGTCGCGCAGGACTGGTCGGGGGCCGGACGCGCGGACTTGGTGGCATCGGCGACGTACTTCAGGGCCACGGCCATCGGATCATCGGCGGCGACGGTATTGGCCGGGGCGTCGGCGGCGCGCACGGCACCGGCGCCGATCAGGCTGACAACCGGGATGGCGACAGCGGCGCCGAGCATCAACTTGACGGCGTCACGACGGCTCTCGCTCATTGGCTTATCGGACATGTCTGGGAACTCCTCAGGTGTGGACGATGGTGTTGGTGACCCGCCCCGGAACGACGCCAGGGACCGTCGGGCATTCTGCAACAAGGGGCGACAAAAGGCGAGCCGGTTGACGCCTGGGACCGCCCGGCGGGAAGGCCGTGCGCGCCGGCCCACGGACCGCGATGGCTGCACCGCGGCCGGGCGAACCGGTCCAGCCAGCCGCAAGCACACCCGCCGCGGCGCGCACGGGATCAGTGGGATTAGTCCAGATAGCTCCCCGCACCCACATAGCGGGCGCTCCAGTACGGCGTATGCAGCCGGGTCAGCCCGACCCGGCGCTTCGAGGTCGATGCATGCACGAAGCGGTCCGTGTCCACCATGAGCCCGACATGGTGGACCCCGGGGCCGGTCCGGAAGAACACCAGGTCCCCCGGACGCAAGGAGCCCGGGCGCACCGGTCTGGCGGCGCGCCACTGATCGACGGACATCCGCGGAATCGGCACCCCGGCCCGCCGGTAGGCGTAATGGGTCAGCCCGCTGCAATCCAAGGCCCGGCCCGGCGCGGTGCCGCCGTAGCGATAGGGCGTACCCACCTGGGACAGGGCCGCGGACACCACTTCCGCTCGCTTGCCGCCCCCGTCGGCACTGTCGAGCCCCGCACAGCCGCCGAGCAGCAGCGCCGCGGCAACCAACCCCCCACCCGCCAACAGCCGTTGTGCAATCTTCATAATTGACTCTCGATTAACGCTCTAATCGTTTGTTTCGGAGTCTTTTTAGACCTCAGACTACACCCTGTCAAGGTGCTGTTTTCAAGCGCCGCATCCGCCCCGGGCGCCGCCCTCCGGGCGCGGGGCGGCAGTTCCCCCGTGCGCCCGGACGGCGAACCTCGCATAAGGACTTGAAATTGGAGCCACTTGGTCGCGCGCGCCGGTCGCCGATGAACCGAGAAAGGGCGGTCAGCGGTCAGCGATCAGCTTTCAGCTTTCAGCAGGATGAAGCGCCCGGGCGGCCCCGCTGCCAACCCCCGGCTTTACGCGACTGCGCCTAACCCTTAACCTTATGCCTTTGGCGAGGGTCTGTGTCCGTCGCCCCACCACGCGGCGCCCGGGGACGCACCACTGGCCGCCATCCCGGGAGGAGACCCATGAGCACCACCAAGCACTGCCGACTGCTGATCCTGGGGTCAGGCCCGGCGGGCTATACCGCCGCGGTCTACGGCGCGCGGGCGAACCTAAGCCCGGTGCTGATCACCGGCCTGGAGCAGGGCGGTCAGCTCATGACCACCACCGACGTGGACAACTGGCCCGGCGACCCGGACGGTGCCCAGGGGCCGGACCTGATGGATCGGATGCGCCGCCACGCGGAGCGTTTCGAGACCGAGATCATCTTCGACCACATCAATCAGGCCGATCTGAGCCGCTCGCCCTTCACCCTGACCGGGGACTCGGCCGTCTACACCTGCGAGGCCCTGATCATCGCCACCGGGGCCAGTGCCCGCTACCTGGGTCTGCCCTCGGAGCAGGAGTTCCGCGGCCGCGGCGTCTCCGCCTGCGCCACCTGTGACGGGTTTTTCTTTCGCGGTCAGAAGGTGGCGGTCATCGGCGGCGGCAACACCGCGGTGGAGGAGGCCCTGTACCTCTCCAACATCGCCTCCGAGGTGACCCTGGTCCATCGCCGCGACAGCCTGCGGGCAGAGAAGATCCTGCAGCGGCACCTGCTGGACAAGGCCGAACACGGCAATGTGCGCCTCGCCTGGAACAGTAGCCTGGACGAGATCCTGGGCGATGCCACCGGGGTGACCGGCATCCGCATCAAGAGCACCAAGGACGAGTCCACCCGCGACATCGAACTCCAGGGCGTCTTCATCGCCATCGGCCATCAGCCCAACACCGAGATCTTCGCGGGCCAGCTCGACATGGCCGGCGGCTATATCAAGGTCCACAGCGGCACCGACGGCAACGCCACCGCCACCTCGGTCCCCGGGGTCTTCGCCGCCGGCGACGTGATGGACCATATCTACCGCCAGGCGATCACCTCCGCGGGCAGCGGCTGCATGGCCGCGCTGGATGCGGAGAAATACCTCGACGCGCTGGCCGCGTCCGTCACAAGCACTGGCTAACATTGAGCGCAGAAAGGTGCTTATCGTCTTCCAGCCCCTACTGGCGATAAATATCGACGTTTGTCTCCAGGCACCGTCTAAGGCTGAGGTCGTTCGCGCCGAGCTCGAACCAGCTTTGTGGCTTCTGGTAAATGTCGAGCCCACGACCGATTCTGATAATCCAACCGCTATCCAACGTGATGGTGCGGTCATGCAGCTGAGGATTGAATTCAATGGCCAGATCAATGTCAGCATCCCGCAGGCTTTCCGATAACTCGGACAGCTTCTCCGTGATGTCGCTTTTCTGGTTGCCATCGTCGCAGCCGGTTATAAGCTGAATCTGACGCACCGCACCTTGCCTGAAAAGCAGTTCGCACAGGCGAACAAAATTCTGTATCTGATGCGGCAGGCGAACGTAGGGGTCCTCGACGACGACTCGTTTTGCCCCTGCCAGATAGGCTCCGAACAGGCTCTCGTAGGTGTGGCCGGTGTCGTTGTAGCGGATGGTGAGGTGGCGTTCCGCAAGCTCTGGTGGCACCGTAGTCTCGGCCGCCGGCACGTCGCTCTCAGCCGAAAGGGAATGAACCACCACCGGGGGCTCAACAGGCGTCAGCACTACATGGGCCTCAGCCCCCTCCAGTTCCGCGCCGCCAATCTCCAACCCAAGTTTCCGCCGAAACGGCTGCTGCGTCGCGCTGGCGGCCTTCGACTCCGGACAGAACACCACCACCTCTGTCCCATCAGCCCGATGGTAGGACAGGTTGATGCGCGCGAACTCGTCGTCGGGCTTGCGCTTATTCATCTGCTCCTTGACGCGCCGTCGGCACTCGACCGCGTACTCGACATACTCGTCGAACTCAGCGTCATTTGGCGGACCGTCTGGATGCAGGATCTTCAGCAGTGCGCTGACGGTCTTCTTGATGCCCTTCTCGTCGCGGCCTTCGACCGAACGCCCGAGGCGGATGCGCTTGCTGACCTCCTCGTAGCGGTTGGTGTGCTTGAGCTGGTAGTGGTAAGCCTCGGCCAGATAGTCCGTGATCAGTCCATAGTTGCCGGTCAGGAACTCGCTGCTGTTCTTTGGCATCTCCCAGCCAGGCAGGTAGCAGGCCAACCGATCCATGACCGCCAGGTCGAACTGGGCGGGCAAGGGCAAGAACAGGTCGTATTCGGTCGAATTGACGATCTGCTCGACGGATTGGTCGATGTTGCCGATGAAGGCCAGGCTGGCATCGGCGATGACCTCCACCCCGCGGGAGAAGCGGCCGTTCGCCATGAAGTCCTTCATGATCTGAATGGTGTCGGGGTCCTTTACCTTGATGCCGCCGACCTCGTCGAAGGCAACGGTGTCCCAGAACCCGACCAGACCGATCTTGTTGCGCGCGTTGTTATAGAAGAGGACCGACTTGGTCGCCTGACCGCCGCTGATCAGGGTCGAGTAGGGTGAAAACTCGCTGAAGAAATACGACTTGCCGGTCCCGCGCGGACCCAGTTCGATGAAGTTGAGATTGGCCTCGACCAGGGGCGTCAGTCGGGCAATGAAGTGAAACTTCAGCCGCTTGCTCAGCTTCGCAGGCTCCAGCCCAACGGAGCGTAGCACCGCGTCCAGCCACTCATCGCGACTGAACTGGCCGCGCCCCTCACAGTAACCGGCGAAATCGAAGCGGCTCAACTGGATCGGCCGCAGGTCTTCGACGTAGAAGGCGTATTTGTCGGCCTCGATGTCGTTGTGGGCAATCGTCACCTCCGCCCAGATGCCGCCCTCCAGGAGGCGGTCGTTGTCGCGGTAGAATTTCTCGCCGATGGCGATCCGCTGCGAGGCGAAGTTCTCCAGCGCCGCCCAATGACGCTTCTCCTTCTCGTGGTAACGGACATGGACCTTGTCGAAGAAGCGGTGCTTGCCCTTGGTCGCGACCCGCGACTGAGCGGCGTTGGCCTCGTCCGGACGCACGTAGTTGTCCTGGAGCGTGGCGAGCACCGCCTCCATCCCGCCCTGAATCTCGGCGGGATCGTTGCTGGCGCAGTAGCGCGCGAGCAGAAACTCAAGTACGAAGGTGGGCACGTTGGTGCCCTTCTTGATACGGTGAAGCAGGTCTTTGCGCACGACCTTGCCATCGAAGACCGTATTCAGCTTCTGATCGAGCGGGTCCATCTTATATGCCGGCATAAGGATTCACCACAGAGGAAGAAGAGTTTACCGCAGAGGAAGAAGAATTCACCACAGAGGAAGAAGAATTCACCACAGAGGAAGAAGAATTCACCACAGAGGACACAGAGGACACAGAGGACACAGAGAAGAAAGAGAAGAGAGAGAGAGAAGAAAGGGAGAAGAAAGGGAGAAGAAAGGGAGAAGAATTAAGGATGAGAGGGGTTTGGGGGACATTGCTGGGCTGGTGCGTGATTAGAGCTTGAAACGTTTGACGCCGTCAATGAGACGCGGTACGTTGAAATTGATGAGCAATCCCGTCTGTAGGTCAGCCAGCTTCATGTAGGTGAGCAGTTGAGCATAATGGATTGGACAGAGGGCGTCGACGGACTTGATCTCAACGATCAGGGAATCTTGAATCAGTAGATCGATCCGATAGGCGCAGTCGATAAGCACGCCCTTGTATTTTATCGGCAGCGCGACCTGCTTGCGATGGACGATACCGGCGAGGCCCAGTTCGTAGCACAAACAGGTTTCATAAGTCGACTCAAGCAACCCAGGGCCGAGCGTCCGGTGGACCTCGATCGCACAGCCGATCACCTGCTGCGTCAACGGATCTCTATCCATTTCGACACCCCGAATGATTCACTAAAGAGGAGGAAGAGCGGAAGAAATTACCACAGAGGACACAGAGAACACAGAGAAGAAAAAGAGAAGAAAAAGAGAAGATTAAGGAGATAAGGAGATAAGGAGATAAGAATTATAAAGACCAAGCCCAAAATGACGTGAAAAAAACGGAGAACACCGCATTCATTATCTCATCATCTTCTCTTCTTTTTCTCTGTGTCCTCTGTGGTGAATATCTTCTCTTCTTTTTCTCTGTGTCCTCTGTGTCCTCTGTGGTGAATATCTTCTCTTCTTTTTCTCTGTGTCCTCTGTGTCCTCTGTGGTGAATATCTTCTCTTCTTTTCCTCTGTGTCCTCTGTGTCCTCTGTGGTGAATATCTTCTCTTCTTTTCCTCTGTGTCCTCTGTGTCCTCTGTGTCCTCTGTGGTGAATATCTTCTCTTCTTTTCCTCTGTGTCCTCTGTGTCCTCTGTGGTGAATATCTTCTCTTCTTTTCCTCTGTGTCCTCTGTGTCCTCTGTGTCCTCTGTGGTGTATATCTTCTCTTCTTTTCCTCTTTGTCCTCTGTGTCCTCTGTGTCCTCTGTGGTGAATATCTTCTCTTCTTTTCCTCTGTGTCCTCTGTGTCCTCTGTGGTGAATATCTTCTCTTCTTTTCCTCTGTGTCCTCTGTGGTAAATTCTTCTTCCTCTGTGGTGAATCTCTTCAGGCCATGTAGTCGGTCTCAAGCCCGAGGCTGCAATAGACCGCGAGGGTGGTAGGGTTCAATGCCTTGATGGTGAACTTGCCCTCGAAGTCCATCTGCATCTTGACCGTCACCTGGACCCGCTCGCCGGGCTTGAGTGTCAAGGTCCCGCTGGCCGGGTTGACCAGTCCGCCGGCCTTGGCCTCACCGACCACATTGCCCTTCTTGTCCTGGGCCTCCAGCAGGATCTCGAAGTCCGCGGCCTGCGAGAAGATGTCCCCCTCCAGCAAAACCTCGATCACCGGCAACCGCGTGGTAATGCGAGTCGCGCCATTCTTGTAACCGATGTGGACGGTCGCCTGTTCCAGGACCGGCGCCCCAGCCGGCTCGATCCTGACCGTCAGCACCGGTACGACCAGCTCCTGCAGCGACGCGCCCCCGTGGAAATAGAGCAACCCCGACTTGTAGGGCGCCATGCTACGCGGGCCGGCCACCTGGTTGAAGTCGCCCCGCACCCCGAGCTTTTCCGCACTGATGACAAAGCTGTGGCTGTCCGCGACACCATCGCCGAGCAGGCACCGATCATGCGTCATGACCCAGGTCCCCGCGGGCTTGGCGCACACATCGCCGGCCTGCGCCTGCGCGTTCAGGAAGAAACCGTGGTCAGTGGCGATCACGACCTCATGGAACCCTGCCTTCGCCAGCTTGTGGACGGCGACCCGGATGCGCTTCAGGGTGTCGTGCAGCAGGCCGAGCGTCGTCTCCGGATTGCTCTCCAGATGGCTGTCGATCTCCACGCTGCGCAACACCAGCAGTTTGACGGTCTGGGGCAAGGCCGTCTTGGAACGGACGAAGTCATTCAACCCCATCTCCGCGAAGCGGTCTCCGAACCGCTTGCGCAGCACCTCCATGCGTTGGGTGACATTGGCCACGAGCACGTCGCCCAGGAGCGGAACCAGGCCCTCGTCTTTCCGGGCCAGCGTGAGCCCTTTGCCCGCACCGGGCAGCAGGCTGGCCATGCCCACCGGCGTAATGCTTGGCAACGCAGCGAAGGCCGCGTGCAGCACCGCCGGCGCGTCTTCCGCCAAGTGCTGTTGCAAGGCCACCCCCAGCTCGTAACGCAAGGCATCAATGAGGAAGTACGCCACCCGGCGTCCACTCTCCTGCAGGTGCGGTGCCACCAGGCGGTCGAATACATCGGCGTTGGCCAGGCGCCCGGCGGGGGGCCAGCCCGCGCCTTCCAGGTGCTTGATGAAGCAGACTTGGACCGTTTCTGCGAACCGCCGGTAGCGGGCACGCGCCTGCTCGATCACGGCGTCGATGACCGGGTCGCCCTCCAGATGATCGCCCACGGCCTGCTCCAGTTCCCGCTGACGACGGTCAACCTCGCGCAAGCTGCCGAGGTAGAAGTCAATCAGCTTCTCCTGCGACTGGGCGTGACCGGGCAACTGGCGCTCGAAGTCGGCGCAGGACTCCAGCAGGCGAGCCGCAGCCTCGATCAGCCCCCATTGGGCCTGGATCTCACCCTTACCGATCCATACCGAGTGCGAATGGCGCTGGATGATGGCACGCACGGCGTCCGGGTCGTCGCGTTGCAGCGCCGCGACGGCCTGGGCGAAGAACGTCCGCTCCTCGAACGGAAAGGTATCGCGCAGGCCGAGATCGGTGAGTCCCGCGCAGAGCGCGCGCAGGTTGAGTTCCTGCTCGATGGCTTCCGCCCGGTCGATGTAGGTCACGCGGGTGCGCTGGTCATTGCGCAGCCGCTCGCACAGATCGATCACGAGCCGGCTGGCCGAGTCCGCGGCACGCGGCACATCCGCGAGAGCCTCGGGCAACCCCTCGGGCAGATCGAACACAAACTCGCTGAACAGCAGGAAGCGCCACAGCTCGTCCGCGATGGTCGACAACGCCTTGGCCCGGGTCTTGAGCTTGAGCCCGAAGGCGGCCTTGAACAGGTCGCGCGCCTCGCTGGCCCAGGTGTCCTGGGTCTTCAGCGCCTGAGCCTGCCGGTCGTTCGGGGCCAGTAGCGCGAACAGGATGTCGCGCGCCGAGTCCGCGACCAGCAGGGCGCGCAGGTTCGGCCAGCCGAGCCCCCCGCCGACGGCATCGATCACCGCGAAACCGGGGGCCGGGTTCTCGCTGAAGACGCGGCGGATCTCGGTGGCATGGTCCGGCTTGGCCTTGAGGCAGAGGCTCAGATACTCGTCCCCATCCCCCGCCGGAAAGGTGCTGCCGCAACTCCCATAGATCGAAAACGGGTCGCGCTGCCGGTCCTCGTCCGTGACCGGCGCCGCGGCGGGGACATAGATCAAGAGCCCCATGGTCTTGGTATTCGGCTGCGCCAGCTCGCAAAGTATGCCGAGTGCCGACTCCCGGCTCTCGATGCTGCTCTGCGAGGCATCGACGACTTTCAGCCCTTCGGCAGTCATGCCCATGCACAGTTCATGATACCTGCGTGCCGGATCGTAGACGACCAAGACGCCGGTGCCGCCAAGGCGCGGCAGCAGGACTGACTGCTGGATGTAGGTGGCGATGCTCATCGGACACTCCCGGAAAACGGTTTCACCACAGAGGACACAGAGATCACAGAGAAATCTCTTGCTTGGTGGCTCTATCGCCAGGAATCGACAAGCCGAGCACACAGGTGCCAATCGACGGAAAGCTGTCGCCTTTCATACCTCTGTGTCCTCTGTGTCCTCTGTGGTGAAGAATTCCGGCTCGGGCTAAAGGAACAGATCGGCGTGCACGTTGAAGCGACGTGCCAGTTTCTTGGCGATGTCCTTACTGATCGGTCGCTTGCCGTTCAGGATGTCGGAAATACGACTTTGGGGACCGCAATCAGCGAGGTCTTCCTGCTTCAAGCCGTGCTGCTCCATCAGGAAGCTCAAGACCACACGCGGCTCTGCCTCCGGGATGGTGAAATGCGCATCCTCATATCGCTTCACCTGCTCGGCCAGGTAGTCGAGCACATCGGCCAAGGGATGATCTTCGTCCGCTCGGATTTCATCCAGGAGTACGTCGATCGTCGCCCGCGCCTGCAAATAATCCGCATCGGTGCGAACGGACGTTACGCCAACCGCTGATTTGAACGGCATCCACGCGCGAAGAATCGCCTGTGGTTCGGGCACCACCTTCAGGAGTTGCGTCATCATTTCCTCCGCTTTGACTGACCACGGTCTAATTCGGCGTGAGACAGTACCGCAGGGCGGACACTAAGGCTTTGCATTTGATTTCGCTATGTGTTGTTTGGCCCATCCCCGAAGTGTTTCAATCAGTGCTTCCGCTTCAGCGCGCGACACGGTGGGAGCCAATATGCCAAGATAACGAAATTCGACCGCATAGGGTCCAAGCCGCGCCAGCAATCCAGGGTCCGCAGGAACTATCAGGCGGTTCTGAGTCGCCAGATTGGATAATTCGAGCAAGTCATGGGTGCGGCGATAGACAACGCCGTGAGACGCCAACGCCGACTTGATAAATTTCTCTACCGCTTGCTGGGCATGAAACAGAACGATCTCATCCGGAGCCTCCGCGTCGCGATTCAAAATACGAAATCCGGTGCGGTCGCGTTCTCCGGCGGAAAGCAACTCTGCGGCTTCGTCAGACTGCGGATTCATGCAATATTCTCCCTTCACGAATCGCCCAGTACACCGGCGTACTGCACCAGTCGCGCCGTCTTTCAAACTCGGCCTCGGAAAAGACCAGCAAATCCACGCCAACGCCGACCGCTCCAATGGCCTCCCGTAGCCGCACATATTCGCCCGTTGGATCGGGGAGGTCCTTTTCTACCACCAAGAGATCGAGATCCGAGTCCTCGCCCGCGTCCCCACGGGCATAGGAGCCGAACAAGATCACCTTAACCGGGCCGCGTGCCACGGCGATCAGGCGTTGCGCAGCCTGGTTGATGACGGAGGGATCGAGCATCGCGCTAGTCTCCGGTGGTCGATGGAAGGTGTCCTGTCGGTACTCGCGGCACAGTGTCGCGCGAGCCTCTCAATCAACCTGTGAAATCGGTTCAATTGTCACCCGCACTCTGGTGCCGACGGGTATCCAGTGGGGTATCGGTAACGAAACGATCCCGCCCTCGGGTACTACAAGCGTATAAATAATGGTGGTTGAAATGATGTTGCTGCTGTCGGTGGCGGCTGGTGCCTCTTCCAGCAAGGGTTTGCCGTCTTCCAGATCGATGGCGATCAATTCTACTTTGTGGCCAAGCAACGGCTTCAATTCCGGCATGGCCGATACGATGACGGTATCGATCATGATTTCGGTGCTAATGGCTTCGTGCGTGGTCATTCGTGGCTCCTCTCTATTTCATTACGTTGGTTTGCGCCTTCAGAAGCATCAATCGGCATCGCGCAGCTCGTCGATCAGATCCTGCTCGGAGTATTGGAACGGACTAACGCGATAACGCGATAACGCGAGAGTGCATCGATGAAATCGGCCCTGGTCAGACCGGCAATCTCGGCTCCCCGACCTTGCGACACCCGCTCAAGCTCATACCATTTGACGGCAGCGGCAATGCGCAACTCCCGCGCGAATTCATCGGGCGCCTGATGAAGCGTCGCACATGCGGCTTCCGGCATATCCCTCACAAGTTGGATCATCGTAGGGCTCCTGAATCGGTCTTCTTTCGGCCGCGAGTGTTTTTCGGCTTCGCCGCGGGCTCGATATACAGGTCTTCAAGCCCGTGCGCGATGGCAAGTGACTTGTCGGTCTTGCACTTCTCGCGCACCCGCTCCGGCCAGTAGCTCATGGCGAGGTGCGCCCAGTCGTAGTCGCCTTTCGAGAGCTTCTCCCAGGTCTCCTTGAGCACCTTCTGCCATGGCTTGTGGCGGAACAGCGGCCACAGCGGCGCGGCGGTGATCTGCACGCCGTCGTCGTGGTTGGGTTTGTAGTTCGGGGCGAGCCGGAGCAAGGTGTCGCGCAGCTCGATCAGCTCCAGTTCCAAGGTTTGCAGCGACTCGAACCGCCTTTCGTCGTCGCGTGAGCGGGCGACGCCCCGGTTGCGCAGGGCGGCCAGGTCGCTGCCCACCTGTTTGAGCTTGGGCTCCACGAGGTCATTGACCGCCGTGTAGAGCGTCTCGCTGTCGAGGCTCGGGTAATAGAGCCACAGGGTATAACCGCCTGAGCCGGTCGCCAGCGGCCAGTAGATGGGCGCCTTGCGGCGGCTCTTGGAGTAGCGCTGCAAGTGGAAGGGGAAGAAGTCCCTTTGCAGCAGGCGGCGCACATCGTCCGGCACGGCCGTATCGACGCGACCGAGCACTTCCTCGATGAGGTGGGCCAGGTCGTGCGGGTGGCCCGGATCGTCGACCAGGATGCCAGCATGGTCGTGGAAGGGGGCGGCACCGTCGGGCAACATGCCGGGGCTCTTGGCGGGCAGTGGGTCGAACGGGTCGGGTTCGGGCAGGGTGTCCCGCTCACCGGTCGCCAGGCGCCAGTCGAAGCGGCCGAAGGCGACGCCTAGAGCCCAGGACAGCAGGTCCGCCGAACTCACCACAGAGGCCGGAGAAGAAAGATTCACCGCAGAGGCAGAAGAAGAAAGATTCACCACAGAGGTAGGAGAAGAAAGATTCACCACAGAGGACACAGAGGACACAGAGGAAGAAAGAGAAGATGAAGAGGATTCCTTCTCTTCTTCTTCCTCTGTGTCCTCTGTGTCCTCTGTGGTTAATTCTTCC